>Ga0102940_1000036_pt1 | contig 81256 bp, 59 predicted proteins | sample SalPonR2_C_D1_MG_FD_78215 | JGI IMG/M metagenome (GOLD analysis project Ga0102940, IMG submission 78215) | Salt pond soil microbial communities from South San Francisco under conditions of wetland restoration - Salt Pond MetaG R2_C_D1_MG | ecosystem: Environmental > Aquatic > Marine > Intertidal... | reverse complement strand
GAAGCCCTTCGCCGCCAGCGTCTTCGTGATCGCAGCCGTCAGCGTCGTCTTCCCGTGATCCACGTGCCCGATCGTCCCCACGTTCACGTGGTCCTTCGTACGTTCGAACTTCTGGCGAGCCATTGAAACGCGTGCCTCCTGGAGGGTCGAACCACGACGGACGCGCGACCCAGGGCCGAGGGGTCGGGGAAAGCCCCGTTCTGTGGACCGGACCCGGGCGGCGGCCGACGTGCCACCGAGGGGCCCTGCTGTCTGACACGAAAGCGCCGCACGCGGAACCGCTCCGCGTCGCGGCGCATCGCTCTCGATGCGACCGGGCCGGAATCACCGGCGCCGGAGCACCACCTCGGGTCGTCGCCGGAGTTCAGGGCGAGGGCCCTCGGCCGGTGACGACCGTCCGGATTCGAATGGAGCCCTCGAGCAGACTCGAACTGCTGACCGCTTGCTTACCATGCAAGTGCTCTACCTGCTGAGCTACGAGGGCTCCCGACTCCTTCCGACCCGCGCGGCGCCGTGCGGGTCCGTTCTTCCTGCACGCCGGGCTCGAGCCTCGACGTCTCGACTGGAGCGGGAAACGGGATTCGAACCCGCGACCCTCAGCTTGGAAGGCTGATGCTCTGCCAACTGAGCTATTCCCGCTCTCATCCGTCCCGGGTCGTGGCCCGGCCGCTCACCACCGGGCGCGCCCGACCGGATGGGGGTGCGCCGCGCGGTGGTGGTCGGGGCGGGAGTCGTTCCTCGACTCGTCGCGCCGACCGTCTCGTTTCGTCTTCGTCCGGTCCGGGGCGGTCCGTCGACCCGGCACGAGATGCGCTGGTGGGGAGGGGAGGATTCGAACCTCCGAAGCGTAACGCAACAGATTTACAGTCTGCCCCCTTTGACCACTCGGGAACCTCCCCACGGGTCCCGTCGTCCGCGGTCGCCGTGGCGGCGCCACACGGCACGGGAGCGTACACTCATAACAACGCGCGTCGGCGGGCGCCACCCGCCTCCGGACGGTTCACCGGCGGCCGGACCGGCCGGCGCGATCCATCTGGAGCTGGCGAAGGGACTCGAACCCCCAACCCTCTCATTACAAGTGAGACGCTCTACCGATTGAGCTACGCCAGCGGTCGTCGTTCGTTCCCGGAGCCCGCAGATCCGGCCCGACCCACGGCGCGCGAGCCCGGCGCTGCGCCACCCATCGCGGCGGCGCGCTGAGCCTGGGCTCGAATCTGTCGTGGATTCCGCACTCCCGTGCTCCGGACCGCGGGGGCCGACCGGTTCACCGATCCGCTCGATCCGCGCGGACCGGGAAGATTAGTCCAGAGCGCCCACCGGGTCAAGAGGCGGCGGATCCCGCCGGTCGCACCCGTGCTCCGTCGGGCCCGTCCTCGATCACGTATCCGCGAGCGTGCACCTCGTCGCGCAGCGAGTCCGCCAGTCCGAAATCCTTCTCCTCGCGGGCTTTAGTCCTTCGACGGACCATTTCGAGGATCTCGGGCGGGACCTCCGCGGCCTCCGGCCGCACGTCCTCGAACAACCCGATGGCGTCGAGACTGCCGCGAAGCACCGCGAGGACGCGCCGGGTCGGACCGGCATCGAGCTCGGCGGGCGAGAGACGGGCGATCAGCGGGTTCACCGTGCGCACGAGCTCGAACAGACCCGCCATCGCGGCCTCGGCGTTGAAGTCGTCGCACAACCCCTCGACGAAGGCCTGCTCGGCACGGTCGGCGGCCTCCTCCATGTCGACCCCGGCGCTCGTCGTGATCCCGGGCTCGATCCCCGATCCGAGTTCCTCGTCCGCACTCAGCTCCTCGAGCTGCAACAGCGCCCGCCGCATGCGGTCGTAGGCCGACGCCGCCTCCTCCACGCGCTCGCGGCTGAACTCCATCTGGTTGCGGAAGTGACCGCGCAGCAGGTAGTAGCGCACGATGTCGGGATCGAAGGCACCGAGGACGTCCTCGACCGAGAAGAAGTGCCCCGTGCTCTTGGCCATCTTCTGCCCGTCGAGGGTCAGCAGCCCGTTGTGCATCCAGTAGCGCACGAACTCCCCACCCAGCGAGCAGCTCTGGGCCAGCTCGTTCTCGTGGTGCGGGAAGATGAGGTCGCGCCCACCGCCGTGGAAGTCGAAGGTCTCGCCCAGGTACTTGGTGCTCATGACCGAGCACTCGATGTGCCACCCGGGGCGCCCCGGACCCCAGGGACTGTCCCAGGCGGGTTCGCCCTCCTTCGCCGCCTTCCACAGGGCGAAGTCCAGGGGATCGCGCTTGCTCTCGTCCAGGTCCTTGCGCACGGCGTTGATCATGTCGTCGACGTTGCGCCGGCTCAGGCGGCCGTACTCCGGATAGCTGCGCACGTCGAACCACACGCTCCCGCCGGCGGCGTAGGCGTGGCCGGCGTCGATCAGGCGCTGGATGTAGGCGATGATGTCGTCGACGTGCTCGGTCACCCGCGGGTACAGGTGCGCGCGCTGGATGTTCAGCGCGTCGGAGGCCTCCAGGAACAGATCGATGTTCTTCTGGGCGAGTTCCTCGGCCGTCATGCCCATCTCGGCGGCCCGCACGATGATCTTGTCGTCGATGTCGGTGAAGTTCTGGACGTGGAAGACTTCCCAGCCCAGGAACTGGAGGGTCCGCCGCACCAGATCGGCCGCCACGAAGGCCAGCATGTGGCCCATGTGCGGCGGTCCCTGCACGGTCATCCCGCACACGTACATGGTCACGCGGTCGGGATCGAGGGGCGCGAAGTCCTCCTTCTTGCCCGTGAAGTGGTCGTGGACCCGCAGGGTGGGCCGGGTGGTGGTGTCGGTCACGTCGCGCTCCCCCTCGCGAAGGCCCGGCGGCACAGGCGATCGCAGAGTTCGTCGAAGTCGATGCCGGCGTGGGCGGCGCCCATGGGCAACAGGCTGGTTCCCGTCATGCCCGGGATCGTGTTGACCTCGAGCAGGTACGGCCGGTGGTCGTGGTCCATGCGGAAGTCGATCCGCGCCATGTCGCGCAGGTGCAGCGCACGATACAGATCCAGCGCGTGCGAGGCCACCGCCTCGGCCACCGGTGCGGGCAGATCGGCCGGGCAGTCGTACTCGGTGCGCCCGGCGGTGTACTTGTTCGTGTAGTCGTAGAAGCCCTCGCGCGGGCGGATCTCGATGACCCCGTAGGACTCGTCCCACAGCAGGGGAACGGTCAGCTCGTGGCCCTCGACGTAGGGCTCGAGCATGAAGCGCACGCCGGGCAGGTCGCGTTCGCGCCAGGCGGCGACCGCGGTGTCGGCATCGGCGCAGAGGGTGACGCCGACCGCCGAGCCCTCGCCGGTGGGCTTCAGGACGACCCTTCCCCCGAGATCCTCGGCCGCGGCCCGGACCTCGTCGTCGGCGGCGTCGGGAGCGAGGACGTGCTCGGGCGTCGTCGGCACCCCGCATTCCCGCGCGATCTGCTTCGTCCAGATCTTGTCCATGGCGACGGCACTCGGCCCCGGTCCGCTGCCCACGTAGCACACCCCGGCCAGTTCCAGGGCCGCCTGCACCCGGCCGTCCTCGCCGGCGCCGCCGTGCAGGGCGACGAAGACCACGTCGGCGCCGTCGACGGCCCCGAGCAGCGGACCGAGCGCGGCGTCGGTCAGCACGGCGCGGCGCACGCGATGCCCGCGCCGGTCGAGGGCATCGGCCACGGCGGTGCCGGTGTCGAGGGACACCTCGTGCTCGCGGGTGCCGCCGCCCATGAGCACGGTCACGGCGAGCGGCGCGGTCATGCCGTGTCCTCCGCGGCCACCAGGACCACGGCGTGGGCGGTGATCGCCTCGCCCCGCCCCTCCGGGCCCAGCCCCTCGCCGCGGGTCGCCTTCACCGACACGCGCCCGACGTCGATCCCGAGGTCCTCGGCGATGTTCGCGCGCATGGTCTCGACGTGCGGGGCCAGGCGGGGTGCCTCGGCCATGACCGTGGAGTCGACGTTCACCACCGCGTAGCCGGCGCCGCGCACGCGGTCGCGGACCGAGCGCAGGAAGTCGCGGCTGTCGCGGCCGGCGTGGGCGGGGTCGGTGTCGGCGAAGTGGCGGCCGATGTCGCCGTCGGCGATCGCGCCGAGCAACGCGTCGCAGATCGCGTGCAGCAGGGCGTCGGCGTCGCTGTGGCCGACCAGTCCGTGCGTGTGCTCGATCTCGACGCCGCCCAGAACGAGACGACGGCCGGCCTCGAGACGGTGCCGGTCGATGCCCTGCCCCACGCGGATCACGTCTTCTTCCTCCGGCGACGCGGGAGCTCGGGCAGGGGGGTCACCGTGGCCGGAGGCGCGAGCAGCCGCAGGGCGTGTTCGAGGTCCTCCTGCGAGGTGATCTTCACGTTCGTCGCGTCGCCCTCGACCACGGCCACCGGACGCCCCGTCCGGCGGACCACACCGGCGTCGTCGGTGAAGTCGTCGCGGCGGGTACGGGCGAAGGCCGCCTCGATCACCTCGCGGGCGAAGGCCTGCGGGGTCTGCACCGCGCGGATGCGATCGCGCTCGAGATAGCGGCGCAGACCGCCGTCGGCGAAGAGTTCGACCACCGAGTCGCTCACCGGCACGGCGGGGACGGCCGCGCCGACGTCGCGGGCCGCACGCAGGACGCGGCGGATCAGCTTCGGAGATGCGAAGGGCCGCGCGGCGTCGTGGATCAGGACGTAGCGGCACGAGTCGGGAAGCGCGGCGACGCCGTTGCGCGACGACCGGTTGCGCGTGACCCCACCGCCGATCACGTCGACCAGCCGCGGAACGTCGTCCAGCTCCTCGCGCACGGCCTCGATCGCGTCCTCGGGAACCACCACGATCACCCCGCCGATCTCACGCAGGGCGCACAGCCCGTCGACCGCGTGGCGCAGGACACTGCGCCCCCCGGCCTCGCGGAACTGCTTGCGGCCGCCGGCTCGCAGACCCTCGCCGGCGGCCAGGACCAACCCGATCGTACCCGGCCCTCGGCTGCGCTTCGCGTTCACGGGGTCCCTCCTGCCGTGGTCGCCCCGGCCCAGGCCGCGCGGATGGCGTCGCGTACCGTCGACACGGCGATTCCCTCGATCCCTTGGATCCGCGGCACCGATCCGGGATCATGGGCCGCGACCAGGGCCCGCCGGAAGCCGTGCGCGCGTGCTTCCTCCAATCGAAGGTCGAGCTGACCCACGCGTCGCAGTTCGCCCGTCAGACCGACCTCGCCGAGGGCGATCAGGTCCGAGGGCAGCGGCACCTCCCTGAGGCTCGACGCCATGGCGAGTAGCAGGGACAGGTCGGCCGCCGGGTCGTTCAGGCGCAGGCCACCGGCCACCTTGACGTACACGTCGTTGCCGATCAACTGCACGTCGCCGCGCGCCTCCAGGATCGCGGCCAGCTGGGCCACCCGCTTCGTGTCGATGCCGGTGACCACGCGCGTGGGGGTTCCGTACTGACTGCTCACGAGCAACGCCTGGACCTCCACCAACAACGGGCGGGTCCCCGAGACGATGCAGCTCACGGCCGAGCCGGTCTCTCCCTGCCGGCGTCCCGACAGGAACAGCGCACTGGCGTCACGAACGGGTCGGAGCCCCGTCGACGTCATCTCGAGCACGGCCAGCTCGCCGGTACGCCCGAAGCGGTTCTTGAACGCCCGGACCATGCGCACCGAGTCCTCGTCCTGCGGCTCGAAATACAGGACGGTGTCGACCAGGTGCTCCAACACCCGCGGGCCGGCGAGGTCTCCGTCCTTGGTCACGTGGCCCACGACGACCACCGCACAGCCCGTGGTCCGTGCGAAGTCGGCGAGCAGGCTGCCACAGGTGCGGATCTGCGACACCAGACCCGGCGTCGAGTCGTGTTCCTCCGAGATCACCGTCTGGATGGAGTCGACGACGAGCAGAGCGGGTGGATCGTCGTACAGACCGGGGAGCACGCGCTCGAGCACCGGCTGTTCGACCAGCAGGAACGCGTCGTGGGTCGCGCCCAGACGTTCGGCCCGGGCACGGACCTGGGCGCCCGACTCCTCGGCGCTGAGATAGACCACCGACTCGCCGCGACGGGCGAGTTGTCCGCAGATCATGGTCAGCAGGGTGGACTTGCCCACGCCCGGCGCGCCGCCGAGCAGCAGCAGGCTGCCCGGGACCAGACCACCGCCGAGCACCCGCGAGAACTCCTCGGGTTCGATGGGACGGCGCTCGAAGGCCGCACGCGGAACCCGGTCGATCGGCGTCGGCCGGGACAACGGGCGCGACGAGTCCCCGCGACGACCGGCCCGGCGCCGCCCCGGTGCGCCGTCCCCCTCCGGGGGCTCCACACGGGTCTCCTGCAGGCTGTTCCACGCCCCGCACGACGGGCATCGGCCCATCCAACGGAGCTCGACGTGCTCGCACTCCGAGCACTGGAAGCGGCGGGTGTCCTTGGCCATGGTTCCTCCTCCGTCCCGCCCGGCGGGACACGCGGGGGAGGCGTGGGTGTGGAGGCGTGACCCGGCGTGGGAACGATCGCGCCGGGTCGGGCAGCATACGACCGAACTAGAAGATCTTCACCGTCAGATAGCGCTGGGGATTGCGCTGCAGGTCCTCCACCAGGAAGCGTAGCTGCCGCAGACTCTCGACGAGGTCCTCGCCGGCCTGTTCGTCGTGGATCATCCGCCCGGCGGCACCTTTCTGCTCGTTCAACGCGGTCAGGACCTCCTCGGTGCCGTCGAGAACGCCCGCCATCTGGTGGGCGAGCGAGTCGAGGGTCGTGCTGGCGCGCGCCAGCCCTTCGATTCCCTCGCCGAGCTCCTCGTCGTTCTCATCGAGGAATGACCCCATGCGCTCGGCGAGGTCGGCCATGCTCGTGGCGGCGCGGCGCATGTCGCTGCGGTTCTCCTCGAGCACGTCGGTGGCGGTCTCGGCCGCGCGGGCGGTGTTCTCGAGCGTCCGCACGAGGACCTGGTCCTCCTGCAGGCTCACCACGAGATCCTCGGTGCGGTCGAGGAACTGCACGACACGCTCGTTCATGGTCTCGAGGGTCCCCACCATGTCGGTCGAGGAGGGCTGGTACACGCCCTCGAACACGCGGTCCTCGAGGTCGACGGGCGTGCCCGTTCCCGGTTCCACGGCGACCATCCGTTCCCCCATGATCCCGGCCGACCCCAGACGGATCTCTGCGTCGTCGCGCACCGTCACGCTGCCGGGCAGACGCAGCGTGACCAGGACGCCGTCGTCGGCGAGGTCGACACCGATCACCTTGCCCAGATCCATCCCCCGGACCTCGACCGGATCGCCGGCCCCGAGCCCCCCGACCTTCTCGAAGCGCACCTTCATCCGCTGGTAGGACGAGCCGATCTGGTAGTTCTGGAACCACATGAGACCGAAGATCAGCACGAACAGGGCCGCGATCAGCGCCAGCCCGACCTGGATCTCGGTACCTCGTCGCGTCATCGTCTTCCCCCGTTCCCTTCGACCCGGCGGCGCGGCCTCGATCGGCCGCCCCCCCCCGGATCAGTTGCACTCGAGCGAGCCCTCGCTGTTCCCGTCGATGAACTGACGGATCGGACCGTCCGTGGACGAGCGTGCCTCGTCGGCGGTTCCCTCGAAACACACGCACCCGTCGTTGAGAAGGGTGAATCGCTCCCCCACGGTGAACGCGCTGGTCATGTCGTGCGTGACCACCAGCGAGGTCACGCCCAGTTCGTCGTCGAGCCGCCGGATCATACGGTTGATCGCGTCGCTGGTGATCGGGTCGAGGCCGGTGGTCGGCTCGTCGTAGAGGATGTAGTCGGGTTCGGTCACGATCGCCCGCGCCAGGCTGGCGCGCTTGCGCATCCCACCCGAGAGCGCCGACGGGAGCTTCGAACCCACGTCGACCAGCTCCACCGTGGCCAGCGCCTCCTCGGCGCGCCGGCGGATCTCGCCGTCGGACAGCTTCGTGTGCTCCTGCAGTCCGAGCCCCACGTTCTCGAGAATGGTCATCGAGTCGAACAGCGCGCCGCCCTGGAACACCATGCTGAACCGTCGCCGCAGCTGGTACAGCTCCTCGCGCCGCATGCGCGTGACCTCCTGCCCGTCGACCACGATCGATCCGGCGTCGGCCTCGAGCAGACCCACCAACAGCTTCAGCAGCACGCTCTTGCCCTGCCCGCTGCGGCCCAGGATCACCCGCTGCTCGCCACGCTCGATGCGCAGATCGATGCCGTCGAGCACGACGTTGTCGTCGAAGCGTTTGTGCAGTCCCTGGATGACGATTCCCTGGCTCATCGCACCCCGCTCATCCGAAGAGCACCTGGAAGATCACCGCGGCCAGCACGTAGTCGGTCACCAGGACCAGCAACGACGACATCACCACGGCGCGCATGGCCGCCTCCCCCACACCGGCCGCGCCGCCCCGCGCGTGGAAGCCGTGCACGCAGCCCGACAGCGCGATGATCGCTCCGAAGCACAGCGCCTTGATCAGCCCGCCCCACAGGTCCTGCGTCTCGAACAGGAAGCGCAAACCGTCGCTGAAGGTCTTCGACGTGACATCGAGCGTGAACACCGCCACGAAGAAGCCCCCGCCGATGGCGATCGCGTTGGAGAAGATCGTCAGCACCGGGAGCATGATGCAGGCGGCGACGAAACGCGGCAGGGCCAGGTAGCGGGTCGGATCGATCGCCATCATCTCGAGGGCGTCGATCTGTTCGGTGACCCGCATCGTCCCCAACTCCGCGGCGATGCTCGCGCCCACACGCGCCCCGACCACGAGTGCCGTGAGCACCGGCCCCAGTTCCAGCAGGACACTCTTGGCCACCACCGTTCCCAGGAAACGGATCGGGACGTAGTCCTGGAACTGGTAGTGGGCCTGGATCGTGGCGACGGCACCGGTGAAGATCGAGGTCACCAGGACCAGCGGAATCGAGCCGTTCCCGATGATGCGCATCTGGTGGAGGACGAGGTGGATACTCTTCGGCAACGCCACGAAGGCGCGCACGATGCGAGCCAGCAGTACGCCCACCCGGCCGAGGTCGGTGAGGGTTCCGAGGAACGACGCGCCGAGGCGCTCGAAGAGGATCCACATGATGGGCGGCAGTATGGACGCGCGATCGATCGACGGCAACGCGACAACCTCCGGAACTCGCTCGACCGGTACGCGTTCGACGGCCGACCCGCCGTGTCCGCACCCGATCACACTCCGTTCCCCGGACACCCGCCGAGGCGAGGTCGACCCGTGCCCACCCTGATCCTCCTCGTCGCGACGGGTCTCCTGCTGATCACCGGATCCGCGCTGGGGGAACCCGATCCCCGGTCGGTGGGCGCTTCCCCCACCGTCGCCCGCCTGGACGGCGTGATCCTGGAACGGGGCTGGAACGATCCACCCGAGCGCAGTCCGGGAGGCCCGGCCGCGAGCGAGGGCTTCGAGCGCATCGCCGGCGCCGGAGCGACGGCCGTGGCCGTGGACGTGGTCGCGCTCGTCGCACGCGCCGACAGCCCCTTCCTCGACACACCGGCGACCCCTCGCTCCGTCGAGGTGGAACGTCTGCGCTGGTCCGTCGACCGCGCCCACGCACTCGGGCTCCGGCTGGTCCTCCGACTTCGGGTCGATCGCCTGGACGGCGGCCCCCGTGGCCGGGTCGCCATGCACGACGACGCGGCGTGGTCGAAGTTCTTCGGCCGGCTCCGGGCCTGGTGCAGCCGTTGGGCGACGACGGCCGACGACGTCGGGGTCGATCTGCTCGTGCTCCCCTCGGCCCTGAGCGCGACCACGCACCGCGAGGCGGACTGGCGCCGTCTGGTGGCGACCGTCCGTGCTCGCTATGACGGTCTCCTCACGCTCGGCGCGGGCTCGATCGACGAGGTCGAGCGGATCGACTTCTGGGACGAGTTCGACCTGATCGGGATCGAACTCGACGAGCCGGTCTCACGTCCGGGCGACGACGATCCCGATCCCCGACCCCGACCGTCGGTGTGGTCGGCCACCGACGAGGACAGCGTGGCCGTCGACGAGATCGCCCGCGCCCTCGCGCCGCGTCTCGAACTGCTGGCCGAGACCGCGCGACGATGGCGCAGACCCGTGGTGCTGACCGCAGCCGGATACCGGTCGGTCGACCGGGCCTGGCGCGTCGTACGGGGACCGGCGGACCGCTTCGCGCCGCCCGACGAGCGCGACCAGGCGCGCGCGATCGCCGGCACGCTACGCGCCCTCGACCGGACCGGGGCGACGGGGTGGACCCGGGGCGTCCTGTGGCACGCCTACGACCTCGCGACCGGCGACGATGCCGACCTCCGTCGGCGGTGGGCGCGGAGCTCCTCGGTGCGCGACAAGCGCGCCTTCGCCGTGCTGACTTCGGCGTGGACCCGGGGCGGTGGCGCCCACCGCGTGCTCGGTCGTGGCGGAGCGGCGGTCAGCGCCGACTCGGCGGTGACCCGCATCGGGATCGAGATCCTTCGCGAGGGGGGCACCGCGGCCGACGCCGCGGTCGCCATGGCCTTCGCCCTGTGCGTGGTCCGTCCCGACGTCGCGGGACTCGGGGGTGGCGGATCCGCGGTCGTCCACGACGCGCGTGACATGTCGACGCGATCGTTCGACTTCGGACTGCGCGCACCGCTCGCCGCGCACGAATTCTTCTTCGACGAACTCGAGGCCGAGGGTCTGACCGCGGCGGCATCACGCGGGCCTCTCGCGGCGGCGATCCCGGGAACCGTGCCCGGACTGCAACGGATCCACGACCGGTACGGTGCGCTGGCCTGGCCCAGCCTTCTCCGCCCGGCGCTCGAGGCGGCCGCACGGGGCGTGGCCGTGCGTACCGGCACCGCGCGTGCGCTGGCCGGCGAGCGTGCCCGTCTCCAGGCCTTCGAATCGACGCGCAGGACCTATCTGCCGGACGGCCGCCTGGTCCAGGCCGGGGAACGACTCGTCCGCCCGGATCTGGCCGAGACCCTGCTGGCGCTGGGTCGCGAGGGTGCCGGCGTCTGGTCGAGAGGCCGGATCGGAAGGTCGGTGGTCGACGACGTCCGACGCGCCGGTGGAATCTGGTCGATCGAGGACCTGCGCGCCTATCGCGTCCGGGAGCGCGAAGCCGTTCGCTGGCCGTTGAGCCGGGACGGGCGCGTCGTGCTCCACACCGCGACGCCCCCGGGCGAATCCGCCCTGGTCCTGCCCTGGACCTGGACCCTGCTCGACGCCCAGCGCGCCGACCACGCGGACCCGGCCGGAGCCGACCGCGCCCGCGCCTGGATCGAGGCGCTGCGGCTCGTCACACCGGCGGCGCGCGACCACGTCGGCGATCCATCGGTGATGCCCGTCCCGTTGCGCGAACTGCTGTCGCACTCCGACCTGGCGCGGCTCACGCGGCGCCTGCCCCGGGCCGGCACCATCGGACCGGCACCCCGGACCGAAGCACCCGATCCGCGCCGGGAGCGCGGCGCGACGCACCTGGCCGTCGTCGACGCCGCCGGCCACGCGGTCGCGATGACCCTCGAACTGAACGGTCGCTTCGGCGCCGCCTGGATCGCGCCGGGGACCGGAGTCGGACTGAACGACGGCATGCTGCGCTTCGACACGGCCGCCGACCCCACGTCGGCACCCACCCGCCCGGACCGTGTCCGGCCCGGCGCCGCCATCCGCACGGCGTCGACACCGGGGATCACCACCCGCGACGGCCACGTGTGGCTGGCCCTCGCCGCCACGGGCGCTGCCGACGCCCCGGCCGCCGCCGCCCAGGTCCTGCACCGGCGCCTCGCCGACGCCTGGCCCCTCGACCGGGCCGTCGCCGCGCCACGGATCGGACTCGCCGGTTCCGCCGTCACCTTCGAGTCCGACCGTGTCCCGCCCGGATGGGTCCGCGCCGTCCAGCGCCTCGGGTATCGGATCGAGCCCTCGGACGGAACGGCCAGGGTCGTCGGACTCGAACGCGCGGCCGACGGCGCGTTGCAGGCGGTGGCCGATCCCCGGGAACGAGGACTGGCGCGCACCGTGGACTGATCCCGTTGCGACCCGTGGTCCCCCGCGGCCGACGGCCGTGGTACAATCTCCACCCGGTACCACGATCGACGATCCGAACGATGCAGGAGCGCGTCATGCGCATCAGCGAGCACTCCACCGACAGCGTGACCATTCTCGAACTGCTCACGCCTCTGACCGGTGACTTCTCCCAGCAGCTCTTCGTCCCGCAGATCGAGAATCTGCTGGAGGAGGGCCGGCGCCACTTCGTCTTCGACATGACCGAGTTGGCGTGGATCAACAGCACCGGCATCGGCCTGCTCGTGGGCGCGCGCCGCAAGATCGAGGACGCTGGCGGACGCGCGGTCCTGGCCGGCGTGAACGACCGGGTGAAGGACATCCTGAAGGTCGTCGGTCTGCTCGCGATGTGGGACGTCTATCCCGATCCCCGACGCGCCGTGGCCTCCTTCGACGGCCCTGCCCACGGTACCCGGGCCGAGGAGTCGGCGGGTTGAGCGCCAGCGATCCCGTCTCCGGACTCCTGCCCGACGACCTCGACCGCATCCGCCGCGCCCTGAACACCGCCGGCCCCATCCTGAGCCGCTACGCCGGCGACGGTGCACGGGTCGATCACAAGGCGGGCGGTGACCCCGTGACGGAGGCCGACCTGGCGGTCGACGCCGTCCTGCGCGAACAGCTCTTGCGCGAGGGCGAGGGCTGGCTCAGCGAGGAGACGGCCGACGACCTCTCACGCCTCGACCACTCCCGCGTGTGGATCGTCGACCCTCTCGACGGCACGAAGGAGTTCGTGCAGGGCATTCCCGAGTGGTGCGTGAGCGTCGGACTGACCATCGACGGCGAAGCCGTGGCCGGCGGGATCTTCAATCCCGTGAGCGGACTGCACGTGGTCGGGGCCGTGGGTCAGGGCTGCTGGAGCGCGGGATCTCCGTGCCACGTGCGCGATGGCGACAGCCTGGAAGGGATCGAGGTCCTGGCCAGCCGCAGCGAGACGAAGCGCGGCGAGTGGGACGACTTCACCGACGCCGAGTTCACGGTCACCCCGACCGGCTCGGTAGCCTTCAAGTTCGCCATGGTCGCAGCCGGCGAGACCGACGCCACGTGGACGCTCGTGCCCAAGAGTGAGTGGGACGTGGCCGCGGGCGTGGCCCTGGTGCGAGCGGCCGGCGGCGACGTCGTGCTGAAGAACGGTCAGCCGCCACGCTTCAATCGTGAGAGCGTGCTCTTCCCCGGGCTGGTCGCGGCCGGACCACAGCGGCTGCACACCATCCGCACACGCCTCGGCGTCTGAACTCCCGGCACGAGCACCGCGGATCCGTCCGCGGTCTTGCGGAGGTCGGCCCACGACGGTCCCTGTCGTCGATCCGGGCGGCGTTCCCCCTCGCTCGTACCGGTCCGCGCGGGCGGCGACCCTACCCCTCTCCCCCAGCGTGCGCAGACGGATCGGCCGCCAGGTTGCTGAAGCGCGTGTACTGGCGGTCGAAGAACAACTTCACGGTTCCGATCGACCCGTTGCGGTGCTTGCCCAGGATGAGCTCGGCGATGTTCTGGACGTCGGGGTTCTCGGGTTCGTAGACTTCCTGCCGGTAGACGAACATGACCAGATCGGCGTCCTGCTCGATCGCTCCGGATTCGCGCAGGTCACTGAGCATGGGCCGGTTGCCGGTGCGACTCTCGACGGCGCGCGACAACTGACTGAGCGCGACCACCGGCACGTCGAGGTCCTTGGCCAGACCTTTGAGCGAACGGCTGATGGTGCTGATCTCCTGCTGCCGGTTCTCGATCCGCGAACCCGCGTTGATCAGCTGCAGGTAGTCGACCACCAGCAGCTTCACGCCGTGGTACTGCACCATACGACGTGCCTTGCTCCGCAGCTCGAGCAGCGAGATCGACGAGGTGTCGTCGATGTACAGCGATGTGTTCGTCAGGTTGCTCAGGGCCTGGGTGAGGCGCGGCCAGTCCGTTTCGCGCAGCTTGCCCGTGCGCACGGCGTGGTTGTCCAGGCGGCCCTCGCTCGAGATCAGCCGCATGCACAGCTGCTCGCTGCTCATCTCCAGACTGAACACGCCGACCGGCGCGTCGAACTGGTGCGCGGCGTTGAAGGCGAGGTTGAGCGCGAAGCTCGTCTTGCCCATGGCCGGGCGTCCGGCCACGATGATCAGGTCGCTGCGCTGGAGACCGCCGGTCATGCGGTCGAGATCGGCGAAACCGGTCTGCACGCCGGTGATCTTGTCCTTGTTCTGGAAGGCCTTCTGGATGTGTTCGAAGGTCTCGCCCGCGAGCTCCTTCAGTGGGCGGAACGACCGCGCCTCGGTCTTCGAGGACAGTTCGAAGAGTTCCTGCTGGGCGCGGTCGAGCAGGGTGTCGGCCGGAGTCGCCACGTCGTAGGCCTCGCGGCTGACCTCGTGGCTCACGCGGATGAGTTCCCGCAGCCGGGCGCGCTCGCTGACCACACGCGCGTGGTACAGGACGTTGGCGGGACTGCTGCCCACGTCGAGCAGTTCGTCGACGAACGACGGGCCGCCGTACTCGGCCAGCACGCCCATCTTGTCGAGTTCGACGGCCACGGCGACGGCGTCGATGGGTTCGCCACGCGCGGTGAGGCCTTCACAGCACTTGAACACCGCACGGTGTCGCGGCGCGTGGAAATCCGCCGCCGTGAGGAGTCCGGCGGCCTCGCCCATCGCGTCCTGGCTTCGCAGGCAGGCGCTCAGCACCGCTCGTTCGGCTTCGAGCGAGTGCGGAGCCGGCCGATCGGTGGGCAGGCCGGGGCCAGGACCACGCTCGGTTCGGACTTGGAGGCGAGGTTCGGTCAATCGACGTCTCCCGTCGGACTCCTCACGACTGCAACCACGTTCGGACGCCCCGAAACGTCGCACACGTGGATCCACGCTGCCAACGGTGCCGCGGACAAAACGGGGGACGACGTTGGGACCGACTGGTGAGGATTTCGGGGATAACTTCTCTAAGCACTGTCACCATCGACGCTTGGCGATGCCCTACCGGCGCTCTCCGCGACCAGTTCGTCGTGCAGGGCACGGAGCTTCTGCACGTCCTCCCAGGTCGGCCGCTTCCACTGGGAATTGCGCAACAACGCCGCCGGGTGGTAGGTGACGATCATCGGAATGCCGTTGTAGTCGTGCACCGTTCCGCGCAGGCGACCCAGCGCGCTGGTCGTTCGCAGCAGCGTCTGGGCGGCGTGCTTGCCGAGCGCACAGATCACCCGCGGCTGGATGACGTCGAGCTGGGCCAGCAGGTAGGGCTCGCAGTGACCGACTTCGTCGGGCAAGGGATCGCGGTTGTTCGGCGGACGGCACTTGAGAACGTTGGCGATGTAGACGTCGTCGCGTTCGAAACCGATGGCAGCGAGGATCTTCGTCAACAGCTGTCCGGCGCGACCGACGAAGGGCTCGCCCTTCAGGTCTTCGTCACGCCCGGGGGCCTCGCCCACGAACACGACGTTCGCATCGGGATTGCCGACGCCGAACACGGTCCGGGTCCGCGACGAGTGCAACACGCACTTCGTGCAGATCGAAACCTGTGTCCGGTCGAGTGCGGCCAGTGCTTCGGCCTTGCGCGCCCGAGCGTCCGGATCGGGCGGCGCGACCTGCGCGGCGGGACGCAGGGGGGCGGGCGGCTCGGGAGGACCCGACGGCTCGGCCGGGACGGCCTGCGCCGCCGTGTCCGCGGCCTCGGCGGCGGTGCGCAGCACCGCGGGCGCCGGACGGGGCTCGAACCACACACGCTGGTGGCCGGCCTCGGCCTGCTGCGCCAACCAACGGCGGAGGTCGTCGCGGGGATCGCTCATGGGGATTCCGACTCAGGTCGTGGGATCGAGGAGACGCGCCACACGGTCGACGACGACGCGCGCGAGCTCAGCCTTGGAACCGCGCTCGGTCCACCGGCCCTCGCCGTCGGCAGAGTAGAGAAACAGACGATTCGTGTCGCCCCCGAATCCCTCGCCCTCGACGTCGGCGCGGTTGCCGCAGACCAGATCGAGCTTCTTGCGCCCGAGTTTGCCACGCACCTGCTCCTCGACCGCGGCATCGTCGCCGGTCTCGAGCGCGAACCCCACGAGCACCTGGCCACCGCGCTTCGACGCGCCGAGCGCGGCGAGGAGATCGGGCGTGGCCTCGAGCCGGAGTTCGGGCGTGCCGGTCTCCTTCTTGAGCTTGGCCGACGCGGGATCCTTCGCACGCCAGTCGCTGACCGCAGCGTTCATGATCACCGCGTCGGCGGACGGCGCGTGGGCCTCGAGGCGCTCTCCGAGATCGTCGACCGTGACGAAGCGCTCGACCTCGACGCCCTGCGGCGGCGGGAGTTCGGTGGGTCCGAGCAGGAGGACCACCCGTGCCCCGCGATCACGGGCGGCCTCGGCCAGAGCGATGCCGGTCCGTCCGCTGGCGTGGTTGCCGATCCATCGTACCGCGTCGACGGGTTCGCGCGTGCCACCCGCGGTGACCAGCACGGTGCGCCCGGACAAGGGCCCGGGCGCGAGACGGGCGAGCGCGTGGGAGGCCACGACCTCGGGCTCGGCCAGGCGGCCCTCGGCCACCGTCCCGCACGCCAGGTAGCCGCTCCCGGGATCGATCACCTCGACGCCGCGGCCACGCAGACGTTCGAGATTCTCCTGGTTGGGCGGGTTGCGCCACATCTGGTCGTTCATCGCCGGTGCGACCACGATCGGGGCCGTGCTCGCGGTGGCCAGCGTGCTGCAGAGATCGTCGGCCAGGCCGTGCGCCATCTTCGCCAGGAAGTTCGCCGTGGCCGGCGCCACGAGCAGCAGGTCGCAGTCCTGGGCCCAGTGGATGTGATCGAGGGGATCCTCTCCGCCCTCGCCCCACAGCGAGGTCCCGACGGGAAGACCACTCAGCGCCTGGAAGGTGAGCGGAGTGACGAAGCGCTGCGCGCTGGCCGTCATGGCGACCTGCACGTGACACCCGGCGTCGACCAGGCGACGGACGATGGTGCAGGCCTTGTAGGCGGCGATCCCACCCGTGACCAGGAGCAGGACACGACGACCCCGTCCGGTCCCGGACGGGGTCGTGTCGACGTCGTGCGGAGTCGGGGTCACGTCACTCCTCTTCGCCGCCGCCCTCGACCGCTTCGGCAGCGCCGCCGAGCATCGACTCGGCATCGGACAGCATGGCTTCGGAGCGCTCCTGCTCGCGGCGCTCGCGGGCGTCGTAGTACTCGATACCCTGCGAGGTCAGCTTGTCGACCGCCATGGTGGTGATCTTGAGGTCGGTGGTCTCCTCGCGCGCCCGCATCGAGTCGTTCAGGCGGCGGCACTCCAGAGCCAGCACCCGGATCGCCTCGTACTTGTTCGCGATCCGCGAGGTCACCTCACGACGGGGAATGTAGGTCATGCACGCGTCTCCTGGTCGAATCGTGGGACAGCGCTCCGCGGGGGCGGCGCGCGGTTCGCGGCAAGAATCGAAGGTAGGTCCCCCTGCCGGCCGCCGCAAGCGCGGCTCAGTCGACGGGCCGCCGCGCGTGACGCTCCCGTCGCAGTCGCTCGGCCCGCAGGATCGCGCGGAGATCGTCGCGCGCGCGCTCCAGATCGTCGTTCACGACCCAGTAGCGGTAGTGCTCCGCCCGAGGGATCTCCTCGCGAGCGTTGGCCAGGCGGCGGCTGACGGTGGCCTCGTCGTCGGTCCCGCGTCCGCGCAGGCGTTGTTCGAGCACCTCCAGATCCGGTGGGAACACGAAGACCGAGCACACGGACAGGTCGCCGAAGCGTTCGATGACCTCGACGCCGCCCTGGACATCGATGTCGAGAACGGGGATCCGTCCCTCGCGGGCCACGGCCTCGAGCTCGGAGATCAGCGTGCCGTAGAGACGGCCGTGCACCTCGGCCCACTCCACGAATTCGCCCGCCTCGCGCCGGCGCTCGAACTCGTCGCGCGCGACGAAATGGTAGTCGCGGCCGTCGACCTCCCCGTGGCGTGGCGGACGCGTGGTGCAGCTCACCGAGAACCCGAGGCGCGTGTCCTCGGCCAGCAGGCCCCGGTACAGGCTGGTCTTGCCGGCGCCGGAGGGCCCGGTCACGAGCAACAGGAAAGAGGTCCCGAGGTCCAAGCGCCTACTCCAGGTTCTGGATCTGCTCGCGGATGTTCTCGATCTCTTCCTTCATCCGTACGACCGCGTCGGTGATGGTCAGGTCGCTGCTCTTGCTCCCGGTGGTGTTCACCTCACGGTGCATCTCCTGCAGCAGGAAACCGAGGCGCTTGGCGGTCGGCCCCTCGCCCGCGATGGTCTCGCGGAACTGCGAGAGGTGGCTCTCCATGCGCTCCAGTTCCTCGTGGACGGTGGCCTTGTCGACCAGGAGCACGACCTCGGCGGCCAGACGCTGGGGATCGACCTGGTCCTTGGCGCCCATGCGTTCCAGGCGTTCCTCGAGGCGACGGCGCAACTCTGCGGGGACCTCCTGGGCGCGTTCGCTCACGGCCTGCACGTGCCGCTCGATGCGGTCGACGCGCGCGCTGAGATCGTCGCGCAGCTTCGCGCCCTCGGCCGCGCGCATGGTCTGGTAGTCGTCGAGCGCCTGGTCGAAGGCCCGGTCGAGCAACGGACGCAGGATCTCTTCGGGCAGATCCTTCTCGCGCACGACGAAGGCGCGGTCGATCTGGGCGAGATCGCTCACGCTCAGGTCGTCGCGCACTCCGTGTGCCCGGGCGATCCGTCGGGCCTCGACCACGAAGGCCTTCACGAAGGGCTCGTGGAAGGTCACCTCGAGCTGCGGCGTGGTCTGCTCGAACTCGAGGGTCACGCTGAGACGCCCGCGGTCGACGACCTCCTGCAGGCGTTGGCGGATCTCGGTCTCGAACGACGCGAAGGCGTCGGGCAGGCGCATGACCACGTCGAGGAAGCGGTGGTTCACCGACCGGATCTCCACGCGCAGTTCGTTCGTGCCGTCGTGGGCGCGCCCGTGCCCGATTCCAGTCATGCTCCTCATGGTCACCTCGTGGAGGGGTCCGCGATCGACCGGCCCCAGGATGGAGCCGCCCGGCCCGGCCGGCAAGCGGGGAAGTCGCCGGCTCGCCTACGAGCGGGCCAGCGGCTTGCCCGCGAGCGGGCCGCCGTCTAGCTTCGCCGCATGGAGACGCGCGTGGATCCTCCCCATCGATGGCTCGACGGTCTGGCCGAGGCGCTGACCGACACCTTGTCGGGTGCCCGCGTCGAAGGGGCGATCAGCGGACCCGGGTGGGTGTCGGTCCGAATCGGCGGACGCTTCGTGTGGATGGTGGCCCAGGGCGGTGAACGAATGGCCTGGCTGACCGATCGCCCTCTGCCCCGCCGCTTCCTCGAACTGCTCGGCCGCCACGCCCGCAGTCCCTTCCCCGCCCATCTCGGCGACCGGGTGCTGACGGGCGCCGAAGTTCTCGAGACCGACGACGGCCAGGTCGACGGCCTGCGTCTCGAACTCGGCCCGGCGCCACCGCTGCACCTCGACGTGCGCTTCTTCCCGCGGCCCGGCGGGATCTGGCTGACCGGAGCGGCGGGCGAGGACCTCGCGCGCCAAGGGCGCATGGACGACCGTCCCCTGCGTCCCCGGCCGCCCCGACCCGACTCCGACTTCGACCCGGACGAACACCGCGACCGCTGCGAAGCCACGCTCCGGGCGCGCCTGCTCCAGCAGACCGCCCGCACCCTGCGTCAGCGCACCGACCAGGCCGCGAAACGCGCCCAACGACGCGTATGGCAGCTCGAGGGCGACCTCGACGACGCCCGCCGCGACCAGGGCATCCGCGCGAGGGCCGATCTGCTCGCGGCGAACCTCCATCGGGTGGACGCCGGCCGTGACCACGTCGACCTCACCGACTTCGACGGCGAGACGGTGCGCCTCGTCCTCGATCCCTCGCGCCCGCCCGCAGCCAATCTGGATCGTTGGTACAAGAGGGCCGCGCGCGCCGAGCGGAAACTGGAACAGGTGGAGCGGCGGCTGCACGAGCAGCGGACCGAGCTGACCACGCTGGTGGAACGCCGCGCTGCGCTCGAAGAGCTCGACGCCGGGGCCGACCTCGACGCGTGGCTCGACTTCGCCGCTGCCCACGAACTCGACCCGGTCCCGAAGGCACCGAAACCCGCGAGCGAACGCGGGAAACGCCCGGCGGAACGGCTGCCCTACTGGAGCTTCGAGCTCGACGGCTGGGAGTTGCGCGTGGGGCGCAGCGCGCGCGACAACGACGAACTGTTGAAGCATCACGCCCACAACCGCGACCTGTGGCTGCACGCCCAGGGCGTCCCGGGCAGCCACGTGATCCTGCGCAGCGGTGGCCGTGACCTGCCGCGGCGGTTGATCGCCCGGGTCGCGCAGGTGGCCGCGCACTACAGCCGGGCGAAGACCTCGTCGACGGTTCCCGTCCTGGTGTGCGAACGCCGCCACGTCCGCAAGCCGCGCAAGGCGGCACCCGGCGAGGTCGTCGCCGACCGCGCCGAGACCGTCTTCGTGGAACCAGGGATCCCGTCGGGCTGCGAACGCCGCGACGGTGACTAGCGGAAGCGCGAGGCGCAGTCCTCCAGCCCGATGTGCTCGATCACCGCGCTGCGGGTGTCGGCGTCGTAGCGCACGCACACCGGTCCGGGTTGCTCTTCCTTGAACTCGTGGACGTGCTTGCCGCCATTCATGCGCAGACGCGTGCTGGCGAAGATCATGGTCTTCACCCAGAGGAACGACGCCCGCCGCTGGATGTTCAGCTTCTTGCGCAGCACGTACTCGCGCTTGCGCGAGCGGCTGGCCTGACGCTGGTACAGGAAGAGGCGTTGCTCGAGGGCCTCGCGTTCCTTCGCGCCGATCCGGCCGAGCCTTCCCTGGATCATGGGCAGGTACTTGCGGCGGAACTCCACGAGCTGCTCCTGGTACTTCTTGCGGTCGCGGGTCAGGAGTTTGAGCGCGCGGTTCTGCTCGGGCGCCTCGCCCAGCGTGATGATCGTGGTGACCTCTTCGCGCGATCCGACCTCGTCGGCCACCACGCGTCCGCCGGCCCGCCAGTGACCTCCGACGATGCGTCCGGTCTCGGCCATGAGGTCGCCGTGGACCTCGCCCTCGCACCACAACAGCTCGCGCCGCGCGTCGAGCCGGCCACCGCAGTGGATCGCCGTCTCCCGCGCGAAACCGATCGACAGGTCGCCGGCGCAGGTCACCACCGCGTCGCCCTTGCCCATGACGCCCTTGTCGATGGTGATGCTCTTCTTCGACTCGACGCGCGCGTTCTCGACGGGACCACCGATGATCACGGTCCCGCTGCCGGCCACCGTGAACTTCGGCGCCACGGAATTGCGCACCTGCACCGCGCCCTCGAAGTCGATCGAGCCGGAGGAGAAGTCCACCTCGTCGACGATCAGCACCTCGCTCACGAGGACCTTGCCGCGGTAGAACTCCACCATGCCCGGACGCGCTGCGCACACCAGGGACGCATCGCGCTCGTCGCGACGGACAGTCTCGTCGAGTTCGATCTCGGCCTCGGAGCCCGGGTGGGCCTTGACGGTGTTGCCGACCACGTCGGTCCCGGGCTGGCCCCGGCTGGGCGGATGGATCTTCAGGATCGGCTGGCCCTCGCACACGCTGACCTTCGTGTGGTGGTAGTGGTCCACGCGTCCGTCGGGCATCTTGAGCGCGCGCGACTCGAAGAAGTCTCCCAGCCACTCCAGTCGCCCGTCTTCGCCGGGAACGGCCTCGGCGCCGCGCGCGACGACGACCGCGGTCGCCTTCGACTCGGAACCGGTCGCCTCGATCACGGCCTGGTCCACGGCGTCCTTGTCGACGTCGACCAGACGGTGCTCGTCGCGCAGGTATTCCACGATCGCCGACGGGTCGGGGGTCGGCGCGCCCATGAGCGGAGGCAGCGTCAGGGTCGCCGTCATCCGGTCCTCGGAGATCTGGACCGAGAGACCGTCGGCGAGAGGGTCGGGTTCGGGATCGGTGGCGGCCGGCGGGTCTGCGGCGGCCGACGGGTCGGGGATCGACGGGTCGGCGGCCGGCGGGTCTGCGGCGGTCGATGGGTCGGGGATCGACGGGTCGGCGGCCGGCGGGTCTGCGGCGGTCGAGATGGCTTTCTCCGTGGCGTCGATCACGTCGTCGGCAGGCCCTGCCCCGTCGGTGGAAGGAGCTTCCGTCGTGCCGAGGGGCGCCGGATCCGCGTCGTCGGTGGTGACGCCACCCGGGAGGTCGTGGAGGTCTTCGCGCGAGGTCATGGTCTCCGCCGCGCGGGGGCCGGGAATCGACCCGTGGCGCGGTCCTCGTCCGGAATGCAGGTGCTGTGCCCCGATCCCGGACGGACCCTCGGGAAGGAGTCCTCGCGCGCCGGCGGACCGTCAGTCCGGACAGCGCGGTCCACGCCGCCGCATGCCACGCTCGAAGCGTGTGACTTCGGCGCGGTCGAGCCACTCCATGAGCGGCACGACATACTTGCGCGAGGCGCCGGTCCATTCCTTCACGTGCCCGATCTCGAGCGCATCCTCGTGTTCGAAGTGTTCGCCCACGCGACGGGCGAGCTCGTCGAGCCGATCGCGGTGGACGAGCAGGCGGCCCTCGAGCCGGATCACGCGGCCCGAGTCCACCAGCAGGCGCAGGGCCGGTTGTTCGAGGTCTTTCGGCGCGGCCTCGAACAGTGGCTCGGCCCGCTGGACGCGCGACTCCATGTGGGCCACGGCTTCGCGCTGGGCTTCGTCGAGCGGCGGCTCCGCGGTGTCGGCACGGACACGATCGCCGCGCACGAACACGGGGTGTTCCCTGGCCCACACCGCGAGCACACGGGCGAAGTCGTGGGAGCTCCCGGTGTGTCCGAGGAACTGCCGCAACTCCTCGCGCGGGAGTCCCACGGTCATGGGCGCCGACTCCTGATGGGCCCGGAGCCTCTCCAGGGCACGCTCCGCGGCTCCGTCGAAGGCAGCGGCGTCGACGACGCGTCCCGCGACCCGGCGTCGACGACCGGCCTCGACCTCGGCCTCGATCGCCGCCTTCGCATCGGCGGGGTCGTGGCCCAACATGGCCAGCCGGTCGAGGACCTCCGACTCGGGACGACCCCACGCGGCCGGTTCGGCCACGAAGGCCCAGGCGTTCCCGCCGCCCGACTCGAGGGCTTCGAGTCGTTCCAGGGTCCGGGCACGGCGTTCCCCCTTGCGGCCCTGGGGATCGAGGACCACGCCGCCGGCGGCGGTGATCATCGGGGAGTAGGTCCGCACGACGAGTCGGTCGCCCGGCCGCGCGATGATCGGTTCCTCGAGGAGCAGCCGGACCAAGCGTGAATCCCCCGGCCCGAACGGGCCCTCGCCCTCCAGCGGATCGATGCGTCCGATCACTCCCCGCGCGGCGTGGTGGACGTGCACCCGCGCCCGCGGGCGCATGCGCGCTGCCAGCTCGGGATCCTCGACCGCGGTGAGTCGCGCCCCGACGATCGTACTCGCCGCCCACGGCCCCGGTGTGACGAGCTGGTCACCGCGTTCGAGGTCCTCCTTCTTCACACCGTGCACCGACAACGCGATGCGCTCGCCCGCACCCGCGCGCGGGACGGTCGCACCGTGACTCTGCACGTCGCGGACGCGGACGTCGGTGCCCTGCGGCAAGAGCTTCAGCGTATCGCCCGGCTCGACCGTGCCCGACCACGCCGTGCCCGTGACCACGACCCCCGTCCCCCGCAGCACGAACACGCGATCGACCGGCAACCGGAAGTGCCCCGCACGCGAGCGGACCGGCGCTGCCCTCGCGACCTCCTCGAGGGTTGAACGCAGCGTGTCCACACCCTCCTTCGTCTGTCCACTCACCCGCACGATCGGCGCGCCCTCGAGGAAGCTGCCCTCGACCAGTTCCTTGACCTCTTCCTCGACCACGTCGGCGAGGTCGGGATCGGCCATGTCCATCTTCGTGAGCACGATCAGGCCCGCCGGCACGCCCAGCATGCGCAGCACGTCGAAGTGCTCGCGTGTCTGCGGCATGACGCCTTCGTCGGCAGCGACCAGGAGCATGGCCAGATCCATCCCGCCCGCACCCGAGACCATCTGCCGCACGAAACGCTCGTGACCCGGCACGTCGACGATCCCCAGGCGCAGATCGTCGGCCAGATCGAGGTGCGCGAAGCCGAGTTCGATCGAGATCCCGCGGCGGTGTTCTTCCTCGAGCCGGTCGGTGTCGGTGCCCGTGAGCGCGCCGATCAGGGTGGTCTTCCCGTGATCGACGTGGCCGGCGGTGCCGAGGATGAGCGTGCGCGGTGTGGTCATGTCGTGTGGCGGCGGAGGGATGGGCGGTCAGGTGGGTGGGTGAGTCGGTGAGTGGGCCTTGGCGCGAAGATAGGAGGGTTGGGTGCGGGCGTCGAGGGTGCTTGGGGTTGGAGCGGGGTCGGGGGATGGGGGATGGGGTGGTGGGAGTCGGGGCGGTGGCGCCGGGGCGGTGGGCGTTGGGGTGGTGGCGCCGGGGCGTTGGGCGTTGGGGCGGTGGCGCTGGGGGATGGCGGTTGGGAGTTGGGGCGTTGGGGGTTTGGGGATGTTCCGCGATGGAACAGGGAGCGTCGCAGGGGCTGTGGCGCCGGGTCGTGCTGGGAAGACTGTGGATGTTCCGTGTCGCAACGGTGGAACGTGCGCGGCGTCGCCCGCCTGGTCGCGCCGGAGCGCGACTCCGCAACAAGCATCCACAGCTTTGTTCGCGAGGGGCTTGACAGGGTTTTCGTGGGCGGGATTTCGGTGTTGTGGGGTCGTGTGTAGAACCGGGCCCCTGGGGCGCTGATCCGCCCCGTCGTGGTTGTTGGTCGTCGTGGTGGAGTGATCCGCCGTCTCGATGTCGCGCTGTACATCCTGGGCTCTGTCAGGGCGTCGCGAAACAGGGTGTACAATGCCTTCGAGCCGCCTCCCCGGAGGTTCGAAGACATGCAGGTGATCGAGCGGTTGGAGTCGTTGCGTCGGTCCGAACACGCGGCGACGGTGGCGTTGATTTCGGTCCTGGTCGAGTGCCAGCGCACGCGGACGCACGTCGATGCAGGGTATCGATCGGTGTTCCAGTTGTTGGTCGAGCGGTTGCGGTACTCGCCGGCCGCGGCGTCTCGTCGGTTCGCGGCGATGCGGTGTGCGGTGCGGTGTCCCGTGGTGATCGAGATGTTGCGCGATCATCGCACGAGTCTCAGCGCTCTTGCGAAGATGGCGCCGGTGTTGGAGGAGGCATCCGATCCCGCGGCTTTGTTGCAGTCGATCGACGGTCGTTCGCCGCGTGAGGTCGAGTCGATCGTGGCTGGCGTTCGGCCGGTCGAGAAGCCAGCGGAACGCGTGAAGCCGGTCGCGGTGAAGAAGAGTTCCGCGCCGTCGGCCGAGGTGGGGATGTTCTGTGGAAGTTCCGCGTCGCAAGCGGGCGGCGGTTCCACTACGGAAGTGGCACCGGGCGTGAGTGCTCCTGCGTCAAGAGTCGCTGGACGCGATCGGCCGCGCGGTGCGGACTCCGGCCGTTCCGCTCCGGAAGCGAGGACCTCGGCCCCTGCGACGACCCCCGAGCCCACCGTCGAATCCCGCATGGCCCTCTCGTTCACACTCACCGCCGAGGACCACGCTGCCTTCGAGCGCGCCCGCGCGAAGCTGTCGCGGACGAAGCCGCAGGCGATGTCGATGGAGGACGCGCTGAACGCCCTGGTCCACTTCTACCTGGACCACGACGGGCCGAAACCGCGGAGGAAGAACGCCGAACCCGCGAAGCCGCAGAATCCGACCCGCCACATCCCTCGTGCCACCCGCGACCAGGTCTTCGACCGCGACGGCCACCGTTGCACCTACGTCGCGCCCGATGGCACGCGCTGCACCGCCACCCACGACCTCCAGGTCGACCACGTCCGGCCCTTCGCCCTGGGTGGAACCCACGAACCCGACAACCTTCGTGTGCTGTGCGGGGCGCACAATCGTCGGCGCGCGGAGCAGACCTTCGGATCGCGACCGATCGCGAACGCGGTCCCGGGGGACGTCGCGGCCGATCCGGTCGGTGCGTCGTGATCGGGGTGGGGCGTGACCTTCGGACGCCGTCGCGTCCGGGGCGAAGCGCACGGCGCCACACGACTCCGACCATCGGGATCACCCGGCCCGATCACAGCGGCGCGCCACGCGTCGAACGAGCCACCGTCACCCGCTCAGGGCGTGGCCGGGCCCTCGACGCGTTCGATCTTCGCGCCGAGGGCGCCGAGTTTCTGCTCGATGCGTTCGTAGCCGCGGTCGATGTGGTAGATGCGGTCGAGGACGGTGGTACCATGGGCGGCGAGACCGGCGAGGATCAGGGCGGCCGAAGCACGCAGGTCGGTGGCCATGACGGGAGCGCCCTTCAACTGCTCGACGCCGCGGACGATCGCGGCGTTGTTCTCGACACGAACGCTCGCGCCCAGACGCTGCAGTTCGGCCACGTGGGTGAAGCGGTCGGGATAGATGGTGTCGGTGATCACGCTGATGCCGTCCATGAGACAGGCCACGGCCATGGTCTGGGCCTGCATGTCGGTCGGGAAGCCGGGGAAGGGCCGGGTGACCGCGTTCAGCGGGCGGTGTGCGCTGCTGCCGTCGACGTCGACGGCGTCGTCGTGGACGGCGAAGCGGGCGCCGGTCATCGAGAGCGCATCGACGGTCGAGGCCACGTGCTCGGGGCGCACGCCCTCCACGCGGATCTTCGAGTGCAGCATCGCGCCGGCAGCGAGGAACGTCCCCACCTCGATGCGATCGGGGATCACGGAGATGTCCAGGGGCTCGAGGTGTTCGACACCGGTCACCTCGAGACGGGTCGTGCCGATGCCGTCGATCTTCGCGCCGGCGGCGACGAGGGCCTGCGCGAGCTGCGTGACCTCGGGCTCGCGCGCGGCGTTGTCGAGCACGGTGCGGCCCTCGGCCAGCACCGCGGCCATCAACACGTTCGCGGTGGCGCCCACGCTGCTGATCTCGAAGGAGATGTCGGCACCGCGCAGGCGGTCGGCCTTCGCGTGGATGTAGCCACCCTCGAGGTCGATGGTCGCGCCGAGGGCCTCCATGCCCCTGAGATGCAGGTTCACCGGGCGCGGGCCCCACGCGCAGCCGCCGGGCAACGAGACCTTGGCCTCGCCGTGGCGCGCCAGCGTCGGACCGAGCACGTAGATCGACGCGCGCATCGTCTTGACCAGGTCGTAGGGCGCGTCGATTCCGCGGGCGTCGGTGGTGTCGACGACCAGCTCGTGGTCCTCGAAGCGTACCGTCGCGCCCATGGTCTCGAGCACGCGGGCCATGGTGCGTGAATCCCTCAACTGCGGGACGTTGTGGATGCGGCTCACTCCCTGCGTGAGCAGGGTCGCGGCCATGAGTGGCAGGACGGCGTTCTTGGCCCCACCGACACGCACGGTGCCGGAAAGCGTACAGGGGCCTTCGATGTGGAAGCGGTCCACGGTGGGCTCCGGGGTTGGGCACCGAGGCGGGTGGGACGGGTTCGTTTCTAGGCGATCGGGCCGGTGACGTCCAGAGGGGAGCCGATCGTGGCGCGCCCAGCGCGCGCCGACCGCCCACCGATCCCGGACCGGCGGTCGACGGGCTCAGGCGAGCCGACCCACCGTCACCCGGTCCCGTTCGGCGAGATCCGACACGACCTCCACATCACCGAAACCGGACTGCGACACCAGCGCGACCACCGCTGCGCCCTGCTCGTCGCCGTGCTCCAGTGCGATCCAGCCTCCGGGACGCACCGCACGCGCAGCCAGGGGGACGAGACGTCGCAGGAAGTCGAGGCCGCCGGGACCGCCGTCGAGGGCCTCGGGCGGATCGTGGTCACGCACCTCGGGCTGGAGCGACTCCAGCACGGGCCCGGGCACGTAGGGCGGATTCGACACGAGAAGATCGCACGAGGGCAGGCCCGGCTCCAGGGCGTCGCCTTCGCGGAGTTCGACCCGCGAGCGCAGGCCGAGCCGCTCGGCATTGACACCCGTCAACTCGATCGCTCTCGGATTCACGTCGAAGCCGATCAACGACGCCCCGGCGAAATGCATCATCAGCGACAGCCCGACACACCCCGTCCCCACTCCGACCTCGACGATCGTGGGCGACTCGGGCAGGTCCAGACCGCGGCAGACCTCGATCAACACCTCGGTCTCCGGACGCGGGATGAAGACTCCCGGGCGCACCAGGAACTCGTGCTCGAGGATTTCGACGTGGCCGATCAACAGCTGCAGTGGCTCGCGTCGGCCACGCCGCTTCACGAGTTCCCGATAACGGTTCAGCTCGTCGGGCACGATCGGGCGGTCGGAGTCCAGGTACAGTTGCAGACGTGTGCAACCGAGCACGTGGGCCAGGAGCAGCTCGGCGTCGAGGCGGGCAGAGTCGATGCCCTTGTCGGTGAAGAACTCCGCCGTGACCCGGATCAACGGCATGGGAGTCCACAGGGGCTCCGAGCCCGCCATGGTCATTCGGCCTGCATCAGCTGCTCGCGTTGCCGCTCGGCGAGGGCATCGAGCAGGGCGTCGAGGTCGCCATCGAGCAGGTCGCCCAGGTTGTGGGCCGTGTAGCCGATGCGGTGGTCGGTGATGCGGCTCTGCGGGAAGTTGTAGGTGCGGATCTTCTCGCTCCGGTCGCCGGTACCGACCTGCGATCGACGCTCGGCCGACTCGGCCTCCATCTGCTCGCGCTTGGCCTGTTCGTACAGGCGCGAGCGCAGCACCCGCAGGGCCTTCGCCCGGTTCTTGTGCTGGGACTTCTCGTCCTGGATCGCCACGACGAGCCCGGTGGGCACGTGTGTGATCCGCACCGCGCTGTCGGTCGTGTTCACGCTCTGCCCGCCCGGCCCGCTGGAGCGGTAGACATCGATCCGGAGGTCGTTCTCGTCGATCTCGACCTCGACGGCCTCGGCTTCGGGCAGGACGGCCACGGTGCACGTGGAGGTGTGGATCCGACCCTGCGACTCGGTGGCCGGCACGCGCTGCACGCGGTGGACACCGCTCTCGTGACGGAGACGGCCGTAGGCCCCGTCGCCCTTGAGCGAGAAGATGGCCTCCTTGAAGCCCCCACTGGCCGACTCGCTCATCTCCATGAGCTCCATCTTCCAGTGGTGGCGCTCGGCGAAGCGTTGGTACATGCGCGCGATGTCGGAGGCGAACAAGGCCGCCTCGTCACCGCCGGCGCCGGCCCGGATCTCGACGATCGCGTCGCGCGAGTCGTCGGGATCGCGCGGCAGGAGCAGTTCCTGGAGCTTCGATTCCATGGAGGGAATCGATACCTCGAGCTCCTCGATCTCTGCCTCGGCCAGTTCGGCCATCTCGGCATCGTCACCGCTCGCGAGCTCACGGACGCTCTCGAGTTCGTCGAGAGCCTCGAGGTACGGCCGCGCCAGCGCAGCGATCTCGCGCAGGTGTTTGTACTCGACGTTGACCTCGCGGAAACGCTTCTGGTCGTGCACCAGCTCCGGATCGCCGAGCAACTGCTCGACCTCGGCCAGCCGGCTCAGCTTCTGTTCGAGGATCTCACGCACGGTGGTCCTTCGGTCCATGGGCCGAGGGGCAACGACGGCGCGACCGCCGGTCGACGCCCGACGGTCGGGATCGCGGCGGCCTCTGCCCCCGGGAGGGCCTAGCCCTTCTTTTCCTTCTTGTACGACGCACCCTTGTAGCGCTGACGGAAGCGCTCCACGCGACCGGCGGTGTCCACGATCTTCTGCTGACCCGTGTAGAAGGGGTGGCAGTTCGAGCAGACCTCGACGTGGATCGCGGGACCTGCGGTGCTGCGCGTCTCGATCTCGTGGCCGCACAGGCACGTGATCTTGGTGTCCACGTACTCGGGGTGGATTCCCTGCTTCATCTCGACCGCCCTGGGATTGGTGAGGCCGTGTGATCCGGAGGGCCGGACTGCCCTCGCTTCCAGACGACCCGGCAGCGGTGCGCCCCGAAGGCGCGACTGGAGAGGGTACCACGGAAGGTGCCCGTCCGCCACGCGACGGCGGCCGAGTCGCCTCGGACCGGCGCCCGCCTTGCGCATCGGCTCGAATTACTATTGTTTGAACAACACATGTTCACACACCCATAATACCGGAAAGGCCGACCATGAGCACCGACGTCCGGATCCACGAGCTGCTCGAATACGTCCAGGCGGGCCGCATTCTCGAGGCCATGCACGAGTTCTACGACGACGAGGTCGTCATGGAGGAGCCCGCCTACGGCGCCACCGTGGGTCTCGCCGCGAACCTGGAGCGGGAGCAGGCCTTCGTGGACTCGGTGAAGGAATTCCGGGGCTTCGAGGCGAAGAACGTCTGCACCGGCGAGAGCTGCGCCGCCTACGAGAACGTCATGGACTGGGTCGACGTGAACGGCAAGGAGATCCACGTCGAGCAGGTCGCGGTGCAGGAGTGGAAGAACGGGAAGATCGTCCGGGAGCGCTTCTACTACCCGGCCGGCTAGTCCGGAATCCGGCGTACGCCGACTGCATCCACGGACCCGTGGAGGCACGAAGCGACCTGGTATGGGAGCTCACACTCCCGCGCTGGAGTGGCTTCCGTTGACCCCACCCCCTTTTCCGGAGACCGACATGACCAACGGAAAGCGCTTCCTGTCCTTCTTCCTGATCACGGCGTTCGTGGTCGCGGCCGGGCCAGCGGCGGCGCAGACGGCGGACGTCCTCGTCATCCACAACTCGCCGGATCCGGCGGCCGAGGTGGTCGACGTCTATCTCGACGGCGCGATCGCCGTCCCGGGATTCGCCTTCCGGACAGCCGGTGTGGTCGAGTTGCCGGCCGGACAGGAGATCGAGATCGGCATCGCGCCCGGTCCCGGCTCCGAAGTCGCCGACATCATCGGGACCTTCCCGTTCACGCTGACCGCGGGCGAGAGCTACGTGGTCATGGCCACCGGCGTGCTCGACGGCTCGCTGCCGTCGAACCCCGATGGCATCGACACGGGCTTCACACTGATTCCCTTCGAGGGGTGGCGTACCACGGCGAACGCCGGCGAGGTGGGGCTGTTGCTGCACCACGGTGCGCCGGACGCCCCGGCGGTCGACGTGCTCGCACGGGACGTCGGCCCCCTCTTCGAGGGTGTGAGCTTCGAGCAGTTCAGTCCGGACTACGTGGACGTCCCGGCCGACAGCTACATCGTGGATGTGACGGTGGCCGGCGATCCGGCCGCCGTGGCCGGTAGCTTCACCGCCGACCTGTCGACGCTCGGTGGCGGAGCTGCCGTAGTCTTCGCCAGTGGGTTCCTCGGCGCGTCCCCGGCGTTCGGGGTCTTCGCGGCCCTGCCCGACGGGACGGTCCTCCAGCTGCCGCCGACCGACATCGTCGACACCGAAGCGTCGAGTTTCGGTGGACTGAAGGCCGGCTACGGTAACTGATCGTTCCACGGAAGACGTACGGTGGAGACGAGCGAGGCCGTGGGTGCGAACCCACGGCCTCGTGTCGTTCCGGTCGGAATCCGGCGACGGTCAGGCGTTCATCGACTCGAGGAACTGCGTGTTCGACTCGGTCTTGGCCAGCTTGTCGAGCATGAACTCCATGGCCTCCTGCGGCGACCGGTCGTTCAGGAACTTCCGCAGGATCCAGATCTTGTTGAGTTCCTTCTCGTCGGTCAGCAGCTCTTCCTTGCGCGTGCCCGACTTGAAGATCTCCATGGACGGGAACACGCGCTTGTCGCTCAGTTTGCGGTCGAGCACCAGCTCCATGTTCCCCGTGCCCTTGAACTCCTCGAAGATCACCTCGTCCATGCGACTGCCGGTCTCGATCAGCGCGGTGGCGATGATCGTGAGCGAACCGCCCTCCTCGACGTTGCGCGCCGCCCCGAAGAAGCGCTTGGGACGCTGCAGGGCGTTGGCGTCCACACCACCCGACAGGATCTTGCCCGAGTGCGGCACCACCGTGTTGTGGGCCCGCGCGAGACGGGTGATCGAGTCGAGCAGGATGACCACGTCGCGGCCGTGCTCGACCAGGCGCTTGGCCTTCTTGATGACCATGCTGGCCACCTGCACGTGACGCTCGGCCGGTTCGTCGAAGGTCGAGCTCACGACTTCGCCCTTCACCGTCCGCTGCATGTCGGTAACCTCCTCGGGCCGCTCGTCGATGAGCAGCACGATCAGGGTCACCTCGGGATGGTGCTTGGCGATGGCGTTGGCCAGCTTCTGCAGCAGGACCGTCTTCCCCGTGCGTGGCGGCGCCACGATCAGGCCACGCTGTCCCTTGCCGATCGGACACATCAGGTCGATCACGCGCATCGACAGGTCGTCGGCGATCATGTTGCCGTGCAGCTGCGCGAGTTCGGGGACGTCCTCGTCGACCACGCCCTCGGGGCTCGGTTGGCTCAGGTACAACCGCTCCTCGGGGTAGAGTGGGGTCAGATTGTCGAACAGCGGCATCTGCTTGCTGACGTCGGGGTTCTCGTAGTTGACCGCCTCGACCTTCAGCAGGGCGAAGTAGCGCTCGCCGTCCTTGGGCGGACGCACCTGGCCGCTGATCGTGTCGCCGGTGCGCAGATCGAACTTCTTGATCTGGCTGGGCGACAGGTAGATGTCGTCGGGACCGGGCAGGTAGTTGTAGTCGGGGCTGCGAAGAAATCCGTAGCCCTCGGCCAGCACCTGCAGGACGCCCTCGGCGAAGATCAGCCCGTCGCGCTCGGCCTGGGCCTCGAGCAGACGGAAGATCAGCTCCTGCTTGCGCAGGTGGGCGACCCCTTCGAGTTCGTACTCCTCGGCGATCTCGAGCAGTTCGCTGATGGTCTTCTGTTTCAGCGACGCGAGGTTCAGGCTCTCGGGCCGCGGCCCGGACTCGGCCCGGCCGGACTCGTCGCCCTTCCCCCCGACGGCAGAGCTGTCCTCTTCGCCCTCGACCGCGGTGGTCGGGGACGCGAGACCCTCGTCGTCCTGGGCCTTGTCGACGGGCACGGCGTCGCGCGGCGCCGAGGACGTCTGCGACGCTCTGCGGGTCCGCGAACTGCGCTTCTTCTTGCGAGTGGGCTTTTCGATGGCTGGGGGCGGGCCGATCCGGCCGGAGCCGGATCACCCGCGGGAAAGAGACTGGACCTGAGCCGGCGGCTCAGCTGGTTCCGTCACGCAGGGCGACGAAGCGCTCGCGAGCCGCCTGGGACTCTTCGACGCGCCCGGCCTGGTTGAGCGCCAGGTAGTAGATCTGCCAGGCCTCGATGTTGTTCGGGTCGTAGCCACCGTCCTGCACGACGGGCTCGATCGCAGCGACGGCCTGCTCGTATTCCTCGAGTTCGTAGTGGGCACGCGCCTTGGCCCGAGCCAGACGCGAACGCCGTTCGTTCGTGTCGGCGAACTGACGGGTCCGCTCGACCATGCGCAGAACGTTCTCGTAGGATTCCCCGCGCACGTAACCGTTCATGGCGAAGTAGCCCATCTCGAAACGCAGGTCGTCGTCGCGCTCGGGGTCGTCGAGTGCGGCTTCGAAGGCCCGCTCGTACAGCCGGGCGCTCGGGACGTACTCACCCTCGGCCTGGCGCGCACGCGCCACCTGCTGCAGGAGCTCGATGTTGTTCGGGTCGTCGGCGAGCATCCCCTCGTACAGAGCGGTGGCCTCGCTCTCACGACCCAGCCCACGCAGGATCCGCGCCTTCGCGTTCACCAGCTCGGCCTTCTTCTCGGCCGATGCCTCCCATTCGGAATCGACCTCCAGCTGGTCGAGGTCCGCGAGGATGGCCAGCAGCCGCTCCGGGTCGGGATCGGTGCCGCCCTCGTCCACCACCTGGTTGTAGCGTAGCTGGTTGCGCAGTAGAGCCGCCTCGAAGCCCGAAGCGCCGCGCGGGTCGGCGAGATAGGCGATATCGAACCAGGTGATCGCCTCGTCGATGCGGCCACTGTTCATCCGCTGCACGGCACCGTTGAACATACGCGCGTAGGCCGACTGGATCGCGGTCTCCACCACACGCCGTTCCTCTTCGGTCTCGGCGTCGGGATCGAAGCGGTATTCCTCGGGCTCCAGCTCGGCCGCCTTCATGTAGCTGTCGTGGGCGAGCTTCATCTTGATGCGCGCCGAGTCGATCTCGCCGTTGGCCAGGTGTTCGTTCTCGACGCGGTAGACGAGCGTGTTCGCCAATTCGTAGAACGCGATCGCCTCGGTGCCGCGACTGCGGTCGATGGCGCGCTTGAACATCTCTTCGGCCTTGGCGTAGTCACCCTGCTGCTCGCGATAGATCAGACCCGAGCTGACCCAGGCCGACTTGCAGCCGACCAGAACGGTCGTGGTCAGCACCAGGGCCCAGGCCACCAGGTGGACGGTCCTGCGCATCGTAAGAAACTCCTTGTGTCCGTACTTCGGGCGGACGCTCATGCGGACGTCTCCGGCGAACGATTCGAGCGAACGGGTGGTGGGGACGCCGTTGCAACGGACGCGTTCGGGTCGCCCCGCCGCTACGGCTCGTCGGTCGACACGTGGAGGGCTCGGCGGGAAGGTCCCGCGGAAACCGGACCACGGCGTCGATCGATCGAAATCCCGTCCGAGGGCGAGAAGGCCGCGGGGACGGGGGTCGCGACGGCGTTGGGCTGGAGCGGGAAGTGCAGATTCGGCACGGCGGCCAGTTCGGAGGCCGGACACGATTTCCGGAGGCCATCGTGCCGGTTTCGGTGCTTAAACGTATAGCCTTCGTGCCGGCACGTGTCAACCGCTGGCCCCACCGCCACTTCCGTGATCCGGGCATCAGAGCAGGTTCAGAGCAGGTGCAGTGGGTCGACGTCGAGGGCCAGGTCGACCGCGCGCCCCCCCGCCACCTCTTCCCGCGTACGGGCCAGGCGGTCGAGAACCCACGCCTTCCGTTCGGCCCCCAGGCGCCCCTTCAGGAGCATCTGTCCGCGGTGGCGTCGGTTGATCCGCGGCAACACGGCCCGGGCCGGACCCAGGACCTGCACCTCGTCGGTGGGCAGTCCTGCGCGAAGGAGTTGCGCCAGGTGCTCCAGGACCCGGTCGAGACGCGCCTCGTCGGGCGCGGTGGCCGTCACCGCCGCGAGGCGTCGATGGGGCGGGTACCCGAGCGCGCGGCGTTCCTCCCACTCCTCGGCCAGGAAACCGTCGACGTCGTGTTCCCGGACGCGCCGGAGCACCCGGTGTTCCGGATCGAAGGTCTGGACGACCACCAGGCCCGGGTCGCCGCGCCCACTGCGTCCGGCCACCTGGGTCAGGAGCTGGAAGATGCGTTCGTGCGCGCGGAAGTCCGGGAAGTGCAGGCCCTGGTCCGCGTCGACCACCCCGACCACCGTCACCCGGGGGAAGTGCAGCCCCTTCGCCACCATCTGCGTCCCCACGAGGATGTCGGCCTCGCCACGGCCGAAGCGATCGAGGATCTTCCGGTGCGAGTCGCGGCCGCTGGTGCTGTCCTGGTCCAGACGGAGGATCCGCGCCTCGCCGAAGCGGGCCTCGAGCGCCAACTCGACCCTCTGCGTGCCGGCACCGCGCGGGTCGAGGACCTCGGCCCCGCACGCGTCGCAGGTCTCCGGGCGCCGGCGCGAGTAGCCGCAGTAGTGGCAGCGCAGGCGGTCGCCCTGCAGGTGGAGGGTCAGGCTGATGTCGCAGCGGGGGCACTCGACCACGTCGCCGCACGAGAAGCACTGGACGTAGCGAGCGAAACCGCGCCGGTTGTGGAAGACGATGGCCTGCTCGCCACGCCCCAGGGCTGCTTCGATCGCGCCGGCCAGCTCACGGCCCAGCGGTTCGCGCGCGTCACGGCGATCCCTACGACGGTCGACGATCCGCACCTCGGGCATGCCTCCGACCGCACCGACGCGATCGTCGAGGCGGAGGCGCACGTGTTTGCCCTCGCGGGCGTTGTGTTCGGTCTCGAGGCTGGGGGTGGCCGAACCCAGGATCACCGGAACCGATTCCTCCGAACCCCGCAACAGGGCGACGTCGCGTCCGTGGAAACGGGGGCGATCGTCGGCCTTGTAGCTGGACTCGTGTTCCTCGTCGACGACGATCAGTCCGAGGTCGCGCACCGGGGCGAACACGGCACTGCGCGGACCGACCACCACGCGGACCTCACCGCGCGCGGCGGCTTCCCAGACGGCGCAGCGCTCACCGTGCGAGAGCCGGCTGTGGTACGGAGCGACCTCCCCCGGGAAGCGCCTCCGCAGTCGTCGCAGCGTCTGCGGCGTGAGCGCGATCTCGGGCAGCAGCAGCAACGCGCCGCGGCCCCGCTCGAGGGCCCGGGCGATCAGACGCAGGTAGACCTCGGTCTTGCCGCTGCCGGTCACTCCCTGCAGGAGGAAGCTCTCGAAGCGTCCGGTGTCCACGGCGGGCGCCACCCGCTCCACGCAGTCCCGTTGGGGCGCCGTGAGTTCCGGCCCGGTGTCGGCCGTGGCGTCGGGTTCGGGATCGAAGGGCGAGCGCCGGCCCTTCGTGCCGGGGCGCGGCGGCAGGGTCGGGCGCAGGGCCTCTCCCTCGGTGCATGCGTAGTACCGCGCCACGTCCCGGGCGAGGCGGCGCACCGGCTCCGGAACCGTGTAGACGGGGTCGAGGACCTCGAGCACGTCCCGCACGCGGGGCACCTCGGCGGAGTCGGACACCCCGACCACCACGCCCACGAGCTTGCGCGGCCCGAAGGGCACACGCACGGCCGAGCCCTCGGCGACACGCTGTCCGGGGGCGACGCGATAGGTGAAGGTCTTGGGAACGGGAAGGTCGAGCGCGACCTCGACGAAGCGCGGTTCGCTCGCCGGGTCCACGCCGGCCGGTTCCGGGGCGGACGCGTCCATGGCCGGCAGTATAGGCCCTCGCGCGCCCGGCGTCGCGCCGCCGGCTCAGTCCACGGTCGGCATCTGCAACAGGGAGCGCACGTCCTCGAGCAGACGGGTCGGACTGAAGGGCTTGGTCACGTACAGGTCCGCACCGGCCTCCCGGCCCTTCTCCCGGTCGGAATCACGATCCTTGGCCGTGAGCAGGATCACCGGGACGTCCTTGGTCTCGTCCTTGGCCTTGAGCGCCCGGCAGACCTCGAAGCCATCGATCTTCGGCATCATGACGTCCAGGATCACGAGGTCCGGTGGGTTCTCGATCGCCTGCCGCAGCGCTTCCTCGCCGTTGGCCGCGGTGATCACCCGCAGCCCCTCGGTGGCCAGGGTGAAATCCAGGATGTTGACGATGTACATCTCGTCGTCGACGACCAGGATGCTCTTGCTCATGATCCACCGTTCCGGGTCGGCGACCCTGTCTCGACCGCTGCCGTCGGCAGCTGCAGTTCGATCTCGGCCGGCGACTCCGCGGTCACCGGCGCCAGGACTTCTCGGATACGGGACGCGTTCTCGTCGACCACCTCGAGGAAGACCGGCGTCACCCGCGGGCAGTAGGCCTGCCCGACGCCCTCCTCGACGAGTCCGATCGCCGGCCCCAGCGGCACCGCACTGCGGAACGGCCGGTCCTGCAGCAGAGCGCTCAGCACGTCGACCAGACGCACGATGCGTGCCCCCACGGGAATCGCCTCGCCGCGAAGGCCATCGGGGTACCCGCTGCCGTCGACGTTCTCGTGGTGGTGCAGGATGAGCTTCCGCACCTGCGGCGAGGGCTCGAGGTCGGCCACGAGCTCCGCGCCGAGCCGGACGTGCTCCTCGATCCGTTGCCGCTCGTCGCGGCTCAGCGGCGTGACCTTGCGCAGGATCCGTCCGCTGATCTCGTTCAGGCCCACGTCGTAGGTGCGCAACGCGTAGGCCAACGATCGGAGCTGCTCTTCGTCCAGCCCCAGCCGTCGACCGGTGGTCACACCGACCTTCGCGAACAGCTCGCGGATCGCGGACTGACGCTCGCGGCCCACGTCGAGCATGGCCCGCACCCCGCTCTCGACCGCCGCCAGTCGCTGGAATCCGGCCCGGAACCGCTCGAAGCGATCCAGCGCCACGACCAGACGCTCGGCCAGGGCCTCGAGCAGCAGACGATCGTCGTCGTCGAAGGCCGACCCGTCGTGCTTCACGTTGACGTTCAGGACTCCGACCGTCCGCCCCTGCCAGAGCAGAGGGACACTCAGGAGACTGCGCCGCTCGTAGTTCACGTCGTCGCGCAGACCGGAGAACCGCACGTCCTCGTCGAGATCCGGCGCCAGAACCGATTCTCCGCGTTCCCAGACCTGACCCGCGACGCCCTCGCCCGGCCCCACCATGGTGTTCTGCACCACGTCCTCGTCGAGCCCGACCGCCGCCTCGATCCTCAACACCGAGTAGAGTTCGTCGACGAGCATCACCGATGCGACCCGGGTCCGCGTGAGTTCGCTCACCAGATGGGTCGCCAGCCCGAGGAAGGACTCCCACTGCATGCGTTCGGCCGGATCGGCAGCCGGATCGTCGGCCACCTGTCGCACCACGAGCCCACGCAGCGGCAACTGCACGACGATCCGCACACCCCCCTCCGCGCCCTCCTCGATCCGAATGCGGCCGTGGTGCCAGCCGACCACGTCGTGGCACAGGGCGAGCCCGAGCCCCTGACCACCGACGGAGCGCGTGGCCGAGCCGTCGACCTGGTAGAAGCGCTCGAACACCCGGTGCCGCTCGGGTTCGGGGATGCCGATCCCGGTGTCCTCGACCGTCACGACGGCCGACCCTCCGTCCTCGTGCAGTTCCACGCGCACCCGTCCACCCTCGGGTGTGAACTTGCGCGCGTTGTCGAGCAGGTGGTACAGGACCTGGCGTAGACCATCGGCGTCGCCCTGGACGTACACGGGGCTCTCGGGTCCGTAGACACGCAGGTCGAGACCGGCGCCCACCAGGTCGTCGTGCTGGTCGGAGGCCACGGTTCGGGCGAGATCGCGCAGATCGATGCGATCGTGCACCACACGCCGCGCCCTGCCCTCGAGGTGGGCGACGTCCAGCAGGTCGTCGAAGATCTGGTCGAGGCGCGCGGCCTCGTGCTCGATCACACCCACGAACTCACGCCGTGTGGCGGCGTCCATGTCGTCGATCCCGCGGGCGAGGGTCTCGGCGTAGGCCTTGACCGAGGTCAACGGGGTGCGCAGTTCGTGGCTCACGTTGGCCACGAAGTTGTCGCGCAGACCGTGCGCCTCGCGCAGTCGTTCGCTCACGATCGCGTACTCGAGTTCTCGCCGTTCCAGCATGGATCGCAGACGCGCCGACGCCAGCCCCGACGCAGCGGCCGCCACCAGCATTCGGATCTGCGCCGCCACGCGGACATCGGGATCGCTGCGCGTACTCGCACGGAGATAGCCCAGGGTTTCCTCGCGCTCGTCGTGGAAGGGAACCACCAGGACACCGTCCCCGGCCACCGAATCCACCATTCCGACGTGGTCGGACCAATGCGGATCATCGGCGGGGACGAAGAAGCAGCGTCCCACGACCGACGCGCCCCGGGTGAGTTCCTCGAAGTCCTCGACCGGAACGTCGAAGGTGCTCACCCGCGCCACGTCCTCGGGGTCGAGCCCGGCGAAGGCTCGCGCCTCGAAGATGCGGGCCCTCGTGTTGCGCACGCGGACGACCACACCGGCCAGCCCGAAGTGCTCGTGCACGTCGCGGGCGAGACCGTTCAGGACCGCCCCCTGCTCGGTGGCGGTGGTCAGCCCGAGCATCGTGTCGGCCAGGGTGGCCTCGTCCACGGGGCGGAGCCGAGGCTCTCCGTCGGTGCCAGCGAGGTACGTGTTTCGGGACCACACACCGCGCGCCCTCGACACCAGACCCACCACGACGACGGCCCCGATCACCACGAGCCCGAGCGTGTCGTAGAAACCGGCGAGGTGGACGAAGGACACGACGGTCTTCCCCGTTCGTCGGGCGCGTCAGCGGCCGGAGGAGTCGCCCGCGGTCAGACGCTGCATGACGTCTTCGACCACGCGGGCGATCTGGAAGGGCTTCTTGATGAACAGATCGGCGCCGGCGTCCAGCGCTGCCTGTTGAGCGACCGGTGCCGCCTTGGCACTGATGGCGATGATCGTCACCCCACGGTGAAGATGGTTCTGTCGCAGCAGACGGATCGTCTCGAGCCCGTCGAGCTTGGGCATCATGATGTCCATGAGCACGGCATCGGGCTCGAAACGCGCGATCTTGTTCATGCAGTCGATCCCGTCGCTCGCCACCTCGACCGAGCACCCCTCGTTCTGCAGGGCGAACGACAGGATGCGGGCCAACGGTTGTTCGTCGTCGACTACGAGGATGCGAGGTGCAGCCATGTCTGGTCTTCCTTCAGACGCATGTACTCGCGTCGGGAGAGTTCGGCGTTCTCGGCCAGCACGTCGAGGAAGGTCTGCACGACCTCGGCGTCGAACTGCGTGCCGGCGTTGTCGATCAGTTCCGCGGCGGCTTCCGCCGGACTCCGAGCTCCACGCCACGCGCGGTCGCTGGTCATGGCGTCGTAGGCGTCGACGATCGCGAGGATCCGCGCCGGCAGCGGGATGTGTTCACCGGTCAGACCCGAGGGGTATCCGGTGCCATCGACGCGTTCGTGGTGGTAGCGGACGATCTCGTCGAGATCGTCGGCCGACAGGAAGGGCTCGAGCAGGTCGACCCCCTGCCCCGGATGGCTCTCGACGATCTCGCGCTCCTGCTCGGTGAGCGGACCGGCCTTGCGGACGATCGTCGAGTCGATGGCCGTCATGCCCACGTCGTGGATCAGGCAGGCGTACTGCAGGGCCAGGATCTGACGGCGGGTCAGGCCCAACCGCCGGCCCAGGTCCATGGCCAGGCGCGCCGCCCGCCGTGACGTTCCCACACCCTCGTGCTGGAGCCGCAGCAGGGCTTCGAGCGCATCGACGGTACGCTCGAGCTCGTCGCGCACGTCCTCGTAGCGCAGCGCCCGCCCCAGGGCGTGCACGACCTTGTCGGTCAGGGTGACCAGCAACGACAGATCGTCGGGGTAGAAGGACTCGCCGCTCACCTTGTTGTTGCAATTGACGACCCCGACGACCTCGCCGTCGAGCTTCAGCGGCACGCTGATCAGCGACTTGGTTTCGTACTGCGGGTGATTGTCCCGGCCCACCGGGACCGCTTCCCGTTGCTCTTCGATGTCCTCGATCAGCAACGGCCGTCCGGTGGCGGCCACCCGACCCGCGATCCCCTGTCCGATCGGCACGCGCGCCGACTTCACGACCTCTTCCTCGAGACCGTAGGACACCTGGATGCTCAGCTCGCTCCGGTCGTGCGACAACAGCATGACCGACACGATCTTACAGCTCATGTAGTCGGCGAGCATGCGGACCAGCAGCCGCATGAGGTGCTGGAACTCGGCGCGGCGGGTGACGTCGCCGAGGACCGTGGTGCGTTCCTCGTTCACGCACTGCTGCTTCGGCAGCCGGAACCGGAACGACGCACCCTCGCCGGGCCTCGATTCGACTTCGATCCGCCCGCCGTGCATCTCGACGATGTTGCTGACGATGGTCAGCCCCAGGCCGCTGCCCTCGGAGTTGTCCTGCTGCTCGCGCCGCACGCGGTAGAACTGTTTGAAGATGTGCGGGATCTCGTGGTCGGGGATCCCTGGGCCCTCGTCCTGCACGCGGACGACGATCGAGGTGGCTTCCTCGCGCGCGCTCACCGTGATCGTGCTGTCCTCGGGACTGAACTTCGCGGCGTTGCCGATCAGGTTCAGGAAGACCTGCTTCATCAGGTCGGCGTCGATCTCCACCGCCGCCATGTCGGCCTCGGCCTGCACGTCGACACGCTGGTCCTTGCGCTCGAGCTGGGGGAGCAACGTCGTGATCGAATCGTCGATCAGGTCCACCAGGGAGATCGCGGTCCGCTGCAGGGTGCGGTTGCCGAACTCGATCTGCGAGAAGTCGAGGATCCGGTTCACCATGCGCAGCAGACGGTCGTTCTCCTGCCGGATCACCGACAGGAACTCGCGCCGCTCGGGAAAGTCGACGTTCTCGACGTTCATGAGCAGGGCGTCGGTGTAGGCACCGATCGCCGTCAGCGGCGTCTTGAGCTCGTGACTGGCGATGCTGACGAAATCGCTCTGCAGTTTGTTCGCCCGACTCAGGGCCTCGTTCTCGTTGTGCAGCTCGGTGAGTTCGCCGCGCATCTGCGACAGGCGCGACTCGGCCACCAGCAACGGCCGCAGCTGGGCGGCGATGTTCAGCAGGTGCAGGACGAGTCCGCTGCGATCCTCGATCGGGTGCCGCAGACCGGCCACCAGCATCACCACCGGCCGTCCGTTCTGTCCGACCGCCGTCGCCAGGTAGCTGTCCGCGTCGTCGAAGTGCGGGAACAGACCGTCACGCCGCAGGACCTCGAAGGGACCTTCGAACAGGTCCCCAGGCTCGGCACCGTTCAGACTCTCGAACAGACCGCTGCGTTCGGCCTCGAACTCGCTCCACGTGGGAATGACCTGACGCCGGGTGGTACTGACCACGCGCTGGCGGGTCAGTCCCAGGTGCCAGGCGCTGCCGGGTTCACCGCCGACCGTGTCGCTGCCCGCCGGGAGCACCACCGCGGCACCGAAGGCCACGTTGTCGTGCAGGGTCAGTCCTTGCACCGCCTCCTCGAGCAGGTCCTCTGGCCCCACCGCCTGGACGTCGTCGAGGGCGAGCTCGCGAAGGTTGCTGGCGTGGAACCCGTCGAAGCGGAAGCGACCTTCGCGCATCTGGTCCTGGAACCCGAAGAAGTTCGGGCGGAAGCGATGGATCGAGTAGGCCAGGCCCATGAGCGTGACGGCCAGGACTCCGAGCAGGGACAGCGAGACCTTCGGGTCGAGCAGGAGCTCCTCGGTGCTCGGAGGATAGGCGCTGAAGTGCGGGATCGTGCCGGCTCGATCCATGCCCCAGATCGCAGCCAGACCCAGCACCGAGCCGAGCGCGACGCCGTAGCTGGCCCGCGCCCGCCCCACCGCGACCGTGCTGAGCACCACCGGGAAGGCCAGGAAGAACAGGAAGGGACTCGCGATACCGCCGGTGAAGGTGATCACCAACAGGTTCGTGACCACGTCCGCCACGATCCAGCTCCACACGAGCAGCTTGGCCCCCTCGGCCCCGCGTTCGTGCAGGAGGTGCCGCCGACCCGCGTACCAGAAGCCCCAGTTCCACAGGAGTCCCAGCCCGAACACCGCGGCCACCGGCCCGAGGTCGAATTGCAGACCGGCGACCTCGTGCGCGAACACGACGATCACCGCGCAGATCGCCAGCTCGACCCAGCGCACGCTGCGGACGAGGAAGCGGAAGTTGCGGTAGCTACGGACCAGGCTCGTCATGGACCTCGGCGCTCCTGGCCCGGCGGATCAGGCCGGGCCCTCGGCGAGGGGCGGTTCTACGGATTCGGAATCGGCGGATTGGCGCCGTTCCTTGACCACGACGTTGCCCTTCAGGGACTTTCCGAAGGCCTTCAGCTCGGCCGCGGCATCGCCCACGCGGGCCCAGTGCTCGAACTCTCCGCCTGCGTCGAGCACCAGGGCGATGGTCACGGTCGGATAGGGCACCCTCTGCAGACCACCCTGCCGCGTCCGGACCTCCAGGTGACCGCGCGACAGGTCCACGGGCTCGAGCATCTGCGTGAACTCCTCGCCGAATCGGTCGGCGATGCGTTGTCCGAGCACCTCACCCGTGTCGTGGGCGGTCATCACACAGAAGTCGTCGCCCCCGATGTGTCCGATGAAATCGGTGGGCGTACCGACCTCGGCGGAGCAGTGGCGCAGGAGGTCGGCGGTGAACCGGATCACCCGGTCGCCCTGCTGGTAGCCGTAGCAGTCGTTGAAGGCCTTGAAGTTGTCGAGGTCGACGTACATGAACGCGAAGGGCTCGCGTCCCTGGATCAGCTCCTGCAACTGCTGCTCGATCGCCTGGTTGCCCGGCAGCCCCGTGAGCGGGTTCGCCTGCCGTTGGGTCTGGCTCCAGGTCAGCACGTTCTGGACGCGGGCGATGAGTTCCTTGTTGTCGTAGGGCTTCGTCAGGTAGTCGTTCGCGCCGCCCTGCAGCCCCCGCACCTTGTCGGTGACCTCGCCCTTGGCCGTGACCATGATCACCGGGATCTGGGCCGTGGCGAAGTCGGCCCGTAGGCGATCGCAGACCTCGAAGCCGTCCATGCGGGGCATCATGAGGTCCAGCAGGACGAGATCGGGCATTTCGGATCGCGCCATCTCGAGGGCCTCGGCCCCGTCACGCGCGGTGAGAGCCTGGTATCCCTGCTGTTCGAGCAGAAAGGTCAGGATCCGGCGGATGTGGGGCTCGTCGTCGACGATGAGGATGCGTTCTTTCACCCGGAGCCTCGATGTGCCGCGCAGAATGGGAAATCCCCGCCCGCGAGAGTGAACGGCCGACAGGACGGACGCACCGGGCGGCGAAGCCACTCAACTGGTTGTCGTGCAACGCCTTGGCACCACGAACCGACCGGAACGGGCAGCGAAGTCGAGGCCTCGGACCCCCTCGGAGGTTCGGCGCGGGCGGCGTCGTCCGGAGCAGCAGCAGGGAACGCGCCAGGATCGCCGTGGACGTTCAGTCCCAGGAGCGGACGATGCCCCGCGCGAAGGCGCGCAGGTCGAGAGGGTCGCCGCCGCGCTCGAGGAGCCGCAGACGACCCGTCCACGCGACCATGGCCGCGTTGTCGGTGCAGTAGGGCAGCGGCGGTGGGGTGAAGGCGAGCCCCCGTGCGCGGGCCAGATCGGCGAAGCGCGCGCGCAGGGGGCCATTGGCGGCGACCCCTCCGGCCAGGCAGAGTCCGGCGGGCGGGACCTCGAGCAGGTCCAGAGCCCGCTCGGTCTTCGACACCAACACGTCGACCACGGCGGCCTGGAGCCCGTGGGCCAGATCGGCGAGTCCCTGTGCGCCGAGAGCCGGGCCGAGCGACTCGAGATGGAGCCGAACGGCGGTCTTGAGCCCGCTGAAGGAGAAGTCCAGATCGGTCCGACCCGGCAGGGCGCGCGGCAGTTCGACACGACCGGGCCGCCCCTCGGCGGCCAGGCGCTGGATCTCGGGTCCCCCCGGATAGCCCAGCCCCATCAGCTTGGCCGCCTTGTCGAGGGTCTCGCCGGCGGCGTCGTCGCGCGTGGCGCCGAGCCGACGATAGCGCCCCGGCGCCTCGACCCACACGAGCTCGGTGTGTCCACCGCTCACGACGAGGACGAGCGCGGGCAGGGGCATGGGCGCGTCGATGCCGTTGGCCAGCATGTGCGCTTCGATGTGGTGAACGCCGGCGAAGGGCACCTCGAGCGCCCAGGCCAGGGCCTTGGCCGCGGTCAGCCCGGTGAGCACGGCGCCGATCAGGCCGGGTCCGGCGGTGGCGGCCACGGCCTCGACGTGGCGCAGGGTCCATCCGGCCTCGGTGAGGGCGGCGTCGACCACCGGCAGCACGTTGCGCACGTGCGCCCGTGATGCCAGTTCGGGGACCACGCCGCCGAAGTGGTCGTGCAGGGAGATCTGGCTGCTCACGAGATTCGAGCGCACCCCTCCGTCGTCGACGCAGGCGACACTGGTGTCGTCGCAACTCGTCTCGAGCCCCAGGACCTTCACCGCGTCCGCCCTCAGGGCACGCGCCGCAGCTCGAGCGCGCGGACCGCGGGTGCGAGTTCGTCGAGGACGTCACGGGCCATCACGCCGGACGTTCCACAGCGCGCGGCCGCCCGTGCCCCGGCGTCGCCGTGGACGAAGGCCGCGGCGCAGGCGGCCTCGAACGGGCCGAGTCCGGCCGCGAGCAGCGCGGCCACCGCCCCGGCGAGGACGTCCCCGGTCCCCGCCGACGCCAGTTCCGGGCCTCCGGAGCCGATCACCGCCAGTCGGCCGTCGGGGTGGGCGACGAAGCTCGGCGCCCCCTTGTGCAGGACGGTCGCCCGCAGACGGCGGGCGGCCTCACGGACCCAGCGACGGCGGTCGCTCTCGATGTCGGCAGCGGGAACGTCGATCAATCGCGCGAGCTCTCCACTGTGCGGAGTGATGACGGTGTCCGGACCGAACTCGTGCGGACGATTCGTGCGGCTCGACGCGTTCAGACCGTCGGCGTCGACGACCATGGGCAGGTCGACCTCGGAGATCAGTTCCATGAGCAGGGTCGCCGTCTCGTGGTCGGGCCCCGCGCCCGGGCCGATCAGCGCCGCGCGGTGTCGGGCGGACCGCTCCACCAGACCGGGCAGGAGAGAGTCGGCCAGCCCCCCCTGATCGGTCTCTGCCGCGGGATGCACCAGGGTCTCGACGCACTGCGTGTCGACCGCCGACGCGACCGACCGCGGGACCGTGGCCTCGACCAGTCCCGCCCCGGTGCGGTAGGCGGCGTTGCAGCCCAGGACCATCGCGCCGGACATGCCCACCGATCCGCCCACGGCGAAGACCGATCCCGCACGGTACTTGTGGGCGTCCATCGCGCGCCGAGGCCACCAGCCGGCAACCAGTTCGGCGTCGACGTGGTGTGCCGCGTCCGTCGCGGCGTCGAGCTGGGCCTCGACGGTCTCGCGGTCGAAGCCCAGATCCACGAGGTGCAGCGTGCCGCAGTGGCGACGGCCCGGCTTCAGCACCATGCCCCACTTCATGAGCCCGAAGCTCACGGAGGTGTCGGCGACCGGGCAGTTCGGATCGACCTCGCCGCTGTCGCCGTCCAGGCCGCTCGGGCCGTCCAGTGCGAACACGCGGCGGCCGAGCGCGCCGAGACGGCCGACCAGCGAGGCGTAGGGCGCACGCAGCGGCAGGCGGAGCCCCGTGCCGAACACGGCGTCGACGACCACGTCCCCCGGGAATCGCTCGTGCAGGGTATCGAGCCACGCCGCCGGATCGTCTCCGAGCAGCTCGACACGCACCCCGGCCGCGCGGGCATCGGCGAGGGCGCGACCGGCATCGCCGTCGAGGTCGTCGTCGACCAGCGCGACCACCACACGGTCGAAGGCCAGGTGCAGTTCGCGCGCGACGACCAGGCCGTCGCCGCCGTTGTTGCCCTTGCCGCAGACGACAAGGGTCGTTCCCCGGCGCGGCCGCGGATCCACGCGCAGGATCGTGGCCGCCGAACGCCCTGCGCGCTCCATGAGTTCGTAGCCGGGAGTCCCGGTCTCGATCGTGACCGCGTCCACGCGGCGCACGGTCGCGGTGTCGGTCACGTACACGCTCGCATCCTTTCGCCCCCGAGGTCCCGGGGCGGTTCGGTCGACCCGAGCCTCGATCCACGTCTGCGGTTACAGTCTAGGCATGACGACTCCACCGGACAGAGCCGATCTCTTCTCGTTGCGGTCCCCCGGTCAGATCCTGGCCATCGGCATGGGGGCCGTCGCCTCGTCCTACCTGGTGGCGATGATCGTGACCGTCGCCTTCGACGAGGCCCCGATCCACGTGGTGAGCATCGGGGCGAATCTCGCCGGGATGATCGCTCTTCCCCTGCTCTACCTCGGTCGTCAGGGCGTCGGAGTGGGCGAGACCCTGCGCGTGGCCCCCCTTCCCCCGCCGCAGATCCTGTGGCTGGTCGGCATCACGATCGCCATCGTGCCCGCGGTGCTGGCCCTGGCCACGTGGAACCAGCAGCTCGTCCCGCCGCCTCCCGAGTACCTGGACGCGGTGGAGCGCTCGATCCCGACCAACGGCGGACAGTGGGTGCTGGCGATCCTCTCGGTGGTGGTGATCGGGCCGCTCGCCGAGGAGATCGTCTTCCGGGGCATGGTGCAGCAGGCCGCTCGCACGGCCACCGGGCGCACCGCCGCGATCGTGTTCACGGGCGCCGTCTTCGCGATCTGGCACGGACAGCAGTGGAACCTGGCCAGCCTGTTGCTGGTGGGCCTGTTCCTCGGACTGGTGTTCGAGGCCACGGGCTCGCTGCTCGCGCCGCTGATCCTGCACGCCGCCTACAACCTGACGATCCTGCTGATCTATGCGCACGGGACCACGTTGCCGGACCTGCCGACCGACGTCGCCGCATTCGGGGCCGTCTGCGCACTCGCCGTGGGCTGGGCCGCCTACGGCCGGCTCCGGTGCGTGCGAGCCTGGAACGATCCGCCGCCCGACGACGACTGACTCGCGTCCGATCAGCGGAGTTGGGGTGACCGTCCCAGGCTGACCTCACCGTTGTCGATCCGGATGTTGAAGCCGCACTCGGGGTTGTTGCAGACCCAGGCCTTGAAATGGATCGGCGCGCCGTCGCGTCCGTAGTCGCTGAGGGGTAGCAGGACACCCGTCTTGCACTTCAGGCAGTCCGGAAACCCGTTCTCGATCTGACTCACCATCGACGATCCGGACGTGCCCCCCGGAGTCCGGATCGCTCACCTCCTCCCGACGAGACCGCCCACGGGCGTGGGCAGCGTGGGGCCCGACGAGTATCCGGAGCCCCTGTTCGGCGTGTCAAGCGAACTCGACGCCGGAGAGGGTCAGGTCTTCTGCGGTTTCTTCTTGGCCGCGGGGAACAGGATGTTGTTCAGGATCAACCGATAGCCCGGACTGTCGGGGTGCAGATCGAGGTCGGTGGGTGGATCGCCGACCTGATGCGTGTAGTCCTCGGGGTCGTGACCGCCGTAGAAGGTGAAGGTCCCGCGCCCGAGGTTGCCGTGCAGGTAGCGGATCTCGTCGGTCCCCTCGACCTCGGCCAGTACCGTCACGTGCTCCTTGAGCACACGCCGCTGGAACCCGGTGGTCTGACCCAGGAAACCGTTGATCACGTTGCGGTGATTCTGCGTGAGCATGGTCGGGACGGGGTCGTGCTTCGCGCTGAACTCGAACAGCGTGAAGTAGTCGGCCTCGGCCCCGCGCATCGACGCGTAGTTGCTCGTGTCGATGTCGCTGTACTCGTAGACGGCCGGATCGGTCTGGAGTCGGAAGTTCTCGAACGCCAGGCTGTTGTCGTAGTTCAGGCGCCGCTCGGAGAATCCGGCCTCGATCGGACTCCCGTCGAACACCGACGGGGCGAAGTCCACGCCCAGACCGGCCAGCGCGATGTCGATGGTGTCGGTGGCCGAGCACATGGCGAACATGAAGCCGCCCCCCGACACGTACTCCTTGATCCTCAGCGCGACCGCACCCTTGAGTTCGCGCACGGTGGTGAAGCCCAGCGATCCGGCCAGGTCTTCCATGAACTGCTGCTGCTCCTGGTACCACTGCGTGCGCCCGAAATTCATGTAGAACTTCCCGTACTGGCCGGTGAAGTCCTCGTGGTGAAGGTGCAGCCAGTCGTATTCCGACAACCCCCCGGCGAGGACGTCGGTGTCGAAGATCGTGTCGAATTCGATCTCGGCGTAGGTCAGCGCCAGCGTGACCGCGTCGTCCCACGGCTGATGATTGGGCGGGGCGTAGATCGCGATCCGCGGCGGGACCTCGAGCAGGACCTCGTCCATGTTCTCGTCGGCCACCGTGCGACGGATCGCGGCCACGTCGGCCGCGCTCACGCGCTCGAGCTCCACGCCCATCAGCCGCGCCTCGACGTCGACGAAGCCGCTCGCCGGCATGAGGAAGGAACCGCCGCGGTAGTTGAGCATCCAGCTGATCGGCTGACCCTTCTTCAGCACCTTGAAGGCGAGTCCGTAGGCCTTCAGGTGGTTCGTCTGCGACTCGTCCATGGGCACGAGCAGCTGCGCGGCGTTCGCGGTCGCCGGAGTTGCGATCGTGAGGACGACGAGGACGGACAACAACAGACGCTTCATGGCAGTTCCTCCTCGTCCGGACCGTCGCCATCACCGCGCAGGGCGCGGACGCGGTCGCGGATCCGGTCCATGAGCACGTAGCCCTCGTGCTCGAGGACCAGGCGTTCGTAGACGGCCAGGGCCTCCTCGGGACGCCCTGCCTCTTCCAGCACCTCGCCCTGCAGGTCGAGAGCCGGGGCGGCATAGCGTGAGATCGCGGCCTCGTCGGCCACGCGCGAAGCCCAGACGATCGCCTCGTCGTGATCACGCCGGTCGCGCGCCAGGCGGGCCAGGTCGAGCCGCGCGCGCTCGCGCACGCCGGCCGGGGGGCCCTCGGCGATCTCGACCAGCGTGTTGACCAGGGCGTCGGGCTGGTGGGTGGCCTTCTGGTAGAGCGCCGCCCCGTACTGCAGCAGCGACGCCTCGTCGGTGTCGCCCGACATCTCGTGTTCGACGAGGACGAGCGCGAGATCCAGGGCGTCGTTGGTGTACCCCGCCCGCGGCGCCTCGGCGGCCACGGCCTTGAGCCGGTCCTGCGCAGTGGCCAACCGACCGCCCATGAAGTCGATCATGCCCAGGTGGTACTGGGCACGTCCCTGGCCCTCGACGAAGTCCATGTCCTGTCCGATCGACTCGAACATCTCGCGCGCGGTGGCGGTGTCACCCTCCGCGACGTGGGCACGGGCGAGTCCCAGACGTGCGAGGTTGACCTCCTCGCGACTGCTGCTGGTGTTCACGGACAGCAGCTCGTAGAGCTCGATCGCTGGCTCGGGTTCGTGCAGGGCGTCGACGTAGACACCGGCCAATCGCAGAAGGGCCGATGCGGTGAGACGATTGCCCGCGAACCGTTCCTGCATCTCGACGATGCTGCGTCGCGTCTCGTCGAGGATGTCGAACTGCGCGTCGCGATCGAGCCGACCGAAGGCGTCGTTCTCGAGCATGGCCAGCAGGCTGCGGACGAGCGTGTCGTAGACACGGGGTTCCAGCGATGCCGGAACGGACTCGTTCGCGAGCATCGCCCGCGCCACGCGTGCACTCAGACGCAGGCGGGGCAGCACCCGGTCGGGATCGGTGTCGGGCAGGCGGCTGTCGGCCAGCCCGGCCAGGGCCAGGCGGAGCATCTCCTGCGTGAGCTCCGGTTCGCCGACCAGACGCGCCAGCGTGTTCCACGCTGCGTCGGGATCGCCGGCACGCATCTCGAGCTCGGCGACCACGATCCCGATCTGCGGCACGTCGCGATGTCGGGCGGCCATCGCACGAGCCACTTCGAGCATGGTCCCGACCTGCTGGGGAGCGTCCGAGGCCAGCTCCAGGATCTGACCGCGCACCAGACTCACGTTCAGCGGGCTCGCGACGATCACCTTGCAGTACTCGCGCACTGCGTCCGGCATCTGACCGAGTTGGGCGTGGAACCGTGCGAGTAGCTGCGCGAAGTCCAGGGGGTCCCCGGAGATCCGACGTCCCTCGACCAGCACCTCGATCGCCTCGGCCCGCCGACCGCGCTGACCGAGCACGTTGGCCACCATGCGACGCAGGGAGGTGTCGCCGGGGTTGCGATCGATCAGGCGGTCGAGCGTGGCCCGAGCCTCCGCGGTACGACCGAGTTCGTAGCGCGCCTCGGCCAGCAGACGGGACTGCCCGATGTCGAGGTCGTTCTCCTCTCCGTCGACACCGCGGAGCAGGAGGGCCGCCAGGTCCTCCCACCGGCCGGTGTCGCGGTACAGACGCGCGAGTCGACGCGACAGCGAGCTCTCGAGTTCGCCTCGCTCGTCCTCGCGCAGTTCCAACAGCTCGATGGCCTGCCCCACCCGTCCGGACCGGGCCAGGACCTCCACGCGTCGACGCACGGCCTCGACCTCGGCCCGCGCGCCGTCCTGGGCCTGGGGCACCGGCACCTGCAGGCGCTGGGCAGACTCCGTCGGCGGGCTCGCACTCGCACCCGGAGCCATCGTGGCCAGGGCGACGCCGAAGACCACCGTCCACATCGTGCGGATCATCGGCGGCCTCCTTCACGTCGATCGAGTTCGCGCTGGATCGAACGGAAGTACCGGCGCACGTCGTCCTGGTAGGCCTCCGGTGCGCGTTCGGGCGCGGTGTAGCGCCGCAGCGCGTTCTCGCGTTCCTCGACGCCGGGAATCCCCTCTTCGCCGATCTGGGTCCGGAACAGGTCCTCGGAGCCACGGCCCTCGCGGCGCTTGGCGAAGTCGCGTTCGCGCACCGAGCGTTCCGCGTCGAGCAATCTCGACAGAATACGTTCCTGCTGGCGTTCGAGGTCCTCGGTCAGCTCGCCCAGGCCGAGATCGTCCTCGACGCGCTCCATGGCCTCGCCCAGGTCCTCGAGATCGCCGAGCACGCGGCGCTCGTCGTCGATCTGCTCGCGGATCTCGTCGAGCTGCTCACGGATCGACTGCTGCTGCGCCTGCAGCTCGGCGAGCTGGCGCCGCTCCTCGGCATTCAGGCCCTGCTGCATGCGCTCGCGGAGCTGCTGCGTCATGCCGTTCAGACGGGACTGGTCCTCGGTGAGCTGCCGCATCTGTTCCGACGGACTCGGCATGGGACTGCCGCTACCACCACCACCGCTCTGCGCACTCTTGGCGGCCGTCAGCAGAGCGATGACGATCTCGTTCATGTCGCCCATGACCTGGACCGCGGTGTCGCGCGAGCGCCGGCCCCGGTTGCGCTGCAGCTCGTCGACCGTGTCGTCGGCGAGGGTGACGAGCTGACGCATTTCGCCGAGCAGCCGCTCGGGGATGTTGAAGTCCTGCCGGGCGAGTTCCTCGAGATCGGTGTTCAGTCCGTCGAGCGCGCGATGGATGCGTCCCTGCTCGCGTGTGAGGGCACGCGTGCGCTGCCCGCGAACGGTCTCCCGCAGGGCGTCGACCACTTCTTCCTCGCGGTGGCTCAATTGCAGCAGGTCGAAGGCGAGCTGTTGCAACTGTTCGCCCGCGAACTTGCCCTGGGCGGACTGCATCATCTGCTGGCCCTCGAGCATGACCTCGTACAGCGAGAGCAGACGGCGACGGGCCTCGTCCTGCTGCTCACGGGCCTCCTGGCGATCGCCCTCGGCGAGCTGGTCCTCGGCATCCTGCATCGACTCCGAGGGCGCTCCCTCTTGCTGCAACTGTTCGAGGGCCTTCTCCAGCGCCTTGCGCATCTCCTCGGCCGAGGGCGATTCCTGCGACCCGCCCTCCTGTTGTTCCTGCTGCATCTGCTCGAGAGCTTCCTGCAGACGCTCCTGCAGGCGCTCGGTCTCCTCGCGCAGCTGCTCCTGCATGCGGGCGAGTTCCTCTTCGTCCAGCTGACTCGGAGGTGTCTGCTCGTCGTCCTGTTGCTCACCGTCCTGTTGCTCACCGTCCTGGGGTTCGCCGGACTGCTGCTCACCGGACTCGGACGGGTCGCCGTCCTGCTGTTCGCCGTCCTGCTGTTCGCCCTCCTGCGGGTCGCCCTCCTGCGGGTCGCCCTCCTGCGGGTCGGTCTCCTCACCCGGATCGGTCAGCTCGGCGAGCTGGTCCTGACGACGGAGGTACTCGTTCACCTCCTCGACCAGGTCGGACATCTGGCGTTCGCGCTCGAGCTGACGCAGCAGTTCGATGGTGCGATCGAGGCGGCGGTTGAACTCCTCCTGGTCGGTGAGCGCGTCCTCCATCTGCCGCTGGACCTCGTGCGGCGTGAGCTGTTCCATGGCCTCTTCCATGGCCTCGAGGTAGGCCTTCAACGATTCGTCGTCCTGCAGCGACTCCATCAGCTCCTGGACGGTCTCCATCTTCTCGGCCAGTTCGAGGCTGCCCGCGTTGTTGCGCTCGAACTCCTCGAGCTGCTGCTGCATGTCGCCGATCGAATCCTGCAGCTTCTCGCGCAAGGCCTGCTGGCGCTCGAGGGTCTCGCGGATCTCCTGCTGCTTGTCCCAGTCGGGCTCGGGGTCCTTCATCAGCTCGCGGTTGAGCCGTTCGAGATCCTCGCGCACGTCCTGGCCCTGCGACAGCAGGTCCTTCAGCTCGCGGCTCTCGCCCTGGCGTTCCTCGCGGTCGAGATCGAAGACCTCGGCGATGGTGGGCAGCCGCAGGCGCCAGGTGCGGCTGCGAGTGACCTGACCACCTTCGAGGTCGTTGTTGTCGGTGGCCTCGAGTGCGTAGACCACGGCGTCGCCGGGGATCAGATCGAGCAGGCCGAGATCCCAGACGAAGTTCACGGCGACGTCGAGCGTTCCCCGGTCGACCTCGAGGTCGAGGATCTCCTCGGGCGCCCGCGTGCTGTCGCCGTCCACGAACAGGGGCACGCGGTTCCACGCGGTCTCGAGCTCGTTGCGGTAGACGAGGTCGAGGCGCGACAGACCGACGTCGTCGGCGGCAAGACCGGCGATCTCCATCTTCAGATCGCGCTCGAGGGGAAGGTCCTCGGCGGGGAGCGTCACGCGGACGCTCGGCACCTCGTCGGGCTGGGCGAGCAACCGGTAGGTGGTGAGCGCTTCGCTCGAGAGGCCCTCGCGGTCGACGAGTTCGATGCGGAAGGCCGTGTCCTCGGTCACCACGAGTTCGCCGGCGAAGCGGTCGCCGTCGGCCTGCAACGCATGCGCACCGGTCTCGTCGAGGCGTCGCGCCGCACGCAGGGGACTGCTGGCGTGACCCTCGATCTCCACCCGCGTGCCCTCGAGCACGGTGAGGCTGCCCCCGGGATTCTCGAGCTCGCGCGGTTCGCGCCCCGTGTAGGACGGCGGGACCAGGCGCATACCCAGATCGGTGATCACCGGGCGCTCGCGCACCTCCACTCGATGCGTGCCGCTGACGGCGGTGCCCTTGCGGAACCGGTAGCGGAAGGGATCCTCGATTCCCGCCAGCGAGATGCGCGCGCGTCGGTAGGGAGCCGGGTCCTCCGGCACGGGGGCCAGTTCGGTGTCCTTCTGCTGCCAGAAGTCGCCGGTACGGTTGAGCTCGAGCACGACGTCCTCGTCGCCCTCGACGAAGTCGTGCACGGTGAGCTCGAGATCGCCGCCCACGGCCACGCGCTGGTCCCCACTGACCGCGTACAGACCGGCGGTGGGCTGGACCGTTCGCAGCGAGGACGGGTTCGCGAGCACCGACGTGGCCCAGTGCACCCGCTCGGGCGCCCCGAGACCTACGAAGATCCACAGCAGCAGCGCCACACCGGCCAGGACCACGTTCCCGCCGACACCCACCAGGGGAACGCGTGGCGCGAGGCGGGTCGCGTCGGCCATCTCGGAGGCACGGCGGACGATCTCGCCGACCAGCTCCGGAGAGGCGCCACGCACGACGGGATCGGCGTGACGATGCGACGAGAACTGCGTGGCCGCCTCGAGCAGGTTCGAGTACTCGCCGTGCTCCTCGAGCGTGCGCGAGAAGCCCTTCAGGTTCGCCACCCGGCGCAGCGGACGGATCAGTTCGAAGACCACGGCCCAGCCGACGGCGAGGCCGAGCAATGCCCACAGCACCCAGGCCGCGGGTTCTCCCAGTCGGGACCAACCGGGCACCGTGATCACGGCCGCCGCGCCCATCAGCCCCACGCCCCCGAGGAGCATGATCAGGGCGTGGCCGACCAGGCGCAGCCGCAGCCAGCGCAGCTCGCGGCGGAGGCGGGTCTTGAGGCGGGTCGACGAGTCGCTGTGTGCGGTGCTGCGGTTCACGGGTGGGACCACCTCTCCTCGATCGTTCACTCGGCGGGACCGGGGCCGTGTTCGGAGAACTCGCCCGGCCCGTCAGGGCTGGGTGAGCGCGAACATCACCACGTTCACGGCCATGCGCAGGGCCGCTTCACGCGCCTCGGGGGAATTGTCGTGCACGGCCGGGTCCTCGAGCCCGTCGCCGATGTCGGAACTCCACGAGTAGAAGATCGCCATTCGACCCTCGTGGAACACCCCGTAGCCCTGCGCCGGATCCCCGTCGTGTTCGTGGACCTTGGGCAGGCCGTCGAGACGATAGAAGGAATCGTAGATCGGATGATCCGACCCGATCGGGACGAGTTCGGCGTCCGGGTACAGGTCGGCCACCAGCTGCCGGAAGCTCGTGTCGATGCCGTAGTTGTCGTCGACCCAGAGGAATCCCCCGGCGTCGAGATAGCGACGCAGACGCTCGACGTCGGCCGGCAGTGGACGGATGACGCCGTGGCCGGTGGCGTAGAGCAGCGGATAGCGGTAGAGACGCTCGTCGTCGAGCGTCAGCGCGAGGTCGCGCTCCACGGAGGGGATCCCCGTCCGCCGGGCGAGCTCGGCGTGCAGATTGGGCAGGCTGCTGGGATCGGCGTACCAGTCCCCCCCGCCGGCGTACTGCAGACGCGCCACGCGCACACGCCCGAGGTCCTCGGTGAACTGGGCGGACGCCTCGACGGCGAGCGCGCCCACGACGAGGACCAGAGCGGTCGCGAGGAGTACGGGGCGGAACGTGAACATGGTCGAAGGTCTACGCCGGGGGTGACGAATCGTTCCGATCGGTGGCCTCGGGCCCACGGTCGGCCGCCGTCTCCGGAGCCGCGGCGAGCGACAGGGTCGCCACCGCGCCGGGCCGGTCGGTGCGATTCCGCAGGCCGATCGTCCCACCCATCTTCTCCATGAGACTGCGGCAGATCACCAGTCCCAGGCCGGTGCCGGTGCTCTTGGTCGAGAAGTACGGTTCGAACAGGCGGTCCTGCACGTCCGGGTCGATACCCGGACCTTCGTCCAGCACGTCGATCCGGACGCGGGCGCCCTCGGATCGGGCCTCCAGACGCACCGTACCACGATCGCCCATCGCCTGTCGGGCGTTCTCGACCACGTTCGTCAGGACCTTCAGCAGGGCCTCGCGCGAGCCGAGCGCCCGCAACGGGCCCTCGGTGTGGATCTCGATCGAACCGTCCCCCCGGGGCGACGGATAGAGGCTGCGAACTTCCTGCAAAAGCGGCTCGACCTCGATCTCGCCGAGGTCGTCGAGGCGCTCCCGGCCCAGCAGACTGAACTCCGAGGCGATGTTCCTCAGGCGTTCGACCTGTGCCTCGATCGTCCCCGTGTTCTCGCGGACGATGTCGTCGAGCCGCGGGTGGTCGTCACGCACGGCCTGCCGCACCATCTGCGCCGAGAGCTGGATCGGCGTCAGCGGGTTCTTGACCTCGTGGGCGACCTGGCGGGCCATCTGCGCGTACAGCGCCAGACGACGGCTCGCGAGCAGCTCGGTGACGTCGTCGAAGACCACCAACCAGCCCGGCCGGCCCGACTCGAGACGCGCCGGCGAGATCACCGTACGCAGCGTGCGGGGCCCGTCGGCCCGACCGAGCACGATCTCGGTGTCGGTGGGCGCGCCGGGAGGACCGAGGCCGCGCAACCGCCGGAGGAATCCTGCCTCGTCGTCGTCGAGCAGCGTGGTCGCCGCGCGGTTGCGCTCGACCACCTCGGTGTCCTCGTCGAGCACCAACACGCCCGCCCCCAGACTGCCCAGCACCGTCTCGAGGAAGGAGCGACGCGAAGCGAGCTGCCGGCGGCTCTGGTTCAGCGCGTCGGTCATGTGGTTGAACGAACGGACCAGCTGACCGATCTCGTCGCCGCCGATTTCCGGCACCCGTCGATCGAGCTCACCCCGCGCGATTCGATCGGTGGCAGCCACCAGGTTGCGGATCGGCCCCACGATCCGACCCGAGAGGGCCAGCCCCGCCCCCACGGCCAACACGAGGGCCAGCGAGCTCAGTCCGAATACGAACATCTGGCCACGACGGCGCTCGCGGGCGTCCTCGGTGGCGCGCGCGAACAGCCGGGCGGACAGCACGCCCCGTTGCGGCGAACCCGGCCCGGCGAGCACGGCGTACCCCTGCGCCACGGCCAGACCGCCGTGCTGTTCCGCCTCGACGACGCGACGCGCGGTCCCGCGCAGCACCGGCAGGGCGGCCGCGTTGAGCACCGGCGAGTACAAGCCGGCGCGGTACAGGGGCGCCTGGCTGCTGACCACGGCCCAGGGGCCGTCGTAGAGAGTCAGATCGGCGCGGATCGTCCGCGCGATCCGGTTGAGGTCCTCGTCGCGCAGGGCCCGCCGGACGTACACGGTGTGGGTGCGATCGTCGGGCCCGAGCACCGGGTACGCGCGCCCCAGGAACCATCCGAAGGCATCGACCTCGAGCACGAGTTCGCCGTCTTCGACCTGGCGCAGGAAGGCTTCGGCCTCCTCGGCGTCGCGGTCTCCGAGGGTCTCGTCGAGGATGAGCTCGCGCCGGGGATCGAAGACCATGACCTGGGCCGCCGCGAAGGGGCCGAGGGTGCGCGACGCCTCGGTGTTGCCACGCGCGATCACGTCCTGCACGTACTCGCCGCGGATCAGGGCGGTCGCGAGTTCGTCCAGGTTGCTCGCGAGCAGTTGCAACGCGGTATCGAGCCGGCCCGAGACCTCTTCGAGGTTCTCGCTGCGCGCCAGGGCCGCCCCGCGCCGCTCCTGGATCACGCCCAGCAGGAACACGGGCAGCAGCACGATGAGCAGCATCGACACCAGCAGGCGTTCCTCGAATCCGATCACCCCGAGCGCGCGTGGCCAGCGATCCCGTGGATCGACCCGCAGCAGACGGGCCAGGCCGAAGACCAGCATGGCCACCGTGGCCACCGCGAGGTAGAGCGCGGCCAGGCGGCTGAGGTCCAGCAGCCGTTCGACCAGCGTGGGTTCTTCGAAGGCGACGACCAGTTCGCGGCCTTCGCGCTCGACGCGCGCCACGTGCAGCAATTGCCCGTCGAGGCGTTGTCGCGTCCACACGCCCGGCGCCGGCAGGTCGTCCAACCGCAGGCCGACCAGCACCGGCGACGACGCCTTGAGGACCCGGCCGTCGCTGGGATGGCCGATCAACACCGCTTCGTCGAAGGTGCGGCGCGGAGCGAGATCACGATCGGGGGTCTCGCCGAGCAGCCGCAGCCCCACGGGCACGTTGTCCTCCAGCGGGATCGATCCCTCCGCGGCGGCATAGGGCAGATCGATGATCAGGCGGCTGCAGTCTCCCGCGACGGGTTTCCTCTCCAGGTCGATCCGTCCCCGGTAGACCAGGAAGGGTCCCTGCTCGGTGGCCAGCTCGATCGCCTCGACTTCGGTCGTCCGACGCATGGGGGCCTCGCGCCGCCAGTTCCGTAACGGCGTGGGCTCGTAGGGCAGACCGATGTCGAACTCGCTGATCAACCGGCCCTCGTCGTCGCGCAGCGCCACACGGCAGCCGAAGTTCTGCGACGGGAGCAGCGTGCGCGCCCAGATCTCGAAGGCCAGGTTGCTGCGATCGGCCTGCCGGTCACCGAGCCGGTGCAGCAGGGCCTCGTCGGCGGCGATCTCCTGCACCACGTCCCGGAGCAGGAAGCGCCGCCAGTTGTCCAGCGGCTCGAGCCGCTCCGCGGCGTCCTGCAGAGCCACCTCTTCCTTCTCGGCGTTGTAGACACGCTCCAGCCCCGTGCTCTGCACGCCGGCGAACCAGGTCAGTGCGAGCAATCCGGTGAGGACGCGCCGGCTGAAGGCGGGCGACCGGACCGCCGGCCGCATGGCCACGCCGAGCACCGGCACGAGCACACCCCAGAGTGTGGTCACCAGTGAGGCGTCGCCGACGATTCCGCGGGCAGCGATCGCTGCGGTGGCCGCGGCCAGACCGACCCACCCCGCCGTGTCCCCCCGGAACCACCGCTCCCACCCGAGGAGCAGCGCGACCACCAGCGGGAACAACAGCAACAACATGCCCACGTGCAGGGCCAGGAAGGGCACGGTGAAGAAGGGACTGTCGAGTCCGATCAGCAGCGGATTGGCGTTGCGCACCACCAGCGCCTGCACCACTTCGATCCAACCGAGCTGCGCCACGGACCCGGCGGCCAGGACCGCCCACACGAGTCCACGCATCCCCCGCGGACTCCGCCGCGCGCACAGTTGCCGCCAGGCCGGGACGAGGAGGATCACCGCCGAACTGACCAGCAGGCCGGTGAGCACGAAGTCGGCGGCCGACCGGAGCAGTCCCCAGCCGGCCGACGTGGCGAAGTAGGTGGGCAGGAAGAGCAGCGACAGCGTGCCCGTCTCCGGGGCGAAGGCCAGGTCGAGGACCCGGGCGCGCTCGAGCAGGATCCGCAGCCCCGTGGCGACCGCGATCGCGCCCAGGATCCCCGCCGTTCCCCGCGGGGTCACCTCGCGTCCCGGCCAGGCTCGCCAGGCAAGGACCACGAGGGGGACCAGCCCCAGGAGCAGGGCAACGGCCACGCGCTGTCCCTGCGCCTCCAGGGACCGCCGGCGTTGCTCGGCCAGCCGGGGCGCCTCGAGCTCGAGCCAGCACCACGGGGCGTCGGGAGGGACCCCGCGGAGCAGCGCTCCTTCGGGCAGGTCGCCCGGCTCGGGACGGCTCGGCCACAGGCGCAGGGACGCGCCGGAATCGGGCGCGAGCCAGTCACCCGGAGCCAGATCGAGCCCCAGACGCGGGAAGAGCGCATCGGACAATCCCAGGGACACGTCGCACGATGCCCGTCGGTCGCCGCGCCCTTCGGCCTGTACGATCAGGTAACGGCGGTAGCCGTAGTCGACGACCAGCGGAACGTCGGTGGGTCCGACGCGCTCCGGTCCCGGCACCGGCCCGGCCCAGGCGAGCAGCGAGTCGGCCCTCCACACGCTCACGGCCACGTCGAGACGGTCTCCGCCGACGTCCAGGGGGGTCACCACGGACTCGAGATCGTCGGTGGCCAGAGCCAGGGCCGCCCGCTCGGCAGCGGTGGCCCGGATCGTTTCGAGCCGATCCGCGGCGGCGTCCGCCGTGTCCTCGAGGGCTCGCCGGCTGCGCTCCTGCCACGCCGCCTCGTGCAGGTCCGCGGTGCGGACCAGCGGCCAGCCGAAACCCACTGCGGCGAGCAGGGCCAGTGCGGTCGCGGCACGGAGGGCGAGGCCGCCCCTGGACCACTGCCGCCGCATCGTGACGGTGAGCGCGGCCACGAGGAGCACCAGGCCGGTGGCGATCGATCCCCATTCCATCGAGGGCTGCCGCAGCACGAGTTCCAGCGCCACCACCGCGCCCACGGCGACGATCGGCCAGGATCGGGCGAGTGCCGGACGGGTGCTCGGTGTGAGCATGGGCGCCCGGGCTCAGCGGAGCTCGCGGACGGCCCGGACCGTCCAACGCCCGGTCGCCGTGTCGTGCCGCAGATCGAGGTAGAGGCGTCCCGAGAGTCCACGGGCATCGGACGTGGGGCGCCCGGTGGCGAAGTGCAGGACCACGAACGAGGCGTCGTCCTCCGGATCGAAGTCGGGGCACTGGCAGCACAGCGTGCCGTCGGCCGAACGCAGGAAGTCCGGCCCGAGGTCAGGGGCGGGCGGCGGGTCTTCGCGTCGAAGGGCGCGCTGCAACAGGATCGCGGCCTGCTCGCCACTGAACCGTCCGTCGGCCGCCGGCCGGCGGGTGTCGTCGGATCCCGGCAGGTTCAGGCGGACGTCGCGGGCTGCGAGCAGCTCCTGCAATGCAGCCGTCTCGAGGGTCGAGAACGCCCGGAGGATCTGCTGGCAGAGGGCCTCGTCGGTGCGGGGTGCGGACTCCTGCGCCCCGCTGCCGGCCGGTGGACCGAGAAGGAGCACGGAGATCAGCACCGTCAGCACCCGATGCAGGCCGGTGGAACGGACGGGAAGTGCGCGGGCACGCGGACTCATCGCGGGCTCCGGGGCTGGGCGGACAGGGCGACGCGGAAGGTCGGGGGCTCGGATCGTCGGACCCTTGAATCTACCACGAGGTCCGGGGTTCCCGGTAGCGACGCCCGGCACCGGAACGCGAAGACCCCGCCCTGGCGGGCGAGGTCTCCACGGAACGGATGGATCGCGACGGTCAGCTCCCGACCCTGGCCGGCTGCCGGCCGGAACCGCTGCCACTGCGCCGATTCGCGGTGCGCCAGTTGTACCAGGCCAGGAGCAGGGGCGTGGCCACGAAGATCGACGAGTAGGTGCCGACCACCACGCCGAGCACGAGCGCCAGCGCGAAGTCGTGGATCACCGGCCCGCCGAACAGGAAGAGGATCACCGCCACCATCAAGGTGGTGAAGGAGGTGATCACCGTGCGGCTGAGCGTCTCGTTCACACTCTTGTTCAGGACGCTCTCGTAGGTCTCCTTGCGCCGCATGCCCATGTTCTCACGGATGCGGTCGAAGACGACGATGGTGTCGTTCAGCGAGTACCCGATGATCGTCAGGAACGCCGCAAGGATCACCAGGCTGATCTCGTGGTCGATCAACGAGAAGATCCCCAGCGTGATCAACACGTCGTGGAACACGGCGAGCACCGCGGCGATCCCGAACTGCGCGGCCGAGAAGCGCAGGCCCACGTAGAGGATGATCAGGAACAGCGCGACCACGATCGACAGCGTCGCCGCACGACGCAGTTCGCTCCCGATCTTGGGCCCCACCTTCTCCTCGCGGCGCAGCTCGATCTCGCGATCGGGGAAGGCCTCCTGGAGGATCTCGGGCACGGTCAGCGTGCCGGCGTCGACACCGAGATCCATGCTCCCTTCGAGATAGACCAGCAGCTCTTCGTCCGAGCCGAAGTCCTGCACCTGCTGCATGCCGATGTCGGCGTTCTCGAGCACGGCGCGGGCGTCCTCGAGAGGAATGGCGGGCTCGGCGCGGACCTCGACGATCTGACCGCCGCGGAAGTCGATCGACAGGTTCGGCCCGCCCTTGGCCACCAGCGAGACGACTCCCGCCGCGATGATCAGGAAGGACAGGACGAAGCCGATCCTCCGCTTGCCCAGGAAGTCGATGTTCGTGTTCGTCAGGACTTGCATGGTTCTTTCCTCGCGGGCAGGGCCCGATTCAGATCCGGGACTAGATGCTCAGGCCCTTGGGCTGACGACTTCCCAGCCACAGGTCGTAGATCGTGCGCGTGAACACCAGCGCCGAGAACATCGACGTGAGGATGCCCACGCTCAGGGTCACCGCGAAGCCACGGATGGGGCCGGTGCCGAAGTAGTAGAGCACGAAGGCCGCGATGAAGGTGGTGACGTTGGCGTCGACGATCGCGCGCGTGGCCTGTGCGTAGCCGGCATCGATGGCGGCACGCACGTTCTTGCCGTTGCGCAGCTCTTCGCGGATTCGCTCGAAGATCAGCACGTTGGCGTCGACGGCCATGCCGACGGTCAGGATGATCCCGGCGATCCCCGGCAGGGTGAGCACCAGACCGAACTGGGCCAGGATCGCCAGCAGCAGCATGAGCGTGAGCGTGAGCCCCGCCGTCGCCAGCAGCCCGGCCACCTTGTAGTAGATGATGATGAAGACGATCACCGCGGCGCCGCCGATGAGGATCGACCGGACGCCCTGGTCGACCGAGTCGGCGCCGAGGCTGGGCCCCACCGTGCGCTCCTCGGCGATCTGCACGTCGGCCGGCAGGGCACCCGCCCGCAGCATGAGCGCGAGGTCCTGCGCCTCCTGGATCGAATCGAAACCGCCGGAGATCGTGGCGCGGCCGCCGCTGATCTTCGACTGGATGTTCGGCGCGCTGTGCACGCGGCCGTCGAGCACGATCGCCAGCTTGCGGTTGATGTTGGCGCCCGTGACGTTCGCGAAGCGCAGGCCACCGCGGCGCGTGAGCGTGAGGTTCACGAGCTGCATGCTCGGCCGGTCGGGATCGGGACCGATGACAGCGTTCTCGATCTCGTTGCCCGACACCGCGACGTCGTCCTCGACCAGGTAGAGCAGGATGGCCTGCCCGCCGTCGCTGCCCTTGAACTCCTCGGCCCCGAACATGAACGTGGCGTCGCGCGGGGTCACGCGCTGCACCTCGTCGCGCGCGAGCAGCGTGGCGATCTTCTCGCGGTTGGCCATCGACAGCGGATAGCCGCCGAAGTTCGACATGAAGGGGCCGAGCAGGGCGCTGAACGGCCGGTTCGGGTTCAGATCGCCGGGCAGCGGCGCCTCGTCGGCGTCCTCGGCCGCCGCCGTGATCACGCTGTCGGCGTCGGCCGTCTCGGCGTCGGCATCGCGGGCCTCGATCACCGAGGCCAGTACGCGGTCGATCCGGTCGACCACGTTCTGCACCTCGTTGCCCTCGCGCACGAGCTGGAAGGTGAGCCGCGCGGTGCGTCCGATCAGGGACTTGGCACGCTCCGGGTCCTGCAGACCGGGTAGCTGCACCACCACGCGCGAGTCGCCCTCCTTGCGGATGTCGGGTTCGGACACGCCGAACTCGTCGATCCGGTTACGCAGCACCGTGATCACGCGGTCGAGGGCTTCGGAGCGGCTGATGTCCATGTCGGACTCTTCCAGCTGCTCCTGGTCGACCTCGAGGATCAGGTACATGCCGCCGGCCAGGTCGAGGCCGCGGCGGATCGCCCGGTCCTCGAGGGACTCCACGGCGTCCTCGCTCATGTCCTCGGTGCCCAGGGCCAGTTGGATCGTGGGCAGCAGGGTCCACAGCGAGGCCACGACCGCGACGACGATGATGGCGAGCTTGATCTGGATCGAACGTTTCATCGGGCGTCCCTGGGCGAGCGCGAACGAGAGTTCCCCGGGGCCGGATCGGCGTCGGGACGGGCTCGGGCGCGCGCTCGTCGGTGGATGGGGCAGATGATCGAGGAGTCGGAAAAACCGGCGACCGCACAGTCGCCGGAAAACCCGTCAAGTATACCCTCGCGGTCGAGCGTGTCAAACCGCCCGGGCCCGGCCGGGAGGCGTGGATCAGAATGCGAGATCGTGGATCAGCGCGCTGATGGGCACCAGGGCCACGCCCTCGTCCGCGAGTCGAGGCAGGATCCGCTCCAGGCCGTCGATGGTGGCATCGTTCACGTGGCCGATCCCGACCGCCCAGCCTCGATCACGGGCCCGCCGCATCAGGAAACGCAGCCGCTCCACCACGAGTTCCACGTCGGCCCCGCCGGCGTCGAGGAAGATGTCGTTGCGGAGGTGGGGGACCCCGGCGTCGGCGGCCGCCACGTGGGCCACGCTACGCGCCGAGGTCTGGCTGTCGAGGAACACCAGGCCCCGCTCGGCCAGCACCTCCATCACGGCGTCCATCTCGGGTCGCGACGCGGTCGCCCGGCTTCCCATGTGATTGTTCACGCCGGCCACGCCGGGCAGCGCGCCGAGACATCGCTCCACCGTACGGCGGATGGCGCCGGGGTCCATTCCGACCCGGATCTGGGGCTCGCCGGCCTCGTAGCCCGTGTCGGGCTCGGGCTCCATGGGCAGGTGCAGGAAGGCCTCGTGCCCGGACCGTTGGACCTCGGTGAGGAGACGGGCCGAGTAGCGCAGCTCGGGCAGGACCGCGAAGGTGATCGGCGCCGGGAGTGCGAGCGCCCGCTGCGTCAGGCCGTTCACGTTGTGGCCGAGGTCGTCGATCACGATCGCCAGGCGCGCCGTGTCGAGCTCCTCGGGGGGCAGAGGGACCCGTCCCCGACGGGCCAGCACCCGGTGGGTGAGCGTCACCCGGGTCCCGAAGCGCAGCTCGAGTTGTGCTCCGTCGTCGTCGGCCGTGCGCCTCCCGTAATGGACGGTTCCGCCCGCCTCCTCGACGGCCGCCGTCAGGTCGAGGTTGAGGGCCGTGAGCGAGGCGTCGGGACGCAGGCTCAGGCGGACGACGGCGGGACCGCCCGCCGGCGCGGTTTCGACGATGATCGAGTCGGCCGGCACCTCGCGTCGGCCGACGGCATCGAGGATCACCCCCTGCAGATGCCCCCGCGCCCAGCCCTCCCCGGCGGCCAGACCGCGGTCGGCCATGACCATGCGCCCGGCGTCGGTGCGCAGCCACGTGACGGCTCCAGCGAGCGCCACGGCCACCACGAGGGCGACCACGAGGCCACGCACGATCGCGGTCTCGGACTTCCGTCGGGAACGGCGGCGCTTCTTCGGCATGGCATCCCGGGGTGGCACGCGGCTCGGTGGGCAGGGTCCGCGCGGCGGGGCCCTTGATACGCCAGGCGGACGGTGACGTCAACGGACCGAACTGCCGGGGACGGCGAAGCCCCCACCGGAGCGGGGGCTCGCCTCGTTCGGAACCGACGACGACCCGAATCCTACTTCGCGGCCACCACCTTGGCGCTGCCCAGACCGAGGTCCTCCCAGGCGAACAGCCGGTAGACGCCGGTCTCGACCCCGTCGATCACCTGCGTGACTTCCTTCAGGTAGAAGTTCTGCTGCCCGCTGACGTTGGTGCGCTTGTCGGGGAACACCACCGACATCACGACCGAGTAGGTACCCCGGAGATCGGCTCCGACCACGTTCGGGTTGTCGAAGTTCGGAGTCCAGGTCTCGACCACGTCCAGCGTGGTGATCTCGATCGACTGCACCTGGAGGTCGGGATCGCTCGCCGTTCCGAACATCTGTTCGGCCGTGGCGATCTCCCGGGCACGGTCCCACGATCCGGGGATCTGCAGCTCATTGATGTCCTGCTCGGAGAGCCAGAACACGAATTCCTCGTGGAGCAGGTCGTCGTAGAGTTCGAGATTCCGGTCTTCCCAGGCCTGCTCGAAGTTGCTGATGAAGATGGCGGGCGACGTGGCCAGGGGGAACTGCTCCTGCTCACCCCCGTTGTCGATCGGATCGGATTCGTCGGGACTGAAGATTCCGCACCCCGTGAACAGGGTCACGGAGAGGATCACCAGCAGAGCGCGCACGGCGTGGGGCGCAGCCGGTTCGATTCGGGTTCGCATGGTCTGTGCACCTCCAGAGCCGCCTTGTCGGGCGACAGTCTGTCTCGGATGTCTACGCATGGGGCGTACCAGCGTCCGGAACGAGGGCGGACGTGGCGGACGAGAGGTCGTGGGGCTTAGCAAATTCCGACGAGCGGACCCTCCCTGACGGACTAGCGGACCAGGCTGGCGCGGAGCTGGCCGAGGGGGTTGCTGGACTCCTGCTCTTCCCAGCGTGCCATGACCCAGATCGCCCGCTCCTGCCGAAGCGTGTACAGTGCCGTGCCAGTATACTCGATCTGGCTCCCGTCTGCTTCGACGACTGTGATCGAATAATCTCCCTCGAACAGAATCTCGGTACTCCCCTGCGGGGGGCGCACCTGATCGTACACCTGCGCGATGATGGTGTCCGTGGACGCCGTGAAAAGACCATCGACGAACTCGGTCTCCTCCTCGATCCCCCAACTCGAATTGGGATCAGGAAATACGCCGGGATTCTGCGCTGCAACCGAAGGCGCGGGTACGAAGACGAAGTCCTCGGAGAACTGCTCCAGATAGGTCTGGCTCTGGCGGCACTGGAACGAGCCGTCCAGGTTGGCGAAGACGTTCAGTTCGCTCTCCTGGGTGATCTTCTCGAAACAGACCGGCCCTCCGCCCTGCTCCGGCTCCCGCGGATCGAAGAAGCAACCGCCCAGTACCAGCAGGCCGACGGCGGCCAGGGAGACCCAACGGAGTTCGGCCGTCCGGAACATCAGAACTCCACGGTGAGGGTGGTGTTGGCGACCCAGTAGTCTCTCTGCTCGTCGCGGACACGCGGCCCGAACTGCAGGACCCGCTCGATGTCCAGGCGCAGTTGCGCCCTGTCCGAGAAGAAGGACCGGTTGCCCGTCAGACGCAAGTTGAGCCGGCCGCGCTCCTCGGTGCTCTCGCGTCCGCGGGTTTCCTGATCGAGGAAGCCGCGTTCGGTCCGGGCGCTGAAGGTCAGCGTGGACACCGGGATCGAGACGTCGAACACCACGCGCTGATCGTTGCGTGTCGACTCGGTCACGTAGAGTTCGCGGACCGGAGACGCGGGATCGCGCGCTCCCGTGCTCCGGAAGTCCGACAGCCACTCCACACCGACGGCGCCCCCACCCGAGAAGGTGTAGTCCGCACGCGAGGTCACCTGTCCCTGCTTGTTGAAGCTGTCGCGGTCGATGCCGTCGAGGAAGTCGCGGAAGACGATCTGCAGCCGGTAGGTCTGCGCAGCGCTGAATCCACCGGGCGGATCGAAGGTGTACGACCCGCGGACCTCGTACAGCACTTCTTCCTTGTTGTTGCCCACGCGATCGGCGGCGATGTTCAGCTCGAGCGTGCGACGCGCGGTCCCGCCGACACGCAACTGCGTGTGGGCGATCGCATCGGTGGCGATCTCGGCGCTGAAGTCGTCGATCAGGCGGTCGCGGTCGTTGTTGTTGCCGGTCTCCTCGAAGATGCTCTGCGTCAGCGACTGGCTCGCCCGGAGTTCGAGGTCGCTGCGGGCGAACATCGCCTGCCGTAACGTTGCGCCCACCTCGTAGTTCTTCGTCGACTCGCGGCCACGGAAGTCCGCACCCCCACGCACACGGCGGTCGTTGAAACGATTCGAGAAGTCGTAGCGCACCTCGACACTGCCGGCCTCCGCGTAGTGGAACGTGGCCCCGGCGTCGAACGACTCTCCACCCCGTTGCACGATCCCCTGTTGCGAGAAACGGTACTCGGTCTCGGAGAACTCGGTGCTCGCCGAGCCCGCCAGGGTGAGGCGCTCCACCGGTGCGGTGTCGACGCGCGTGGAGAGGTCGTAGGACGACCGCACCTCGCGCTCACGCCCCACCGGCCGGAGCGTGTTCAGGGTGTCGACCACGCCGTTGGCGTTGCGCGCGAAGTCCAGGCGCTCCTCGAAGAACGTCGTGCGTTGGGCCTCCACCGACAGGTTCGTACGCGGCAGGGCATCCAGGTCGAGACGCGCGCCCAGCGTGTCGAGTTCGGCCGTCGCGTCGTCGCTCGATTCGCGGACGAGCCGCGTCCCCGTGCTCCGCTTGTAGCCGTAACGGGCCCGCAGGTCGACCGCATCACCCTGCCGTCGCCAGACCGAGGTGAGACCCGCGCCGGCGAGGTTGCGATCGTTCGACACGTTCCGGTTGACCTGCTCGACGTCCTCGATGTCGCCGCGGACGGCCCAGTGGTGTGAGAAGCCGTCGGTCAGCGGGTGGTTGCCCTCGAGCACCATGCTCGCGTCGGCCGACCGGAAGTCGAGGACGATCGGATCGCCGGTACCGGGACGGTTCTCGTCGAAACTCGTCCGCCGGGACACGTTGAGCTTCAGCTGGGCCGCGTCGCCGAAGAAGCTGTCGTCGTAACTGCTGCGCAGCCCCGTCTCCTCCTGCTCACGATCGAACTGCCGGTAGGTCGTTCGGCGCACGGTGGCCTCGGTCGACCCTCCTGCGTCGACGAGATCGGCGAGGGGAGCGGTGATCCTCCCCGAGAGCAGGATGCGCGTGACGTTCGCGTTGAACTCGGCGGTGGTCGTGGGGCGCAGGGCGTTCCAGCGAGACGCCTGCGGCGCCGCCGGTGCGTCGGCGGATGCGGCCCCACCGAGACGTCCACCGATCGCGGTGCTGTCGGCCGCGGCACTGTCGGCCACGACCGTGCTCAGACTGTCCGTCGACACGGGAATCTGGGCCGAAGCCCCGAGCGCGCCCGAGAGCACGACCGCGACCACCACCAGGTGCAGTCCGGCCCTCACGCGAGGTCCTCCGCCCGGATCACGTCGCGCAGACGGACGAAGTCGTCGACGGAGAGCGTTTCGGGTCGGCGGCGCGACTCGATCCCCGTTCGGCCCAGCAACGCTCCGACCCGCGCGTCGTCGATGTCCAGACGTCGACGCAACAGACCGCCGATCTGCTTGCGACGCTGCCGGAAGAGGTCCTTGACCAGCGCGCGGCCGTCTTCGGCGAGGTCCACCGGCTCGTCACGTCGGACGAGACGCACGACCGCCGACTCGACCTCCGGCGGCGGATGGAAGCACCCCGGCTTGACCCGCACGACGCGTTCGACGTCGACCTCCGCCTGCAGGAGAACGCTCAGCACTCCGTAGTCGCGTCCTCCCGGAGGCGCGGTCATGCGGCGGGCGACCTCGGCCTGGACCATCAGGACCGCGCCGGCCGACCGCGGATCCCGCAGGGCCGGCAACAGACCGAAGAGGACGGCACTGGTGACCTGGTAGGGAAGATTCCCGGCGAAGACCACGCGCTCGTCTGCGAGCAACGCGGCGAAGTCGGTGGCGGCCAGATCGGCGTGTTCGATCCGGAGGTCGCGACCGCGGGTCTCGTCGCGGACGAGTTCGATCATGCGCGTGTCGAGTTCGAGGGCGGTCACCGGCCACCCTTGATCCAGCAGGGCGTAGGTCAGCGCACCCGCTCCGCACGCCAGTTCGACCACTCGCTCGGGACCGAGGGCGCCGACCGCCTCGACGATCCGCTCCACGATCCTCGCGTCGACGAGGAAGTGCTGTCCCAGACGCTTGTCCAGCCGCAGACCGTGCCGACGCAACAGCTCGACCTGCGATGGCCGGGCCCTGCGTGCGTGACCGGATGCGCCGCCGGAAGCGATCATGGACTACTTCTTCCGCCGCCGCGCGGGCTCGGGTTCGGGAAATGCCGAAGGTTCGACCTCGTGGAACCACGACGGGAGCTCGACCCGGAACAGTTGCTCGAACTCGCGGGCCCAGGTCACGGCCACGGCGTCGAGATCCTCGCCGAGCGAGGCGGCCACCCGGGCCGCCGTGTGTCGGGCATAGGACGGTTCGTTGCGGCGACCGCGCCAGGGCTGCGGCGGCAGCCAGGGGGCGTCGGTCTCCAGTTGGAGGGCCTCGGCGGGCAGACCCTCGATCGCCTCGGGCAGATGCGCCTTGCGATAGGTGAACACACCGCCGATCCCCAGCTTGAAGCCCGCGTCGACGGCCCAGCGGGCGAACTCCCGATCGCCGGCGAAGGCGTGGAAGATCCCCCGGCGGGGTGGCAGCCCGGCTTCGAGGAGAACGGCCCGCGCGTCGTCGTAGGCATCGCGCACGTGGAAGACCATCGGCCGGTCGAGCTCCTTCGCGAGCTCGATCTGCGCCCCGAAGGCGCGGTGCTGGGCCTCGCGCGGGCTCAGGTCGCGGTAGTAGTCGAGACCACACTCGCCGATCGCGATCACCGAGTCGACGTGCTCGCGGATCCAGTCCTCGATCGCGGTCTCGTGGTGTTCGGCCTCGTGCGGGTGGACACCGGCCGTGGCCCACGCTGCGTCGTCTCCGGTGGCGGTGACCTGGGCCAGGCGATTCGTGACCCGGTCGAAGCCGACGTGGACGAAGCCCGCCACGCCGGCGGTCCGCGCGCGCTCACGGGTGGCTTCGCGGTCCTCGGCGAACTCGTCGCGGTAGAGGTGCAGGTGCGTGTCGATCAGAGCGGCCACGGGCGATCTCCTCTTCGGGCTCAGGCCGAGGCCGCGTGGGCCCCGTGGAGCGCGGCCTCGGTGCGGAGGAAGGAGTCGACCAGGACCAGACCCACGTTCACCATTCGGGCCAGATCGGACCGTGCGTCCAGCAGGACCTCGACGGCCTTCATCGCCCGGACGCCGTCGACCTGGCTGTCGGGCAACGACGCACGACGGGCATCGTCGAGACGGGCACCGGTCTCCCGACGGCCGAGCGCGACGAGGTCGGCGGCGACGAGGTCGACGACCCGCATCGCCACGTCGCGGGCGACACTCAGACTGGCGTCGCCGGCCAGCTTGCCGCCGCGTCCGACCGGAGGTTGGGCTTTGGCCACGCGTTCGCCCGCCCGGGCGAGAGACGGACGATCACCCCGGAGGAGCATGTCGAGGATCTGGTCGGCCCACCCGGCGAGTTCACGGGCGGCGGGGTCGATCAGGTCGAAGGCCCGGCGGGCGTTGCCTCCGGCCACCGCGGCCACGCGCGCCGCTTCGGTCGGATCGACCTCGGCCTCGCGCTCGAGGATCGTGGCGAGTTCCGCGTCGGACAACGCAGGCACCTGCACCCGCGCGCATCGCGAACGGAGCGTCGCCGGCAACAGGTGGGGCTGGTGGCTGCACAGCAGCAGCACCGCCGGGGCCGGCGGTTCCTCCAGGGTCTTGAGCAGGGCATTGGCCGCCGCGCGGTTCATGCGATGGGCGTCGCCGACCACGACCACCCGGTGGGCGGCCTCGAAGGGGCGCGCGTTGACGAAGCGGCGAATCGCCCGGACCGACACCGGCGCTGCGTCCTCGGCGTCGCCGATCGGGATGATGGCGCTGCTCGGCTGCCGGACGCGCGCCAGGGGCCAGCGAGCCTTCTCGTCGAGCAGTTCGCGGTAGTGACCCGAGGTCAGCGTGCGCTCGACGGGGAAGACCACGTGGAGGTCCGGGTGGGTGAGCTGGCGCACCTTGCGGGCCGCGGTGTCGCGTGCGGAGTCGTCGACGGGCAGATCACCGAACAGGCCACCGGCCGCGTCCCCTCCGCCGACTGGACGCAGCAGATCGATCGCGAGCTCGAGCGCGGCCGCTTCCTTGCCACTGCCCTCCGGTCCGACCAGGAGCACGCTCTGCGGCATGCGCTCCTCACGCGCGAGGGCCGCCAGACGGTCGAGCGCAGCACCGCGCATTCGGTCGGGTCGGAGTTCGTTCATCGGCTCCGGAGCCAGGCGTCGGGGTCGAGCGGTGTCTTGCCCTGCCGGATCTCGAAGTAGAGTTGTGTACCGTTCAGCGACCCGGTGTCGCCGACTTCACCCAGGACCTCTCCCTGCCGGACACGGGAGCCCTCGGTGGGGAAGATCGCGGAGGCGTGGGCGTAGAGCGTGTAGTACCCGTCGCCGTGGTCGACGATAATGCACTTGCCATAGCCGGGCAACCAGTCGACGTACTCGACGGTTCCCTCTGCCACCGCTCGGACCGGGGTGCCCATGGCGGCCTCGATGTTGACCCCCTTGTTCACCACGACGGTCTTGAACTCGGGGTGGACGGAGCGCCCGAAGGGCTTCAGGACGCGCCCCTCGACCGGCCAGGGCAACCCGCCGGCGCGCTCGGCGAAACCACTGCCGAAGGAGTCCTCGTCGGCCCGTTCGCGGCGCTGGCGTTCCAGCCGCGCGATCAGGTCCTCCATCTCGGCGGCCGCGTTCTCCATCTCGCGCAGGGTGGCCTCGTACGACACGCGCTTCTCGCGCAGCTCCAACAGAGCATCCTGGCGCTCGGTCTGCAGACGTGAGAGCTGGAGCCTGCGGTCCTCTGTCTCGCTGCGCGTGAAGTTGATCTCGGCCATCTGCGCGGCCAAGTCGGCGCGCCGGGCCCGGAGTTCGGTCCGGGCGTCCTGGACGTCCTCGATCAATGCCCGCTCGGTGCGGGCTACGTGGGTCCAGGCACGGACCCGGTGCGACAGCTCGCCCAGACTGTCGGCGGTGAAGGCCAGGGCCAACAGGGACCGACGCGGCCGCATGTAGATGGCCCGCAGACGCTCGGCCATCGCGTCGCGACGGCGCTCGACCCGCGCTCGGCTCTGGTCCAGCGACTGCTGCAGCGAATCGATCTGCGCCCGGATGCCGATCTCCTTGAGCGCGAGCCGCTCGAGGAGTTCCTGTGTGAGTTCGGTCTCGCGCTCGATCGCGTGCAGACGGGCGAGCTGCTGTTCCTCGTCGTTCGCCAGTGCGTCGGCGTGGGCCCGAGCCTCGGCGATGCGTTGCCGCAGCGACTGCAGCTCGGCTTCCTTGCCGCTGATCTCCTGACCGACCTCGTCGGCCAGGACACCGCCGGCACTCAACAGGAGAACGAGGATCCACCACGCGCCGCGCACCGCGACCTCCTAGAGACGCAGGTGCCGACGCAGGGCCACCAGGCTGCCTCCGGCTCCGAGAAGGGTGCTCAGGACCACGAAGCCCAGCACCTGTCCGGTGCCGAAGAAGAAGATCCCGTCGATGTGCTGCCGCACGAAGTGGCCCGCCACCAGCAGCACGCCCATGGCCAGGACCCCGGCCGCGGCCCCCTGCAGGGCTCCACCGATGACGAAGGGGGTACGGATGAAGGCGTTCGTGGCCCCGACCAGCTTCATGATCGCGACCTGTTCGGCACTCTCCTCGACGGTCAGGCGCACGGTGTTGCTGATCACGAACACGGCCGAGACGAGCACGATCACTCCGATGACGGCGGTCACGAGCATGAACACCGACGAGAATCGATCGAGCCTGCGCACCCACTCGATCTCGGCCACGACTTCCTCCACACCGGGATATCGGCCCAGCGATCCGGTCAGCGATTCGAGCCGCTTCGCGTCCTGCCCCAACGCGTCGAGCGAGAGCTCGAAGCTCGCGGGCAGGGGATTTGCCTCGAGCGCGTCGAGGAGTTCGGAGTCGTCGGCGATCTCGCCCCGGAATCGTTGCAAGGCCTCGTCGCGGCCCACGTAGCGCACCGCGTGCACTCCGGCCATCGACAGCAGGTCCTCGTGCAGCACGGCCTGATCGGCCTCGTGAATGTCGTCGCGCAGGTAGACGACCACGTCGATGTCCCCGCGCACCGTCTGGAGAATGCGATCGAGATTGATGCTGACGATGCTGAAGATCGCGAGCATGAGCAACGACGACCCCATGATCAGTACGGCCACCGTGCCGCTCAGCCGGCGGCGCACCAGGCCCACCATGCCCTCGCGCACGAGATAGCGCGCCTGCGTGCTATGCATCGCGCCCCCCCTGTTCCCGGGCGGGAGGATCGTCGCGCATGCCCTCCCACTGCTCCGGTGAACGTGCCACCGCGCCGTCCTCGTCGGCCCGCACGATCCGTTCGGCCAGCGGACGCGCGTGCTCGGGTCGGCGCGGCCGGTAGCGCTCGACGTCACTGATCACACGGCCGCCTTCGAGTGAGAGCACGCGCTGCCCGTACTGACGCACCATCAAGTGATCGTGGGTGCTCATCACGACCGCGGTACCCGCGGCGTTGATCCGGAAGAGCAGGTCGATGACCTCCTGGCTCACCTCGGGATCGAGGTTGCCGGTGGGCTCGTCGGCCAGCAGGATCTTCGGCTGGTTCACGATCGCCCGCGCGATCGCCACGCGCTGCTGTTCGCCTCCACTGAGCGTCCGCGCGATCTGGTTCCGCTTGTGGTACAGACCGACCCAGTTGATCACCCGGGCCACGTTGCGCTTGATCTCGGCCCGCGGAACACCGATCACCATCTGCGCGAAGGCGACGTTCTCCTCGACGCTGCGGTCGGTCAGCAGCCGGAAGTCCTGGAAGACCACGCCGATCTCACGGCGTAGCAGCGGGATCTCCTTGCGTCGCACCCGCGTCGACAGGAAACGCCCCACCTGGACCTGACCGTCGGTCGGACGCTCCTGCATGAGGACCAGTCGCAACGCGCTGCTCTTGCCGGCGCCGCTCGGGCCGACCACGAACAGGAACTCACCGTTGTCCACCGAGAACGAGACGTCCGAGAGCGCCGACGTGTCCCCGTAGCGGAGATTCACGTGGTAGAAGGAGATGATCTGCCGCATCTCCTGGTGCGAACGCGGCAGGGACGACCCGGGTCGTGGCGCGGAGTCGGGCATCGCGCCCTCCGGAACGGGCGTCGGGGGAGGATCGGATGCAGAACGCGGGGCAGCGACCATGGTCACCTGCGATCACCGGGGTCTCGGACGGGCCTCGGTGGACGCGAGTGCAACTCGGAGCCCATTGCCGTGGTCCGGACCGGTCCGGACACGCCGGCCCGTGGCTCAGGCCTTGACCTCGATGTAGAAGCGCTCGCGCAGGGAGTCCACGAAGCCCTCGAGCTCCGCCTCGGCCTTCTGCTGGAAGAGGATCTCGCGGATCCGTCCTTCGACCTCGTCGAAGGAATACACCTCTCCGCCCTGCCGATCGAGGAGTTTGAGAACGAAGAACCCGGCCGCACCGCCGATCGGGTCGGAGACCTCGCCGACCTGCAGCGTATCGACCGCGCCCGCGAAGGTCTCCGACAGGCGTTCGATCTCGAAGGTCCCGAGAATGCCGTCGTTCTCCCGGCTCTCGGGGTCGTCCGAGTACTTTCTGGCCAGCTCGGCGAAGTCCTGGCCGCTGCGGGCCTTCTCCGCCACCTCGGCCGCACGCTCACGGGCCGAGGCGCGCTCGGCCTCGGTGATCTCGACGGGCAGCAGGATCTGGCTGATCGCGACCTCGTCCTCGGTCCGCTCGGTTACGCGGATCAGGTGCGTGCCGAGCTCGGTGTTCACCGGTTCGCTGACCTGCCCCACGGGCAACGACCAGGCCAGTTCCTCGAGCACGGGGCTGAACAGGTCGCCGCGCCCGAAGGTGCCGACGGCACCCCCACGAGCGGCGTTCGGACCCTCGGAGTACTCACGGGCGACGTCGGCGAACGACGAGCCCGCGGCCAGGGCCCGGCGGATCTCGCCCAGCTTGCGCTCGATCCGCTCGCGGGTCGACTCGTCGGGCTGGGGCACCACGAGGATGTTCGCCAACTCGACCGAGGCGGAACGTCGCGGGAGCTGTCCGCGGTTCTCCTCGTAGAATTCACGGATCTCGTCGTCACGCACCTCGACCTCGGGACGGACGTAGACGTCGAGGATCCGGCCGGTGTACATGCGGTCGCGCACGAGTTCCCGGTTGCGGGCCTCGAGGTCCTCGTAGGTCAGGCCCGCTCGCCGCAATTCCTCCTCGAGCGCCTGGCGCGATCCGAAGCGCGACTCGACGTCTTGCATGGCCTGCCGTACGCCGGCTTCGAGTTCCTCCTCGCCCACCACGAGCCCGTCACGCTTGGCCTGGGCCACCATGAGCTTGACCTCGATCAAGCGGTCGAGCATCCGCTGGCGGACCGCGCCCGCGTCGTCGGGCGGCTCCTGGCCCATCGACTGCAGCTCGAACAGATAGCTCTCGATCTCGCGTTCGAGATCACTGAGCAGGATCGGCTCCTCGTCGACGACCGCGACGATGCGGTCGACCAGCTGCGGTGACCCGCCCGCCGGCGGAGAGGTCTCCTGGCCGGAGGCCGGGTAGCACAACAGCAGAAGGGTCGCGAAGGACAGTACGAGCGAACGGGTCATGATCTATCGTCCGAAGTTCACGGGAATGCCCTGCGGGTCTTCTTCCTCGACCGGGGCGTAGGTCGCCTTCATCAGGTGCTCGGGGGAGGTCTCGACCCCGTAGTCCGTCCGCCACTCGGCGACCTTCTCCTGGAAGAGCTCTTCTTCCTTGATGCCGCGGACCCGACGACCGACGTCCGAGCGGACCTCGTCGAGCAACGGCTCCTCGCGGGGGAGGAGTGTCTCGAGGCGGGCCAGCGCCCACTGACCGTCACCGATCTGGGTCGGCGAGGAGATGTCACCCTCGGACTGCAGACCGAAGGCGATGTCGCGGAACGGAGTCTCTGCATTCGGGGTCACGACGCCGAATTCTCCCCCGTTCGTCTTGATGTCGCTCTCGATGCAGTACTTCTCGACGGCTTCCTCCCAGGACATGCCACCCTGCACGTCGATGCGGGCGGAAATGGCGTCGGTCTCGGTCGCGGCGACCAGGGCGACGATCTCGCGACGCTCGGGCTTGATCCAGTCGTCGGAGTGCTCGGCCCAGTAGGCCTCGATCTCCTCGGCCGAGACCTTGACCTCGTCGGAGACGAGTTCGCGGTGCAGCCGCGTGACCATGGCCTGCTCCCGCCGGTTCTTGTACGCGTCCTGGATGGCCGGATCCTCCAGATAGCCCCGGGCCTCGGCCTCGATCGGCATCAGGTAGCGGATCGCGTCCTCCTTGAGCATGCGACGGAAGGTGCCCACCCCGCGCTCCTTGCGCGGACGTCCGAACACGCTGCTCTCGTTGAAGATGTCGACGTACTCGCGCAGATCGATCGTGCGGTCGGCGTAGCTGATCAGCACCTCGTCGTAGTACCGCGAATCGATCACCAGGGGCTCGAGTTCCTCCTGCGGTGTCGGCGGCTGCAGCGAAGCGTCCGGCGGCAGCGCGTCCCAGACGATCTTCATGGCCTCGTCGTTGATCGTCAGAGCGTACTTCTCGAAGACCTGATCGATGAACTCGACCTTGAGCAGCGCGCTCTCCTGCTTGATCACGCTCTCGCGCACGCGATCGCGGATCTCCTCGAGGGGCGGAACGCGCTGCATCGACACCTCGTCGACCCGGATCAGGAACCAACCGTAGATGGAATCGATCGGATCGCTGACCTGGCCCGTGGGGAGCTGGAAGACCTCGTACTCGAGGTCGTCGGCGATCGTGCCGTAGGTCATGGCGAGCGAGTAGTCGTCGGTCTGCTGATTCGGCGCGCCGGCCTCGAGACGCCGGGCCACGTCGTTCCAGTTCTCGCCACCCTCGACCAGGCGCTTGGCCTCCCACGCTTCCTCTTCCCAGTCGAAGAGCATGTAGCTCACGTCGAGCTTGCGCGGGAACTTCTCGTAGTAGTCGAGAATGTCCTCTTCGGTCGGGTCCTGCGCCGGGGCTTCGACGTCCTCGCTCATCTTCTGGACAGCCTTGAGCCGGGTCACCATCTCGGCCTGCTCGTCGGCACTGCCGTCGGCGTCCATGCCCAGCTCCTCGGCCTTCATCGCCATGACCTCTTTGTTGATCATGACGTCGAGGACCTCTTCACGGCCTTGCTGGGTGTTGATGTCCGAGGGGATGAACTTGGGGTCCATCCGGTTCATCGTGCGCTCGAAGTAGTCGAGCATGATCGTGCGGTCCCCGACGCGGGCGACCTCGATCTCGCTCTTCTCCGGGGACGAACACCCGATCGCGCCGGCAGCGACGAAGGCGGCGGCCAGGGCGACCAGACGGCGAGGGGAAGGGAAGTGGGGCGACATGGTGTTCCTTCCTGGATTCTCTCGAACGATGACGAAGACGGGAAAACGGGTTCCGGACGGATCGGTCCGGCTCAGGACCGCGACGGGACGCCGTCGGTGCCGGCCGCGCGCAGGGCATCGACCAGACGCGCGCTGACGACCAGGGCCGCGGGCAGCCACTGATCGCGCCCGACCTCGGCGGTCATCTGCAGTCCCTGGACGGCATTGAACGTCAACCGGGGCAGGCCGGTTCCACCGAGCAAGCTCTTGAGAATACTGGATTTCGGGGCCTGGTCTCCAGCGAAAGTGAAGCGAACCCCCTTCCGGAGGCCCTTCACCTCCTCCACGCCGGCCTCGAGACAGCGGAGCTTCAGGCGGGTGATGTCGAGAAGGGCCTGCAGCGGTTCGGGAGCAGGACCGAACCGGTCGCGCAGCTCCTCGGCGATCTCGTCGAGCCCGTGCTCGTCGGTGACCCGGCCGAGTTCGCGGTACCAGCGGATCTTGACCTCGGGGTCGGCCATGGTCTCGTCGGGCAGGTAGGCCGACACCCGCAGGTCGACCTTCACGTCCTGCAGGCGCGGCAGGCCCTCGCCCTTGAGAGAGCGGATCTCCTCCTCGAGCATCTTGCAGTAGAGGTCGAAGCCGATCGTGGCCATGTGGCCCGACTGGTTCTCGCCGAGGATGTTGCCCGCCCCGCGGATCTCGAGGTCGCGCATGGCCAGGTGGTAGCCGCTGCCGAGGTCGGTGAACTCCTGGATCGCCGACAGGCGCGCCCGGGCCTCGCGCGTGAGTTGCTGGCCCGACGGCACCATGAGGTAGGCGTAGGCCTGGTGGCGGCTGCGGCCCACCCGGCCGCGGAGCTGGTGCAGCTGAGACAGTCCGAAGCGATCGGCGCGGTCGATCAGGATCGTGTTCACGTTCGGCATGTCGAGGCCGCTCTCGATGATCATCGTGGTGACCAGGACGTCGGCCTCGCCCTCGACGAACTCCTTCATGATCGATTCGAGCCCGGTCTCGTGCATCTGCCCGTGCGCGGCCAGCACGCGGGCCTCGGGCACGATCTTCTCGACCATGGCCCGCACCGCGTCGATGGTCTCGACCCGGTTGTGCACGAAGAAGACCTGCCCGCCGCGGTGCATCTCGCGGCGCAGGGCCTCGGCGACCATTTCCTCGGAGAAGGGCACGACCTCGGTGTTGATCGGCAGGCGCTCGCGCGGCGGCGTGGCGATGATCGACAGGTCGCGCGCGCCCATCAGCGCCAGGTGCAGCGTGCGCGGGATCGGCGTGGCGCTCAGCGTGAGCACGTCGACCTCCTTGCGCAGCTGCTTGAGCTTCTCCTTGTGGCGCACCCCGAAGCGCTGTTCCTCGTCGACCACGATCATCCCGAGATCGCGGAACTGCACGTCTCGACCGAGCAGCCGGTGCGTTCCCACGAGGACGTCGACCTTGCCCTCCTTCGCGCGCTTCAGTACCTCCTTCTGCTGCTTCGGCGTGCGGAAGCGGCTGAGCACCTCGACCGTCACCGGGAACTCGCGGAGGCGCTGGGCGAAGGTCTCGCGGTGCTGTTCGGCCAAGATCGTGGTCGGGCACAGCACCGCGACCTGCTTGCCCTCCTGCACCGCCTTGAAGGCGCCGCGCATGGCGACCTCGGTCTTGCCGAAGCCCACGTCGCCGCAGATCAGGCGATCCATGGGACGTGGGGTCTCCATGTCGCGCTTCATGGCCTCGGCGGCGGCCAGCTGGTCGCGGGTCTCCTCGTGGACGAAGGAGTTCTCCATCTCGCGCACGAGGTGCGTGTCGGGGGAGTAGGCGTGGCCCGGCAGGGTCTGACGGCTGGCGTACAACGACAGCAGCTCCTGGGCCACCGCCATGATCGCCTTGCGCGCGCGCTTCTTCTGACGCTCCCACGTCGCCCCACCCAGCTTGTGCAGCTGGACCTCCTGGTCGTCGGGCACGTCGTAGCGCTCGACCAGGTTGAGCTTGTCGGTGGGCAGGTACAGGCGATCGCCGCCGGCGTACTCCAGCAGCAGGCACTCGGCCTCGGCGTCGTCGACCTCGATCACCCGCAGGCCCAGGAAGCGGGCCACGCCGTGGTCCACGTGCACACAGTGGTCGCCGGGCTTGAGCGCCTGGGCATCGGCCACGCGGCCGGTGCCGCGGAAGCGTGTCCTGCGGCCCGCGCGCCGTGTGCGCTGGAAGAGTTCGTGGTCGGTCCAGAGCGCGACCCCGGCGTCCTCCCAGACGAAGCCCGCGTGCAGCGACCCCACCTCGAGGGCGGGGCGGGCCGCGAGCCCGTCGGGCGCGGTCTCGTCGAAGAGTTCGGCGAGTCGCCCGGCCTGCGCGCGGTTGTCGCAGAACAGCACCGTGTCGACGCCCTGATCGGCGTGGCGGGCGACGTCGGTGAGCAGCTCGGCCACGCTGCCACGGTGGGACGGCTGCGGATGGGTCCGCACCTGCAGCACCGCCTGCTTCGCGGGCGGGCCCACCGGTCCCTCGACGTTCCCCGGGAGGACCACGTCGCCCATCCACACGTGGCGCAGGACGGCCGACTTTCGTCGCAGCTCGCCCACGGGAGCGATCAGCTCCTCCTCTCGCGGGACGGGATCGCCCCGCTGCAGCCGGTCCAGACGACCGCGGTGGGTCTCCTCGTCGAGCACCTGTTGCCGCTCGCCGAGATCCTCGGGGTCGATCCACACGACCGCGTCACCCTCGGTCAGGTAGTCGAGGTAGCTGGCCTGCGGGTGGAACAGCGGCGCCAGACCCTCGATGCCCGGGAAGTGCAGGCGGTCCTGCAGCCGCTCCATCATGTCGACCCGGTCGTCCTCGCCGACCTCGTCGTGGGCCTCGACCCGGGCCAGGGCCTCGATCAGCGTGTCGTCGTCGACGACCAGGGGCCCGGCGGGAAGGATCTCCACCCGCTCGAACGTGTCGCGGCTGCGCTGGTCGTTGGGTTCGAACAGACGCAGCGACTCGATCTCGTCGCCGAAGAGTTCGATCCGCACCGGCAGGGGATGGCGCGGGCTGAAGACGTCGATCAGTCCGCCACGGACCGCCATGTCGCCCGGCATCTCGACGAGTCCCGCGGCGCGGTAGCCCATCTGCGCCAGGCGCTCACCGAGGCTGTCGGTGTCGACCTCCTGTCCCACGCGCAGTTCCATGCGCGCGGCGCGCAGGGTCTCGCGCGCCATCACCTTGTGGCGCAGACCGTACAGGGTGGTGACGTAGAAGCCCGGCTCGCGGCGGTCGAGGTGGTGCAGCCCGGCCTGGATCGAGGCCAGGATGTCACGCGTGGGCGACTTGCGATCGAAGGGCAGGATCTCGAGCTCGGGCAGGTAGTGGACCGGCGCGACGTCGAAGGTGTTCAGGTCGTCGACCAGCGCCTCGGCCCGCGCGAGGTCCGGGGCCACGATCAGCCACACGCCCTCGGATTCGCGGTACAGCCCGGCCAGGGCATACCCCGGCGCTCCGCCCAGCAATCCCGAGATCGCCAGGTCCTGATCGGCCCGTCCCAGCAGACCGTCGACCCCGCCCAGGCCGTCGAGCCAGTCGTCGATACCGCCCGGGGCGGGCCCGCGCACGTTCTCGGCGGGTTCCATGGCGCCAAAGGCTAGAAAGGGAAGGGCCGGTCCGCCGCTCCGGAATCGATCCGG
>Ga0102940_1000035_pt1 | contig 81908 bp, 53 predicted proteins | sample SalPonR2_C_D1_MG_FD_78215 | JGI IMG/M metagenome (GOLD analysis project Ga0102940, IMG submission 78215) | Salt pond soil microbial communities from South San Francisco under conditions of wetland restoration - Salt Pond MetaG R2_C_D1_MG | ecosystem: Environmental > Aquatic > Marine > Intertidal... | reverse complement strand
AATTGGCTCAGTCGGGCCACCGATCGCGAGCCGGTCTATAGCATAGATGGCGAGACGGTGACCCCCAACTGGCAGGCTAACGGCTACCGCCTACCCACCGAAGCCGAGTGGGAGTACGCCGCCCGCGAGCGCGGCCGCGATGTGGTCTTTGGCAATGGGAAGAATGTGGCTGATCCGGCAGAGATTAATTTTGATGGGTCAGCTGTTTATAAAACGGATTACTCCGTCGTCGGGGGGTATCGCAGCCAGACCGTGCCCGTAGGCAGTCTGAATAGCCCGAATGCACTGGGGCTACATGATTTATCAGGCAATGTCTGGGAGTGGTGCTGGGATGGGTACGGGGAGTATCCACAGACGGATAAGGGAGCGGTGCCTAATCCTAGAGGTAATAGTCAGGGCTCTGATCGCGTGAATCGCGGCGGCAGCTGGCGCTACACGCCCTGGAGTTGCCGCGCCGCCTCTCGCAACTATTACGACCCGGCGTATCGCTACAGCTATGTCGGCTTCCGTTTGGCCTCCAGTTCGAGGTAGCTCCTCGGGGCTTTCCTATGAGCTATCGCCTAAGCGCACCGTAGCCTACGGCTGTAGGGCAGCGGAGCAAGCCCGTAAGTAAGTAGGGGGAGGATGTGCTTGGGCGCTGTCGTGAGGGAGGAGATGGGGCCGTTAGGCCCCTCGATTTTTTTTCTCCCCCCCGAAAAAGAGGGAAGGTGCTCTTATTAGTTCTAAACTTTGTTCGGTTTAAATGTGCCGTTAGGCACAGAACGTGGGTAGATAGGAATGTTGGCCCAAAAAAAAACGGTGCCACTAGGTACCGAACGTGACCTCTGGGACAAATCATGTCCCGTACCTAACGGCACGGCGGACTTTCACTAATCTCATTTCTACCCATATTGCGTACCTAACGGCACGCATTTATTCCACTTCCCCGCCTTCTTTTTTTCTTTCATGATGCCGTGTTTTGATGACATCGTTAAGTAGGGCGGTGGTCTTTAAAATCGATCATCTTTGCCCCATCCGCAAGTCCAAATCCGCCGTTCAGGTGACAATCAATCAGAAAGGAAGCCCTACCCAGCCGTTAAATAAATTTTAAAGGCAGGAAGGTCGATCTCCTTTTTAGTATATTTAGCTGTAAGCTTTCAACCGAATAATAACTATCTATGAGTAGACGAATACTTTTATCCCTCCCGTTATTACTAGCCACCTTTTTTCTACAGGCGCAGGTACGCCCGCTCGACTCAGGTGGTCCTCTGATGCCGGAGCAGGCCGCTTACGATGTCAGCTTCTACGGGATGGAGCTGGAGATCATGCCGGATCAAAAACGCATCGAAGGGACCATTGAAGTGCGCGCCCGCGTGGTGCAGCCCATGAAGTACCTGGTGCTGGACCTGCATCCCGATCTGAAGGTGGAAGGCGCGACTATGCGTAAGCAGGAACTGAGCTACCGGATAGATGGCGGTAAGGTCTGGATTGACCTGGGGCATACCCTACAGCCGCGCGAACAACTCAGCGTGGAGGTGGCCTACGGTGGTAAACCGCGCGTGGCACCCAATCCACCCTGGGAAGGCGGCTTCACCTGGGAAAAAACGCCCTCGGGCGAACATTGGATCGCGACTTCTTGTCAGACCAACGGGGCCGATCTCTGGTGGCCCTGCAAGGATCACGTCTCGGACGAGCCCGACAGTATGGCCCTGAGTATCACCGTGCCGGAGCCCCTGGTGGTGGCCACCAATGGCCGTTTTCGCGGTAAGCGGATGACGGACAAGGGTAAGGCCACCTACGACTGGTACATCAGTACCCCCATCAATATCTATAACGTGGCGATGAACATCGCGCCCTACCTGGCGTTGGAAGACGAGCTGGAAAGCATCACCGGCGAAATGATTCCGGTGGTCTTCTACGTACTGCCCGAAGATGAGCAGAATGGTAAAGAACTGCTACCCGAGATCAAGGAGCACCTGGCTTTTTACGAAAAGTACCTGGGGCCCTATCCCTTCCGGCAGGATAAGTACGGGGTGGTACAGACGCCCCACCTGGGTATGGAGCACCAGACCATCATCGCCTACGGCGCTGACTTCGATAATGGCTCGATGACCGGCGGTAAAGACTGGGGTTTCGATGCCCTGCATCACCACGAGCTGGGCCACGAATGGTGGGGTAATCTGGTGACCAACTACGACTGGAAGGATATGTGGATACACGAGGGCTTCTGCTCTTACATGCAGGCGCTGTACATGGAAGACTTACAAGGCAAAAAAGGCTACCACGAATATATGAACAATATGCGCTTCCTGAATCGGCTACCCGTTGCGCCGGAGGAAGGTAAATCTTCCAAAGAAATCTATCAGGCACCTATCTACACCAAGGGAGCCTGGGTATTGCACAGCCTGCGCTACCTAATCGGTGACGAGGCTTTTTTCCAGGCACTAAGGCGGATGGCTTATCCGCATCCGGCCATGGAAGCCATTAAGGATGGTAAGCAATGCCGCTTTGTGACCACTGATGATTTCCGGCTGATTGCTGAGGAAGCCTCGGGTATGGATCTTAAGTGGTTCTTTGATGTGTATCTGCGTCAGCCCCAGCTACCTATTCTGCGTTCGCGGGTGGAAGATAATAAGCTGAGTCTGCGCTGGGAAACCCCCGGCGAACTGCCTTTTGCCATGCCGGTGGAGGTGCTGATTGACGGTAAAACTCGCCGGATACCGGTAAGTCAGGAAGGCGTGGAGATTAAATTACAGCGCGGTCAACAACCAGAAGTCGATCCCGACCGTTGGATAATGATGGAGGTGAAGTAAAAGATTTTGAAAAACACGATAGATGAGACTTTTTATAGCTTTAATATTATTTACGCTTAGTACGGCTACTTTTGCGCAAAGCGATGCCAATCAGCTCATGCAGCAACCCACTACCGAGTTGGAGACCCTGGTGCCACTGAACGATGGCTTCGTACTAGTGATGCTGAATGATCTGGAGCGGCCTACCGAGATGTCGCTGCGCTACTTCAACGAAGCGGAAGAGCTGTTGGCCGAAGCGGATATTACGCTCTTGCGTCGGGGCTTACTTACGCAGTTCGAGGGAGCCTTTGAATTCAATGGGGATCTGGTGGTCCTGACTTCCCTGTACTACCCCGGTCCCAAGCGGAACCACCTGCTCTTTCGACGCTTTAGCGCCCCCGATCTGACTGAGATCAGCAGTGAGGTGATCGACGAAGCCTACACTCCCGAATATTTTCGGGTACCCTTTGGTTTCGCAAAATCTCACAACGAAGAATACATGGCTTTCTACAGCTGGACCTACACCCTGCCCAAAGATCCGGCCAAACTGACCGTTCGGGTCTTTAACCGGCAGATGGAGCAGGTCTGGGAGGAGTTGTACATTCTTCCTTTCCTCAACGAGTCCTTCTATATTTTTGATTTTGCCGTCAAGGACAACGGCCAGGCCCTGATTTTTTGTGAAAACTACGCCGGCCGACCCGGAAGGTATATCGACGAGGAAAAGATTGAATACCGAATCCTGGCTGCCGAAGCGGGTAATTCTAATTTGATTGAGTATAAGCTCAATCTGCCCGATCGGATCATTACGGGCCTGAAGGCAAAGCTGGATACCAGCGGGGCGGTAGTCGGTTCCGCGCTTATGCAAAGTACCCGACGCAAATCGCGCCACGATGGCCTGTACGTATTCCGTATTCCGCCGGATGGCCAAAGCATCCAGCGCAAGCAACTGGCTCTGACAGAGGAGATGTACGAAGCGGCCTATCCCTACGGAGATAAGGAAAGCCTGTTCACCGCCAACCGACATAAGTTTGCCAATTTTGTGGTGGACTACATCTTTGTGGAGCCGGATGGTAGCTGGATCATCGCCGCCGAATACCGCAAAGAAGACACGAACTCCTACGAGATTGAATTTAACGATATTCTGGTTGTGAAGGTGGATGCGGGCCTGGATCGTATCGATTGGATCCGACGGGTACCCAAGCGGCAGACGGGCTACCAGGGCTTCTGGCCCTACCTTAGCTATAAGGCCTTCCACAAGAATGATAATGTCTTCTTCCTGTACAATGATAGTCGGGATAACCACAGACAGGAAGGCCCACCCAACAGCCTGTCGGAATACTCCGGCGAACGCTCGCGCGTCATCCTCATGCAAATCCGTACGGGCAGCGGAGAGATGGTGAAAAATGATCTGACCGAACTTGTCCGCGCCAAAAATGTAAGTGCCATTTGGCCCAGTCGGGTCTGGGAGTTCTTTGGCAAGTCGAGGGTGTCCATGTACGGAGATGTTGTCAGCAGCCGGGGAGGCGTCACCTCCCTAATGGTCAAATTCGCCTGGGGGGATGGGCTTTACTAATCGTAAATTCTTCGATCATAAGCGGGTAAAAATCGTAGAGATCGCGGTATTTCGATGCGTGAAGTGATATATTGTAGGCGCAAAACTGCAATCCATCATGACGGTAAAGAATCAAGCCCCTGCTTTACAGGAATTAGCTCGGCAGCTCGACGGTGAGCTGCACTACGATCACCTGCTGCGCGTACTCTACGCAACCGATGCCTCGGTGTACCGCTCGCTACCCACGGCGGTGGCCCTGCCAAAGCATACCGAAGATATTAAGGTACTCATCGATTTTGCTCAGCGCACCAATACGCCACTGATACCTCGTACGGCGGGTACCTCGCTGGCAGGACAGTGCGTCGGAGAAGGTATCGTCGTCGATGTGTCCAAGTATATGCACCAGATCCTGGAGGTGAATGCCGAGGAGCGCTGGGTACGCGTACAACCGGGGGTCATTCGCGATGATCTGAATCGCTACCTGAAACCCTACGGCCTCTTCTTCGGCCCGAATACCTCTACCTCCAATCGCTGTATGATCGGGGGTATGGTCGGGAATAATTCCAGTGGCACTACTTCCATTCAGTACGGCACTACGCGTGATCACGTCCTGTCTTTACACACCTTGCTAAGTGATGGCTCCGAAGTGGTTTTTGAAGATTTGAAGGGTCCGGCTTTCGCCGAAAAACTCAAGGGCGATCGGCTCGAAAACAAGATCTACCGGCATTTGGTCGAAAGGCTGCAGGAAGCAGAGGTCCAAAAAGAAATCGTCGCGGAATTCCCCAAGGCGGGTATCCACCGCCGCAATACCGGTTATGCCGTGGATGAATTACTCCACCTGCAACCTTTTAAGCCAGACGGCCCCTCCTTTAATCTGTGTCGTTTGCTGGCAGGATCGGAAGGGACCCTAGCTTTTACGACCGAAATCAAGATTTCGGTCGACCCACTTCCCGCGCCGGAAGCCATCGTGGTGGCCGCTCATTTCAACAGCATCCGCGAATCCATGGATGCGACTCTGATCGCCATGCGCCACCAGCCCAGCGCCTGTGAATTGATGGACAAAATTATCCTGGACTGCACCAAAGATAACCGGGAGTACCAGAAAAACCGCTTCTTTGTAGAGGACGATCCGGAGGCGATTCTCTGTGTCGAGTTACGCAGTAATGACCTGGATGTCACCCAAAAACAAGCCGAAGCCCTGATTGCTGAGCTGAAAGCTGCAGGGCTGGGTTATGCCTTCCCGATGGTAAAGGACAAGAACATCAAAGCCGTCTGGGATCTACGTAAGGCGGGCCTGGGCCTACTCTCGAATGTGCCCGGTGATGCCAAACCCGTCGCTTGTATTGAAGATACCGCAGTTGCCCTCGAAGACCTGCCCGATTACGTCTCCGAATTTGAACAGATGATGGAAGAATACGGCCAACGCTCCGTCTTTTACGCCCACGCCGGCGCCGGAGAACTCCACCTGCGACCCATCCTGAACCTGAAAAAGAAAAAAGACCGGCAGCTCTTCTATGATATTACCCGCACCACGGCCGAACTGGTCAAAAAGTATCGGGGCTCTCTCAGCGGCGAGCACGGCGATGGTCGCGTTCGGGCGGCTTTCATCCCCCTCATGCTGGGCGAAAAAAACTATGCCCTGCTCAAAGAGATCAAAAAGACCTGGGATCCACAGGGTGTCTTTAATCCGGGAAAAATCACCGATGCGCCACCCATGAATACCTCCCTGCGCTACGAAGAGGAGCAGGCCACCCCGGCGGTAGCGACGCAGTTCGATTACAGTGAGGTGGGCGGCATCCTGCGCGCCGTAGAGAAGTGTAATGGCTCGGGTGATTGCCGAAAATCGGCCGAAGCGGGGGGCGTTATGTGTCCCAGCTACCAGGCCACTCGAAACGAAAAAGATACGACGCGGGCCCGGGCCAATGCCCTGCGCGAATTCCTGACCCAACATCAGGAAGAACAGCAAAATCCATTTAATCACCCCGAGTTAAAGGAAGTGATGGATTTGTGTATGTCCTGTAAAGGTTGCACCTCCGAGTGTCCTTCCAACGTCGATATGTCCTCCATTAAAGCGGAGTTCCAATACCAGTACTTCAAGGCGAATGGGGTGCCACTACGCCACCGGCTCTTTGCCGAAAACGCCAGTTTGAATAGCATTGGCGCGAAGGTCAGCGGACTCACGAATTTTACATTTAGTAATCGGTTGACCAGTGCTGCCCTTAAGCGATTCATGGGGGTGCATCCTAAACGGGAGATTCCAAGAGTTGCTCGGCAGACGCTGCGTAACTGGTACAAAAAGCAGTACCCAAAACTAGCAAGGGCTAAGAAACAACGCGGCCAGGTCTGGTTCTTCTTTGATGAATACACCAACTTACTGGATGCGGAGATCGGCATTAAAGCCATCGAGCTGCTGCACCATCTGGGCTACGAAGTACAGGGCTGTGCGCACGCCGAAAGTGGCCGCTCCCACCTGTCGAAAGGCCTGCTTGATCGCGCTAAAAAAATGGCGGAGCAGAACGTCCGCACTTTTGCCGATAAGGTCAGCTACAAAATACCCCTACTGGGGGTAGAGCCCTCGGCCATCCTGGGCTTCCGCGATGAATACCCCCGACTAGTGGAGGCTGACCTACGAGATCAGGCGAAAGCATTAGGCCAAAACGCCCTGATGATCGAAGAGTTCCTGAAGCGGGAAATGGATGCGGGGCGCATCTTACCCGAAGATTTTCGAGGTAAAGAACGACACATCCTCCTGCATGGGCATTGCCACCAAAAAGCATTGGCCAGCGTCCAGGATGCGGCCTTTTTGCTCGGTTTTCCGGAAGGGCATACGGTCGAGATTATTCCTTCGGGCTGCTGTGGTATGGCCGGCTCTTTCGGTTACGAAAAGGAGCATTACCAAGTAAGTATGCAGGTAGGGGAGCTGGTCTTGTTTCCAGCTATTCGCCGGGCGGATGAAGAAGCCGTTATCGCGGCGGCGGGGACTAGTTGTCGCCACCAAATACACGACGGGACACAACGTCAGGCGCTGCATCCCGTCGAGTTACTCTGGGAATTAGTGGTCTAGCGGACTACTTGCAAGCGGCCAATTTGGGTGCGGCCTTCCGCGTCGCGCACGCGTACCAGGTAAAGCCCCGGGGCGATACCGGACAATGGCAGACTGAAATGGTGATCTCGAATGGAGGGCCAGCGCCGCAGCAATTGGCCCTGTGCGGAAATCAATTCTACCTGGCCCGCCTTCCCGTCTAGATAGCTTAGATCCAGTATTGCGCTACCCTTCGCCGGATTGGGATAGACCTGCAATTCCGTAATGGTAGTCAGGGGATCGGGGGTGCTCACCACGGCGTTGCCATCAATCACGATGGGTAGCGTCGTGACGGGCAGAAAACCGCCCAGACCATTCTCAATAACAAAAGAAAATTCGTCGTAGGTATTATCACTGGCACCGTGCAGGTATTGCACCGAAAAATTATCAATAGCCCGCTGCTTAAACTGACTACCGACGACCAGTTCTTCGCCATCGAGGGTCAGGCTGCCAAATTTGGGTAGGCTGACGATCGTATAGACTAGCTCATTATCATTAATGGCCGGATCTATGGCGTTTAATTCATTGGGGGTGATGCTGTTGCGAAAGGCTGGCGGTACGTAAAGGGTATCACGCGTGGCCAGCTCGGGATTCTCCGGCTGATTAACGGCGCAGAATTCCAGTTGCCACTCTTCCAGGGCGCCCGAAGCACCAAAACCAGAACCGACTACCGCAATCTCCAGGGTCCAGGTACCCTGAGTGTTTTCGCCAATAAAGGCGGAAAGCGGGTTGACTGGTTTGAAGACAATGCCATCGTCGGGAGGACAGGCTATGGCTTCCGGCGCGTCGTCATCGAAGCCCATTCGTAGATTAACCGTCGCTCCGCAATTCTGATCAAAGAGGATAACTTTGGTTTCAGAAGGACTGATCAGGCTAATTTCCAGTGCGTTGACGGGCTGGTAATTGGCCCGTATGAACGGGATATTCAGGTCACTAATAATGCCTTCTTCCGCTACTTCGATGGTCGAGACAATGGTAGGACGACCCGTCCCCGAAATATTGACCCGGGTATCATTGCGGTAATCAGTACAATCGATACTGGCCGTGTGGAAGGTGGCCGGGCTCAGAAAGGGCCCCGGGCCACAGGCGTTGATCGGTCGGATACGCCAGAAGTACAGCTCACTATCAGCAAAGAAATTGCCGGGTTGATAGGTGTTGGTGGTAATATTACTGGCGCTTTCTATGGTGCTTTCGCCAAAAGCCGGGCTGGTGGCGATCTCCAAATCGTAGGCATCCACGTTGGGATCATCTGTCCAGCTGAAATCGGTAGACAGCAAGATGTCACTGGTGCCATCCAGGGGTGTTTCCAGCTGCAGGCTGTCGAAGCGATTGGCCAGGGAAGATAAAAACAAGGGCCGACGAAAGGTATCCATGGCAGCCGTGGTACCGACTACTTGCAGGTTTAGGTCGGGCGCGTCGGTGCGGGGCAGGTCGATACTCAGGGTGCTACTTTCTCCGGGCAGAACGGGGTTGGGAGAGAATTCGTATTGGCTGCCTTCCGGCAAAAGACCATTTAAATCGAGCTGTAAGGGCTGATCAAAGCCATTTAGCGCCGATGTGTTGATCGTGAAACTCAGCGCTTCCGGTTGGCAGTGTAAGGGAATACCCGCGGGATTCACCCCCACAATCAGGCTGGTATCTTCGGCAGGCCTAATTTCAAAATTAAAGTTATTGATATCAAAGAAAATATTGTCGGCAGCTTCGATCATTAGGCGGGCAAAATCTACCGTGGTGTCGGGCAAATGAACGAAGGCGCTGCCGTCGTTAGGTGTATTTTGCGCCAGCACCAGCGGATAAGTAAGCCCGGCATCCAGCGATAAACGGATGTTCACAAACTGGCAATTTACCGGTGCCTGATCGGTGTTGGCCACATCCCAGGTAATCTCTAGGTAATCGCCCGCCGGAAAGCTCAGACGCGAGTCGTTAGGGGCCGTCATCAGGAAGGGACCTGCCGACTCCGTCGACTTGAAGCGGACTTCTTTCCAGGCTACGCCACCCGCCCTATCGTTATTATCCCGTACCGTACAGCGAAAGGTCAGATCCCGGCTGTAAGTGGGTAGTACCTCACCGTTATTGCTTCGATTACGCAGCAGATCGGTCAGGCGTGGAAGGTAGCGCGTCGGCGAAGGGGTGGGTAAGAAAGAGCGGAAGATGGGTTCATTCCCTTCGGGCTCACCAATCTCGGAAAGAAAGAAATCTTTATCGTATTGCTCCCAGCAGTAACTTAGTGCATCTCCGTCTGGATCACTGGCCTGTGCGCTTAGCTTAAATGGCGTACTGATGGGAATGAAGAAACCATCGTTCAAGGGGATAGCGACTTCGGGTTGGTTATTTTCAGTGATGAGGGTTTCGGCACAACCGGCACCGACCCCTTCGCGGGCGTATTGAAAAATCGCTTCGATTGAATTCACGTGGTAGTAAGGGTCTGAGTCGCTGGCAACGTTTTGATCCTGACAAGAACCGGCATAGGACATAATCGTCGAGCCACTCCCCGGTTCAAAGGCGGCAATCGGGTTGTAATTCGCGGCATCGTCATTCGAGGGCGGACAGTTGTTCCAGGTGTGAAAAGCGCCAAACTGATGACCCAGCTCATGACAGATAATACCGATGTAGAAGCGATCGTTCGTTGCGATCTGACAGGAAGAGCCTCGGGCTTTAGAGGTGCCGCAAACGGTACCCACGCCACCAGATACGCCCGCCGCCGTGCCCGAGCAACCCCGGGTGAGGACGTGACCGATATCGAAGGCCGATGCGCCCAGGCGCTGATTGAGAACTGCGGGGTTTTCGCCCACCAGGGTAGCCGCATCATCACCCGTGTAGGGATCCATCGCAGGGTCGTCAAAAATCAAAGTATCGTTTTGGGCAACTAGCCGCAGCTCAATCGCTGCGTCTCTGACAAATATAAAATTGATCCGATCCAGTGCCACGTTGATGGCTGCCAGGGCTTCGGTTTTACCTCCCCAGAATTGGGTGTATTCTCCGGTAGCGGCAATGGCAATATCGTACTGATACAAGGCCACGGGTACGCTGGAGGAGCGGCTCTGCACGAAGGGACTATTCGGCCCACCCCGGCGTGGATTATCTAGTACATTGGGTGCCTCGAACTGACTATGGTCATGACCGAACTGTGCCCGTAGTTCCGGATCGATTAAGTGGTCTTTGGTGTAATAGACCAGATGATAATCGCGCTGCCCCTTTTGGTAGGGATCGATGTATATTTCTTTTCCATCCAGCTGGAGTACGGCGTGGAAGCCCAGTGGACTGAAACTGCCCCGCAGGACATTAGCCGGATTCCCAAGCTCCTGCCCCAGGAAATTCAAAATGCCGGGGTACTTTCGGGCCAGGTCTGTCGGCATATTTCGGCTGGCCTTAATCTCAAACTGTCGGGTGTGACCATCCGGGAGGGGTAAGTCTAGTATGAAGGGCTGGCCTTTTGGCAAAAAGCGACGCAGGTACTGCTCCAGCGCCCGGTCTTCGAGTTGGAAGAGTTGATAACTTTCGGGTTGTACATCCGGCACTTGCTGCCGAAGTTCAGTGACGGCGTTTTCCTGGACTTTTGTCCAAAAGGATTGGCTGTTTCCCGAGCGTGGGGATAAACAAAGGATGAGCAGTGAAAAAGTAAAAATAATACGTGTCATATGTCCATTTTTAAAAAATAGCCGAAACCTGAGCGCGTCCTACGTGGACAACCGGGGCCATTCCGGTCTTACGCCCTTCGTAGCTCAGTTGCAATTGTAGATTTTGACCCAGCTGCCGGTTGAGTCCCAGATTCCAGATCAGGTTATTACCCGGTTGCAGGCCATTGAGCATGGCAAAGCCCACGGGCGTATTAGCCTGCCCACTAAAATTAACGTTGATGTACGAAAAGCTTTGCTGTAGGCTGGTTCGGGCGTCCTTATTCCAACTGACTTCCAGGCCCAGATCATGCGAGCGCGAGCGGAAATCTTCCGTACGTAAGCGATCTTCCTGGTACGCAAGCCGGTAGTGCGTCTCCAGTGAAAAAGCCGGACCTGGCAACCAGGAGAGCCTGGGCTCTACGACTTGCTCTACAATCTGAAAATCTTTGTTGTCAAAAAACTCCGAGTCGCTCGACCGATCGTTAAGCTCCAGAGCCAGGTTGCCAATCCAGCTTTCGGCCGGCTTCCAGCGCAATTTAAAAAACTTCGTTGCATTCGTTCTACTCTCAAAGCCGGTATTCTGTACAAATTTTCGACGGCTATCCGACCAACCCAGCTGAATATCGAAGTCGGTCTGCCCGCGGTTAAAGAAAATCAGGTGACGCGTACCGGCTGTGGTGGCAATTAAGCTGGTATCGGCTACATCCAGCTGGAAGGGGTTCCAGGCCTGTACCTGCTTGCCCGCCTGGGTACGCCGACTAATCTTGAGGGAGCTCTGGGTCGAAAAGCGACCCAGGAAACGACCAAAACCGGATTGGGCCTTAAAAAGTAAAGCCCGCGGACTGATTTGCCAGCTCCAGTTCAGGTCAACGTTGTTGGTCTGAATAAAGTTATCAGAAAAAGTACTCACACGGACGTACTCCGCCTGATCGGGGAAAGGGCTGATCTCCATTTCATTGGGCTGGATAATACCATCGTTATTGTAGAGCGAATCCAGCCAAATGTACAGACCTTCGCCTTTGCGTACCCGCACGTAAGAGAAGGTTCGCTCCGGCTCCTGTCCGCCGCCAATATTATAATTTATCGAGGAGCGTAGCAATCCTTTTGCCAGGCTGGTGACCGCATTAATCCGCCCCAGAAATTTGTCGCCACTTTTTCCCGCCAGGGGAACATTCGGCCGCTGAGTCTGCAAGTTCCGATAGGTGAAGTCTGCCTGCACCCGTAGTTGGCGGCTGAGCTGCCAGCTACTCTCCAGGCCCAGTTCCCGTGAAGAGAAGGCAGCCTGTAAAGCTTCTTCCTCGGGTAATTGATCTTCGCGCTGCTGAAAGCGTAGCGAAACACTATTTGCCCAGCGGTCCGGACTTTTTAGTTCGGCGGCGTACTGATAAAAAGCATAACTACTACTCAACAAGCTGTCTACGCTATTTTGTCGCTCTTGTCTGTCTTCTGCCATAAACTGCAACTGAGCTTGCCATCCTTCTCCGCCATTAAAAGTGCGTCCCAGGCGTAGATCGGGTCGAAAAAACCGTCGCTGGTCGGTATTCGTCTGGGCTTCCAAAAAGCTACTATTGCTGTTGATCAGCCAGCCGCGATGCTCGTAATCGACCAGTAAATGGTGCTTAATACCGCTAAAATCTCCGGGTCGTAGAAAACTACCCAATTGGTATCCCACCTGGCCCCGTTCGGCGTGTTGCAGGCTCAGGCTTCCCCTGATCAGGTGTTCGGTACTGGCTTGGGTCTGTCCCTGGCCATTGAAATTAGCTAAGCTCCAATCCCGCAGAAATTCGGGATCGCGATAGGGGTTAAGCGCCTGAAAATTCTGGCTTTTGTACTCGTAGCTGAGTGCCGTGCTGGCCTGCCAGCTATCCTTAGCTGCCTGCGGATTGAATACCTTGCGGAAGTTGGTGAACAACCCCAGTCCCTGATTATCGGCGGCATCCTTATCGGAAAAACGGTTGGCATTGACATTACTCCAGGCCAATTCTGTTTGCCAGGTGGTACCTTCATCGAGTTGCCATTCGTCGCGCAGGGTCAGGAGTTGCTGGGACTGGGGAGGAGCGAGTTGAATATTGGGGCTAAAGTCTCCCAGGGGTCGACAGGTCTGACTGTCCCGGCCCACATATTCGTAGACCAACTCATTGGCCACGTCGGCGGGTGCCTGCCGGTAAAGGCCTTCCCCCGGGCCCGCAAAAGCGAAGGTGGCGGTCTTTAAATCACTACCTTGCTCATTACTGAAAACCAGTATTTCTTCGGTTCCGCAGGGGGTTTCTAGTGTCCTTTGGACGTAAGCGACCTGTGCGGGTGAAAAATCTTCGAGCGGACGGATACTTGAGATTCGCGTCTTTTGCGGATCATCTCCGGCCTGTGCCAGTGCTAATTGATCGGCTTCGGTCAAACCGGAGAAGCCCGAAGGGTTTCGGCTATCCTGCTGACTAAAAACCTGTAGGCTAATTTGGTGTTTTTGGGTGCTAAGCTGGGTTTTGGTCGCAATAATGGAGCGGGCGTAGCTCTGCTCTACGTATTCAAATTCGATGATGATGCGCGTCTCCCGACGGATGAGTTGTCGATTGGTAAAGGTGATTTCGCCCAGGTTGTAATCGATGATGTAATCTTCTTCGATGCCGCGTTGTACTTCCTGACCATTGATCCAGACACGTTCGGTACCGGAGAGGATGATGACGAAGCGCTCCCCCTGGGCGCCCCGTAGTTTATAAGGTCCCTGATTGCCTTCGATGGGCTCCAGGATAGTGCGGGTAAACTTGCCACGCGTCAGGGCGGCGCTGACTTGATTATCCACCTGTAATCCTGGATTTTCGTCCTGATATTGGTAGGTAAGCCCCTGGAGTTTTTTGAAATAGCGGCTAAAGTAGCTATTGCCACTACTGATTTCGTAGTCGCCTGCTTTTAGGCGATGGGCCTCTTTGGAGAGCTCGATAAAGACCTGATCAAATTCCTGTAGTTGTTGGGTGTTACCTTCGGCTTGCAAGGGGATATTTTCGTCGGTTATGGCTGCCCGTACTTGCACCCCATCTCCCAGCTCTCCCGACATCTGCAGGTTGAAATTAGAATTCAGTACCAGATCCTGCCGGTTACCGAAGGAAAAACCACGGGTAAAGCTTCCGCTGTAGTCGAGTTGGCGCCGGTCGGGCAGCTGGAATCCAGGCGGCTTCAGGGAGACGGTTTCGGTATTGGTGATACTATCGATGAGGCTATCTTGCTGCTGACGTCGGAAATACCAACGGGTAAACTCCGGCGATAAATACCGGAAGCACAGGCGAGATGCCTGGGGCATATTCGGAGGGACTGCCGCTATACGCACCTTTTGTCCTTCAATACTTAGTAAAGTAGTGGGCAGGGAATCGCCACTTTCGTTAAAAAGCTGAACCGTGGCGGGCAGCAGGATCAGGCTATCGGGTATCTCGACCAGCGTATCGGCACGGGTAATCGGGAGGCAATGCATCCGGGCATTCGTCTCCTGTGCTTCCAGCATTGGACTCAGCCAGAAAAACAGGAAGGACATCAGAAAACCATAGGTATGCGGTCGGCGCATTACTGCTGGATTTAGCGCGTGTTAGACACTTTACGAAAGTAAACTAAAAAATGGTGAGAAGATTGTCTGGAAGATGTCGAATGCCAGACAAAAAAGGAGAGGGAAAGTCCCTCTCCAAAAAATCACCCGACTGTTGTGTTGGTTACTGCCGAAGCAGTGCCAATCAACACAATGGACGGCGTGAATTTTGTGACTATTTGCGGGAATAAGGTTTAATGGTACTCATAAAACCTCATTTGACCGGAGAAAAGTCCGCATTTATAGATGTTTAACGCAAACTTAACGAAAAAAGATTAGTTTTTTAGGCCACATTTTTGCAATAAAGGCCCAAAAGGACTTATCTATAGGATGATTTAATCAAAAACAGGTGGACATTAAAGGAAAAGATTTCGTATTTTTGTAAGCACAAAAATATCCCTTCGCTCCAGGCGCAGGGTGCTTTTGTCTTTGTCTTCGGTAGCCGGTTTGTCATCTTTGAAGAGTAATGCACACAATTATACCGTTTCCTAAAACAATAACTGTCAGGCAAATATTTTTAAACCAGTGACCTTTGTCAGACAAAGAAAATTAATTAAGACCTATTTTTGCAGAAGGTAACCCATGAAACAGTAATTGACAAAAAATAATCTTATGAAGCGACTTTTACCCATCATTCTTTTTGTGGCGTTTGCCAGTACGCTCTTTGGACAAGAGATCGATATTAGCAAATATCGTACGATCGATGGTAGCCATAACAACCTAACGCATACGAATTGGGGAGCAGCGGGAGAGAATCTGGAACTCATGGTTCCCCTGGCTTACTCCGATAGTGTCTCCGCTCCCGCCGGTATTGATCGTCCCAATCCCCGGGAGATTAGTAATAATGTCTTCACTCAAATTTCCAACACCACAGATCCGCTACAGTTGAGTGATTTTGTCTGGGCCTGGGGGCAGTTCCTGGATCATGATGTTGGTCTTACGCCGGATGGTCAGGAGTTTTTGCCCATTCCTGTACCGCAGGGAGATCGCTGGTTTGATCCTAATAATACTGGCCAGATGATGATTCCCACGATGCGGAATCTTTTTGATCCCGTGACGGGAACCTCGCCCCAGAATCCGCGGCGTCATCCAAATATGATTACGGCTTACATCGATGGTACTACCGTTTATGGTTTTGAAGAGGAGCAGGCAGCGTGGCTGCGTAGCTTTGAAGGAGGAAAGTTAAAAGTATCCGCTGGTAATCTGCTGCCCTTCAACACAACGACTGGCGAATACGAGGCCCCCGTCGATCACAGTGTACCAGAAATGGAAAACCCCGTGGGAATGTCCGAAAAGATTTTCGTAGCGGGCGATGTACGAGCCAATGAGAATATTATTTTACTTTCTTTGCATACGCTTTTTGTACGGGAGCACAATCGCCTCTGCGACGAGCTGGCGTCCAAACATCCCGATTGGAGCGATCAGCAGCTATACTTACACGCCCGAAAATTGAACAATGCTTTCATGCAGGCCATCACCTACAACGAATTTCTACCAGCTCTGGGCGTTGTTTTACCGCCTTATGAAGGGTATAATACCGAGGTGAATGCACAATTAGCCAATGTATTTACGGCAGCGGCTTTTCGTATGGGGCATACCTTGCTGAATGGCACCTTACAACGGGTCCTGATGGACGGCACGCCCCACCCCGACGGACCAGTATTATTAAGAGATGTCTTTTTCAACCCACTGGTAGCTATGGAGGAAGGTGGTATTGAGATTTTCCTCAAAGGAATGGGTGTACAACCCCAGCAGGAATTTGATGCAGTCATCGTCGATGATATACGCAACTTCCTCTTCGGCCCTCCCGGATCGGGTGGCATGGATTTGGCGGCGATTAATATTCAACGCGGAAGAGAGCGTGGCCTACCAGATTTCAATACTATTCGTCGCGAATTGGGTCTGGAGCCTTATGAGATTTTCCGCCAGATTAACTTCTCCAATGTAGGATCTACTTTTGATCTATTGGCTTCTTATTCTGATGTTAATAAAATTGACCCTTGGGTCGGTATGTTGGCGGAGCGCCGTATGCCCGGATCCATTTTGGGAGAAACGGTGATAGAGATCCTGAAACGGCAATTCACCGCCCTGCGCGACGGGGATCGCTTCTTTTACCTAAACGATCCGGTATTGACGGATGAGGAAAAAGAGATGATTAGCAAAACTACCCTGAATAAGATTATTATGCGCAATACTGCGATTGATCTGATGCAGGATAATGTATTTGCTGCCATGCCACACGAAGAGATTTGTGATAATATGACCGTTGAAGTACTGGGTAATGTCTGGACGGAGATTGGTGTACCGGTTTTCGGAGTTGGGATCGACCTGCAGGCGGGTACTAGCTTCCTGACTGGTGCCACTAGCAATAATGGTCGCTTTGGCTTTTCTGCCGTACCGGGTTGTGGTAATAAATTGATCAGTCTGAATAAAAACGACGCCCACGATAACGGGCTCTCAACGCTCGACCTGATCCTGGTACAGAAGCATATTCTGGGGCGCGATCCACTGAACACTCCTTATAAGCTACTGGCGGCCGATGTGGATATGTCCGGAACGATCTCCACGCTGGATCTGATTAAAATGAGAAAGGTGATTCTGTCGATCGATGTCACGCTAAATAGCCAGGCTTCCTGGCGTTTCGTGCCGGAGCACTTCCAGTTCTCCGATCCGACGAATCCATTCCTGGATGATATCCCTACTAGTGTTGATATAGAGAGTAACGGGTTTAACTATAGCCAAAATTTCATCGCCGTAAAATTAGGGGATGTGAACAGCAGCGCGGATCCGGGTAATACCACCCAGGCAAGAGATGGCTTCGTCGAAACTCGCGCTGAAGGTTTACGTCTGAAGGTAGACAATATCCAATTACAGGCTGGTCAGCAGTACACCATTGAACTGACCGCAGGAGATCTGGCTACTGTAGCGGGATACCAACTGGGACTTCGTTTTCAGCCCACGGCACTCGAAGTAATAGATATTGAAGCCGATGGTCTGGAAAATATGTCGGAAAGTAATTTTGCGATTCTTAACCGCGAAGGACTGATTGCACACAGCTGGAATAGCCAAAATGGCGAACCCGTTGATCTGGATGCCGGAGATCGATTATTCACCCTGCGGATTCTGGCTAAAGAAACGGCAGCACTGCAAGAGGTCTTACAATTAGACAGAAGGCGGATTCAAGCGGAGGCTTATGGTGTCAATCTGAGCACGCGTGGCGTAGCCTTGAACTTCACCAATGATGAATCCAGCTCGCAGAACTTTATGGTTTATCAGAACCAGCCTAATCCATTTAGCGAAAGCACCCGTATCAACTTCTATCTGCCCAATGCCGATCAGGTGAGCCTAAGCGTCATCGATGCGGCAGGAAGAACGGTGCTACAGCGTCAGGCCAACTTTGAGGCGGGCGATCAACAGTGGATCGTGAGTCGTAGCGAATTAGGTGCCGGTGGCGTATACTACTATCAGATTTCTACCGAAACGGGGGCCATAACCAAAAGAATGATCCTGAAATAAAGGTTTTATTTTACGGAAGTAGAAAATGAAAAACGGGAAGTGATCAAAATGGTCACTTCCCGTTTTTGTTACTTATACATCCGGGAGGCTGGCCGGTCCTCGGGGGCTTTGCCAAAGTCCGGATTAGGTTGCGGCCCTAATTCGAAGGTCAGCGTACCGCCCTGCATGATCTGATGATGGGTGATGTAAGCGGCGGAATAGGACTCATCATTCAGTCGAACGGATTGAATGTATAGGTTCTGTGGGCTCGCATTACTTTTTACGGTAAAAGTGTTTCCATTGGGCAAGGGCAATCGGGCTTCCTGCACAATCGGGCTGCCGAAAATGTAGGCACTATTCATCGGGTTAACGGGGTAGAAGCCCAGGGCCGAGAATAAGTACCAGGCCGACATCTGACCACAATCTTCGTTGCCACATAAGCCGTCTGGCTGATCGGTGTAGAGGCTATCCATGATATAGCGGACCTTATCGGCGGTCTTGTACTGCTGGCCCACGTAGGCGTATAGATAAGTAGTATGGTGGCTGGGTTCATTACCGTGTGCATACTGGCCGATCATCCCGGAGATGTCGGCGGAAGCCCCTTCGTTCAAATTGGAGGAAATCGAAAATAAACTGTCGAGTTTACTGACGAAGGGTGCTTCTCCCCCCTGTAGCGCAACGAGTCCTTCTACATCGTGGGGAGCCAGCCACAGGTACTGCCAGGCGTTACCTTCGGTGAAATCACTGGCCATGTGTACGATGTGGTAAGGGTCAAAAGGCTCCCGCCATTCCCCATTGGATAATTTACCCCGAAAGAACTTGATCTCTGGATCGAAGTAGTTTTCGTAATATTTAGAGCGCTCCATGAATAATTGGTAATCTTTTTCTTTCCCCAGGTCTTTGGCCATTTGGGCGATGGCCCAGTCGTCGATGGCGTATTCCTGGCCCATTGATACGGGAGCGTCTTTGATCTTATCCGAAGGCACAAAACCCATCTCGTTTACGTATTTGAGTCCCATACCGTCGTCGGTCTCCAGGGCGGTGGTTCGCAGGGCCTGGTACATTTGCTCCACATCGTAGTCCCGGATACCTTTAAAGTAGGCATCAACGAGGGGTGGGATAGCGTGGTACCCGACCATCGTATTGGTTTCGTTACCGGCCAGGTGCCAGACTGGCAAGCGGCCCTGTTGCTCGTGGATAGCGAGCATAGACCGGATAAAATCATTCGTCCGCTCCGGCTGTGTTAGGGTGAAGAAAGGGTGGGCTGCCCGATAAGTGTCCCACAGCGAAAAAATGGTGTAATTATCAAAATCAGCTCCCCGGTAGACCTGCTTATCCGTACCCCGATAATCGCCGTTGTGATCGTTAAATAAGGCCGGGAAGAACATGAGGTGGTAAAAAGCCGTGTAATAGGTCCGTTTTACGGTCTCGGGCGCCTGTGTAATCTGCACTTTGCTTAGTTCTTGGTCCCATTTTTCCTGGGCGGCTTCTTTCGCTTTTTCGAAGTCCCAGTGCGGGATTTCGGCTTCGATATTGGCCAGGGCATTTGCGGAGCTGACCGGAGAAATTCCGACTTTGGCCATAATGACTTCTCCCGTCTCGGTATCAAAATTGGTCATGGCGCGTAGATATTGAGCCTTCAGGCTGTCCCCCGCTACCAGACTATCGTTCTGAATGAGTTGCAGGCTTTTCATGGGTTTGGATAGCCTTACGGCAAAAAATACCCGCTGATCTTTAGCCCAGCCCGTGGAATAACGGTGTCCGACTAAGGTCTGATCATCCACCTTGCGGAGGTATCCCTCCGTGGCATCGTCCCAGCCTACACCCTGGGCCAGATCAACTGCGATGTGTGCGGCGGTGGCTTTGGGAAAGGTATAACGATGAAAACCCACCCGTTGGGAAGCCGTGAGTTGAACATCAATATCATGGGTCTGTAAAGTTACCTTGTAGTAGCCCGGTTCGGCCTGCTCCTGCTCGTGATCGTAATAGGAGGCATAACCACTAAAGGGGGCCTCGGTACTGCCGGGGCTTGTTTGTAGTGGTCCCGTGTAGGGCATGAGCATTACATCACCCAGATCACCGATACCCGTACCACTCAAATGTGTCTGTGCAAAGCCAATCATCACCGAATCCGAGTAATGATAACCGGAGCACCAGTCCCAGCCCCGGGTGAAGTTCGTTGGCCCCACCTGCACGGCGCCAAAGGGCACATTGGCCCCCAGGAAAACGTGCCCGTGCCCATCGGTACCAATGTAGGGATCGACGTAGTTAATGGGCGGTGTATGCGCAGCCGGCAGGAGGGCCTCGTTTTGGCAGGATAAAACAAAAAGTACATATCCGAGGAGAACAATAGTTTTAACTGTTGTTATTGGTAGGCCTGATTTTGCTTTTGAAGTCATTTTACTAACTCTTTATTTTAAATTATATTTAGAAGTTGTTTAAAAACGCCTCATTGAGCCCTTGGCAACACATTGAAAGCCGCTACCAATCATCTCACCAGGAATTCTTAAACAATTTCATACCTTGAAGAAGGAAGTGATAAAAAATGCTTTACAGAGATCGTTTGAATTCAGCTCACAACTCCAACTGCCACTTCCGCTCCTCCCGCTCCAATACGAAAAAATAAGGAGCAGCCGCCCCTTTTAGGTCCATCACTCCGAGCATCCTGTCTTCGTCAATTTTAGCAAAGTGATCGCAAATGGCTTTGCCATCATAGATCATCGTTCCGGTAAGCTTACCGCGGTATTCTACCATGCGCATTCTGGCCTTTGATTTTTTGGTTTTCAGGATCGGCTTTAATATGGCCATGAAGTACCTTAATATCTGGGTTTTCGGAAAATTAATTCCCAGCGGAATGAAGAAGGGGTTGATGGCAAATAAACTTTTTCGGTCGAGGCTATAAATCAAAAGTGGATGCACGTTTTCCGGGTCGGCAAATAGTTTACCGTACCAGCCGGAGGGTTCCAGCAAGCCATCGATGGGGTGGCCGGTTAAAATCTCGAAGCCGCTCCATTGTCCCCGCATGAATGCAAGGCTTACTGGCTCCAGGCGATCGAAAATGGTGAGCGCTTCCTCGACACTAGCTTTTCTTTGCTCTAATAGTTGTGTTATCTCCATGATTTAAATTAATCCCCGTGATTTTAACTCCAAATACTTATTGACGGTATTTATCGATAGCTCCCGGGGTGGGGTCAAGATGGATTGGATACCGTATTGCCGTAATTTATGGACCATTTGTGCTTTTTCCGAAAGGAACTTTTCAGCAATCGTTTGGTGATAAATATCCTCCAGGGTATCGGCCGGTTGGCGAGCAAAGTCTCGTACTTCGGTATTCTCAAAGAAGATCACCACTAGTAGGTGCATGCGGTTAATGCGGCGCAGCACGGGTAGAACCCGCTCCAGTGCATAGTTACTTTCGAAATTGGTAAAGAGCAAGAGCAGCGATCGACCTGAAATGAGTTTTCGCGAGGCGTAATAGAGTAAGTCGTAGTTGGCCTCCAGGCTGCGCTCCTTTTCTTTGTATAAAGCACTCAGGATTTTATTGAGTTGGGTAGCTTTACTATCGGCTTTAAGGGTAGCCCCCAGCTTGTCCGAGAAAGTGATCAATCCGGCTTTGTCGTATTTCTGAAGGGCAATATTAGAGATGACCAGGCTGGCGTTGATGGCGTAATCGATCAGACTTAAATCATTGAATGGCATACGCATGACGCGGCTCTTGTCGATGACGCAGTATACCTGCTGCGAGCGCTCGTCCTGGTACTGGTTGACCATCAGGCTGTGCCGTCGGCTACTGGCTTTCCAATTGACACTGCGGTAGTCATCCCCCCGGACATAATTTTTGATCTGCTCAAATTCGTAGCTGTGCCCGATACGGCGGATACGTTTGATTCCCTGGCGGGTCGAGATACGGTTGAAAGCCATGAGTTCCATATTTTTCATCTGTAGGATGGAGGGGTAAACGGGGACCTCCATCGGATCTTCCAGGTAGGACAAACGCCGCTCCAACAGCCCCAGAAAAGAACGGATAAACAAGTGTAGTTTACCAAAGAAATAAGCACCGCGTTTCACAGGGCGCACGGTGTAGCTGAGCTTTTTTTCGGCGCCAGCCGGCAGCACAAGGGACTCCTCAAAATCCCGGATCTGGAACTGTATGGGTAATTCATCCAGTACTTTAAGCCGCCAATCCACGCCACCCTGGTTTTCGATGGAGAGACGAATGGTATTGCTATCTCCCAGGTTTAGTAATTTGGGAGCCTGTCGTTCACAATGAAAATCTACCTGGCGTCCGAAGAGCAAAAAGATATCCAAAAAGATCAGGGCCAGTAATAGTACGCCCAAAGCCTGAGCAATCGGAAATAGTATTGGCACCGGAAACCCCAGGACAAAACAGAGGATCAACCCTCCGAAAGCCCAGAAGAAACGATTGGTCAGATATACTTGTCGGAATCCTTTTAGCATAAGCGGTTGTTAACGGGGCACTTCGATCTTTTGTAAAATAGATTTGATGATATCACGGGTTTCATAGCCTTCCATTTCCCGCTCGGGCTGTAAGATAATGCGATGGTTCAGAACGGGATAGGCGACGTACTGGATGTCTTCCGGTGTTACAAAGTCGCGTCCGGTAATGGCCGCTACGGCTTTTGACATCTTCAACAGGGCCAGTGAGGCTCGGGGGGAAGCTCCTAAATAGAGATCTCCGTTGTTGCGGGTGTCGTGCACAATGTTGGCGATGTAATCCAATAGAGCATCTTCGATATGAATCTGCTCGATCAGCTCCCGGCATTTTTTGATTGCTTCCAGCGTAAATACCTGATCCACTTCGGCCTTTATTTTTTGCTTAAAATCGCTCCGAAAGCGGTAGAGAATATCTTTTTCTTCGGCCAGGCTGGGGTATTCAAGGTTAATCTTTACGACGAAACGATCCAGCTGGGCTTCCGGTAGTTTATAGGTGCCTTCCTGCTCAATGGGGTTTTGGGTAGCCATGACAAAGAAGGGAAACTCCATGGGGTAGGTCGTCCCGTCGATGGTGACCTGCGCCTCTTCCATCACTTCGAACAAAGCGGCCTGGGTTTTAGCCGGTGCACGATTGATCTCATCAATGAGGATGATATTGGAGAACACCGGCCCCGCGTTAAAGGTGAACTCGGAAGTCTTCATATTGAAAACCGTTGTTCCTACCACATCACTGGGCATGAGATCGGGCGTGAACTGTATTCTGGAGAAGTCTGCGCCCAGTGCCCTGGCCAGTAATTTGGCGGTGAGCGTCTTTGCAATACCCGGTACACCTTCCAGGAGTACGTGGCCATCGGTAAAGAAGGCGGCCAGCATGATGTCTACCATCTTCTGCTGTCCGACCAGGACTTTGGCCAGCTCGCCGCGTACATTTTCGACATTTTCTTTAATGATAGACACATCCAGTCGATTGCGTCCCCATCGATTTTGGGGCACAAACTCCTCTGGTTGTGTTTCCATCGGGTCTTCTGCACCGGGTGGGGTGGGTGTTTCGGGCTCATTCGGCAGATTCTCGTCCTGCTCATGGTCATTATGTTCGTCCGTTAGCATTATTTGCAGTTTTTATAAAAAGCTTCGATTTTTTGATGAAAACTGACCAGAATCTTTTCAGAGACAAAAGAAGAGGTCTGTATATTTTTATTGAGCAACAGAATCGCATCAATATCCTTTTTAGGAATTTCGGATTTAGCACTCAGTTGTTGTGCAAATTTATCATCCAGCTGCTGGGTGGCCAGGCTGTACCGTTCCCGCACAAAGCCCAGAAATAAACGCGCTTTATGCAGGGCGATTTTACGATGATCGTTCTGGGTAAAATAAAGATGTCCGATGGTCTGAAGAAAATCCAGAGAGGTGTTCCGGTTTTTCTCGAGTACGGGAATGATACGCTGCCGTCTTCTGGTGCGAAAAAGCAGATACAGACCCGCCATTACGAGCAGCAGATACCAGGCCCAGGCCAGAGGGGGCTGCTGTAAAATATAATCGAAAGGCGTGCGGTCAGAAATTTGTTTTGGAAACCGTGGATTGCGCAAAAATCCCGGGATTTTACTATACTCATCCCAGTAAATCGGCCCCTCAAGGGTATAGGAAAAAATGGCTTCGGCGTAGGGCAGACGCTCTTCCTCCAGTAAGGCGTAATTAGAGAATAAGATCGGATTAGTATGCAAATACAGGTAACCGTCGCCGTATTTGATACCGATAAAATTGGTATAGAGCTCGTCGAAAGTCCCCAGTGGAAATATCTCCTCATCGTCTTCACAGATATAGCGCTCATCCAGGAACTGCCATTCGTAATTGCGTACCTGATTGCGATACCGATAGGATAGATGGGCACTGGTCTCTTCCGAAAACACTTCCTGATTCACCAGGCTGACATTAATCGCGGTGTCCCGAAATTCCTCGTAGCCCTCCCAGAAGTAACCACTATAACATTCGTAAAGATATAGGTAGTCCGCGATTTCTTCGGGTAGCGTGCGACTAATAATAAAAGCCCGGTTGCCGGTTTCGATAAAGTCAAATAGCTGGGCTACGGAGCTACTGTCGAGGTATTGCGAGGCACCAATGAAGACATAATTAGCGGGCTGCTGGCTGCCGATCGATTTTTCCAGTTGAATCGAGTCTTCCATCAGCGTAAATTCCTCCGCCGGATAATAGTCTTTGAGTAATTGTTGAATGATGTCCGTACCGTAGGGCCCGCGGTTTTCTACCAGGTAGTTTTCTGACCAGGAATAGCCCCCTCTGCCCGCAAATTGAAAGAGCAGGAAAAGGATCAGTAGCCCCCCGGCTACCAGAATGATGATATTTCGCTGGCGTTTATCCATTAGGGTCGTACTATACTTTTTTGGGGTTTAGCTTTCGCAAAAAAGCTTTGAATTCTGGGGCTACGGTGTCAAAGTCGCTTTGGCTAATGGAAGATTGGCCGTAGCGCACGCGGTCAAAAATCAGGGCCAGGCGATCAAATTCGCTGGCCAGGCCACTGGGTTGTAATTCATAAAAATAAATGCGGTTGGTTTTTTCTCTTTTCCATTTAATTTTTTTCTGGATAGCCAATTCTTTGAGAATCTCTAGGAAGTAAAGCCGAATGGCTCGTTGATAATTTTCAGTTTCTAGGGCCTGTCGGATAAAGCGCTCGAGGTCGGTTTCGAAAATATTTTCTTCAATATCCTCTACGGAGACCTGCATGCCCTTGAGTTTTTTGTCCCTGGGGCCGAGGTGTCCGGTAAGCGTGGCGATAACCAGTGCAATGATTACGGCGATCAGGATTACCCCCAGAACGATAAAAAGAATCCGGCTATTTTCATTTTTTTTCTGTTTGGGTTGCTCTTCCGCGCGTTGCCGTTTTTGTCGCCGTTTTTTCACTGTATAGTCCAGTCCACGGGTCGCTTTGCGCCAGGTTTTACGGTCGAAGGTTTTTCGTTCGGCAGGGGTATTTATTATGGTTTTTTCGCCATCAGTCTCCTGGGCCAGTAGTGGGTTACTGAGCAGCAAAGCAAAAAGTCCAATGTATGAAACCAGCTTCCACCTCATTATTATTCTTTTTCCAGACCTCTGATTTGTTGATGTTCTCCGATTTGAGCTACCTTTTGGCGTAAGCCCGGAGCTTCCTGTATTTCCTGCAAAGTATAGTATAACAGACCAAAGCCCATAATCATCAGCCCCAGAATCAGAAAGATCATAAACACCGATGTACCGACCTGTAAAATAATACTTAGTGCCTCCAGTTCGCTTCCTTCTGCCGTAGACACCCAACTGATCAGATCGAGGTAAAGCCAGAATAATACGGTATCGAGTAGGGAGAAGAATAAAAAGCCAATCATCATAAATACCAGCATGACTGATAATATGCGACCAAAGTTAGTGCCTATTAGACCTAAGAATTCCTGGATACTGCTGAATGCCCCCTGTTTTCTGTCTATTGCCGTATACATCCAAAGAAAGGGGTAGGCCCCGAGAAATATAACAATAAAGAGCGTAAGGGGATTATTGGTCCAAAGCATTACCATCAAAAGCGCCATACCGGGCAGGGTACGTAGCCAGTCCTGCCACAAAGGAGCTTCTTCTCGCTGCCCGGTGTAGTGGGTACGTACTTTACGGAATACAAAAGCTGCAAAGAGACCAAAGATCAAGACATTGATAAAGGGCAAAAATCGCAAATCCTCATTGATGAAAAAAGTATTGATGCGGGACACGGTACCCAGAAATTGGGACGGAAAGGAGAACAAGTCGTAGGCCGGCCGCGGTGTAGCATTAAATACGATACCGCAATAGAGCAGGCTAGCCCCCAGCGCAGCCCAGCCGATAGTTTGCCAATAGCGACGATAAAGCGTAAAAGCTTCATTAAAGATTTGGCCACTACTTTTTATGCTGTGGAAGTCGATTGATTTCCTGGGCACGGGAAGGGCCTCATTCGCCCGTATCGGGCTGGCTCCCAGGCGGCGATACTGCAGGCGTGGATAAATACCAAAGTAAAAGATCACAAAGGCCAAACAACCAATAATGAAGGCCAGCCGCACCAGGTCTGGGGTTTCGGTCTGACGGGTAAGATAGCCTTCAATAAAGCCCGCCAGTACAAAAATAGGCGTAATGCCTACCATGATTTTTAATCCGCGTTTGGCTGCTCGCTGAAAAGATCGGATCCGTGAATAGGTACCCTGAAAAGCCAAACCTCTACCCATGGTCAGGCCCGCTGCACCAGCAATAATGATTGCGGATATCTCCAGCGTACCGTGGGTCCAGATCGTCAGGAAAGACTCTCGAAAAAGATCCTCTTTGATAAAGAAATACTGAAAAGCGCCGACCATAACGCCATTGCGGATTAAGATTGCCAGCGTTCCCACGCCGTAGATAGCCCCCATGATAAAGGTCAAAAAAGCCACCCATAAATTATTCATCGTAATGGCCAGCGACATATTAAAGCGCCCGCGCTCCTTGTAAACGGCCATCGGATCGCCCGAGGCAATATTCTGGCGGGTCATCTCCACGTAATCTGCCCCCAGCATCACCTCTACAAATTCCGGATCCATCGCACAGGAGACCAGGCCGATCAAAAAGGCGAGACCAAAAACGAGGGAAGTAATCAGAAAATCCCTTCTTGACTCGTAGACCAGCACCGGTAATTCATGGGTCCAAAAGGTCCGTAAACGCCGGAAATGCAGTTTTCGCTTTTTGTAAATATTGCTAAAGATACGCTGGGCCAGGCCGTTGAGGTAAACCCTTACCGAGCGGTTGGGATAGAAGGTGCGAGAGTAAGATAAATCGTCGGTAATTTGTATAAACAGATCATTCAGCTTATCCGGATCGGCGTAGGGCTTGTCCAACGTCCGCTCGAACTCTTCCCACTTCTCCTTATTTTGTTGGATGAATTTTGTTTCACGCATATTTAAGCCCTCATTAGGCGACTTTGGACGATAATAATTAACTTTGCTCTTTGATCGGTGGTAACCAGGACCCCTAAAGTAGTAAAAATGCAGAGTATTGAGATAAAAACAACGCAAAATGTAACGATCGAATATGAATTGGCCGCCCTGCGAGACCGTATTCTGGCATTTTTAGTGGATTTGATTATTATCAGCTTTGCTTATGCACTCCTTTTCCTGTTCTTTACGGCGGCTTTTAGTCGTATGGCGAATAGTAGTTTTGGGCAGATATTTTTGGGCCTACTGCCCATTGCCGGGTTCATGATTTATCAATTTATGAGTGAGCTCTTATCCAACGGGCAATCGCTGGGTAAAAAAGCGCTTAATATCCGGGTGGTACGCCTGGATGGTCGCCAACCCAGTACCACGGACTACCTGATCCGGGCCGTTTTTCACATTATTGATACGGTGTTCTCTTCGGGTATACTGGCGGCTTTGGTGATTAGCACTTCCGTAAAAAGACAACGGCTGGGAGATATGACGGCGAATACCACGGTCATCCGGACGTCTAGTAATCTAAAGTTTCGCCTGGCCGATATTCTTAATATCGATTCCCTGGAGAAATATACGCCGGTCTATCCCGAAGTCGCGCAGCTAAGCGACGAGGATATGTTGGTGATTAAAAGCGTCATCCGGCGATGCCTGACCTATAATAACCTCGCGCACCGGGAGGTCGTCGACGAACTGACCAAAAAGCTGGTCCGGCTATTGAATATTCAACAGCCACCACCGGATAAAGTGGAGTTTTTAAAAACCCTACTGCGCGATTATATTGTTTTAACCAGATAACATTCAATTATTACCCGAGGCTGAAGGGCCATGAAATATCATTATGGGAAGAAAAAGAAAAAAGAAGATTGTAGAGCAGGTGCGTTTTCATGGTATAGCTGACCGGGGTAAGGGCGTCGGTAAAACACCGGAAGGTCAAATCGTTTTTGCCGATAAGGCCGTGCCGGGTGATGTCGCCGATGTGCTGGTGACTAAAAAGCGCAAGGGTTATTATACAGGCCGCGTTACCCAGTTCCACGAATACTCTCCGGATCGCGTTGAGGCCTTTTGTCAGCACTTTCAGTATTGTGGAGGCTGTAAATGGCAGGATCTGGATTATCCGGTGCAGGTGAAACACAAGGAGCAGGTGACCAGAGATGCATTACAACGGATTGGCAAGGTGGAGGTAGAAGCTTTTCTACCGATCCTACCGGCCAGCCAGACCCGGTTCTACCGCAATAAGCTGGAGTTCTCTTTTTCCAATAAGAAATGGTTGCCCCCTGAGCAGCTGAACACCGATATTAGCAATGAAGCGGATGTGCTTGGCTTTCATCCCGCCGGGGCTTTTGATAAGATCATCGATATTGAGAAGTGCTGGTTGCAACCTGATCCTTCTAATGCCATCCGTAATCAAATCCGGGAGATTGCCCATGCGCAGGGACTAAGCTTTTTCGACGTTAGAGAAAATGTGGGCTTTTTACGGACCATGATGCTGCGCGTCACTAGTCTCAACGAAGTACTGCTGTTGATTGTCTTTGGTGAGGAAGATCAAGAGAAAAGAACGTTTTTTCTGGATACTGTGGCCGAAGCCTTTCCCGAGATCAATTCCCTGTATTATTGCATCAACACCAAACTGAATGATTTTGTGATGGACTTACCTATGCATCTATACCGGGGTAAAGACCACGTGATGGAGCAGCTGGGGGAAGTTCGGTTTAAGATATATCCCAAGTCTTTTTTTCAGACGAATACCGAACAGGCCAGGGCTTTGTACGACGTAGTAGTTGACTTCGCCGAACTTCAGGGCGATGAGAATGTTTATGATTTGTATACGGGGCTGGGTAGTATTGCCCTTTACATCGCTAAAGATTGCCAGCAGGTCGTAGGCATCGAGGAGATTCCGGATGCCATAACGGGAGCCAAAGAGAATGCCATACTGAATGGCATAGAAAATAGTGTTTTTTATGCCGGAGATGTAAAAGATATCCTTACGGAAGCTTTTGCTGAAAAGCACGGCCTGCCAGATCTGCTCATCACCGATCCGCCACGGGCCGGAATGCATCCCGATGTTGTAAAGATGTTACTTAAGCTGGCGGCCCCGCGACTGGTATACGTAAGTTGTAATCCCGCCACGCAGGCGCGCGATATCCAGCTCTTAAGCGAAAAATACCAGGTGGAAAAAGTGCGGCCGGTAGATATGTTTCCGCATACCCACCACATCGAAAGCGTGGCGCTATTGCAATTGAAAGATAATTAACGAATCCACCAAATCAACAAACCAAGAATTGAATCCATGGGCGTAACCGAGAAATACCTGGAATTGGAACAAGAGTTAAAACCTTTCCGACCACTGATGTCTAAAGCGGCGGATGCTATTTTAGATCAGGAAATATCCGCTTATCCGATCTTTATTGCTTCTCAGCTGGAGGTGCAATTGGGCGTGCCGCTTATGGTACGTGATTCGGATAAGAAACAATTATGGTTTGTTAATGCCAGTACGCTCGAAGAATTAAATACCAAACAAGTCATCCATAACGATAAGGTAGACGAATTTAGAGAGGTCTATAAGGACCCGAGCCTGAACTTTTGCCTGTTTGTCCTCAGTGATTTGGGGGCGCAATTTATATTTTTACCCCGGGAAAGCTAAAGGGGCGTAAATGGAATATTTTCACCCCATAATCCCAGGGCGTTTTGCCCATAATAATTTATTTTAAACATACCCTTACACCTCAATAAAAATACTCTTATGAAAGTAATGATCTGTGAAAGTGAAGAAGTACTGTTAATGGCCATCGAATTCAGGCTGCAAAAACAGGGTTACGAAGTCACCATCTGCGAAAAGGATATGGATTTGGCAGAGACCTTGATTGCCGAAAAGCCGGACGTCGTACTCTTCGATTACAATTCCAGTGAAGAGGGGGAGGGCCTAAAGCCGGTCAAAACTATCCGGCAAATGCACCCACCCGCGGGCATCCTTATGCTTTCGGATCCCGACGAAGAGAATAGCATCGTTGAGGCTTTTGGTCTGGGGATTAGTGACTTTATCTCTAAGCCCTTTAAGCCCGCTGAACTATTGATTCGGGTACAGCGAATTGCAGATAAGCAAGGTTAGACAGGATATGACAGATCACTTACAACCAGTATAAATGAAGCAATTGCTCCGTTGGTTATCCCTTTTGATCTTAGCACTACTGCTCGTTGTGGTGGTAAAGACCATACGCTTTAGTTCCCGGCAGATACAGGTGGATCCACTGGTGCTTGCTCCGCTGGGGGAAGAACCGGTTCGACGTTTGGCGCAAGCCGTACAAATACCTACTGTTTCAGCCCAATTACCTGAGGATTCTGCCGGTTTTTTGCGGTTTGATAAATGGCTAGACAATCAATTTCCACGGATAGATTCCCTGTTGAATAAAAAGAAATTTGGTTCTTTTACCCGACTTTATACCTGGCCGGGACGGAATTCCAATTTAAAACCCATCATGTTAATTGCGCACCTCGACGTGGTCGACGTGGCGGATCCGGAAGCCTGGACGCATGCTCCCTTTTCCGGTACCGTATCCGAAGGCTTCGTTTGGGGCAGGGGAACACTTGACGATAAAGTATCCGTTTTGGGTATTCTGGAAGCTGTAGAAGGCTTGTTGGCCGCAGGCTATATACCGGAGCGTACCCTTTATCTGGGTTTTGGACACGATGAAGAGGTGGGGGGCAGTGGTGCCAGGGCCATCGCACAGTATCTTGGGGAGCAAAATATTGAGCTGGAATATCTACTGGACGAAGGCTATTACGTGATTGAAGAAGCGCTACCCGGGCTGGAGCCCCCACTCGCGCTGATTGGGGTTTCGGAAAAAGGTTACGTGACGCTAGAGCTTGAGGTACAATTAGAGGAAGGCGGCCACTCCTCCATGCCTCCCCAACGGACTGCCATTGGTATTTTAAGTGCAGCGCTGCACAAATTGGAGCAGCAGCCCTTTCCGGCAAAAATAGAAGGCCCTCTGCAGGAAATGCTCAGGCATGCCGGCCCCGAGATGACCCCAGCCTTCAAAGCTGTTTTTGCCAATCTTTGGTTAAGCGGCAGACTAATCAAAAAGCAATTATCCGCTGCACCCGCTTCCAATGCATTACTGCGAACCACTACCGCTCCGACGATTGTGCAGGCCGGTTTACAGGAAAATGTGTTACCCACGCGGGCCAGGGCAACGATCAATTTTAGAATCATACCGGGGGAGACGGCGGAGTCGGTACTCGAAAGGGTACGCGCTCTGGTAGGGGATGAATACCTGCAAGTCCGTCTAAAGTCAGGGGGGATATACAGCGATCCTACCCCCGTCGCTTCTACCGAAGGTTTCGGTTATCAGGTACTCTCGCGCACGATTAAAGAGGTGTTCCCGGAAGTCGTAGTGGCCCCCAATGTGACTATTGGGGCGACGGATGCAAGGCACTACACCGAAGTCAGCGATAATCAGTATCGCTTCCTGCCCCTTCAATTGGAGCAGTCGGACCTGAGCCGTATTCACGGAAGTAACGAAAGGGTAGCCGTAGATCAATACAAAAGAGCTATTCGCTGGTACGAGCAATTGATTCGGAATAGTTGCCGGTAGTACATTTAAGTATAAAAGCGTTCTGCTTTTTTCTGCATCTGACGTAATAGCGGACTGCATCGGTAGCGGTCCTCGTGGTACAGCTCATACAATTCATCTAATTGCCGGACGACAAAACCAATCCCTAGGTCATCGGCCCAGCTCAGTAGACCGTAAGGGAAATCAATTCCCGTACTCATGGCCAGGTCGATATCTTCCCGGCTGGCAAATTTATGGAACAAGGCATCCGCTGCTTCGTTGATCAGCAAGACCAAGATTCGGATGAGGATTTGCTTACCCAGTGTTTCGTCTGAATAGGGAGCGGGGTTGGTAGAATGATCAAAATAATTGTAGAAGCCCCGGCCAGTTTTGCGCCCGAGATAGCCCGCTTCCACCAGTCTTTTTTGCACAACGGAGGGTTGGTAACGATTATCGTAAAAAGTGCTTTTAAAGAGCCGTTTGGTAAAAATATAGTTCACATCGTTGCCGATATAATCCATGAGGGCAAAAGGGCCCATCTTAAAGCCACCCAGATGAGTCATGGCCCAGTCGATGGTCGCCACGTTAGCTATTCCTTCTTCTAAAATACGTAAGGCTTCCAGGTAGTAAGGCCGCGCAATGCGGTTGACGAGAAAGCCGGGTCGGTCTTTAACCAGTACGGTCGTCTTGCCCCACTGCCTGATGATCTGTTGTGCCTGTTGGGTAATGGGCGTGCGGGTTTGCAGGGCGGGAATAATCTCGACCAGCTTCACCTGATCAGCAGGGACAAAAAAGTGAATGCCCACGACCCGTTCCGGGTTTTGCCGACAGGCTGCCGCGATGGCCGTAACGGATAAAGAAGAGGTATTAGTACCCAGGATGCATTGCTGGGTGACGATGTCTTCCAGCTCGCGGAATAAGAGCTGCTTGGCCCCCAACTCTTCTATAATAGACTCTATAAGCAGCTCTGCCTCAGACAGTTCCGCTAGCTGACTTGTATAGCTAATTTTAGTCTGTATAATCTGAGCTTCTGTATTGGTGAGTTTGCCTTTTTTCTGAAAATTTCCCATCCGCTTTTCCAGTTGACGGCGAGAACGATCCAGGGCGGCGGGAGATTTATCATAGACCACTACTCCGTGTCCGGCGGAGGCGGCGATCTGGGCAATTCCAGAGCCCATGGTACCCGCACCGACTATAGCTACTTTCATAGGTATTTTTTTTCTAAGTATAATATAAAAATTGCGCCCTCTGTGTTAGAAGTTGTTTAAAAACGCCTCACTGAGCCCTTGACAACACATTGAAAGCCAATACGGCAGCTCTTTTTTCCCTTCGTCCGTCTGAGGCGGATGGCTGCGAGAAAAAAAGTAGCCTTGTCTTGACTTTCAAGCCGTTACCAATCATCTCACCAGGAATTCTTAAACAACTTCTTAGTAAAAATTCGATAAACTGAAAAAATATAAGCTAAAGTTCAAAATTTACTGATCGCAAAAGTAAATGCTATAAAACGGGCACTAAAAACGCCTCTTTGAGAATAATAAGACTGTTGGGTAATCCAGCTTAGTAAATTAATAAATTGTTTAATCCTGAATATTTGTCTATCCGCTATACAAGGTGCGAGCCCAGGCCCTTTTTCTCCTTCTTAAACTACCATTTTTTTCTTAATTTAGAAGAACAAAAGTCCACCCCAATGCTTTGCCCAATTCATACCTTGATGTTTTGGTGCTAATAATCTTATTCCAGTAAATTATTTCCAAGACCGATGCTGAAAAAAATAGACGTAACTTTACTACTGTGGGCATGTCTTACGCTAAGCAATCTTTTTGGCCAAAAAGCGCCCTACGATTCACTCCTCAGGCGCTGTCAGGATGAGAACCTGTCGGAGCGGGAGCGACTTGATGCTTTTCTGGAACTTGGCGAAAATAAATACCATTATTTATATCCAGACAGTCTGATTAGACTCTATCAACAAGATAGTGCTTTCCTAAAGAAAGCTGGAGAGGTTAGAGACCACATTTTCCAGAAGATTTATTTAGGGGAAGCCCACTGTGAAAAAGAGGAATGCGAGAAAAGTTTGGCATACGCAGAAGAGGCCGAAAAAATGGCTCGTGCCACTGCTGACACGCTGGCCTTGATACGTGCATTGGAGTTTCATGGTTATGAAATATTCGGATCATACGAGAGGCAACCCCCTCTGGCTATAAAAAAATATTTAGAGGCATTACGGTTAGATAAACCTTATGGTAGCCGGACCAGTGCCATTTTAAATCTCCTTGGGGAAGTGTTCTTTTATTTAGGTGATTATGAAAAAGCTAAGGAGTACTCCCTGCAGGCACTTGAAAGTTTATGTAAGAAAACGGACCTGGAGGAAGAAAGCAATGCACTCTTAAAAATTGGAGCCATCCATTATCATGAGGATAATTATGATGAAGCGCTGGAATACTTTTTCCAGGCAAAAGAATTAGCTTCTAAGTCAGCCTTCACCAGTAAATATTTCGAAGGATCTCTTCTGGAATATATTGGTAACGCCTATTACTGGCAAGGGGATTCTATTCTTGCCCAACAATACTACCGTAAGGTCCTTGAGATTGCTAAGGAAACAAAATCGAAAATACTTGAGCTTTGGATCTCTAGCGACTTTGCCGATTTATATCAGGATTGGTATCCAGATTCCGCTATGTATTATGTCAATCGGGGGATTCCTTTGGCTGTTGAACTAGAACAGCTTGATGACCGGTCTAATCTAATGTCCACACAAATTTATTTATACAAAAATCGAGGAGAATACCAAAAGGCTTTGGAATTACAAACCAAATATGAGATGCTTAAGGATAGCATTGATCAGATCATTAATGAAAATTCCATTTACCTTACCGAAGCTCAATATAATTTTGAAGATCAAAAATTAGCCGAGCAACAGTTTTATGAACAAAAAATTAGTCGACAGCAGCAGCGTGCTAAAAGACTAATTTACGTATTCCTAGCAGGGATAGCTGTCTTTCTATTATTCTTGTTAGGTATTCTAAAGTTTCGTCAGATGCGAAGGCGGGAAGAGCGTCAACAATTTCTGTATGAAATAGAGATGTTAAAAGATCGCCTGGCGACCCAGGCCATCGCACTACCCCAGGGTAGTAAAAAAGTAGAATTAGACAAGGAAAAGATTGAGGAACATCTGGGTAAAAGCCTGGGCGAATCTTCCTGGCAGATACTAATGACGATTTTTGAGAATCCGGGGATTAGCAATCGGGAACTGGCCAGTCGGGTGTATTTGAGTCTAGACGGACTCAGCTCTGCCCTGCGGAGAATGTACAAGGCTTTCCGGGTGCATACCGAAAGCAGCCGAAATAAGAAAGTAGCTTTGTTAACCAGAGCGGTGAAGATTTCGTTGGACCAAGGTTAAGAGGAGAATACTATACGGTGCTGGTGCCTAGCTAAGTGGGGAAATTCAACTAAAATATTTACCTTTAGATAAAACATTTTTCTACCTTAGGAATGGGGCATTAATAAAGTGTACAAGATTTACGCAGGTGTTTTGCTGTTGAGTGAGGCAAAAAACGTAGGCGATGCAGCGCATCGACGAGGCTTTTTAACGAAACTGGGCGGCAAAAGAACAAGTAAAGGCGTATAATTTATTATTGACTCATTCTTTATTGCGGCCTCTCATGTTGAAATTAAGAAACTTGATTTTTTCTTTAATGTTAATTCTTCCGCTGGCAGGACTTTTAAGTCAGGAGGAAGCCTACGATTCTCTCATCAATCAATACCTTAGTGAAAATCGATCCGCCAGAGATCGACTCGATGCACTTATCGAAATAGGAGGGACAAACCTGGTCTTTACTTATCCCGATAGTTTAATTCAACTTTGGGGCGAAGCTGATCTATTACTGGAGGAGGCGGGAACAACGAGGGATGAAATGGTCAAAAAATATCATTTGGCAAAGGCCTATTTTCAGAAGTATCAATTCTCCGAGAGTCTGTCTTATTCCAAAGAGGTAATCGATATGGCCCGAATAGAAAGGGATACACAGATATTGGTCAGTGGACTGATCAATGAAGCTGGCTGCCACGCAAGCCTGCAACATATTCAACCTTCAATAGATAAATTAATAGAAGCGCTCAAATTAGTAGAAGTCAGGGGGCAAACGTCTACCCAAAAAATAATTTGGGGTAACCTTGGCGTTTTGTTTATGATTATTGAAGACTATGAAAAAGCTAGAGAATACTACGAAAAGTTTTCTGAATGGGCGCTGGAACAGGATGATCCTATTCTGGAAATTAGAAGCAAAATGCAGATAGGAACCACCTACAAGCAGGAGAAGAAATATGAAAAAGCGCTCGAATACTTTTTAAAAGCTGATGAGATCGGAAGGGAAAAACTAGATGTTGGAGATATACATAATCTCATCCTATCTCTAATCGGAGAAACTTATTATCTGCAGGGAAAGATAAAGCTCGCAAAAGAGTACCTCCTAAAAAGTATTGCCCTTTCCAGAAAAAATGGGAGAACTTCCAATCTTGAAAACGCTCAGTATCACCTTGCTCTAATTCACCAGAATACGCAGCCGGATTCAGCTTGGCTTTATCTGAATCGGGCTTTAGAAGGGTCAATTGAAAACAATGATGACCCCAGGCAATTGGCAGACATTAAAGCCTTAATGGCTGAGTTGTACGAAGATCGCGGGGAATATAAAAAGGCCCTGGATACCTACCAGTCATCTCAGGTTTTGCGAGATAGTGCAGATAGAATGGAAAACCAGCAGGCCCTTTACCAGGCTGAAGCCCAATACGAATACGAAAAGCAACAGTTGGCTGATCAATTAGCTCACGAGCAAGAGATCGCCGAACAACAGTTCCGGGCACAAAAGCGAATATACAGCATTGTCGGAATATCCCTCCTGGTCCTGTTCAGTTTGTTGGTCCTGTTCTTATATCGGCAAAACCAGGCTAAACAAGAAAAACGGGAACTGCTGCTGGAAGTGGATCTCCTAAAAGAGCGTTTAGCAACTCAGTCTGTTGCACTGCCGGAAATAAAAAAAGAAGTACACCTTGATAAAGATCGGATTGAAAGCTATTTGGGTAAGCCCCTCAGCGATACTTCCTGGAAGATACTGACCATTATCTTCCAGGAACCCTCCATTGGGAACCGCGAACTGGCTAATCAGGTCTATTTGAGTATGGATGGATTGAGTTCTGCCCTGCGGCGGATGTATAAGGGATTTGAGGTCCAAACGGAGAGTAGTCGCAATAAAAAAGTGGCCCTTTTAACCCGGGTGGTTAAAATATCCCTGGGTCAGACTTAATGAACAGATAATCAGCCTTTTTAGGCTTGAACAGATATCTGTTCAATTGCCCTAAAACGCCATTTGCACAGAACGGTGTGTTCTTCTTTATTGCATATTTACATTGTACTTAAAAAAGAAGTACAATTACTTAGGTCAAGTTTTTTCAGATAGGTAATTAAAGTCAAGGTAGAAATTTTTCAGTCCCTGGCAGAAGGATTAATAGTTTAATCCTTCTGCCATTACTTTTTTGGCCTTACCTAGCCACGCTTTACCTTTCTTCTTAGATCGACTAAATCGCTTCTTAGTGAAAGAGACCTGCCTAAAGCAAAGGTGAAAAGGACTTACCACATATCCAAATCATCCAGGCTGCCCAGAAAACCTCCAAAATCGTCATCATCTCCCCCCATGTCAAAGCCGCCGCCGCCTTTGCTTCCACCACCACCGCTGCCACCTACTTCAACGAAAGACCGACTTACGGGGCCGCCGAGTGGTGGATTTAATTTAGATATTCGAACGACCACACCCGATGCTTTCGTAAAAACGGAAGATAGTTTATTGTGTATACGCTGCGCTACGTGCTCAATCAGCTTGGAAGGACGTTTCATCTCCATGCGACAAATGAAATAGACCGTTTCGTAATTGACGGTACCGCTGAGATCGTCCGTCTGGGCGGCAATGACAAAGTTGGTATCAATGTATACGTCTACTACGAACTGGCCGCCAATAAGGCGCTCCTCTTCGTAATAACCGTGATAGGCGTAGAATTGCATGCCCTCTAGTGCAACTTTTGACATAAATTAAATACTTTGTACGGTGGTAATTCGATAAATTTGTGAAAGATCCTGTTTTATTGTAATATAATACTGTCCTAACCAAATTTGAGCGTCAGCCCGCCTGACTTTCAAAGAAAAAAACTACATATGGTAAATATAGAAAATCCTGCGGTTGAAAAAAGATCCAGAGAAGACCGATTTCAAGGCCACGATTATTATCAAATCGACGCTATGCTCAGCGAAGACCACCTCATGGCCCGCGATGCCGTACGGGATTGGGTGAAACAAGAAGTCTCGCCCATCATCGAACAGCACTACGAGCAGGGGACCTGCCCGGCCCAATTGTACAAAGGATTGGCCGAAATTGGAGCCTACGGTCCCAGCCTACCCACCAAATATGGCGGCGGCGGCATGGATGAGATGGCCTACGGGATCATCATGCAAGAACTTGAGCGCGGAGACTCCGGTGTCCGCTCCATGGCTTCGGTACAGGGCTCTCTGGTCATGTACCCCATTTATAAATTCGGTTCAGAAGAACAGAAGAAGAAATATTTACCCAAACTGGGTTCCGGTGAGTTTATCGGTTGTTTTGGCCTGACCGAACCCGACCACGGCTCTAATCCCGGCGGGATGGTCACCAATATTAAAGACGATGGCGACGCTTATATCCTAAACGGAGCCAAGATGTGGATCACTAATTCTCCGGTAGCCGATGTTGCGGTGGTCTGGGCTAAAGACGAAGAGGGAAAAATCCGTGGCTTGATTGTCGAAAAAGATATGCCAGGCTTCTCCGCACCGGAGATCAAAGGGAAATTGTCCCTACGCGCCTCGATTACCGGCGAACTGGTGTTTGAAGATGTACGGGTGCCCAAAACCAACGTTTTACCCAATGTTAAAGGACTAAAAGGACCACTTTCCTGTCTGTCCAAAGCACGTTACGGTATCGCCTGGGGAGCTATCGGTGCCGCTATGGATTGCTACGATTCGGCCCTGCGTTATTCCCTGGAGCGAGAGCAGTTTGGTAAGCCGATCGGGCAGTTTCAGCTGACGCAAAAAAAGCTGGCCGAAATGATTACCGAGCTGACCAAGGCACAATTGTTGGCCTGGCGCTTAGGTACGCTGGCCAACGAAGGCAAAGCTAGCCCGGCACAAATTTCGATGGCCAAGCGTAATAATGTACATATAGCGCTGGAAATCGCGCGCGAAGCACGACAAATACACGGGGGAATGGGGATTACGAATGAGTATCCCATCATGCGACACATGATGAATCTAGAGACGGTACTGACCTACGAGGGTACACATGACATCCACCTGCTCATTACCGGTATGGATGTGACGGGGCTGAATGCTTTTAAATAAGCCGAGAGCGACCCGATTTTTTACTGGGCAAAGCGGTCGTTCGTCTACAGATATAATTAACAGGACGTTAATTGCGACCGCTTGCTTGTAATTATTAGTAGATTTGCCGTAATTTTCATGGGCTACTGAAAGATTTCAGCGCTAGTCTGCGTTATGATTGCTACTATTGATGATAATTTATTTTCTATGAGGACTCGATCAATTCCATTTTTCGCCTTTCTTTGTTTATTGGCCTTTGCGGCAAAAGCTCAGGAAGAAACGCTGTATCTAACTAATCCCTCTTTTGAAGATATCCCCCGACACAGTACACCGCCCCGGGGCTGGATCGACTGCGGTTTCTCAGGGGAATCAGACGTGGATGTACATCCCAGTGGTGCTTTCTCCGTGGTGAAACAACCCAAAGACGGGAATACCTACCTGGGGATGGTGGTCCGGGATAATGATACCTGGGAGCGGGTCTCCCAGCCTTTGAGTAGCCCCATGGTCGGCGGCAATTGTTATGAGTTCTCCATCTTCTTATCCAAATCGGAGACCTATATCAGTGTCAGCAAACTCACGGAGAGTCCGGCGAATTATAATACCGCCGCCAAGTTGCGTATTTTCGGTGGTAATGATGCCTGCGACCGCGCCGAAATGCTCGCCGAAAGTAACCTGATTGTCCATACCCGCTGGATCGAATACCGTTTTAAGTTCGAACCCAAAGCAGACTATTCTTATATTCTTTTCGAAGCCTTCTTTAACACGCCTACTTTATTTCCTTATAATGGGAACCTATTGCTGGATGCAGCTTCCAACCTGACTCTGGTACCCTGCGATGAAGAAGAAGTAGTCGAAGAAGAGGAAGTTATCGCCGAAGAAACACCAGCCCCCCCCGTAGAGACTACACCTCCGCCCGCAGTGCAAACGACGCCAGAGACGGTACAGGCTACGCCAACGCCTCCTCCCGCTACCCCGTCAAGCCCGGATCCGGAGCCCAAGGTGGAAACCTCCGAAGAGCCACAGGTGATTGAATCTTCTTCTTTCGGAGAAATTAATAAAGATGAACTACGTAACGGTACGATCATTCGGACCAACCAAATCTATTTTGAAGCGGATAAATCAGATATCAACGATCGCTCCTCAGAAACCTTACAGCAGCTGTATCAATTCCTGACTAACAATCCGGAAATGCGGGTGGAGATCGGCGGACATACCAATGGTCTTCCTCCAGCCGAATACTGCGATCAATTATCGACCGCCCGAGCCAAGGCCGTGGTGGAATATCTGAAAACCCGGGGTGTCGGGTCTGACCGCCTGGAATTCAAAGGCTATGGTAAGCGCCAGCGGATTGCCCCGGACGATACCCTGGCCGGTCGGCGTAAAAACCAACGGGTAGAGATCAAGATTCTGGACCTGGGGCGCGGCTAATAATTGTAAAGCAAATATGCTCAAAACCGACGTGTTAGTCGTAGGGGCGGGACCAGGAGGCGCCGCCACCGCACTTAAGCTTAGCTACCTGAATATCCCTTGTATCCTACTGGATAAGAGTTACTTTCCACGCGATAAAGTCTGTGGAGATGCCATTAGTGGTAAGGTCACAACCCTACTCAGGCGACTCGACTTAAAAATGTTGGAGCGCTTGCGCGCAAAAACCACCCACTGCGACGTTTGGGGGGTGCGCTTTGTCGCCCCGAATTATAGTATTGTTGATATTCCTTTTTCTCCGCACTACGAGCGCGAACCCGAAAAGGCCCCCGGTTACGTGATGCGACGCATGGACTTCGATAATTTCCTGATCGATGAGGTCCGAAACCAGGCGGATATTCAATTTTTTGAAGGTACGGAAGCGATCCACTTTCAGCGTACTGAACACGGATATCAGGTAAAAACGAAGGATGACAGGGAGATTAGTTGTAAGCTTCTGATCGTGGCTACTGGTGCCTACTCTGCTTTTTCGCGAAAGCAGGCGGGCCTAAAAAAAGAAGACAAGCATTATGCCGCTGCCGTACGGGCTTACTATACCAATGTAACTGGCTTTTCGAAGGATAACTTTATCGAGCTACAATTCCTGAAAGATTATGTGCCGGGCTATTTCTGGATGTTCCCGCTGCCCAACGGTGGAGCCAACGTAGGCCTTGGCATGCGCTCAGATTTTGTCAGTAAGCGCAAGGTGAATTTGCGGGTCGAACTAGAGCGTATCATTCGGGAGCACCCGGAGATTGCACCGCGTTTTGCAAAAGCAGAACGAGAAGGGAAAATAGAGGGTTACGGACTACCGCTTGGCTCTAAGCAGCGTAGTATCTCCGGTGACCACTACCTGTTGGTAGGCGACGCCGGAGCGCTGATTGATCCGCTGACCGGTGAGGGAATTGGGAATGCTTTTTATAGTGGATTCATTGCCGCTGAACAAGCTAGAGACTGTCTGCTGGCCAATGATTTTTCCGCAGCCACCCTGAGAGCCTATGACAAGAGGGTAGAACGCGTACTGGGTTCAGAGATGAAGCTCAGCTACCGCATGCAGGAACTGGCCCGTTACCCCTGGCTATTGAATATTATTGGTCGCATTATCCTGGGGAATCAGAAAATGCTTTTTGTCTTTTCTAGAATGTACACCGACTTCAATATTCGGGAGCAAGTTGTCAAGCCATGGTTTTGGCTGAAAATGCTTTTTTCGAAAGCGAAGGATCGGGCTCCTCAAAATGAATAAATTCGAAGGGCTGAATGGATACGCTGGGGTCAACGGCTTTGCGATAAGCGACGTGCACCCGATCAACATCTACGTTCAATTTGGCATAAATCGAGCGGATCTCGTGGTTGTGTGCCCGGATGGTCGCCAGGAACATCTTTGGATAGCGCTTCACATTACGATCCGAACTTAAGTAATTAATGAGTAAGGCAAAAATACCTTTGGATTGGTAGTCGGGATGGATACCAAAGCCCATTCCTTTGGCATTAAAGGTCTTTGCCATACGTTTTTTGAGTAAGAACTGGGGAATGGTGCGCCAGTTGAGTTTACCTTTGGCGTGCCGAATGAGCGGATTAATATCGGGATAAAGCACCACAAAACCGGCTGGTTTGTCTTCGTAGTAGGCAATACAGGCAAGATTAGGATCCAGAATGGGCTTGGCCTGTTCCATCATCTTTTTGACAATGGCCTCACTGAGTGGGTTGAAATGCTCAAAGTGACCGAAGGAAGCATTATATACTTCGGTAAAATCCCTGGCAAATCGTTCTACCTCCTTGTAAGAAAAAGCACGAACGTACATCGGATTACGCTGCTTTAGGCGCTCGGCAATGGCGCCTAGCCGCTGGAATGGGATGTTCTGAGACTCCCCCTTATAGGTAAGGATCTGTTCGAAAGCCTGGAAGCCGTTTTCTTCAAAAAAGGCTTCATAATAGGGGGGATTATAATTTTCCTGATACAGGGCCGGATAAAATCCACGAACTAAAAGTCCCCAGAACTTATCCCGCTGCCCGAAATTAATGGGACCATCAATGACCTGAACATCAAAACCGGCCAGAAAATCTTCCGCCGCCTGGAAGAGTTTTTTTGCGTAAGCAGCTTCCGGTAAGCATTCAAAAAAACCAATTCCCCCTTCGCGGATGGTGTGGCTTTCCAGGCGCTGATAATCCACAAAAGCAGCGATGCGCCCTACAGGCTGCTCCTGATCGAGTAAAACAAAAGCTTGAGCAGTACCGTGTTGGAACGCTTTATTCTCTTCCGGATCAAAAATAGATTGGATCTCTCCTTCCAGCGGAGCGATCCAGTTCGGGTCGTTTTGATAAACAAGTCTGGGCACCTGGTGAAAGAGTTTCCAGTCTGCTTCCGTTTTTACAGCTAATGTTTTCATGTTGTTGATATAGTTCTCAGTCGTAGGTCTATGGAAAGTGCTTTCTTGTTGAAACAAATTAAGGGCTTTTTAGCTTAGTTGCCAGTTTAATTATAGGTCCATAAAGGGGAATGGATCCAGCGCCAGGCTCTGATCAATCATTTTCCTATAAGCAAGATGCACGCGTTCTACCTGTACCCCCAGATTGCTTATGGATTTTACCATTACGGTATTGTGTCCCCGGATGGTAGCCAGGTAAAAATCGGAATAGCGCGTCTGGGTGTGCTCATTGTAAATATAGTCGATCAGAGCCGCGAAGGCACCCCGCCTTTGGTATTCTGGGTCAATCCCAAAGGCAATGCCTTTTAGCAAATGGGATTTTGCTCTTCGGATACGAAAGAGAAAGCTGGGGATTTGATGCCAGCGAAGCTTACCTTTATACGGGCGTAAATACGGGTTTAGATCCGGCATGAAAGCCGCAAAAGCCACCGGCTTGTCCCGGGCATAGGAGATGAATACCATTCGTAAATCTGCTACGGGCTTCATCATCTTGAAGACCCGTCGGAGTTGGTTCCCCTTTAAAGGTTTAAAGTATGGGTTTTCTTTGAATGCTTTATTGTATACTTCGGCAAAGTCGTTTGCAAAACGGGGGATGTTCCGCCCGCTATCCATGGATTCGGTATGTATTTCATAGCGTTGGCGAACCCTTTGGGCGATATTCCTGAAGCGCTCAATCGGTATTTCTGACATAACGCCGTGAAAGGTGAGAATTTGTTCGTAAGGTGCGTAACCATGGTTGGTGAATAAGTCCTGATAATAGGGCGGGTGATAGTTTTCCTGATAAACCGGCGGCAGGTTCCCCTGTACCAACAGCCCGCAAAATTTGTCCCGCTCCCCAAAATTGATGGGGCCGTCGATGGCCTTTACGTCCCATGCTGCCAGGAAAGTTTCCGCCCGCTCGAAAAGCAGGCGAGCGGCAGACTGATTATTGATGCATTCGAAGAATCCAATTCCTCCGACCGCATATTCGTTGGTTTTGTTCCTTTCGTGATCAATAAAAGCCGCAATACGTCCAATGGGCTGTATTCCATCTAATAAAACAAAACAGGCCGCGTGACCGTGGGTAAAAGCTTTATTTTTCTTAGGATCAAAAACAGCTTCTACGTCAGACTCGAGAGGACTGATATAGTGGGGATCTGATTGGTAAATCTGCTTGGGTACCCGGTGAAAGAGTTGCCAATCGCCCGGACTGTTTACTTCAATGATCTTCATGCCTGTTTATTTTAAGTCGATCAGCCAATCGCCCAGGGCTTCGAAAGCAGCCTGCCGAACCGGCGCTTTTGAAAGAAAAATATCATGTACCGCATTGTTTATGGTCACTACTTCCACGTCAGTACCTAATTGCGCACTATAGTTGGCCATGTCCTGTACATCCAATACGATGTCGGATTCAAAAACAATATCGCTCATCTCCGTTACCGTGGCACTTTTATCAGAACGCATGATTAGGATAGGTATAGACAGGTCAAGGCCCTGGTATAATTGTTGGTGCCCCTGGTTGATGGCCCTGATCCAGGCACCGTGTAGGGGATGTCCCTGTATCGGTTTCCAGGCCAGGGTGTAATCCCATTTGCCCTGGTAGTCCTGATGGATGCTTTGCCCGTAAAAGCCTTCAAATTCGACAGGGATCGCCACGCCGGGCCGCCACTTACTCCAGCTGGCGTACATATTCATCAATCTTTTCTCCATGCCACTGGCCTTAAAGGCAAAAAAGGGACTGTTGAGCACCAGGGCATCAATTTGATCTTTTTCCCCGCCCCGGTCCGCATAGAGCGCCGTCGTCAGTCCGCCCGTGCTGTGGGCCTGTATGAAGAGTTGCTCGTTGCCATCGCGCTGTCTGATGACCTCAATGGCGGCACTGATTTCCTCAAAATACTCACTGAGATCTTTGGCGAAACAGGCTCTTTGGTGGGGCGCCAGGGATCGGCCGTGCTTGCGCAGATCCAGCGCATAGAAATTAAAGCCCTGTTCGTTGTACCATTGCCGGACGTGATCGTGAAAAAAGTAATCGCCGTAACCGTGGATGTACAGCACCGCCTGGCGGCTCGTATCCGGGGCGTCGTGCCGCAAGAGGGTAGCCCTGACCGGACCCGAATAGTCGGGGGCTAATTCAATAGTACGAATATCGTAATGCTCTTCAATTTGACGATCCATATTGGCGATGGTATAGTCCGCTTCCTGATAGGGTAAGGTCCCCTTTTCTTTACAGCCCATTAAGTTAAATACAGCCATAAGCAAAAGTAATATTTGAATTCTCATGTTATCCTCGTTAGTTGCGGTATTTTCCGCTAGAAAACCGACTGTCTGGTTCCGCTTTCGCAAAAAAATCCACGTCAACAGAACCAAAATGATATACAGTGGTTGCCAAAGCATGCAAAGTTAAATGAATTATGGAAAAAAAGTTAAGCCACGCAGATATCCTGCAAATGGATCGCCACCAACGGCGTAATTTTGTCAATACGCTTTCCGGAATTAAGAATGCCCAACTCATTGGTACCCGCTCTGCCGATGGTGTCGATAACCTGGGCCTGTTTAATTCGGTTGTCCACATTGGCGCCACGCCTCCTAGCCTGGGCTTCATCATGCGGCCGTTGACCGTGGAGCGACAAACCTATAATAACATAAAGGCCCTGGGGCATTATACCCTCAATCAGATCAATCGAAATATCTATGAGCAGGCCCACCAGGCTTCCGCCAAGTACGATGCGGGCCGCTCCGAATTCGAGGCCACCGGGCTGACGCCTTATTTTAGCGACCGCTGTAAAGCACCCTACGTCAAGGAAGCACAGATCAAGATCGGCCTGGAATTTGCCGAAGAGCACTATATCCAGATCAACCATACCTGGCTGATTGTCGGTCGTATCGTAGAGGTCATCCTGCCCGGAGAGGCCATTGCCGAGACGGGCCACGTGGATACGGCCGCGCTGGACGGGGTTGGGGTCAGTGGTCTCGATACTTATTACGACCTGGAAAAAATTGGTATTTTGCCTTACGCCAGACCTTAGTCGTGTGTCGTGTGTCGTGTGTCGTGTGTCGTGTGTCGTGTGTCGTGTGTCATGTGTCGTGTGTCGTGTTCAATGAGACTGGCCACTTCAGTGGGCATAGTCGAATTAGTCCCAGTCGGAGCGTAGCGGAGTATCGGGATAGTCAATTAAAATGCTAAATCATGAAGACAAAAGTTGCGGTTGTACAGGCCAGTTCGGTTTTATTTGATTTGGAGGCTTCGCTGGCGAAGGTGGAGCGACTGGTTGCGCAAGCCAGTCATCAGGGTGCGCGATTGGTACTCTTTCCGGAAGCTTTCCTCTCGGCTTATCCGCGTGGCCTGAGTTTTGGAACGGTGGTTGGGGGTCGCGAGCCGAGCGGTCGGGAGGACTGGCTGCTGTATTACGAACATGCCCTGGCGGTACCTGGTCCCGCGGCGGATTATTTGGGCGAGATAGCCCGGCGTTTTCAGGTATGGTTAGTGATCGGAGTGATTGAGCGAGCGGATCGCGGTGGTACTTTATACTGTACCCTATTGTATTACAATCCACAGGGCAAGCTGGTGCAGAAGCACCGTAAGCTGAAGCCCACGGCGGCGGAGCGTATCATCTGGGGAGAAGGTACGGGTGATGATTTACAGGCGGTAGATGCACCTTTCGGCAAAATGGGAGGGCTGATTTGCTGGGAAAATTATATGCCTTTGGCCCGTATGAATCTGTATCAGCAAGGAGTAGAGATCTACCTGGCGCCAACCGCTGATCAGCGGGGTAGCTGGACCGCAAGTATGCAACATATTGCCTGCGAAGGGCGCTGCTACGTACTGTCTTGTAACCAAATGGTGCGCAAGGCGGACTATCCGGCCCGTTTTCAAGCAGAACTTAGCGGACAAGCGGAGATCATGTCCCGTGGCGGTAGTCTGATCGTCTCGCCGCTGGGAGAAATAGTAGCCGGACCACTATTCGACGAAGAAGGTATCCTTTATGCAGAAATTGATCGCCGGGAAGTCATCAAAGGCAAGCTTGATTTTGACCCCGTCGGGCATTATCGCCGTACGGACGTTTTTGACTTTCAGTGGAAGCAGGAAACTAAATCTTAGGGGAATATTGTTACATAGGTAGATTATCTCTAACTTTAGAAAATAAAAAACAGTTAAATACATGAGTAGATTTAGTAAAAATCGTTTTACCCGCTCTTCTAATCCCTTTATGAAGGAGAGCGCCTATCAAAGTGCAGCGAATGAACCGCTGGATGCGAATATGGTTGGTGGAGGTGTCATCACAGAAAAAATGACCGTTCAGGGCGCGATCAACAAAACCTTTATTTTGACGGCCCTGCTGATGGTAACGGCGGTATTTAGTTTTTCTAATCCCAGCTCCCTATTTATGTGGGGCGGAGCGATTGGTGGCCTGGTCATCGTTTTAATTGCGGCTTTTCGCCCGCAAAGTTCTCCGTTTTTGGCTCCGATTTATGCCTTATTGGAAGGTCTTTTTGTGGGTAGTATTTCCGCTATTTACGCCGCAGAGTTTAGCGGGATCGTCTTTAATGCCGTTATGCTCACGGTCGCGACTCTCTTTATGATGCTCTTTATCTATAAATCGGGCATTATTAAAGTGACCAATAAGTTACGTACGGGGGTCGTTATGGCTACCGGTGCCGTGGCGTTGGTTTATGTTTTAAGCTGGGTGCTCGGTATGTTTGGTATTCAGGTGCCTTTCCTCCACGAAGGAGGCATGCTCGGTATTGGGATCAGCGCCGTGATTATCGGTATTGCTGCCCTGAATTTACTCTTAGACTTTGATAACTTCGAAAAAGGAGAGCAGTATGGTGCTCCAAAATATATGGAATGGTTCTCTGCGATGGGACTACTGATCACCCTGGTGTGGTTGTATATCGAGTTCCTAAGACTATTATCCATCCTGAGCAGCGACTAATCAACTTAGTCCGCTTAGCTGAAAAGCCGCTTTGGGGAGTTCCCTAAAGCGGCTTTTTGTATTTGTATCTCCTACAGAAGATTTTGGCAGCGTTTCTTTTTAAAAAGAATTGTTTTATCTTCGTCTGAGAAACGTCTTTTTAATACGATTCATTCTAAATCCTTCGTCCGTGGCTAAAGTCAAAAAAGTATTTGCCTGTACAGAATGTGGCGCTACCTATTCCAAATGGAATGGAAAGTGTACGGCCTGCGAGAGCTGGAATACCCTACAAGAAGAAGTGATCTTTAAAGAAACGCCAAAGGAAGCCGCCAAAAGTGGATGGAAGAAATCCTCTGTCTCCAAAGCAGGACCGAGGCCCGTTCCGCTTCCCAATATTAAGCCGGGTAATAAACAGCGGCTGGTGACACCTGACGAAGAACTCAACCGGGTCCTGGGAGGGGGGATCGTCAGCGGCTCCCTGGTGCTCATCGGCGGGCAGCCGGGCATTGGGAAATCTACCCTCATGCTACAGGCCGCCATTCAGGTGCCCGTCAAAGTACTTTACGTCTCCGGAGAAGAAAGTGAAGAGCAGATCAAGATGCGTGCCATCCGTTTGGATGGTAATCCGGACAACTGTTATATTCTGACGGAAACGAATGTCACCAAGATTACGGCCCACGCCGAGGAGCTCATGCCGCAGCTCATTATTATCGATTCTATTCAGACACTGACGGCACCTTATATTGATTCTACGCCGGGAAGTGTCTCTCAGGTACGGGAGTGTGCCGGTGAATTGCTACGCTTTGCCAAGGGGATGAATATCCCCATTTTTATCATAGGTCATATTACCAAAGAGGGGTCTATCGCCGGGCCTAAATTGCTGGAGCATATCGTGGATGCGGTGCTGCAATTTGAGGGCGATCGCAATTATACCTATCGCATTTTGCGCACCATCAAAAACCGCTTCGGTTCTACCGACGAGTTGGGGATTTATGAGATGCAGGCCACGGGTTTACGGCAAGTAAATAACCCTTCGGAATTATTGCTTTCGCAAAAAGATGGTGACTTGAGTGGTAGTGCCATTGCCGCTACCCTGGAAGGTATGCGACCCATGCTGATTGAGACGCAGGCCCTGGTCAGTACGGCAGTATACGGTACGCCGCAGCGCTCGGCAACGGGCTTTGATCTGCGTCGGCTGAATATGCTGCTGGCGGTATTGGAAAAGCGGGGGGGATTCCCCTACGGACAGAATGACGTCTTCCTGAATATTGCGGGTGGCATCCGGGTGGATGATCCGGCGATTGATCTGGCCATCGTCGCTTCGCTTATCTCTTCACTGGAAGACGTCTCCATTTCCAGTGATACCTGCTTTGCGGGTGAGGTAGGTCTGTCTGGAGAGATCAGAGCGGTCAATCGAATCGACCAGCGAATTCAGGAAGCGGATCGTCTGGGTTTTCAGCATATCTTTATTTCGAAGTATAATACCAAGGGGCTGGACCAGCAGCGCTACCAAATTAATATTCACACCATCGGCAAAATGGAAGAGTTGTATAAAACTTTATTTACCTAGCGTGTTTTAAGTATATGGAAACGAATCAGCCAATATTGTTTTTCGACGGGGTCTGTAATCTTTGTAATGCTTCGGTGCAGCGCGTCATTAAAGCGGACCAAAAAGGTATCTTTCGCTTTGCGTCTCTGCAATCCGAAGCGGCACAGGAGCGATTAGCGGATTCCGATTTAAACCCCGAAGAACTAAAATCGGTAATTTTGTACCACCGGGATCAATTTCACACCCGCTCCGATGCCGTACTTGAGTCGGCGCGTCTACTGGGTGGTGCCTGGTCTTTACTCTACATTTTTAAGATCATTCCCCGCTTTATCCGGGATGGCGTTTACGATTGGGTGGCGCGGAATCGCTATCGCTGGTTTGGGAAAAAAGATGCCTGTATGTTACCTACCCCCGAGTTAAAAAATCGTTTTTTGTAAGCCTTAATCACATAAAAAATACTGAATAATGAGCTACACCGCTTCTCCCAAAAGATACCAGAACATGACCTACCAACGCTGTGGAAACAGTGGTATCCTCCTGCCCGCTTTATCGCTGGGTTTCTGGCATAACTTTGGTGAAATTGATAGTTACGACAATGCCAAGGCCATTGTTCGTTTGGCCTTTGATCAGGGAATCACCCATTTCGATCTGGCGAATAATTACGGCCCGCCTCCGGGATCGGCCGAAGTGACCTTCGGGAAAATTCTCAAAGAAGACTTTAAGGGCCACCGCGATGAGATGATCATCTCTTCCAAGGCTGGCTGGGGCATGTGGGAAGGACCTTACGGCGATTTGGGTTCGAAAAAATACCTGATGGCCAGTTTGGACCAGAGCCTAAAACGCATGGACCTGGACTACGTGGATATCTTCTACCACCACCGTCCCGATCCGGATACCCCCCTGGAAGAGACCATGTCGGCCCTGGACCTGATGGTGCGGCAGGGTAAGGCGCTCTACGTGGGCATCTCTAGTTACAGTCCGGAGGAAACTAAGGCGGCCGTTGATATTCTAAATAATTTGGGTACGCCCTGTCTGATTCACCAACCGCAGTATTCTATGTTTAACCGTTGGATCGAGGATGGCCTGCTGGATACGCTCGAAGAAGAAGGTGTGGGTTGTATTACGTTTTCAACCCTGGCTCAGGGTTTATTGACCAATAAATACCTGAAGGGAATTCCCGCCGACTCCCGGGCAGCCTCCGAAAGAGGGAACGGCGCCATCGAATCCGATCAAATCACCGATGAGAAAATACAGAAGGTAATCCAGCTGAACGAACTGGCCCAAAAGCGTGGGCAAAGTCTGGCGCAGATGGCGCTGGCCTGGGCCCTTCGCGATCGTCGCGTGACTTCGGTGGCGCTGGGTGTCAGTCGCCCCTCCCAATTGAAAGACTCCCTAAAGGCGCTGGATAATCGCGATTTTTCTAAAGAGGAATTGCAGCGAATTGATGAGATTTTAGCTTAAGACTTTAAGGCTTAGGCCGGAGGGAATCCTCCAGCTAGCGGGGGTGGGTCAATCCAATATCACCGTCAAACTGCGTGGACCCTGGGCCCCAATTACCAGCGACTGCTCAATATCTGCCGTTTTGGAAGGCCCCGCGATAAAGACCCCGAAGCCGGTTTGATCAACCTGGGTTTTGGCGTAAGCCTGGTGCATATTGTAGACCAGCTTATCCTGCGATAATAGGATGACCAGGTGTTGCGTAATGAAGGGAAGCACCCGGTGCTGCATATCTTGCTCGTCTACCCAGATGGCACCGTTCTCGGCTACACCGATCTGACCGCGGATGATGGCCACGTCGATATCGGCGAGCTCGTGCGGGTCGCTGATGTCACCTAAATCTACCGTGGTATCGACCTCGCTGAGGGGGGAAGCTATCTTTTTAGCATCGGGGAAGAGCTGTAGCACCTGTTCCTTCAGGTTGAGTTTGGAAGCCGTCAGTAAGACGCGGCTACCCAGTTTTTCACTATTTTCCTTAAATAAGATCGGCAGTACCTCGGCGGGTACGGCAAACCCGGGGATTTCCGGTAGCGGTGTGACTTCGGGTTTGGCCTGACGAATACGTTGGAGCATTTTTTGCTTACTCATGAGCGGCGGTTTTTTTGGTACCATTCCTGAAAACTTTCTTTAGGCGCTTCGGGGAGGTCGCGGTCTCTACCCCAGGTGTTGAAGCGGTTGTAAATCAGGCCTTTTGGTAGAAGCCTAAGCATGCGACGCCCCCATTTACCCGCCATACGGTACAATTTCGGGCGGGCAAAAAGCCAACTGGTCATTTGCATACTTTTCTTTTTTCCTGCTGGGAGATGCCCTTCCTCGGCGATGACCTGCCGCCATTTGTACAGCTGCGCGTGGATGTCGATTTTGACCGGGCAGACGTCGGAGCAGGAGCCACAAAGCGTGGAGGCAAAAGGTAGATCACTATATTTTTTCAGGTCTTTTCCGGGGGTTAGGATAGAGCCAATCGGGCCAGGGACCGTATAGCCATAACTGTGGCCACCACTGCGGCGATAGATCGGGCAGGTATTCATGCAAGCTCCGCAGCGAATACACTTTAGGGAGTTGCGAAAGTCTTTCCGACCTAATTGATCGGTACGACCATTATCTACGATCACGATATGCATCTCACCACCGGGTTTGGGCCGGTGGTGATGGGAGGTGTAAATGGTAATGGGTTGTCCGGTAGCACTGCGGCCCAGCAAGCGCGTGAAAATCCCGAGGTGTTCCGCTTTGGGAATGATCTTTTCGATACCCATACAGTGAATTTGTACCGGACTGAGGTGTACACCCATGTCGGCATTACCTTCGTTGGTACAAACCACCACGCCGCCCGTTTCGGCAATACCGAAGTTGACGCCGGTAACCGCGGCCTGAGCTTGTAGGAATTTTTCTCTCAAATGCTGGCGGGCACTCTCTGTCAAATATTGCGGATCACTAGCCCCTTTTTCGGTGTGTAACTTTTCGTGAAAAAGCGCACCAATTTCTTCTTTTTTAAGGTGGATGGCGGGCATAACGATGTGGCTTGGCGCTTCTTCTTTTAGCTGAATGATGCGCTCCCCCAGATCGGTGTCAATAACTTCAATGCCCTTTTCGATTAAGTATTCGTTGAGGTGGCACTCCTCGGTGAGCATGGATTTACTCTTGACGATACGTGCTATCTTCTTTTTCGCGAGGATATCGTGTACAATGCGGTTGTGTTCCTCAGCGTCGGCCGCCCAGTGGACCTGCACCCCGTTTTTCTGAGCGTTCGCTTCAAACTCATCCAGGTATTCGTCGAGCTTAGAAAGCACATTGTTCTTTACTAGAGAGCCCAGTTCCCGTAGTTGTTCCCACTCGGGAATATCGTGAGTAGCGGTATCCCTTTTGGAACGGACCATCCAAAGGGCATCGTCGTGCCACCTGGTACGCTCGGCGTTACGGATAAAGGCGGCGGCTTTTTGGGCGTGCTGATTCATGGATTTCAATTATTGAATTTCGGGTTGTTGATTGCTTAATGGGTCATGCTGTTGAGACAAGGCATGCCTTGTCTGTACTCTACGGCTCAGTATGATTAAGGATCTCTACCAGGTGTTTCACCACAATTGGTTTTTTCTGTCGTTTGAGCAGGCCCTCCAGGTGCATCAGACAGGACATATCGCCCGCGGTAATGACTTCTACTTTTTGTGCTTCGTGTTCGGCAATGCGATCCAGTCCCATACGTACGGAGATATCCGGCTCATTGATGGCAAAGGTACCTCCGAAACCACAGCACTCGTCGGCTCGTTCCAGCGCGACCAGTTGCAAATCTTTCACCATACCTAACAATTGCTTTAGTTTGGATTCTTGCGGCAGGACACGTTCCGTACCGGTACCCAGCCGCAGGCCGCGTAGGCCGTGGCAGCTTTGGTGCAAGCCTACGGTATGCGGAAACTGACTGTCCAGTGATTTTATCTTTAAAACATCCAACAGGAACTCACTGATGTCATAGGTGTTTTGTCGTACCCGACGTACGTCCTCATTCTGTTCGATGATATCGTAATGCTTACGCACGTGGTAGGTACAACTACCGGAGGGCATAACGATGTGATCGAAATCTTTATACTGCTCTACAAAGTAAGTATAGTTCTTGCGGGCATCCTGCTCGCAGCCCGTATTGGCCATCGGTTGGCCACAGCAGGTCTGACCGGCAGGAACCACGACTTCACAGCCCAGTTTTTCCAGTAATTCCAGGCTGGCAATGCCTACCTGAGGATAGAATTGGTCGATGTAACAAGGGATGAATAAACCTACGGTCATTACTTTATAATTAATGATATAGGCTATAAATTAGTCATTCCTCATTTAAACAAAGAAACTATCCGGGTAATTTCCATGTCTGATTTGGTTTTTATTAAATTCCTTCGGCTTATCCGTCCTGTGCTTCTACCGCCGCAATACCGACCATATCTACGATCTGGCGGACGGTGGCTTGCATCTGTAGGATGTGAATTGATTTTTTCATACCCAGGAGTACAGGTCCCGTCACGGCCATTTTACCGGCTGTATTTAGTAAGTTGTAGGCAATGTTGGCCGATGACAGATTCGGGAAAATGAGGACATTGGCTTGTTCTCCAGCCAATTTGGAAAAGGGGTATAATTTTAATAAGCCCTCTTTATTCAGCGCCAGGTGGGCTTGCATTTCACCATCTACTTTCCACTCCGGGTGTTTCTCCTGTAGGATTTTGGTGGCTCGTCGCATCAGTACGGCCGACTCACCATTCGGCACGGAACCAAAGTTAGAATAGGTGAGGAAGGCGATACGTGGCTCTATGTTGTAATCCTGTACCCGATAAGCGGCCAATTCGGCGATACTGGCAATGTCTTCGGCCGTTAAATGGTGGTTGACGGTGGTGTCGGCCAGGAATAAGGGACCTGTCTTGGTAGATAAAATATGCATACTGGCCGCTTTGCTGACATCCTCCCGGGCTCCAATCACTTGCAGAGCTGGCTTCATCATCAGTGGGAAAGGTTTGGCCAAACCACCAATAACGGCATCGGCATCACCCATTTCGACCATCATTGGACCAAAATAGCGGCGAGATTGGATGAGCTCTCCGGCGCCTATCCGGGTGATTCCTTTCCGTTGGCGCTTTTCGTAGAGGGAGTCAATATACTGGTTTCGGCGAGCCTGCTCCGCTTCATCGGCGGGTGACTTGGGGTCAATGATGGGGACCCCCTCCAGGTCGAGTTCGTGTTCCTGAATTAGATCATTGATGATGGATAAATTCCCTAAGAGAATAGGGGAGGCAATTTTTTCTTCCCAGACAATCTGAGCGGCCTTTAGTACCGAGAGTTCTTCTCCGTCGCAGAAGACCACGCGTTTGACATCCTGCCGGGCTTTGGTTTCGATGACTTTCGACAAGGTATTATCATTACCCAGGCGCTTGGCTAATTCGAGCTCGTATACATCCCAACTCTGAATGGGTTCCTGGGCGACTCCGGATTCCATAGCGGCTTTTGCAACGGCCGGTGCTACGGTAGTGATCAGACGAGGATCGACGGGCTTGGGGATAATGTATTCCCGGCCAAATTTGAGGTTGGCATTATTGTAAGCCATGTTGACAATGTCGGGTACCGATTTTTTAGCTAGTTCAGCGATGGCGTAGACGGCCCCGATTTTCATTTCTTCGTTGATTTCGGTTGCTCTTACATCCAGTGCCCCCCGAAAGATATAGGGAAAGCCCAGTACATTATTTACTTGGTTGGGATAATCGGAGCGGCCGGTAGCCATGATACAATCGGGACGTACTTCAGTAGCCAGTTCGTAACTGATCTCTGGGGTGGGATTGGCCATCGCGAAAATGATGGGATCTTTCGCCATATCCTTAATCATATCGCCGTCCAGAATATTTCCTTTGGATAAACCAATAAACACGTCTGCCCCTTCGAGGATTTCTGTCAGGGAAGTATTCCTGGGTACGGTGTTATTGATAAACTCCGGTTTTTTACCGTTTAGGTTATCCCGATCTCCGTGGATGAGCCCCTTGCTATCGTACATGTAGACGTTTTCCTTTTTTGCGCCCAGCGAAATGTAGATGCGCGTACAGGAAATGGCGGAGGCCCCGGCACCATTCACGACAATTTTTGCTTTGGAGATATCTTTTCCTACCAGCTCCAGCGCGTTCAGCAAGGCGGCACCACTAATGATGGCGGTACCGTGCTGGTCGTCGTGCATGACGGGGATATTGAGTTCTTCCTTTAGACGTTCTTCAATCTCAAAACAGTCGGGCGCGGAGATATCCTCCAGGTTGACGCCACCAAATGTCGGCTCCAGCACCTTTACGGTACGAATAAATTCATCAACATTTTTGGTGTCCAGCTCCAAGTCAAAGCAATCGATATCCGCATAAATCTTAAAGAGAAGTCCCTTTCCTTCCATCACAGGTTTACTGGCCAGGGCACCAATGTCACCCAGCCCCAGCACCGCCGTACCGTTACTAATGACGGCAACCAGGTTTCCCTTAGCCGTGTACCGATAGGCATCGTTGGCGTTTTCCTGAATAGCCAGACAGGGGTCTGCCACCCCGGGAGAATAGGCCAGAGACAAATCACGTTGATTAGCAGTAGATTTGGAAGGAATTACCTCGATTTTTCCGGGTCTTCCCTTGGAGTGGTAGTTTAATGCTTCTTCTTTGAGTGTTTTCTTGGACATGGCGTGTTTTACTTGGTTATATATGGCGAAGGTAAATAAACCACTTTTTAAAACCAAGGATCGCCATTATGTTCAAAGAGTGGGAAGTCTAACTTAGTTAAAGGCGAATTTTTCCCGACGGTGATATTTATATGATAGGGTAATACTTGTGTTATTCAGTGATTATTTGCTAATTTACGCAATCGATTGTGTCGATTGCGTATGATTTAATTTTGGCTAGAAATTAATAACCTAGGTAAGCTAATATTTTGGCCGAGGGGATTTTTTCGACTGACCAGGCATCTTTTGAAATCATAGCCATAGCTATGGTTGAGAAAAATAACGACGTCAGGCGGAAAAAGAGCCCGCCAAAATGCTAAGGTATTTAGGTTACAGAGTATTAAACTTGTATCATGAATAAAGTTATTGCTCAGCAGCTTTCTGCTGGAGAAAAAGTAGGCTACGCCGTGGGAGACTTGTCGGCTAATCTGATCTTTCAGACGCTGATGACCTTTTTGGCTTACTTTTACACCGATGTATATGGGATCCCGCCGGGTACGGCGACGGTTATCATTTCTACGGTTGGCATCGTGGCGGCGCTGGTTGTTAATCCGGTGATTGGAGCCCTGGCCGATCGCACCAGGACCCGTTGGGGGAAATTCCGTCCCTGGATCCTATGGACCTCGGTGCCCTTCGGTATTATTTCCATTTTGGCCTTCACTACGCCTGATTTGGGGCCTTCCGGCAAAATCGCTTACGCTTTTATTACTTATTCGCTACTACTGACCGTTTATTCGGCGAATAATTTACCTTACGCGGCGCTGAGCGGGGTACTGACCGGCGATATGGCGGAGCGGAACAGTATTTCATCTTATCGGTTTACAGCGGTGATGGTGGCGCAGTTCATTGTGCAGGTCTTAATGTATCCGATTGTGAACATCGTGGGGGATGGCGATAAAGCAGTGGGTTTCTCCCGGGTGATGATCTTTCTGTCGATTATCGGTACAATCCTTTTACTGATTACTTTTTTTACCACCAAAGAGCGGGTCGTACCCACGCCCGAACAGACTGGGAGTCTGAAGGAAGATATTGCTGACCTGTTTAAGAATCGCCCCTGGGTGGTCATGTTGGTTCTGACGATTTTAGTCTTTGTCACGCTGGCGCTAAAAGGGGGGATGTACATCTACTACTTTGAGAATTATTTGAATGAGGCCAGTATTGCGGCCTTTTTAACCAGCGTTGGCTTTACGAGTTTCGATAGTGCCGCCGCTTATGGGTTCAGTATTTTTAATGCCGGAGGGATCATCTTTATGATTGTTGGGATTACTTTCTCCAAGCGATTAGCTGATAAGTACGGCAAGCGAGATGTATTTGGGGTAGCTCTCTTTCTATCAACGATATTTATTCTGGCCTTTTATTTCTTCCCGCCGGATGCGATTGCGATTGTATTCATCTCGCAGATTCTGCATGGCTTTTTCTACGGTATTACTATTCCACTGCTTTGGGCGATGATTGCCGATGTAGCCGATTATTCCGAGTGGAAGAATAACCGCCGGGCGACGGCGATCATTTTTTCAGCGATGATGGTGGGCCTGAAATTGGGACTGACCTTCGGGCAGTCGTTGGTGACGGGTATTCTGGGCTTCTACGGCTATGAGGCCGATCTGGTACAACAAAGCCCTGAGACCATTAATGGGATCAAACTATCGGTGAGCGTGTACGCCGGTTTGCCCTTCCTATTGGGCATCGTTCTGCTGTTTAGCTTCTATCAGATTAATAAGAAGATGGAAGTTGAGATTGAGCAGGCTCTCTTACAAAAAAGATTTTAACCTACTACAAATGTAAAGTAATGAGAACAATACCCTTTATATTTTTATGCTGCTTATTATTTGTCGCTTGTCAATTAGAATCGGACACTAAGGCAACGAATAATTATGAAGGACTGGCGAAGGTGTTTGAAGATAACTTCTACATCGGTACGGCACTCAATGCCGATCAGATTCTACAAAAAGATCCCGCCGTGGATAGCCTGATCCAGACGCACTTTAACGCGATCGTGGCCGAAAACTGCATGAAAGCCGAGCGCATCCATCCTGAGCCAGATGTTTATTCCTGGGAGCTGGCCGACGCCTTTGTGGACTACGGCGTGCAACACAATATGCACATCACCGGACACACACTGGCTTGGCATTCTCAAACGCCCGACTGGTATTTTCAGGATGAACAGGGTAAGGACCTGAGTCGTGAAGCCATGATCGAGCGCATGCGTGATCACATTACGACCATTATGCAGCGCTATCGGGGTAAGGTCGCAGGTTGGGACGTGGTCAACGAAGCTATCCTCGACAATGGTGAGATGCGACCCAGCAAATTCTACGAGATCATCGGACCCGATTGGGTGCAGATAGCCTTCCAAATCGCCGCCGAAGCTGACCCGGCGGCGGAGCTGTACTATAATGATTACAATCTGTCTAATCCAGAGAAGGGGCAGGCCGTCTACAATATGGTGAAAGCCATGCAAGCCAAAGGTATTCGTGTGGATGGCATCGGTATGCAGGGCCACGTTAATGCGAATTCCCCCTCGCTGGAGGATTTCGAAAAGAATCTACTGCTCTTCTCCGAGCTAGGTAAGGTGATGATTACCGAACTGGACGTAACGGTTTTACCCTGGCCCACTGAGCGTGTGACGGCCGACGTATCCGAGACGGCCGAGTACCAGGAGAAAATGAATCCTTACCCAAATGGGTTGACCGACTCCATGTCGGTGGCACTAAATGATCGCTTTGTGGCCCTTTTCGATCTGTTCCTCAAACACCAGGATAAGATCACGCGGGTGACCACCTGGGGCGTCAACGATGCGCAAACCTGGCGCAATAACTGGCCCATCCGCGGTCGCAGCGATTATCCGCTGCTATTTAACCGCGATAACAGCGCCAAACCCGCTGTAAAACAGATTATTAACTTGAAGAAAAAACAAAGCAATCCATGAGTATAAAAGTAAGACATCTGGTGGACCATCTCTACACCGCCGATCCCTCGGCCCACGTTTTTGAGGGGAAGATCTTCATCTATCCCTCCCACGATATCGACGCCGGTATTCCCTTTAATGACAATGGCGATCACTTTGGTATGCGGGATTATCACGTCTTTTCTATGGATCAAATCGATGGTCCGGTGAATGACCACGGGGTGGCTCTGGATATCGACGAGGTTCCCTGGGCCAAACGGCAGATGTGGGCGCCCGACGCGGCGGAGAAAAATGGTAAGTATTACTTCTATTTTCCCGCTAAGGACCACGAAGATATTTTTCGCATCGGCGTCGCCGTGGGCGATCGCCCGCAGGGCCCCTTTGAGGCGCAACCCAACTATATTAAGGGCAGTTTTAGCATCGATCCCGCCGTTTTTTACGATAAGGATTCCGACGATTATTTTATGTATTTCGGGGGCATCTGGGGTGGACAACTACAGCGCTACAAGACCGGGCATTACCAGGAAGACGATAGCGAGCCGGCCGACGAAGCTCCGGCACTTTGTCCCAAAGTGGCTAAGCTGACTGACGATATGCTCGAATTTGCCGAAGAGCCCCGCGATTTAGTTATACTGGATCCAAAGGGGAAGCCCCTGAAGGCTGGCGACCACAATCGGCGCTTTTTTGAAGCCGCCTGGATGCACAAGTACCAGGGGAAGTATTATTTTTCTTACTCTACGGGAAACACGCACCTGCTGTGTTACGCCATTGGAGATAATCCTTACGGCCCCTTCACCTACGCCGGCCCCATTATGACGCCGGTAATTGGTTGGACCACCCACCACAGTATTTGCGAATTTGAGGGCGAATGGTACCTCTTTCACCACGATAGCAAGCTATCCGGCGGTGTGACGCATTTGCGGAGCATGAAGGTCGCCAGGTTGAGCTATAAACCCGATGGTACTTTTGAAATTTTGGATGGGATGATGGAATAGAATAAAAAAAGAAGGTTCATCTTTGATAAAGAAACTCGATATAGTGTTGATCAATACGAAAAGGGGCAAGTCTGATCAAGGGTACCCCAATTAGTGAAGTAAATACCAATACAAGAAGAATTAAGGGAGTTAACTTAAGATGTATAAATTGGCTTTTGAAGCTGTCCGCAGGCACTGTGGGCAGTTTTCTTATCTTTTCAGGTAAAGACCAGTAATGCTCATTTTGGCTAAGGAAAGGTAAAAACTCAAAAGCCATCTTAAAAACAGGACAGAAAGATGCATAATCGATATATCTTATTATTTATATGTCTTTTATTTACAGGACTGGTGAGAGCTCAATTCCAGCTGCCCCAACTGATTAGCGACGGTATGGTTTTACAGCGATCTGCTCCCGTTAAGCTGTGGGGATGGGCTGCTCCGGGCGAAAAAGTGAGGCTGCTTTTTCAAAGTACCACCTACCGGACCAAAGCGGATGAAAAGGGCAAATGGAGCTTAGAACTGCCCGCTCAGCCTCCCGGTGGGCCACATCAATTAATCTTTAGAGGTAAGGAAAAGAAAGTAGTCATCCAGGATGTACTATTCGGTGATGTCTGGATCTGTGCGGGGCAATCTAATATGGTACTACCCATGGAGCGCGTTAAAGAAAATTATCCAGAGGAGATAGCCAATGATCACTTTCCCGAGATTCGTCACTTCTTCATTCCCACCACCACCAATTTACAAGGACCGCAGGAAGAGCTCACCGGTAGTACCTGGAAACGAGCGGTTGACGAAGATTTGCTCCGTTTTTCCGCCGCGGCTTACTTTTTTGCGAAAGCGATCTACCAGGAAGAAAAAGTCCCCATCGGATTGGTCAACGCCAGTGTGGGCGGCACCCCAATTGAGGCCTGGATCAGTGAAGCGGGCTTCCAGGACTTCCCCAATATCCTGGGGACGATCTCCCGGAATAAGGACCAGCGCTACACCCGCCAGTTCACTGAGCGCCCTGAAAATACCAGCCCGCCCAAACTGAGAGATCAAGGTCTGCTGGCAACGCCCAAATGGTACGATCCCAGCTACCAACCCCGAAATTGGCATCATTTTAACCTACCCGGCTTCTGGGAAGACCAGGGGGTACGCGATCTGAATGGCGTAGTTTGGTTTCGTCGGGAGGTCGAGGTGCCGAATAGTATGGTGGGCAAAGAGGTAAAGCTGTTTATGGGGCGCATCATTGACGCCGACGAAGTGTACGTCAACGGGCAAAAAGTGGGGAACATTACCTATCAGTATCCACCGCGGCGTTACACCGTTCCCGCCGATCTGCTCAAAGCGGGCAAGAATCTCATTACGGTACGCGTCACCAATTACGGTGGTAAGGGAGGTTTCGTACCCGATAAGAATTATGCCCTGGAGCTAGGGGATCAGCGCGTCGATCTGACTGGGCATTGGCAATACAAGGTGGGAGAGGTCTTTCGACCAGGTCCACCTAGTGGCACCTACGATCAATTCTGGGCGCAGAATCAACCTGCGTCCCTGTACAATGCCATGGTGGCTCCGCTGACTAGCTTAAAAATTAAGGGCTTCCTTTGGTATCAGGGGGAGTCGAACCTATCCGATCCCGAGCCGTATCGGGTGTATTTACCTGCGCTGATTCAGGATTGGCGCCAGCAGTTTAATGCAGAAGATAAGCCCTTTCTATTTGTACAATTGGCCAATTACGGCGACGTTGATTACCTGCCGGTGGAAAGCAACTGGGCCGTTTTACGCGAAGCACAAAGGCAAGCCTTGGCGGTCGAGCATACGGCGATGGCGGTAGCCATTGATCTGGGAGAATGGAATGATATTCATCCACTGAACAAGAAAGGGGTGGGGGATCGCCTGGCGCTGGGTGCGCTGAAGCTGGCTTACGATAAAGATATTATCTACGCCGGACCGCTTTTCGAATCGGCCGAGGTAGAGGATTCACAGGTTCGCCTACATTTTTCCAGTGTAGGTGGTGGCCTGGTCGCCATCGACGGCGAGCCTCTGGCTTTCTTCGAGCTGGCGGGCCGCGACGGACAGTTTTATCGAGCTTCCGCCAAGATTGATGGTCATACGGTATTGGTAGAACATGCAGCCGTTCCAGCGCCCCAATACATTCGCTACGCCTGGGCGGATAATCCCCGGGGCGCTAATTTATACAATGAAGAAGGCTTGCCAGCTGCTCCCTTTCAAAGCAAATTAAAAGAGGAAGAATGATGAAGAAATATAGCCTGCTTGGTCTTTTTATGTTCCTGGTTTTTTCCACGACTGGCGCCCAATGGCTGAGCGAAGCCGAGCGCGATAGCATCAATCAACTGAACCGCGCCGATCATCAGCTAATGATGGAAAAGCTGGGGCTTCATGAAATGCGGCCCGGCCCTTCTGGTGATCCCGAAGCGTCCAATGCCGCTAACGCCGACGAGTCTCAGGCCAAAACCTACGAAAGTCTTCCCGATCCGCTAATTTTTAATAAAGGGGAGCCCGTAGAAAGTGCTCAGCAGTGGCAGCGTCGCAAAAAAGAACTCTTCGAATGGTTTGATCGGGAGATATACGGCCGGGTACCGGAGAATATACCGGAAGTAACCTGGGAAATCGTAGTCGAGAAAGATACCGTTGAAGGGGACCTACCCGTCCGATACCGGGAGCTACTGGGGCGAGTTGATAATTCGATCTATCCAGACATTGAGGTTAATATCCAATTGACTTTGGTTACTCCGGTGGCTGCGAAAAAGGCTCTGCCCGTCATTTTGCACTACGGTTGGGGCTTCTCCTTTCCGAATAATCAGCCTGGACCCAGCTGGAAGGAGCAATTGATAGAGCAAGGTTGGGCTTACGCGATTATTGTACCCACCAGCTACCAGGCTGATAATGGGGCCGGACTGCGCGGTGGCATTATTGGTTTGATGAACCAGGGGGAACCCCGTGATCCCGATGATTGGGGCACACTGCGAGCCTGGGCCTGGGGTGCCAGCCGAGCCGTTGATCTGTTCGGAACACTACCAGAAATGGATGCGGAGCGTGTCGGTATCGAAGGCTTATCGCGCTACGGCAAAGCCGCCCTGGTCACAATGGCTTACGAGCCCCGGATTGCCATTGGCTTTATCGGTTCATCCGGAGCGGGAGGGGCTAAGATCTTACGCCGAAACTTTGGGGAGCAGGTAGAGAACCTGGCTTCTTCTTACGAGTACCACTGGTTTGCCGGGAATTTCATTAAGTACGGTAGCCGCCTCACGGCCAATGATCTGCCGGTTGATGCCCACGAACTGGTAGCGCTCTGTGCGCCGCGGCCGGTATTTATCAGTTCTGGCTCGGCGGAGGTGGAAGGCACCTGGGTCGATGCCAAAGGTATGTTTCTGGGTGGTGCTTATGCCAGTCCGGTCTACGAGCTCTTGGGTGCGAAGGGGATGGGGACTACGGAATTTCCACCTCAGGAAACTACTTTGATGGAAGGTGATATAGCTTTCCGCCAGCATGCCGGCGGCCATACGACGGCCCCCAATTGGCCTTACTTTATCGAGTTTGCACGACGATATTTTAAATAATCAACAACGTGTTACTAATGAAAAATATCTTATTACTCTTTGTCTTACTTACATTATGTTCTTGTAATCAGCGCGACTCGACCACCAGTTCGGAGTTGACGGAGGTCCCGACTACTTTTCAAAACCCTATCCTGGCGGGTTTCAACCCCGATCCCAGCATTTGTCGGGTGGGCGATGATTATTACCTGGTCAATTCTTCCTTTGGCTTCTTTCCCGGGATACCGGTCTTACATAGTAAAAACCTGGTAAACTGGGAGCAGATCGGTGCCGTACTCGACGAGAATCAGCAACTTAATCTTTCGGAGCAGCGCATTACCCGCGGCTTTTTTGCGCCGGCGATCACTTATCACGATGGTTGGTTTTACGTAGTCTGTACGCTGATTGATGAAGGGGGGAATTTTATTGTGAAATCAAAAAATCCAGAAGGCCCTTATTCGGAGCCTTACTGGCTTCCGGAACTCAACGGGGGGATCGATCCTTCTCTGTTTTTCGATGAGGATGGTAAACTGTACGTGATTTACAATCTGGGGCCCCCGAATGGAGAATCGCTTTACAGTGGTCACCGTACGATTCGGATGCGGGAATTAGATCCCGAAAGTCTTCAGGTGATCGGGGAAGAAATACTGCTAGTCAACGGTGGCGTAGATATTACGCAGGAACCGGTCTGGATTGAGGCCCCTCATATCTATAAGATCAATGGGTACTATTACCTCATGTGTGCGGAGGGCGGAACCAGCTATAATCATTCCGAAGTAGTCTTTCGCTCGCGGGATATCCGCGGGGAATATATTCCTTATGAGGAGAATCCCATCCTGACCCAGCGAGACCTGGACCCCAGTCGACCGAAGCCTATTACTTCGGCCGGACACGCCGATATGGTACAACTACCTTCCGGTGAGTGGTGGGCCGTTTTTTTGGCTTGTCGACCTTACGAAGGCGGCCATTATAACACCGGTCGGGAGACCTTTTTGGCGCCGGTGGAATGGCAAGACGGTTGGCCGGTGATTAATCCTGATTTTGAGGAAGTACAGTACGAATATCCTTTGCCAAATACCGGAGCGGCGACTAATGAAGCCAAAAGCTTACAGCGTGGATTGTCTTACGAGATTGATTTTACGACTGCACTGGATCAGCGCTGGCTTTTCCTGCGTAATGTCCGAGAATCTTGGTATCAGCAAGATCAAGCGTCCGGCACCTTATCGATAGACCTAAGGCCGGATGTCATTGCTGAACGTGGCCAGCCTTCGCTGATGCTGCGCCGCCAGCCCCATCTGGAAGGAGAGGTGAGTACTTTTCTGCGTTTTAGCCCCGAAGAGCCGGAGGAGATGGCCGGGCTGATCATTTTACAAGACGAGACCCACTACTACTTTGTGAACAAGGCCGCGGATCGCCTACAATTATTAAAGCAAACGGAAAACGCTTACGAGCTTTTGGCGGAAGCCGGTTATACAGGCGAAGGGGTACACCTAAAAGTACAGACCAGAGGAGATCAGTACCATTTTTGGTACAGTGAAGAGGGCGATCATTACGAGCCGCTGTTGGAAAATGTGGATGCCACCTACCTGAGTTCCGAAACGGCGGGTAGCTTTGTGGGCTGTCATTATGGGCTGTACGCCAGCTCGAATGGTGCTGAAAGCTCGAATCAAATGGTGGTGGAATATTTTAATGTAAGCAGCGACGAGTAAAAAGAAAACGGGGCAGGAATAGAGGGGCCGCTAGGCTATCTCGGCAGCGTTTCTGATCTGGCGTTGGGAGGAAGCCCTAATAATCAAATGGGTACCCAGGGTGATATTATCGACCTCGCTTTCTTCCTGCTTGATAATGTCAAGTGCGCGGAATAAGGCCGCTTCGCCCATTTGTTCTGCCGGATGATGAACCGAAGACAGGGCGGGTTCGATAATTTCACAGATGGGATCATTGTTGAAGCCAATAATAGCCAGTTCTTCAGGAATCTTGATGCCCTGGCTTTTAGCATATTGGATGGCACTCACGGCAGCAGTGTCATTTGCACAAACAATACCATCAATGGCGGGCCTTATAGATAATGCCTGCTGAGCCAGTCGAGTGCCCTCCTCCACACTTAGGTGCTCGGCCTGGAAAATGATCGATGGATCAAGGGGTAAGTTGTGGCGCTCCAGGGCAGCTACGTAGCCATTGCGGCGATTTTCGTAGATGCGCTGGATGGGATCTCCCCCGAAGTGCGCAATGCGGGTACAGCCCTGTTGGATCAAATGCTCAGTAGCCTCAAAGGAGGCCTGGTAATTGTTGATTTGGACTTTATTGACAGAGTCAATTTTGGGGATACGGTCGACGTAAACGATGGGGATATTATGCTTAGTAAACAGGTCGAAGTGGCTGTAGTCTTTGGTTTTCATCGCCAAAGAAGTGATCAGGGCGCAGACCCGACTATTATACAGCGCTCGCAGATATTCTTTTTCGAGTTCCACATTATCGTGCGACTGGCAGATAATCACTTGATAGCCTTTTTCACGCGCCGCATTTTCAATGCCGGCGATGAGAGAAGCAATAAAGGGACGGTTGATCCAGGAGACGAGTACACCGATGGTTTTGGAGTTATTGGTCCGTAAGCTGGAGGCTAGTTTGTTGGGACGATAGCCCATCTCATCGGCCAGTTCCTGTACTGCTTTTTTGGTTTTTTTACCGATACTTTGATGATTACGTAGTGCCCGGGACACCGTAGAAGCAGATACATTTAGTCGGCTCGCTATATCGTAAATGGTAATATCCTTTTTTTTATCTTCCATGGTTTCGTTTAAGCCCGTCTTTATAAATAGGGCATCTCTTTGAAAAGACCAGGATGAAAGTACAAATTGTTTTGAAAATAAGCAATGCAATCGATTGCAGCTTTCTTTATTTTTCTTAGTTTGTAGGTAAGATTTAATAAAGGTTCTTCTTGAAAGAAAAGTTTTATGATGAATACATATCTATCCATTTGCCGGGCAAGTAGGTCTATCTTTCACAGGTCCTGGCTGGTCGGTCTGGTTTTTTTATTTTCCGGCCCATTGATTGCCAATAATGGCTACCAACTTTGGTTGAATTACGAGCCATTACTACCCGGACAGCAGATGCAATATCAAGCTACTATTGGTACGGTTTTTTTAAAGCCGAATACTCCTACTCGACGGGTGATTCGCGATGAATTAAAGACTGGTCTGGGCAGTATGTTGTCGTATACGGTGCCCTTTGCGGAAAACAATGCCGAAGCCAGTAAGGTACTAATCGATCTGGTTGATGCACCGGTTATTCAGAGCAAAGTTGCAGAAAAAGATCGAACTGCCATTACGAAAGAAGGCTACCTCATCCTCCAAAAGGGAGAGCAGTTAATCATCACCGCCCAGACCGAAGTAGGCTTACTTTACGGTACCTTTCACTTGTTGCAGCTTATTCAGCGCGGTGAAAGTCTGAAAGGTTTAAGCATACTCAATAAACCTAAAATACAGAAACGGGTGTTGAATCACTGGGATAATCTGGATCGTACGGTAGAGCGCGGTTACGCCGGCTTTTCCATTTGGAACTGGCACGAGCTGCCCGAATACATTGATCAGCGGTACATCGATTACGCCCGTGCCAATGCTTCGATTGGTATCAACGGCACGGTAGTCACCAACGTCAACGCCAATGCCCTGGTCTTTCGTGCTGATTACCTGGAGAAAGCCGCTGCGCTGGCCGACGTATTTCGCCCCTACGGTATTCAGCTTTACCTGACGGCGCGGTTTAGCTCACCCATTGAGCAGGGCGGGCTGGATACGGCAGACCCACTCAATCCAAAAGTGCAACAATGGTGGAATGAAACCGTGGAGAAAATCTACGAGCGCATCCCGGATTTTGGTGGATTTTTGGTGAAAGCCAACTCCGAAGGCCAGCCTGGACCACAGGAATACAATCGCACCCATGCCGACGGTGCCAATATGCTGGCCAAAGCGCTGGAACCACACGGCGGCATCGTCATGTGGCGCGCTTTTGTATACAGCGACGAAGAACCAACCGATCGCGCCAAACAGGCTTACGACGAATTTGTACCCCTGGACGGCACTTTCCTGCCTAATGTACTGGTTCAGGTAAAAAATGGACCGATTGATTTTCAACCGCGCGAACCGATCCATCCGCTCTTCGGAGCCATGCCGGAGACCCCGCTAATGATGGAGTTTCAGATCACCAAAGAATATCTGGGACAGGGTACCCACCTGGTGGGACTGGCCAATATGTACGAAGAAATTTTACAGACGGATACTTACGTGGAGGGAGAGGGTTCAATCGTGGCAAAGGTGATCGACGGTACGCTTCACGATCAGCAGCTGACCGGTATCGCGGGCGTTGCCAACATTGGCACCGCCACTAACTGGACGGGTAATCTCTTCGGGCAGGCCGACTGGTTTGCCTTCGGACGCCTGGCCTGGAATCCCTACACCTCCGCAGCGGCTATTTTTAAGGAGTGGAGTGCCCTGACCTGGGGTCAAAGACCGGATGTACAGGCGGTAAGTCAGCAATTATTGGATGAATCTTACGAGGCCTGTGTGCAGTACATGACTCCGTTGGGCCTGCACCATATTATGGCGGCCGGTCATCACTACGGTCCGGGGCCATGGGTTTCAGAGATGTCCCGTGCCGACTGGACTTCGGTCTACTATCACAAAGCGGATGCCGAGGGGGTAGGTTTTGACCGTACTCAATCGGGCAGTAATGCCCTGGAGCAGTACGCTTCTGGCTTTCGCCAAAAATATGCCGATTCAGATGATTGTCCGCTGGACTTGCTCTTGTGGTTTCATCATATCCCCTGGGACAAAAAGCTGAGGACGGGTCGTACGCTCTGGGCTGAATTGTGTCTTCAATACCAACAAGGCGTGGAAAAAGCAGATTCCTTCTTACCTTTATGGGAGCAGGTAAAGGGAGAGGTTGATGAAGAGCGCTACCGCCAGGTGAAAATGCACTTGCAGATCCAGGCAAAAGAAGCCAAATGGTGGCGGGATGCCTGCCTGTCTTATTTCCAGACTTTTTCCAAGATGGATTTTCCGCAAGGACATCCCGAGCCAGCACAAGCGCTGGACTACTATTTGCAGATTTCGCATCCCTACGCCCCGGGTATCCGTCCGCGCTGGTAAGTAAAAAAAGGATGTGCTGTAGAGACAAGGCATGCCTTGTCTCTAAAAATAAATTAAAATGAACAATAAACGCACTGTACTCATCACCGGTGGTTCTTCGGGAATCGGCTTTGCCATCGCCCAACGCTTTGCCAATGAAGGTTGTTTGACCATCATAACCGGTCGAAATATTGAGAAGCTAGAAAAAGCGGTGGAAGAACTGGGAGAAAATGTCGTTGGTATTCCCTTCGATATGGATCAGCTGGAACAAACGGCCGATTTTGTGTCTAACCTAAAGGAGAAGTATGGGCAGATCGATGTACTGGTCAACAATGCCGGAATTAACCAGAAGAAAGCATTTACGGAGACAAGCGACGAAGATTTTCAACGCATCATTCTGACCAATCAGACGGCACTTTTTGCGCTGTCGCGGGAAGTGGCTAAGGTCATGTTGGAGCAAGAGGAAAAGGGTAATATTGTCAATATAAGTTCCATGGCAGCCCATTACGGCATCCCGAATGTGGTGAGCTATACGGCATCCAAGACGGCCCTGGAAGGGATGACCCGCTCGATGGCGGTGGATCTGTCTCCTTCTGGCATTCGGGTCAACTGCGTGGCGCCGGGTTTTATCAAGACGCCCATGTCTGCTAAAGCGCTGGACAATGATCCGGAGCGAAAAAATAAAGTGCTTTCCCGTACGCCCATGCGTAAGCTGGGCAGCCCGACGGAAGTAGCGAATGTGGTCTTTTTTCTGGCTTCCGAGGAAGCCTCTTTTATCACGGGAGAAATAATTAAAGTAGATGGAGGCAACTCGATTGGTTTTTAAAAGCTTATGGATTTTGGGCTGGCTGGGGGTGTTCAGTGCTTGCACTCCGGGGGAAGAGTCGGCTTCGGCGGCGCAGGACTTATACGCTACTTTTGAGCAATTGGCTCCTTCGGATACCCTACACGTCGGTCTAGATTCAATGGCCTCGGGGAAGGTGCTCGATTTTGAAGGTTTTTTTGCGGCTGTGGATAGTTCCTTGCTTGAGGATATGATTTACGAAGTAGATTCTACCGACGGGAGCTTGCGGGCACTCTGGAAAGTAGCACTTGATGAGGATTATGATCTATGTTTACTGGAGCTGCGGCAAAACTGGTTTCAGTTTCGCTATGGTCTGGTGTATGCTACCGAAGCGCGTCAATTTATTCATCTGGAACCCCTGGCGTATTTTTACGGAGGAGAAGGTGGACAGCTTTTTAGCGAAAGCTGGCTACTGAATCAACGGCTCCTGATCTCCAGGGAGTCAGAACGGGCCATACGCTGGACTGTAGAGGGCGAAACGCAGGAAAGTATCCGTAGTAGCCTGTCGGCCCAAACCTGGTCTTCGTCACAATTCCGGGAGCTGGCAGTACCCGATTCCGTTTTTTGGATGCAGAAGGAGTTAGCCATTGGCTTTTAGCACTTGTACGGCCAAAGAGAATGCCCTATTTTTGAAACATTATTTAGAACTAAACTACCAGTAAATGAAAAGACTGCTTTTCAACCAGACAACATTTTGCCTACTGTTTTTCCTTTTCCTTTGTAGCGGGATAATTCATGGCCAGGTACTGGTCGCAGATATCAACCAGGATAATCAGGATAGTGATCCGGAAAATTTGGCTAGTAATGGAGAAGTACTAATCTTCACGGCAAATGGTGATGAAGGTAATCAATTGTATCGGGTTAAAAAAGGAGAAAACCAGCCCAAACCCTTATTGTCATTGGCAGAAATGGGAAGCAGGCTCTGGGCTTCCCAATTAATTGATAGCAGCTTTTATTTCTTAACGGGTAGAGGCGATAGTTGTTATTATCATCAGGTGAATATATTTACGGAGAGCTATCAGTTATTGGCGGCTTTGCCGGGGAATCCCAGTCAGGGATCCGGTGATTTTACCAAGGCGGGCAACACTGTCTTTTTCATCCACCGGACCAATTTTGGCGAGTTTCAATTGTGGGGCATTCCCCAGTCCACCCAGGTGCCCGTGCAACTTGGTATCCTGCCGAATAACTCTTTTCCTGAAATTTATTTTGCTTTTAAAGAGGAAATAATTTTTGGGTTTACTACTGAATTTATTGCTGAGAAAAGCCAAATTTGGAAGAGTGATGGTACCCCTGAAGGCACTGTGGAGCTGTTTAATCCCGATCCTACGGGTAGTCCCAATAATTACGGGAATTTTAATTTCCAGCTGTTAGGAGATTATTTTTACTTCACTGCTTTTTCGCCTGAATATGGTTATGAAATATGGCGCTCGGATGGCACCCGGCAAGGAACGGACTTATACCTGGACTACAATTCAGGGACTGCTAATGGCGTCTTTAGACTGAAGCAATTAGGAGATCTACTCTATTTTATACCTTCGGATACCATACCTGGTGTGCAAATTTACCAGCTTGATCCAGAACAGGATTCCATTCGCCTCTTTTTTGACCAAAATACTATACCCGAGGCTAATTTTAATGAAGATTTTTTTGACGCAGCAGGGAGTATTTACCTTGTAACGAGAGGCTTTAGCAGCCAGCGTGCTCTCTGGCGGGTGAGTGAATCTAACGACACAATTGTCAAAATAAAGGACGATGTATTATACCGACGCTTCGGTAACAGCCCTCCTTTAGTGCAGGAGATAGGAGGCACCCTTTATTTTTTGGCTAATCACGAGGAGTTTGGCCACGAGTTATGGAAAACCGACGGTACCGCCGAAGGAACGTCCCTGGTGGAAGATATTTACAAGGGAGGAGATGCCTCTGGCATAAATGATCTTGTTGCTTTTGACGGTCGTTTGTTTTTTAGTGCATTGAGTGCCGATTATGGGCGTGAGCTGTGGTCATCAAACCATGAAACAGGAAATACAAGTCTAGTAGAAGATTTGAATAGTAATGAATCAGGAGACAGTTATCCTGGTAGATTCTTTGAGTACGATAGTACGCTGTTCTTTAGCGCCTATATCAATTGCCTTGGCCGGGAGTTATACCGTACGCTGGGAACACCAAGTACTACCCGCCTGTTTAAAGATATTTCACCGGGTAAAAGAAGTGCTGACCCTTATGGCTTTTTGACTTTTAAAGATCAACTTTATTTTACCGCTCAAGATGGAAATGGACAGCAACCATTTTGGGTGTCGGATGGGACTGCCGAGGGTACCCAGTTGGCTTTGTATTCCGATATCAATTTCCCTACGCTCAACACCTACTCGCCTCCTTTCCCCTTAGGAGATCGATTGATCATTAGATCCATGGTGAGAGATACAGGACTTTCTATCCTTTCCTCCGATGGTACCCAGGAGGGAACCAATATCATTAAGGTGATTAGTAGTGGTGGCGCGACGGGAACGGGGATAAGGTTCGTTCCAATTGTGGCAGATAGCTTATTAGCCTTTGAAGCGGCAGATGAGGAACTGGGTAATTCAATCTGGCGGACAGACGGCACTACGGACGGTACCTATATACTTAAATCTTTTCCAGGCAGTAGCTCCATTGGTGGCCTGACGCCACATAATGGACTGGTTTTTTTTCGGGTAGATTATTTTGCCAGTAATCAAGCTTATTGGTGGCGGACGGATGGGACGGTAGAAGGGACCTTCCAGATAAGTGTATTTTCAGGAGAGGCGGACGAATTAGTTCCTTACGAAAATGAGGTTTACTTTACACACCGTTATCCCGGGGGGGTAGCGATGTTTAAAAGTGATGGTAGTCGAGGAAATACCGTACAAGTTCCCTTTGACGTGGAAGGTAGCCGCTTACAAACGATTTCAAGACTCCAAGTATACAAGGATAAAATTTATTTTTACGGAGATGATGGCACCCATGGCTATGAGCCCTGGGTCTATGATCTAATAGAGTCAAAATGGTCGCTGTTGAAGGATATAAATCCTGGCAGTGCTGATGGTGGATTAGGAGCCCGGTTTTATCCCATTGGGGACTACCTATGTTTCTTTGCCATGGACGATCAGCATGGGCGTGAGCTTTGGCAAACCGATGGTACTTCCGAAAACACGGTACTAGTTAAGGATTTAACGCCGGGACCACAATCCTCTATATCCTCAACTATGTATCCTTACCAGGGCTTCTTATATTTTTCAGGAAATGGAGGAGCTGAATTTGGTTATGAATTATATAAATATTCTCCCTACGATAAGGATGACGACGGCTATTTGCCCGACGTAGATGCCGATGATAATGATCCGCTGGTAAATGTGGACGAGATAGAAGATCCGACGGCCATAGCAGTGACCTGTAGCGTAGATAGTACCGTAACAAATATCTATGCTCTTTTGGATCTTACGCAGATCACTGTGTTTCCCAATCCGACGTCAGATTACATTAGAGTTGAGATAGACGATCATCAGGCCTACGAAGTTCATTTAATTTCTCCTCTAGGGCAGCGATTTAAGCTTGGCACAAGACTGGTGGAAAGTACTACTTACGATCTGAGTAAATACCCTGCGGGTTCTTATTATCTTCTGATTTCAAATCGAGAAGGGAAAAAAGTTGGTCTGAAACAAATACATAAATTCTAATCTATGTACCATCTTATCCAATCCATGCGTTGGTACGGTCCACAGGATACCGTGCCACTCGAACACCTGGCCCAGGCGGGCTGCGAAGGCATCGTTTCTGCCCTGCACCAGATCCCGGCAGGAGAGATTTGGACGGAGCAGGCCGTACACGACTATAAAGCCCAAATCGAAGCGGCAGGTATGCAATGGTCGGTAGTCGAAAGTTTGCCCGTACACGAAGCGATCAAATACGGTGGCGCCGAGCGCGATCAACTCATCGAGAATTATAAAGCTTCTTTGATTAACCTGGCCAAAAATGAGGTGCGCGTAATTACCTATAACTTCATGCCGGTGCTGGATTGGTTGCGTACCGATACCGAATACCCTACCGTAGGCGGTGCCCGGACGCTGATCTTCCGCAGGCTAGACTATTTAGCCTTCGATCTTTTTTTCCTGGAAAGGGAAGGGGCCGCAGAGGAATATACCCAAGCGGAGCTCGCTGCCGCGAAAAAACATTACGAGCAATTATCAGCCACTGACAAAAAGCGCATCGAGGGGAATATATTGCTGGCTTTGCCCGGTGAAAAAGAAAATTTCACTTATGAGAAAGTAAAAAGGCTGTTAAATCAATACCAGGAAGTCGATCGCCAGCAGTTGAAGGCAAATCTGGACTACTTTCTGGCAGCAATTCTACCCACGGCAGAGAAGTGGGGTCTACAGATGGCCATTCATCCCGACGATCCACCTTATTCCATTCTGGGCTTGCCGCGGATCATGAGTACAGCGCAGGATGTGGCCGATATGATCGCCGTAAATCCTTCTGCCGCCAATGGGCTCTGCTTCTGTACAGGATCCTTTGGCGCTCGACCGGATAATGATATTCCGGCTATGCTGAAAAAGTGGTCGGACCGTGTTTTCTTCCTCCACCTGCGGAATACAGCCAGGGATGAAGCAGGTAACTTCTTCGAGGCACCCCATCTGGAGGGCAGCACCAATATGTACGAGGTAATGAAGCTCGCTACGGAGATCATGCAGGCGCAACAACGTCGTATTCCGATGCGGCCCGATCACGGCTTCCGCATGCTGGATGATCTACATAAAAATGCTTATTCGGGTTATTCGGCTATCGGTCGGCTGAAGGCTTTAGCAGAATTACGGGGTTTAGAATATGCGATTCAGCAGGCAAATGCGTAGATTTATTGTGTTGAGGTGTTAGGCGTAGGATGCCCTACGCTCTATTGATGTCGCTAATTAAAAAACCACCATCATGAAAATATATCTATTTACACTTTTGGCTTTCTTATCTTGTAGTATGCTATCCGCCCAAAATGACAGTATCGCCATGCCGTTATATTCCGGTGAGATTCCGAATAACCTTAAACTGCAGGAAGAAAAAACCGAGCGCATCGGCACGGGGCGTCGCTTTATCCGGCAGATTTCGGTGCCGGAGATTACTTATTATGAACCAGCCGAGCCTAAAAATCGCGCAGTGGTCATTTGTCCGGGTGGTGGTTATTCGGGGGTCGCGATCGATCACGAGGGCTACCAGGTAGCGCGGGTCCTCCAGGAAAACGGTTATCACGCTTTTGTACTCAAGTACCGCAATCCGACCAGTGGTGGTTATTACGAAGACCAGTCCATCGTGCCGCTACAGGATACGGAGCAGGCACTAAAAATAGCCAGGGAGACTCTGGTGGAACGCGGCTACGAAGCAATGCCGATGGGCATCATGGGCTTTTCGGCCGGGGGGCATTTGGCGGCGACCAGTTCCAATCAGTACGACTACGATTTTGCCATGCTCATCTATCCAGTAATTACTTTTCTAAAGCCTCATCTACATCAGGGCTCCCGCGATAATCTACTGGGAAAAAAAGCGAAAAAAGCAAAGATTAGAGCATTCTCAGCGGAGCTGATGGTCGACGAGGCTACCCCACCTACTTTCCTGGTACATGCGGCCGACGACGGTGCGGTGCCGGTACAGAATAGTCTGCTGTATTACGAAGCCTGTCTGGCCAACGAAGTGCCGGTCGATATGCACCTGTACGCCGGTGGCGGCCACGGTTTTGGCATGGTCAATCCCACGACCGAAGATCGGTGGATGGAGGCTTTGTTGCATTGGCTGGGGAGTATGGAGTAAATTGGTGATTTGTTGGATTATTCTAATGCAAAGCGGATGGGTAAGTGTATAATCTCCGGGATGATCCCTACGCTGATTGTTACCTGCTGATGATGTTAGTCGATTGGATCGCCATGAGTTTTGAATTTGGCGGTACGGCGCGGGCGCATTATGAGCAGCATAAAGAAAGAATTCACCTGCCAGACTGGTCTGTCGAATTGATGTACCGGGTTTTTGATTGTGTTTATGATTGATGGAGATAAAATGTAGGGTCAGGTTTTTCTACTTGTTGACAAAGCTTTATCTTACCTGGCGTAAAACAGGATAAGAAATCCACAAAGTGAACTACCTAAATATATTTATAAAGACCGGACCCTATGTATTTTGTATATACAGTCTGCTCTTCTGCTTACCACTGAGCGGACAGACAGATGCTCACTTCGACCATTACACGATCGAGCAGGGTTTGTCTAGCTCTCGAGTAAGATCTTTTCTTCAGGATAAGGATGGTTTTGTTTGGATAGGCACCGCCTCCGGACTAAACTGGTTTAACGCCTATGAGTTTACAACTTTGCATGCTAATGCCGATGACAGAAATGGACTACGACACAATGGTGTTCATGCACTATTAGAAGACAAACACGATAATTTGTGGGTAGGTACGAAAAAAGGGCTACAACTGATGAATAGGGAAGAGCAGCTTTTTTTTCCCACAAAGGAGGATCAAATTGCCTCAGTAGATACCATAAAGAATGTACTGTGTCTGCTCAAAAGTAGCCAGGGAGATATTTGGGTAGGAGCGTCGAATGGATTATTCAGGATAAAGTTGAACAGGTCCGTCCTTAGTTCGGATGATTTAAAGGCGGCTATCCAGGATGGCTCCTGTGTAATTGAAGTTCTTAACCCAGCGTCGGCAGAGGCTGGGTATACTAGAGGTGATCGAATCTGGAGCTTAAACGAAGATACCGAAGGGAGATTATGGATAGGAACGAACACTGGGCTTAGCTGTTACGATCTTCATCAGAATAAATTTGTTGGGCTTCCCTTCCCTCAGACCGATAAAAACCGTCTGCTTTTTGAAGAAGCCATTCAGGCTCTTGCGGTTATGCCAGAGGGGACCCTTTGGTTAGGTACGGAGCAGGGCTTATTTACCGTAGACATCAATCGGGGGAAATGTAGCAAGTTTGTCGAGCAAACTAGTAAGGGAATAGACTTGAAAAACGACTTTATCACCGAGCTGGTAGCTGATCAAAAGGGTAATCTATGGATGGGTACCGACGGGAGTGGTGTTTTTCGCTGGAATGCAAAGGAACAGAGCTTATTACAATACAAGAATAGTCTAACGGATCCGTATAGTCTGATCGATAACAATATAGAAAGCATGTACCTGGATCCTAATAACGGTCTTTGGATTGGGACACACAAGGGGGTAAGTTATTACAATCCCCACAGGAAGCCCTTCAAGATTATCAGAGCCGGTCTGGGAGAAAATGCTATTCGACAAGGTACCATCGAAGATATCTTGGTGGATGGAAACACCATTTGGATTGGCATCGACGACGGTGGGCTGAGCAAGTACCAAATGACGGATGGGGAGGTAACGAATTATAAGGCAGCAGATAATGTAAATAATGGTTTAAAAGATAATGACGTAGTTGCCCTGGTCAAAGACAACGCCTCTAATTTATGGATTGGGACCTGGGGTGGAGGTATAAGTCGCCTGAGTCCGCAGGGGCAGTTCTACCACTTCCTGGACGACCCTACTATTCCCCCCATGGCGCAGGATCTTTTTATTAGTACATTTTTTAAGGATAGCCAGGGTGATATCTGGATTGGCACGGTGGATAATGGGTTAATTCATTATCAGGTAAAGGAAAAACTGTTTCAGTTTTTTGAGACGAGAATTAATACCCCGGTAAGTATTCCGGGTAGCTGGGTAATCGATATTAATGAGGATACGGCGGGTAACATTTGGGTCGTAACTACGGCCGGCGTTTTTACATATGCTCCGTCTAAGGGGCAAGTCAATCCCATTACCTGGCCGGATTCTATTGCCGCCGATAATATTATGGTGCTTCATCCGAGTGAGGACGGAACGATGTGGCTGGGTAGCCAGCAGGGGCTAATCTATTACAGTCCTACCGAAGCAGCCCGGATCATGACCGTATCAGACGGTCTGGCCGACGCCTGGGTTAAAAGTATTGAGGAAGATGGAAACGGAAACCTATGGTTAGGGACGGGTAAGGGGATTTCAAAGTACAATCTGAATGATCATTCTTTTAAAAATTATGATTCTTCGGATGGATTGCCGATAGGGGAGTTTAGTAAGGCTTCCGCCAAAACGGCAAGCGGAGACTTACTATTTGGAAATATCAACGGATTGACGCTTTTTGACCCGGATAGTATTCAAGCTTACACCTCCATTCCTAAAGTAGCCATTACGGAATTACGCCTGTTTAATCAGCCAGTCAGCATAGATAGAGGAGAAACTACTGATAAAGAGCGGAATATTCTATTGGGCAGCCACATTTCTTATGCCAAAGCTATTTCATTAAAGCATTGGCAAAACTACCTCTCCTTTGAGTTTGCTGCTTTAGAATATTTGAACCCTTCGAAGAGTATTTACCAGTATAGGCTCAAAGGCCTGCAAGAGGATTGGTTGACCGCCTCTGCGGAGTACCGTATTGCTTCCTATACCAACTTGGCACCTGGGAAATATACCTTTCAGGTGATGGCGGGTAATACGGAGGGTGCCTGGAGTGATCAACCGGCAGAAATAGAGATTTTTATTTCTCCACCCTGGTGGAATACGCCCTGGGCATTCTTGCTTTATGCTTTTGTCCTGGCTGGAGGAATCATTCTGGCCCTGCGCATCATGAAAAGTCAATGGGCACTACAGGCTGAGCTCGATTTTAATCAGAGGGAATCCCAACGGCTAAAGGAGCTGGATCATTTTAAGAGTCAACTTTATACCAACCTCACCCACGAATTTCGTACACCCCTAACGGTCATCCTGGGCATGGCCGAACAGATTCGGACTGCTCCAAAGACTTATCTGGAACAGGGGATACAACTCATAGAAAATAATGGTCGGAGCTTATTACGATTAATTAATCAGCTGTTGGATTTGTCCAAGCTGGATAATAATGTGATACAATCCAGCTTGATACAGGGAGATATTGTTGCTTATCTGCGGTTTATTACTGCTTCTTTTCAAACCTACGCAAATAGCAAAAACCTGTCTTTGCGCTTTCGATCGCAGTTGGAACAGCTGGAAATGGATTATGATCCTGACCATCTCCAGCAAGTCATGTATAATTTGATTTCGAACGCCATTAAATTTACCCCCTCGGGGGGCGAGATCGTCGTGCGTCTGCAAAGAGAGCAGGATCACCTGAAAATAATTATTGAGGATAATGGTATCGGTATCCCAGAGGCAGCGCAGGCTCACATTTTTGATCGCTTTTATCAAGTCGTTACGGATACTAAATACGAATCCATTAATAATGTGGCGGGAACGGGGATTGGTCTGGCCCATACCCGTGAGCTGGTAAAATTAATGCAAGGTAGTATAAGCGTAGAAAGTGAACTGGGTCAGGGAACTGCTTTTACTATTTATTTGCCGATTGCACATCAGGCAGCTTCCAGAAGCGTAGAGGCGGGTAAGGTCTGGCAGGCACCGGTCACTATTCAGCATCCCCGCCCGTCAAAGACCGATTCGGGAAAGCCACGTTTGTTGATCATTGAGGACAATCCAGATGTGGTGCTGTACCTGAAGGGATTTTTAGAGTCCGTGTACCAACTCGATTTGGCTTACAATGGAAAGGTTGGTATAGAAAAAGCCTTAGAAAATATTCCAGACCTGATTATTAGTGATATCATGATGCCGGAAAAGGACGGCTATCAAGTTTGTGATTTCCTAAAACGGGACGAGCGTACCAGCCATATCCCTATCGTTCTGCTGACGGCTAAGACGGGGATGAATTCCAGGATTACGGGCTTAAAAAGGGGGGCGGATGCCTACCTTTCCAAACCTTTTTATCAGGAAGAGTTGCTGGTCCGTCTGGAAAAGCTTTTGGAGCAACAGCAGCGCATGGCCGCGTACTTGGAAAATAAGCTAAACGGTAATGGGGGTGCCTCCGCTCCTAGCCAAGTCGAAGAAGAAGTTATAGAAATAGAAGATGCTTTTATTCAAAAAGTGCGAAGTATTATAGCGGAGCACTATCCGGATGAAAACTTTTCCCTGCCTGCTCTTTGTACCTACCTTGGAATGAGTCGTTCTCAACTCTACCGTAAGATGCAAGCGCTTACGAATACAGCGCCTTCCACTTACCTTCGAATTTATCGCCTCCGGGCGGCAAAAAAGTTGCTAGAAGAAGGTAAACTTTCGGTTTCAGAAGTTTCCTGGCAGGTAGGCTACAAGGATCCCGCTCATTTTTCCAAATCTTTTCTAGACGAATTCGGGCATCATCCTAGTGATTTCCTTAAGTAGTTGATTAACAGTGTTTAATAGTTTTCATGCAACGATTTTTCAGTTGGTGGTGCCCAGCCATGCAACGAATATACAAGTAATTGAACGGGATTGACAAGAGGATAATCCTTAAATAATATAGTTTTGTTATCGTGTTGAATAGATGAGTAATAATTGGTTTAAACCGGTTTATTACAAAACAAACACCTAAAACTTTGTTTTTTACAAATTTAATAAAGGTGGGGTCTGGCTTTGCTTGACGATTGTCACGGCCAGGCCCCTACTCTGTAAAAAATGCCAGTTATAAACGGTTTATTTATACCCCCCCCAGGATAAAACCTTGATCTACTTAAATACCTAAATATTAAAAATTATGAAACCTTTATTTGTGATTACCTTGATTAGTTTCTTTACCCTGAATCTTTCTGCCCAAACGGTTGCTATGGAAACCTCCAATAGCGCAATGAAAACCACGGTATCGGCAGAAAAGAAAGCACTCATTAAACGGCATACACGATCCGCAACCCAGCAAATCCATGTCAACTTAAACAAACATCTGGACTACACGCCGCAGATGGAAGAATACCGGGTAGAAGGTGAATTTGAACTGGTTGTTTTCTTAAAAACAAATGGTCGGGTTGCCAAATACGAAATAGAGGGCGAAGCGTCGCCTTTGCTTCGTCATGCCGTTAAAGAAGCCATGGCCAAAATGGATAAAATCCTTTTCCGGGGACTTCGGTACGAAGGAACTTCCAGGGTTCGGGTTCCGGTTAAATTTCTGAAGTACTAAAATAGAGAAAGCCGGCATCGATTTCTGATTGATGCCAGCTTTATTAAGCTAGGGTTTAATTATTGCCCTGGTATTGCATTTTTTTCCATTCCTGATGGTTCACATTGGGATCCCGCTCGGGATTGTAGAACTCATCGTTGGTGCCAAAGTACTGGCCAAATTGATTCACGTAATAGTACTTGTAGCCAGATTCAATATTCGTTGTGGTACCGGTATAGGGGTTGATCATGGTATTGCGCTCGTGGATAGCATTAATTTCGCTATTGTGACCGCGGTCGTTCATGCGGCTGGTGTTTTTCCAGGTCTCCTGATAGATATCAGAAATCTCACTATTGGTCCGACTAGCAGCCATCGCACTGTTAAAGCTTTGGCGTCTGGCGGCCATTTTACGTTGGAAAGCAGCATCATTAGCGGCTAATTGTCCTGCTTCCTTGCGGTTGTAGGCGGCCAGGTATTCTGGATTTATTTTTGCATTCGCCAGCGCATACACGAAGGCCTTTTTGTCTTGTGCAAAGGTATTCCCAGTGGCGTAAAGATTATGTCCCCAGTGGTAGGCATACCGGCCCATTTGGCTGGTCTTTACGACGAAGTGTAATATGAAGTAGCCTTTGTTACCGGTTCCCTTGTCGACGTACTCAATTCCCTTGGCCTGTGTATGATTCTGGGCGGGCATATAGCTGTAATAGCCTTCTTGCTCCTGTAGATCAGCCCGGGCAATTTGCGGAAGGTCTTCCATACGGACGATCTGGATTTTATGTTGATAATTGGGCATAAATACCTGATTGATGACCTGATCAATCGAAGTGAAATTGACGGGCCCTCCCTTAATAAATCCCGCCTTTGACCCAGTTGGCGTGGTCCAGTAATCTTCTACACTCCAATGTGCGGGCAGTGGTACATAACGGGATACCATACCGAATTGTGGGTTGTAAATTGGGAAGTATTTAATGTTTTCCTGTTGATGGTTGGGGCCGCTTACTTGCGCTTGGTT
>Ga0102940_1000034_pt1 | contig 83445 bp, 68 predicted proteins | sample SalPonR2_C_D1_MG_FD_78215 | JGI IMG/M metagenome (GOLD analysis project Ga0102940, IMG submission 78215) | Salt pond soil microbial communities from South San Francisco under conditions of wetland restoration - Salt Pond MetaG R2_C_D1_MG | ecosystem: Environmental > Aquatic > Marine > Intertidal... | reverse complement strand
GGCATTTACGACAAATATAGGCTGTACGGTGGGGATTTCGGAGTTTGGCCGACAGATTCTGCGAGGAGGAGGAGGAAAAGCTTCCCTGCTTTTGCAGAACAAAACTATCTTAGCCGTTTAATCAGATCCATACTATGGTATTCCTTATTCTCTCCATTCTGTGTTCCACCGCTATTGTGCTGATTTTTCGTCTCTTTTCCCGGTATGGCATTAATAGTTTACCGGCCATTACGGTAAACTACCTTATTTGCGTACTCTGTGCCTGGGGCGCTCTGGGGCGCTTTCCCATTACGGCTGATAGTCCGCAACAAGTTTGGTTTCCCTATGCCATTACGCTGGGCTTCGTTTTAATTATCGGGTTCAACCTAATCGCAGCTACCGTACGCACGTTCAATGTGACCGTGGGAGCAGTAATGCAGAAAATGTCTTTAGTTCTTACCGTACTGTATACTATTCTATTTTACGACGAACGGGTGAATGCCTGGAAAATACTGGGTATCCTTTCCGCTTTAGCCGCCATTATTCTAATCAACTGGCCACGAGCCAGCAAAGCCGAACAGCAGCAAACTCCACGCCTTTGGTATCTATACCTCATCCCCCTACTGGCCTGGATCATGAGTGCTGCCATGGAAATATTGCTTTTTCGGGTCGAGCGCCTGACGGGTCAAAATGCCGATCTTAGTTTTCTGGCATTTTTATTTGGGACGGCATTTTTACTGGGTACTTCCCGCCTTTTGTTTGCTGGCTTGCCTTTCGGCAAAAAACAATATAGCCCCTTCACCGGACGCGATCTGATAGGGGGCGTAATCTTAGGCGTTGTTAATTTCGGCTCCATCTATTTCCTACTGCGGACCATTGGCATAGGATGGGAAGGCTCAGTTGTTTTCCCCATTAACAATGTCAGCATTATTACCCTGGCCGCCCTAACAGCATATTTGGTGTTCAACGAAAAATTAGGTAAAATCAACATTTTTGGTCTGGCCCTGGCCCTGGCCGCTATCACCTTAATTGCACTATCGTAATGTCTACACCAAAGGATACCTACCAAACCATTCGCGCGGAGAGCAGCGGGGAATTTCGCGATAAAGGGAGTAAGTTTTTGGCCTACGCCTACCCCATTGAAAAGGAAGAAGATATTGAAAACTACCTGGCAGAAGTTCGCAAGCTGCATCAGAAAGCCCGTCATCACTGCTATGGTTGGCGACTGGGCACGGATGGCAATGCCTTTCGTGCTAATGACGACGGTGAGCCCTCCGGTACTGCCGGTCGTCCCATTCTCGGTCAGATCGACAGCTTCGAAGTAACTAACGTCATTATTATTGTAGTACGCTATTTTGGGGGAACCCTCCTGGGCACTTCCGGCCTGATTAATGCCTATAAGACAGCCGCTGCCACTGCACTCGATGCGGCAGATATTTACGAACGGGTGTTGGAAGACGTTTATCGTCTGACCTTCGACTACAGCAACCTGCCCCAGGTGATGACCGCCGTTAGTAAATTAAATCTGCAGGTTGTGCAACAGGATTTTGGCCATACCGGTCAAATGGATATTGCGCTCCGGCAATCCGAAGCTCAATCAACTCTGCAACAACTTAAGGCATTAGTTGCGGAAGTGTACCTGGAAGAAGTAGACGCGTTGGAAAGTATTGAAGGATTCGACATTACGCTGCAGTATACGCGCTAACGTTGGATGAGCATTTTGCCGGCAACGGCCTGGAAGCCATCAGTCAGGGCGTAGATAAAGAAGCCCTCCGGTAAACGGCTACCGTCGTATTCAATCTGATTTAACCCGGGAAAGACATGAACAGGCTGTTGATCCTGAAGCGTGCCCGTAAGGTCGTAGACCTGTAAAAAGAACTGTCCCGACACTTTTGATTGAATAAGAATTTGGGTGAAATCAGCAAAGGGATTTGGCCGGTTGCGCAATTGCAATTGATTGGCAAAAGGCTCTCTTGTGGTTGATGCGCGGGCACAGCCAGGATGGTTTTCTTCCCGCAGAGTCAGGCGGTACCTTCCACCGTCCAACAGCTCAGGCCCGGGAAACTGAATCTGCATAGTATCTGCGGCAGTACGCAGCTCACCATTCAGCTGAAGATCATAGGTACCAATTGCTGCCTGTGCTGCCGGTGTGCCGTAAATAAGCAAACAAGCGGCTTCCATTACTTCAAAGGTGCAGTTGGGTGGATAACAGCGATAATCTAATCCTGCAGGCAAATTCATTAAGCCGTCTTCCTCATTCAGCAAAAATTGGGTGGGGTGGACCTCCGGCATCCCTGCTACATCCAACCGCGACGGCACGCGAATAGTGAGGTTGTACAAAAATGACGTATTGAGGCAGGCCGTATCCCCGATTCCTGCGTCCGGCGTTTCGTCGGTGGCTGGCTGTGGGTAGAGAAAAACGGTACTATCGCGCAAATTTCGCTCGGGTTCACAGATTAATTCCTGAGCGCAGGACCACTGCGTCAGAAATAACCCAACCATAAGAAGACCCCATTTTTGCATATGCCTGGCTTTTCGCTAATGAAGATAGCTTTTTTTGGTTACAGGGAGCGATTGGCATTTTGCAGCATAGCCCTTACCAGATACATAAAAGGCTTTTCTTCCGACAACTCCTCTAATGTCAAATGCATCCGGTAACGCCAGTAGTGGTTGGGGTCAGCGGGAATATTGATGCGTTCCGCGAAAGGATCCTCAAGCCGCAGACGACCATCCATCGCCAGGAGATCTTGCAGAGGAAAAACTGTCCACATACTTGGCCACTGCAAATGCTGACGGATAATGGCCTGCGCGACGTACGGCTCACATTGCATGGGGTGATTACCTTCCAATTTGAGCTCTTGTTCGTAGAACCGCTGTATATACGCCCAGTCTTCTTCCTGCCACCACGCACGAATGGGAGACATGTCATGGGTAGACGGACTTGCTACTGACAGGTAAGGAATATCTACTTCCTGCAGAAATTCCGTCTCGGAATTTTTAGACATGCGTTGAATCTCCAAACTGAGAATGCTCAAAATACGCATGACATCGGGTACACAGGCCGGTACCATACCCAGGTCCTCCCCACAAATTAGCATATCGGTAGCGTCGCGCAATGCCGGCAGTTTTTCCATGGCCTGGCTTCGCCAAAAATCTTCCTGTCGACGATAGTAATAGTCGATATACAATTCATGAATTTGCTGCCGGGCATAAGGATCAAGGTTGGCGAAAGAACTCGTTTTCATAAGCTCGATCCGGGGATGTAGAGCCCCCTCGCCTCTATCCGGTTCGACGATAAACAACCGATTTGCCATCAGCGCAAATAAAGCGTCTTTCCAGGGCTGCAGTTCGGAGTGTTCCTCGAGGTAAGTCAGTATCGCCCGCTGACTATGCAATGATTCCCGGAACTGATAGCGATCACCGTGAGGTTCCAGAAATATAGCTTTAACCGCATCTGCCTCCGTCCCAAAAAGATCAACTAGAACCGCATCCGTAATATAGGGCAGGCAGTATCGGTCGTAATCAAAGGCCAGGCCACGTTGGGTAAACTCCTCGCGCGAAACCGGGATGGCCGGGTAAAAATAACCCATTGTTCCGGCTACCTGATCCTGTGGAATCTGCCAGATGCGAAAGAAGCCAAGGATGTGATCTATGCGATAGGTATCGAAATACCGGGAAAGCTGCGTCATGCGGTCGCGCCACCACTGATAATTATCTTTAGCCATTTCTGGCCAGTTGTAGGTGGGGAAGCCCCAGTTCTGACCGGTTTCAGAAAACGGATCGGGCGGTGCTCCGGCCTGAGCATCCATGTGGTATAAGTGCGGAGCTACCCACGCATCTACACTATGCCGATAAATGCCAATAGGTATATCGCCTTTCATGATCACCCCCTTTTGGTGCGCATACGCAGTAGCCTCGCGCAGCTGCTTATCCAAATGATATTGGATGTACAACCAGTATCCGACTTCTGCAAATACCTTCGAATCGGGAGAACACATTTTTTCGATTTGCTCGGGCCGATATTCTGCATCATCTCCCCATTGCGAAAAATCGGCCGTGCCGTGGGTGTCGCGCAAATAACAAAATACCGCATAGGCATCCAGCCAGTGTTTATTTGCCGCATAATATCCCTGAAAGGATTTGCGCTGGAAGAAGGTCTTTTTTTGCTGTTTGTACAGTGCCCGCGTCAGTTTTTCCTTTAAGGTAAGCACGGCCTCCAGATCTACCTCTGACTGACGGTTTAGTGCCTGTTGTTTTCGGGCTACCACATCGTCGATAACGCGCTCCGAACCATCCATATCGGCAACACGCAGATAAAGAGGATGAAGGGCGAAAACGGAAATCGCTGCATAGGGGTAAGAATCAGCCCACGTGCGAGTGGCTGTCGTGTCATTTACAGGAAGAATCTGCACCATTTTCATGCCTGCTGCTGCTGCCCAGTCAGCCATTTTCTTTAGGTCAGCGAATTCTCCAATACCCATACCTTCTTCGGAACGGAGGGAAAAAACGGGTATAGCAACCCCCGCTCCTTTCCAACCGCCGTCGGAATACGTATAATAATCATCGGTTATAATCCACGACTCATTATAGCTGGTCGGCAGAAAGACGGTACGGTTTTCTCCCGCTTCGATATCCATGAGCTTCCCCGTTCCGATTTCTCGCCAGGCAAATTTATATTCGATATGCTGACCGGGATGCACATTAACCTCGGTACGCCAGAGTGGATAAGTGCCACTACCCATTCTGATCCCCTTATCGGGTGCCCAGGCTCCTAACTCCGGAACATTACCCATGATGATCAACTCTCCCCCTTCTCGCGTACGGGGAGCAAAAAGCTGCCACTGCACAGTTACCTTACCATTACTAACGGTGGGTTTAGATGATGACGTTTCCGGATTTGTCATAAGTACATCACGGAAAGGAGCCGTATATAAAGCGTTATCAGGGTGTTCGGAAGAGCGCCAGGCGTCTTTTACATGCAAAGAGATATCCGGGCGTAAAGCCACTTCCCGGAGAACGCCCCATTCCTTCTGATACGTCTGCGCGTTTTCATCAACCAGCACATACTGGTAGGCCAATATCCCGGATTCATCCGGAGTTTCCAGGGTGAATGTCCAATACCCATCTCCCTGATGATGCATAGGTACGGCTTGCTTTTCCTGCCCGTTTCCTAATGCGGGGTGACTGCCTGCCACAGCGATATGCTGCCCCCATTGTGTATGATAATGTATATGAAACGTAATGCGCATAAAGTAGTACAATTGTATCCCAACGAATAAATGGATTGGGGTAATGATTTAATCCTCCTTTACTGATCGGAGAATTATCTTGACACCGGAAAAATTAGAGCGTGTAGTGGTAAACACCTCGAAATATAGCATAAAGGTCAATATGCCGGGATAAAAGTAATAGAAATCCCACAGCTCGACGACTCTATGCGAGCTATTGCCAAAATAGAGAAAAATTTCTAGCTGATTATCTGGACCTTATCATTCTTTGTCTTTTTTTTAAGAAAATAATTTGCACAATACCAAAATATGATCTTATATTTGCATCCGCGTTCAACAGAGAACGCTTACACTTAATAAGCGGATGTAGCTCAGCTGGTAGAGCGCAACCTTGCCAAGGTTGAGGTCGCGGGTTCGAATCTCGTCATCCGCTCTAAGGCCTTCCCCATCGGAAGGCCTTTTTTTATGGCTCTTTAGAAGGTCTAATCCTTTTACTAAATTGTTAACTAAAAAGCAATCAGGTTATGCTGGTTATCGATGTCAAAGATGGAGAAAGCATCGATCGCGCACTAAAGCGCTACAAGCGCAAGTATCGCGATACGAAGATTATGCAGGAAATTCGTGGCCGCAGGGAGTATAAAAAGCCCTCTGTGCAACGCCGTAATGAAGTGCTCAAAGCGCAATACCGCAATGAGAAAATGCGGGATATGGGTGCATAATTAGCACAACACGTATTATTTCCTTTCAACTTAAAGCCCGCATTGCGGGCTTTTTTTTGCCCCACAAACCAAAGCTTGTCAGCACAAATAGAATTTTGCCTGACATAATGTCACATTGGTCGAGAATTTCCTGTATCTTTGGCCCCACTTACAAATAGACATTGATTGTCTGGATTTTGAATCAAGAACGAGGTATGGCACTGTATAACGACAATCCCACTATTGCACATCTGGATCGCACCATCGACGAGAAAAAGCAAGGTGAAGTATTCTTCAAGGAGGCTGAGACGGGCCCCAGGAAGTTTTACATAGAGAGCTACGGCTGTCAGATGAATTTTAGCGACAGCGAAATTGTCGCCTCTATTCTATCTGATGTAGGCTTTTCGGCTACCCGCAACATGGAAGAGTCTGATCTGATTCTGATCAACACCTGTTCCATTCGCGAGAAAGCTGAGGAAACTGTCCGTAAGCGCCTTCGGATATTTGATAAAGTCAAAGAAAAAAGACCGGGCACCCTGGTGGGGGTATTAGGGTGCATGGCGGAGCGTCTGAAGACCAAGCTGCTGGAAGAAGAGAAACTGGTCGATATGGTGGTAGGCCCCGATGCTTACCGCGATTTACCTGCACTGGTCGCCAATGCAAATGAAGGCGATAAGGGAGTCAATGTGTTCTTAAGCCGGGAAGAGACTTATGCGGATATTAGCCCTATGCGACTGGGCAGTAATGGTGTATCGGCTTTTATTTCCATTATGCGGGGCTGCGACAATATGTGCTCCTTTTGTGTCGTACCGTTCACGCGCGGACGCGAGCGCAGCCGCGACGCTTTCAGCATTGTTGCTGAAGCCACCGACCTCTTCCAGAAAGGCTACCGCGAGGTGACTCTGCTTGGGCAAAATGTAGATTCCTACAAATGGGAAAATCCAGAAAATGGTACGCCCGTAAGTTTCGCCCAATTGTTGGAAATGGTCGCCCAGGTGCATCCTGATCTAAGAATTCGTTTTTCGACATCCCACCCCAAAGACATGACCGATCAGGTGCTACACACCATGGCCGCTCATGAAAATATTTGCAATTATATCCACCTGCCCGTACAATCAGGGAACAGCCGCATCCTTGACCTTATGAATCGCACCTATACACGGGAATGGTACATCGACCGGGTTGATGCTATCCGCCGCATAATACCGGAGTGTGCCATATCCTCCGATATCATTGCCGGGTTCTGCACCGAAACGGAGGAAGAACATCAGGATACCCTGAGCGTAATGGAGTATGCTGACTACAGTATGTCGTACATGTTCTTCTACTCGGAGCGCCCGGGAACACTTGCTGCCCGGAAATACGAAGATGATATTCCCCTGGAGGTGAAAAAGCGGCGCCTGCAGGAAATAATTCGCCTGCAAAACCAGATTTCTTATCGCCATAATCAACGCGATATCGGTAAAACCTTTAAGGTGCTTATTGAAGGTGATTCCAAACGATCTGACCAGGACTTTTGTGGTAGAAACTCCCAAAATAAAATGATTGTCTTCCCTAAGAAACCCGGGCTAAAACCTGGAGATTATACCTGGGTGACCGTCCACGAAGCAACTTCGGCTACTCTGAAGGGGACTATCGAAGAATAACTCCAGCGTTCTGAAAAACAACGGCATGGCTAATCTACAATCTATTAAGCAACGATTTGGTATCGTAGGGCAATCGCCCTTGCTCGAGCGAGCCCTTGATACGGCCGTGCGCGTTGCCGGAACCGATTTGAGTGTTCTTATTTCTGGAGAAAGTGGTGTAGGGAAAGAGGTCTTTTCCAAGATCATCCACGCCCTGAGTCCTCGTAAACACAACAATTTCATTGCGATCAATTGCGGGGCAATTCCTGAAGGAACAATAAATTCTGAGCTTTTCGGCCACGAAAAGGGGGCCTTTACCGGAGCCACTTCCGATCGCAAAGGGTATTTTGAAAGCTACGACGGGGGCACCATCTTTCTGGATGAGATTGGCGAAATGCCTTCCGACACTCAGGCCTACCTGCTGCGCGTGCTCGAGAGTGGAGAGTTTATTCGCGTCGGCTCCAGTAAAGTTCAGGTCACCGATGTTCGCATCATTGCCGCGACCAATGTGGAGCTTAAAGAACTCATCAAGAAGGGGAAATTTCGGGAAGATCTGTATTACCGCCTCAATACGGTCAACATCAAAGTACCGCCGCTGCGCGAACGCAAAGAAGACATCTACATGCTCTTTCGAAAATTCGCGGTCGATATTGCCGAAAAATACCGCATTGCTCCGGTTCAACTCGACGATCGGGCCCGTTTACTCCTAAAAAGCTACAACTGGCCGGGCAATATTCGCGAGCTCAAAAACCTGGCCGAAAAAGTATCTATCCTTACGGAAGAACGCATGGTCACCGCGGAAGAATTAATCGATATTTTTCCGGCTATTACCGATCGGCATCTCCCGGCCATTACCGATCAGGGGGAAAATGAGCGGGGTATGCAGGAGCGTGAAATCCTCTACAAGCTCCTATTCGATATGAAGGGAGACCTAAATGACCTTAAATCACTCATCTATGAATTGATCAGCAATAACGACCTTCATGTTCCGGATACCAGCAGCCTAAAAGCACTACACGCGCCCCTGCTAGAACAGCGGCTGCGCGAACAGCAAGACAACGTCCAGGCAAATCAATACTCTGATCTGGATACTTACCCTGAAGATAAGGAAGAGCTCTACCCACAGGAATCTGACCTCAAGCCGATGATTATTCGTCAACAGGAAAAAAATCAGGACGAATATGGTAGTGTAGAAATTATTGATGAAAACCTATCTCTGGAATACCACGAGAAGCAACTAATCCAAAAAGCCTTGAAAAAACATAATGGTCGGCGGAAAGATGCAGCCGAAGACCTGGGTATATCCGAACGAACCCTCTATCGCAAAATCAAACAGTATAATCTGTAGTAGACTTCTAGTTAAAAAGAACGGATGGCTCCACGACGGCTAGCCCCAGATCCTGGGCTATGGCTTTGAGCTCCTGGCGCTTAGCCAGGGATCCGAAGCGTGGTAATACCTTAATTCGCGTACGATCAGCCGCCGAGGCTTTGTTAAAAACTTTGACTTCAAAAGTCGCCCTGTTCCAACTCATATCTCCGGCAAGTATCAAGGTAGCCCCTAGCTGCAAAAGGCTTAGCGCCTCTGCTGCTGAAAAATCCGACCCGCTGATAATTACCTTCTGCTTCCCTTCCTCGACCATAGCTTCCAATTCAGCCACGGGATATATCAGTTCGCCCTGCTTACGCGAAAAGACAACACCAATCCCACGGCCAAGTAAGTCCAGTCGTTGGGCGTACGAAAAGCCATGAGGCACCAACTTAATCATTCCCGTCCTGGCCTGCCGACAAAGCTGGGCAATAGCCGCAACACTTAATTGGGTGTCTTCCCCGTCAATCAATAAGGATGCACCTTCCTGCAAAAAGACCTGGCAATGGCCATCACTATATCCTTTTAGGAAAACCTGTTCTCTACCGGCAATGATTAACTCATTTCGTTCTTTACTGGATAGAGAATATGAACGGTTATCGGAATGCTCCAGTACGAGTTTCACCCCCAGCCCCAGAAATATTTTTAGATCTTCCACCGTAGAATGCTCCGTGGGTAACACGAACAATCCTTTGTCGTACTTTTTCATAAGCTGCTTTATGACTGCCACATCGACCTGCTCGCTATGTTCTACACAGTGGTAGGGAAGAAGTTCTAATATAGTTTCCGCATGCATAGACTTAATGCTTAGTGAAGAAATTAAAGACGGGTACATCAACCCCCAGAAACAAGGAGAAACGCCCGGCGCGATACTCCCGCCGCCCTACTCCACCCGACATTACAGAGCGTACCTCCGCAGTATGCTGATAGCCTATGCCGGCCGAAAAAGGAGAACGGGGTATGTTGTAAAAACCAAAAACACCAGGTGCCAAAAAATCACCGAATGTAAGCTGGGGCGAAGAAGACAAAAGCCCCTGGTTGAAATTGAAACTGACGACCGGCCCGATATCAAGGATAGATACAAAGAACGAAAATGGAAGATAGGCAATGGTTCCATCTTTAGCTTTGCGACGGGCAATACGCCAGTTGATCGCCAGCCCAACCGGCGTCGATAGCGATGGTACCCATGCTCTTTCTGCATCGGCAACCTCCCCTAAAGGCTTCTCATAACTAACTGCAGGGCCTAAATAGGTGTTGAGCGACACATTAAAGTCACTGTTCCGCTTTAGTCGTGAATTACCCGGTTCACTTGAGTAAGACTGCAAAATAGATTGTACCTGGCCAGACGTGCGGGCTGATGCGATATCTGCCATAAAGTTACCGTATGTGAGAATCGAAGACTGCAGGGAATTCGCATCTAACCGACTTCTTCTGCCCGGCTCAGCGTCCGAGAACAGCTGGTACAGTCCCATCGCCGAAGTTAGCGCAAATCCATATTGTTCCTGAGCAATATGCTCGTAAGTACCCAGGGTATTTTTTAAGATACTGGCCACCGTGCCCAAACCCAGATTTTGTGCTATCGTGGTATTTTCTTGCGGGGTATTGAGGATGGTAGAAAAGATGCGAAGCACGCCTCTAGCTACGGGTAAATACTGCTTAATGCGGGCCACCTCTGATGAGTCAGGCTGCATCTCAGCCACGTCCCGGGCGCGACGTATGGCAGCTAGTAACTCCACCGTTTGGGCAGCTAGCAAGCCCGTAGTTTGGGCGCTTACCGGAAGGCCTTCAATGGTGGATATTCGTTGGTACAGCAGTCCTAAAAATGCCCGTCGGCGATAATCATCCGCCAGCAAGGTATCAAGTTCCTCCGGGGTCACCCAACGACGCGATTTCACAGCCATTCCCACCCTGCTGCGCACCGTATCAACTTGTTGGACTGTTTCTTCTGTGGCACTGCGGGTGGTGACCGTCATCTGCACCGTATCCCGCACCAGGCTCTGTACGGAATCCTGCCGATCTACCCGAAACGCCTCTAATAGAGCTAATCCCAATTCCGATACCGAACGTAGATTTCGTGCGTTACGCGATGCGCGGTAAAAGGCCGTTTCCTGCCCACCAGAATATACGTCATTCCAGGCCGAACGGACCCGCCCCCACTCAGTGAGCGCAGCCTGTTGCTGCTTTCGTAAAGTCAACAGCTTAGCTTCCAGAGCCAATAAGGTATCTGGCAGGGTAACGGGAGGTATTTGCTGGATAGCGTAGGCTTGCGCCAAAAAAGGGTTGTGTTGCTCCTTATCTGCGGTGGTGCTTATGGGTTCTGGATTATTTATTTCCTTGTATAATTGAGCTGCTGGGTCAAGGAATTCGTCTTTTACTTCTTCCAGAAAATCAAGTGCGGCAAATCCTCCCTGGGAAAGCCGAGCCGTTAGTTGAGGCTGGTCAATCTGCTGCAGAAGCTCCGTCACCTTTTCCCAGTTAGCCTCCATGCCGGCATAGCGCCGAAGGGCCGGGAGCGCAAGAGGTTCTTCGGCCTGATTATTCAGAGCGGTTCTATGTGGTTTCAGGAGATGGAGCAAGCTGTCCTGAAAGGCTTCTGTGCGCTCCAGGTTCTCGCCCAATTCTGCTTGTTGACGATACGGAAGAGTACTCTTGAAAAAAGCCTGCTCCAGAGCTGCAATGCGATTCGCATTAGCCGGATTAGTCATAACTTCCTGAAAGAACCGCAACGCCAGGGTATCTTGACTATTGACGATACCGGGATAATCGCGCCAAAAAGAAAGTTCTTCTTCCATCCCCTCCTGCAGGTAGGTATGTACTTTTAGTACCCGTATCCCCCGGGCCAAAAAGGTTTGCTGTTGTAGCGTTAATGCCTCCCGATGAACCTCTTTTAATCTATCCAATTGCGCTAAAGACCCCGTTAGTGCTTCCGAGATATACCCCACCGAACCGGGCTTTACCAGGGTCTGTGTTTGTTGCAACAGGCTGACGCCAAAAATACTATCTGCCTTGCTGTTTGCGACGTAAAGTGGATAATCCGACAATTTAGCTCCCTTAAATAAGGCGGTACGATCAGCCTGACTAAACGTTGCGTATAGCCGGTTAAAATCCTGATAGGCTAATGGCTCATCACGCTGTAAAAAGTACTGTTCATCGCGCAGGCTGGCCTGGATAGTTTCTACCTCCCGGGCAAGGCCAGGATGTACCAGGCCATTTTCACTACCTGCGAGGTTTTGGGGATCGGTCCACTGTACCAACTCATCGAATAGCCGATCCAAAGAAGCGTTAAACTCTAGTTGTTGGTCAACCACCGCTTTTAAAGGCCGAAGTACCGTTTTGGCGAAAGCCGGATCTCGTAATTGATCAAGAAATTCCTGGCGCAGCAAAGCATCCATCTCCAGCTCTTCGGTATGATAGGCCTCCACAGATCGCCGCATAATGGAATCAGGCGTATGCCCCGAAAGGGCCAGATTGGTAAATTCCAGGAAATGAGCAGCATTTAGTACATCCGGATTGAACCGCAAGCTCGTCAAAGCTGTATCGTTGCGCAATAGGCGGGGAAAATTACGGCCAACCTCCTGCAAGTCCTGTTTAAAATAGGGGTAGGCATTGTCGAGCATAGACCGGTAATCATTAATTTCAAACTGGGTAAACAGTCCCAGGGTTTTGGGGAACATAATCCCTAACCGCGAATTGCGCAGCCGGCTTTGCATGCGCTCCAGAAATACAATATTAAGTTCCTCCTGTGCTCGTTTTTCCACGAAAGTGGCTAATCCCCGGATAATTGCTGTCTGACTGATAAAAGGGTCTATACCCGGCTGACGGGCGTAGAGTTCTTCACTGGCTTCTAGCAATCGCTCCGGAGCCGTAGGTACCTGCCCCTGGGTTAGATCAGTACCGATAATGCGGGGGGTACCTTTCTTGTTATCACCCTGTGCCGACCTGACCCGCAGGGTCTGAAGTTGGTGTGAACGAAGTCTACGGCGCAAGGTTGTCTCCTGCCCTTTCCAGGTTTCTAACTCCTTGAAAAATGGATTGGCAAGCAAGCGATCCAGGGCGTCACTTTCCGAGCCCGGTCGTGTTCCGGGCTCCAGATAGTCGGCAAGCACAAACATAGCATCCGGAAATTGCTCTACCGTCTTTAAGGAATCCGCTTGTCCGGGGCTGTAAAAGTCGGTACGTTCTTTACCAAAAAGTAAGACAAGCGTATCCAGGTTGCGAAGTGTTTCGCGACGGTCAGCATAGGTAACCGTCACGCTGAGGGATGAGGCAGACGAAGCCACAAAACGATAGCGTCCAGGCTTCTTTAGCACGAGTGTATCCCTGTGGAGAGAGTCTGTTATCTCATTCCAGGTATAGGCTGGGGCAACTCCCTGGAAATAAACTTCGGTATGCAGCGAATCAATCTCCCGTAAAACGGAGGCTAACTGATCGGCTTTTTCGATTAGCCCCAGCCGCTGCCCGTGGACAGCGGAAGTATATAGCATCATCCCGGTCAGAAGCAGAAAACCAGACCAACGTAATGGAATCATAGAGGATTAGTTGGTGATTGATTCAGTAATATACTAGATTATTCTTTTTGCAAGCCGTACTCCGTAAGCAAAATTTCCCAGTCGGTACTTTCGGTGACCGTTAGCAGTTCTACCGAAATGCGGTCCCGTAGCTCGTAGGGGATATTTTCGGCAAACCCAAAGGCATAGAGCTGTAGATTGTACTTTAAGGGCAACACCTCAAATCGAGTCAAGCTATCCGACTCTGCCAGGTAGGTCAATAAAGGCGCATCATAAGCTACCGCTTTCACCTCCCCCTCAGCCAGGGCCTGTTCACAGGCACTCAGGTCATTGTATGTTTTTACTTCCCGAAAAAAATGCTCTTTCAGCCAGTCGGCCGTAGCCGAACCAGATACCGTAGCCAGTGGGTCTTCTTTAAAACTTGAGACATCTGACCGGTTTGCCCCCAATTGATTGACCGTCAGGGAAGATGCAATACTGGCGGTAAACCCGGAAATGATAATGATAGCGGTGAACATCCACACCAGAGCAACGACACGCCCTCCTGTTGACTGAGGTGATTTGTCGCCGTAGCCCACCGTGGTCATGGTGACGGCCGACCACCAAATACCACTCCAAACGCCCTTAATCCCGGGGTGAAATTCTTCCGGATTAATGCGGCGTTCGAATAGCCAGGCCAAGAAACCAAACACAAAAATAACGATAAATAAAGCCACGACAGCACGTAGAAAATTGAGCGAAAAGAAAGACTTTAAAAATTGTACCCCCCGTTGCAAAGGGGTGCTTGCCTCTACCAACATAGTGGCATTAGAAATGTAATACGGAGGTGAAAAATCGAAAAGAGAAGAACGTTCACTCGTGATCGTTAAAGGGTTTAGACTCATATCGATCGATTCGTCGGCCAACCCCTGCAGGAGGCTATCCAGTGGCATATACGTCAGCGTATACGGTATATCCAGTTCTTCACTAATACGGTGCCACAACCAGATACTGACTCCCTCCGGCTCGGTTCCCTTTGCGTCCATGACAAATGGAGGAGACTCATAGTATCCGATATGGAGGGTGTCAGGGGCTTCTGTTTCCGATTGCCCGAAAGCTGTTACCAGGCTAATCATTACCAGGAAGTACAAGTAGAGTAAACGCATATATTATGGATGTCTTTTTCAAAATATAGCAAAATCATCTATAATGCCCAATTACCAGGCAGTTATACCGTTAACAAGGCGGGTTGGCAAGGTGCTATTGCCTAGCGTTTAAAAGATAGTATTGGAATTATTGGCCCGATTTTAGGTTATCGATGGTAGCCCGGCAAGCGCCGGCATTACGATAGCCTTTAAGGATGGCCTTTTTCAGATAAGTCTCCGCAGCATCGAATTCACCAATAGAAGCCTGAGCGATGGCCATATTAGCATGCGCAGTAGCATCGCCTGGATCCAACTCTAGTGCGCGTTCCAGATGCTGTATGGCTGCGGAAAAATTCATGGTATGCGTCAGGTGTAACGCCGCCAGGCTGGTATGTGCCTCGTCGTAATCTGGATCAATGGCCAGGGCCTTATCGTAGCAGGAAGCCGCTTTGTCATACTGAGCCGTTCGCCGATAAGCAACCCCCAGATTAGTCCAGTTGCGGGCATTGTGGTCATTAAGCTCCAGGGCTTTTTGGTGCTCTGAGATAGCTTCCTGCCAGCGGTTCTGTTCCCCGTAAATACGCCCCATAATAGCGTGAGCCGTCGACAAGTCTCTATCTTGTAATCCCAGGCTAAGGGCTTTACTCATTTCGTGCTCCGCTTCTTCAAATTTATAATCATTCACCAGATCTACGGCTTTATCAAAATGGGTGTCGCCGCTAGTTTCCTGAGCGGTGTTTGGTACGGTTGCCCCAGCCTTTAAAGCAACTTCAATCAGCGTATGCCGAAGTTTATTGCGCCCCAGTTGATAGTGGTCCATGGAAACAATGCCTAACTTTTGCTCGCGCTCCATCTGATGCAATTGGGCTGACCATTGCAGAAAATCGCCTTCAGTATACAGGCCCTGCCAATAAGCACGATTTTCCTGCATACAGTCCAACATTTTCTCCAGGGCATCCTGGGCTGCATAATCCTTAAGCGTACTTTTGAGGGTCTCCGTAGTCATAGATATTTTATTTAAAGCCATTTAAAGTACGAAACTTTACCAAATGGGTTCCCTATATTTGAGTGTATCAGGCAAAAAACAAAATCCATGAAAAAATTTGTACTTCTCCTTCTTCTATTTGTAAGTACCGGTATTCTTTTGGCGCAAGCTCCACCCTCCGTTGGAGCCACTATTGAACAAAATGATGCCCTCCCTGGAGAAAACATTTGTGTCTCCGTCAGAGTCAATAACTTTTCAGATGTACAGGGCATGCAATGGGGCATACGATGGGATCCGGAAGTACTCGAATTTACCGAATTAGCAAACTTCAATCTACCCGATTTAGATTTAACTGATTTCAATATCGGCGCTACTGCTGAAGGGACGCTTGTGATGTCGTGGTTTACCTTACGCCCTCCATTCTCGATCAGCCTTGCTGACCAAACAGTCATTCTTGATATCTGCTTTCGTGTAAACGAAGATGCTCCCAATGGTTTCAGTAGTATCAGTTTTGATAACGAATTGATTACCACCGAGATCGTGGTAGATCCCAATTTATACGACCAGCAGGTTGTTGACCTTCCCCAAATGCAGGCAGGGGGCATACAAATCACACAACCCGGAGCCTTTTCGATAACAGCTGCCATAGGAATTGACCAAAATTGTAGCGGTAATGCCGGCACTATTGCCCTCACTCCGGTAAACGGAGTGCCCCCATATTCTTACCATTGGACCGGTCCCGAAAATTTCACCGCCAACCAGCCTACCCTCAGTGGCCTGAATCCTGGAATTTACAGCGTTACCGCCACCGACGCTGATGGACAAACGGCGATCGGCTACTTTCCCATAAGTATTCATGGGAGCCCCGATCCGTTACCAGATTTTCTGCTGAATACTACCATTACCGGTAGCTCATGTCTGGGAAATACTGGACGTATTGTTTTAGCCCCTAACCCGGCGGGGCAGTTTACCTATGACTGGAATACCGGCGACACGACACCCACTATCGAAAACTTATCGGCCGGTATTTATCGCTTGCAAATGACCAATGCTGCAGGATGTGTTCAATCGTTTTCTTTTACGGTAACGCAAGAAGAAGCCTTCAACGATATTGTTGTTCTGGAAGACTCTCTTTCCTGTATAACGGGGCGGGCCCAGATTGGAGTGATGGCATCAGAAGAGGCTTCTTATAGATACCGCTGGAGTTTCGGAGCAAGTTCCAACATGATCACCATCAACCGGTCCGGCGACTATCAGCTCACCGTTTCTACTAATAACGGTTGTACACGCACTTATTCCTTTTTTGTTGGGGAGCCTCAACTCGATTTATCGTTCTCCCGCATCGATGGCAGCCTCGGGTGTGCCGATACCGCAGTCAATATTGGTCTGAACCTTAACCAACCTACAACCGGTTTGCAATTCAGCTGGGGAAACGGCAACAGTACACCGCAGCGGGTAGTGCAAGAGCCGGGAGAGTACCAATTGCAAGTCTCACAAGGCAGTTGCATCCGTGATTTTATATTCCGTGTTGAACAGCTCGACGATGGGCCCTTCTTTTACCAACGCATCAATCAGCCGTTTAGCTGCACGCAATCTACAGCTCGTGTAGGGGTGGATGCCTCGAACGACCTGAATTATTCTTTCCAGTGGGAAAACCGGCCCGATACGACTAGCACAATTGACGTTTCAGAAAGTGGAACCTATACGCTGACTATTACAAATGGACGCTGTAGTAAACAGGAAATATTTACAGTTGCCCCATTCAATCAGCCGGATTTTACATTTACGCAGCGTCTTGACGATCAAATATCCTGCGACCCAAACGACACTGCCCGTATTGGTTTACCCGCAGCCCCAAATACTTCGTACGCTTATCAGTGGAGCACCGGGGAGACGAATGAGGTCATCTCCGTCACGGATACCGGCCGCTACCAGGTAACCGTAACGGAAGGAATCTGCGCCGAGACCTTCCTCTTTCAGGTGTCTTTGCATGCCGAAAAGGAGTATGATCTGCTAAGGGATAATATCACCTGCTCTAATCCGGTAGCACAAATCGGAATTACTAATGCTCCTAATTATTTTCGCATTGAGGGAGTAACTGGCGAATCACCCCGGCAAACCTTTATGGTTGACAATCCGGGAGACTACACGTTTACTGTACTTGGTGGTGATCAATGCGTTTTCACGGAAGAAATAACCGTCGTAGCGACCAGTGACTTATCCGGGTTTTCCCGGATAGAAGGCACGTTAGATTGTACGGGAAATGATTCCACAAAAATTGGGGTACAGCCCACTATGGATTTTGGCGAAAGCCTAAGCTATTCCTGGGATACGGGGCAGAATGATTCGGTAATCACGGTTTCCAATCCGGGGGTTTATGAGCTGTCCGTATCCGGAAACGGGAACTGCTTTGAACGCTATCAATTTAATGTCGGTACCCGGGAAGATGAGATATCCTATGAACGGATAGATAATCAGCTAAACTGCCGCGATAACGAAGCGACCATTGGTGTGCGCGATGCCCAGCCGGGTAATCTTCTCTACGCCTGGAGTAATAGCGCGGCTACAGCCACCACCAGTATTGCTGTCGCCGGTACTTACCAACTAACTATTACCGATCCCACCACGCAATGTTCCCGCATCGAAAGCTTTACCCAGGAGCCTCGTCAGATTCGCAATGCCAACCTACAGGGCGAATGTTTGGTATCCGACTTATGTGGTGGACAGGCCTTGTATACAGCCTCTGTTCTCGATGGAACAGCGCCTTTCGTTTATCGTTGGAATACCGGGCAAATGGATACCCTCAATGGCCCGGCCTCCATCACGCTAAGTCAGCTTACCGAAGTGGCCGTTACCGTTACGGATGCTACCGGATGCCAGGCGGAACTACAAACAGAAGCCGTCTTATGTACCCCACTCAACGAATTTAAGGCGCGCATGTACTTCGACTGTTCGGATGATCCCGATGCCCCCAATGGTATACTGAATACTGAGGTCATTAGCGGTGGGCTTCCACCTTACGAATACAACTGGAATACTGGCATCACCGATACCAGCTATTTTCAAAGCAGCGTACCCTTTGATGCCGATGTAGACACTTACAGCGTTACCGTCACGGACGCAACCGGACGGCAACAAACGCTGACTTTTCAGGATACAGATCGCTACAGCTGTGGCAATCAGCAATCGACCACGTTAACCTACCTGGCTCCTCACGTCACGGTAGCCCCCGATGGGAGTTTCCGCTACCTTATCCGAGCGACTAATTATGCCAATGTTGACCGATCGATTTATACCATTGACTGGGATCCCTGCATCGTACAGGCCGATACGATTCGACTTTTTCTTGCCCAGGGTAACCAGGAATTTACCGACTTAATCCCTCTGGAAGGGACCTTTGAAGTGTCTGTTGGCCCTTATGATCCGACACAAAATCCCGATACCCTAACTGTTGCCGAAATTATTTTCACCCCCCAGAACTCAGGTGTCAGTCCCTTTATTTTTTCCATTAATGAACCGGTAACCGATGCCGCAGGAAATGATTTGCCCGTGCGGCCTTTACACGGGTCTATTACCGTGGCCGGAGCAGATCAACTGGTACAGGCCGGCGACATGGATAACGATGGCTTTATTGACGAATACGACGTGCTACCGATCGGTTTGGGCTTTAATGAAAAAGGTCCTGATCGACGACGCGAATTGATGTCAGGCACCGAATTTGGATATGTTTGGGGGCAGGCAACTCCTCGTCTGGGCACAAACTTCCGATACCTCGACGGAGATGGCGATGGTCGTATTAATGCAGAAGATATAGAGACTATTGACATAAACTGGCGTCCGAAAGTCCGCAATTATAGTAGCACCGAGGGTGCTCCGGAATTGACCATAAGCAACAATGTATTGAGTCGTAATACAGTCAATACCCGATCAATTACCCTGGGTGATAGCCAACTGCCCGCTTCCGGTGCTTATGGCCTGGCCTTTACGATACAGTACAATGCTGCTGAAATTGACCCACAAAGCATTGCCGTATCTTTCGACACCAGTTGGCTGGTATCAGCCGGTGATCTAACGTATGTACGGCACGTAATGGATCGCCAGAGCATACATGTCGCTCTTTCCGGGATAAATAGCCAGCCTCGCACTGGCTCCGGACCCATCGCCCAATTGTCGTTTTCGGTAAATCCAGAAGCGGAAAGCTCGACTACTATCGAAATAAGCGACGCTTTGTTGCTTGGGGCTGAAGAAGAGCGATTACCTATTGCTTTTGCCCCGGTCAACCTGACCATTGACGAGGTAAATGCGCAACGCAACCCTATGCTGGATGCACAAATTCGTTTATTCCCCAATCCCGCACAGGATCAGGTTAGCATTCAGGCGCCGCAGGAGCTGGCGCTACAACACCTGCAGGTACGGGATATAAATGGGCGTATCGTTGCCACTAAAAACAACGCGAATACCCTTTCGGTAGCGCATTTGCCGGAAGGCATCTACCTCATGTACATTAAGACAAATGCCGGGCTGGCTATTCAGAAATTCACCGTTAGTGGTCGCTAATAAAGTTTATTCCCGGGAACGCACCATCTTTCCCCGATGTAGTTGGTGCGTTCCCTTTTGACGATCCGAAAAATAATTGCGCAAGGTGAACACAGACGAAGTAAAAGCAATCTCGTCCCAGGGGATTTCCTCTTCGCGAAACAAGCGAACTTCAGAGCTCTCCGGACCACAACCAAATGATTCGGCATTCTGTAGCGTGGCCAAAAAATGAATATATACCTGATTGATGTGGGGAATACTATACAAGGCGTGCATACCGACCAAAGTCACTTCGGCCAGTACTTCTTCTTTTACCTCGCGTAGGGCCCCTTCTTCCACCGTTTCCCCATTTTCCAGATAGCCGGAAGGCACATTCCAGTACCCGCGGCGGGGTTCGATAGCACGCCGAGCTAAAAGAACGCGATCGCCAATAATGGGAAGGCATCCCGCCACAATTTTAGGATTCGCATAATGAATAGCATGACAAGAAGCGCAGATCATGCGCTTGCGATTATCACCAGAGGGTACTTTAAAGTCGAGATTATCAGAACCACAGTTGCTGCAGTAATTCATAATTTAAGTCTACAATCCGTGATTAAAAGATATTGGGGATTTAATGCATGCTACTTATACTCGCTAGAGGTGATTGGGCAAAGCCAGCAGCACTTTATGAGCAGTAATGCATCAAAAGTCAATCCTTGAATTTATTCTTTTTCCCGGGCACGTTCGTAGCGGGCTCGCTGTAAAACAGCATCCCCAAATACACTGATGCCACTATTAAATACAATCAGTGCCACTGTTCCCCACAGTACCCACTCGCTGGTTGCATATCCGGCATATTTCTTCATGGCAGCTTCCGCGATCAGACAGGCGCCGAAACCAATAATGACCAACCCGAGCGGAGCACGAATTAACCAGCGGCGGTAATATTGTTTAGCATTAGCCATACTGTTTGAGGTATTGTTTTGCACGTTCTAAATCGTTGGGGGTATCAATACCCATTCCCTTTTCTTTTGTCAGCACTACCTGAATATGCTTTCCATAATCCAGCCAACGCAACTGCTCCAGCGATTCCAGTTGCTCGTAGCGGGAAGGTAATAATGCGGTAACTTCCAGGAGTACTTCGCGCCGAAAGGCATACATTCCAAGGTGTTGAAAGAAACTTTGTTCATCAATCCACTCTTTTTTATCCCGGTCGCGAACATAGGGAATGGGAGAACGGCTAAAATACATTGCGTTGCCCTGCCTGTTGAAGACCACCTTAACCACGTTAGGGTCAAATAAGCGTTCATTATCTGTCAATTGATGCGCCAACGTGGCAATGTCTGCTTTTTCCTCTTTGATGGTATTGATCAACGCTCCGATTTGTTTTTGGGTAACAAAGGGCTCGTCCCCCTGTACATTAACTACAATATCGAAATCGGGCAGATGGTTAGCCACCTCAGCGACCCGATCCGTTCCGGAGCGATGCGTATCAGCCGTCAGGTACGCTGTTCCGCCAAAACCCTGCACGTGATCGAGGATCCGTTGATCGTCAGTAGCCACTGCTACCGCAGACAAAGAGGCTACCGAAGCTACGCGCTCGTAAACCCTTTGCAGAATTGTCTTACCATTCAGATCGAGTAAAGGTTTGCCGGGTAATCGCGTGGAAGCATACCGGGCCGGAATAAGGGCAATGGCTTTCATAGACTATTTTTTACGCAAAGCAGATGGTGAGTAAATCAAGAATACTATTTATTTTTAATTAGATTGCAATTAACCCCGATGAAATAAACCTGCTATACCCAAACGAACATACATACTATGTGGAGACTCCCCGTTTTATTTCTCTTTCTCACCGCTTCTGCAAAAGCTGGTACCGGCGACAGCCTGCGCTATTTATTTCCCTACGACACCCTATACCTCACCATATCAATGGGCGAAATGATCACTTCTCATCAGGTTGCCCCGGGACAGACTCTATTTTCACTGGCCCAGTTTTATGGATTGAGCGTAGAAGAGGTAAAATACTACAATCCCGGGATGAGTGACCAATTGCGACCAGATCAGGAAGTTCGCATTCCTATTCCTACCCGGTCCATTTTGCGGTATAAGCCCGATACCTTTCGGCGCTGGGATTTTACGCCCCTATTTTACCGGGTGCGGGCCGGAGACACAGTTTATGGCTTAAGTACCCGCTTTTTTAAAATGCCCCCCGATAGCGTATACCAACGGCTCGACCGATGGGAAGGAACGTTACGAACCGGCCAGCTCTTTTTTGTCGGCTGGATGAGTACCCAAGGCGTCCCGCAGGCGTTTCGGAGAGAAGGCGGACATCCTTTATTTCGTGCCAACCATAAACTCCGCAAGCACTTCATTCGTTATGCCAATGAAGGTAAGAAACGTAGAAACCAATCTGGAGCAGCCCAATGGTCGGAAGATTCCGGCCAGAGTAACCATTATGCGTTACACAATCAGGCACCACTAAATTCCTATATCAAAATAACTAACCCGATGAGGAGACGCCACGTTTACGCTAAGGTAGTTGGGCGATTACCCCGGTCAACACCACCTAATATTCAGATCATTTTAACATCTTTGTCCGCAAAACTACTCGGCGCTCGCGATCCTCGCTTTTACGTTGAGATTGAATACTACCAATAAAAATAAATCACCCACATACCCGCGAAGTTTAAATTATGGAAATCCACAAAGATATACTGGCCACAATTGGCAACACACCGCTCGTCGAGCTGCATCGTACGGTAAGCGAAGTACCGGCTACAGTTTTGATGAAAGTTGAAACCTTTAATCCCGGTCATTCTATTAAGGACCGCATGGCTCTGAAAATGCTGGAAGATGCCGAAGAACGCGGCGATATTAATCCCGGTGGCACCATCATTGAATGTACAAGTGGTAATACAGGAATGGGACTCGCTATAGCCGGTGCCGTAAAAGGCTACAAATGCATTTTCACCACGAGCGATAAGCAGTCCAAAGAAAAAATTGATCTGCTCAAAGCTATTGGTGCCGAGGTCATCGTTTGTCCAACTAATGTAGCACCAGATGATCCCCGATCTTATTATTCTGTAGCTGAACGGCTGAGCAAAGAGATCCCCAATAGCTTTTGGTTCAATCAGTACGACAACCTCAGCAACCGACTAGCCCACTACGAAAGCACCGGTCCCGAAATTTGGCGACAGACGGAAGGGAAAGTAACTCACCTCGTCGTTGGGGTTGGTACCGGAGGAACCATTTCCGGTACCGGTCGCTACCTGAAAGAACAAAACCCCGATATTAAGGTGTGGGGCATTGACTCTTACGGCTCAGTTTTCAAGAAATACCACGAGACGGGGGAATTCGATGAAAAGGAAGTGTACCCCTACATCACGGAAGGTATCGGTGAAGACATCATTCCGAAGAATGTTGACTTCGAGATTATCGACCTGTTTGAAAAGGTGACCGATAAAGACGGGGCACTCATGGCCAGGCGTCTTGCACGCGAAGAAGGTATTTTACTTGGCTACTCTGCCGGCTCTGCCGTCGCTGCCTTAAATCAGCTAAAGGATCAACTTACGTCCGATGATATTGTCGTCGTTGTTATCCATGACCACGGTAGTCGCTATGTCGGCAAAATCTATAACGATGATTGGATGCGGGAGCGTGGCTTCCTGGAAACAGAACCACGAGTACGCGAACTCATATCCGCAAAGCATCAAAAGGAATTTATTACGGTACAGGAAACGGATCCAATCCGCCATGCTTTCGAACTCATGAAGCAACACGACATCTCTCAACTTCCCGTCACGCGGCAGCACGAGCTTGTTGGTTCGCTTACGGAGAGTGATGTACTGAATTATATGCTAGACCATCCCGAACAAAATGGGGGTGGAAAAATAAAAAGCATTATGGGGGCGGCTTTCCCTATCGTGGAAGATAGTTTACCGGCCAACCAACTACGTCAGTATATCAACCGGCAGGTGCCCGCCGTCATTGCAAGAGATAAAGCCGGCGAATACCACATTATCACGCAGTACGACTTAATACAGTGGATGTAATACGCTATTGCTCGCTAGATAGTGGCGAAGAAAACAGGGTGCTTTGCCGGCTTTCGCCAAAAAGGGTTTGGCCTGACTGAAGTAAATCACCGGGCAGACCGGGAAGTACCCTTTTGGATAAGCGGAGGCGATGGGTGTACTTCTTATGCTGCTGATTATAAATGCCGTAGTGATCAATTAGATCGATACGTACTCCTCCGTGGGCATGAATAATCCGTCGGTCATTCATGATAATACCGACGTGATTGATCCGGCCCGCCCGATTTTCGAAAAAGGCTAAATCTCCGGGCGAAGCTTGTTCTACGAAGTCGACCACCACACCTTCATCAATTTGCAAACTTGCCTCCCGTGGTAGTTTTATTCCGGCAAAGCTATAGACGAGCTGCACCAACCCGGCTGAGTCAATACCAAAAGGAGAGCGTCCGCCCCACAGGAAAGGAGTATTGAGGTATCTTTTAGCCATTTTAAGGATAAAATCCGGATTAGCGGAAATATCCCTGGGGGCAATAGCCTGACCGGAGAATGTATACGGTGTTTCACCCAGTTTGAAATGCATCCCGTCAAAGGCCGGCAGCCGGGCTCCCATCGTAATCGGTACAAAATGGTCGGGTCCCATCACCGGCTGTACGAGCTCCAAACTGAAGGCAAAGGAAGTACAAAATGATTCATATTCAGAGGGCGTGATGGACTTAACCTGCGTAGCGTCCACCCATCCTACAAAATTGTCATAAGCGGAGCGTATGCGCAACCACTGTTTGCCCTTGTGCTCCAAAATTTCAAAGACTTCTCCAAAAAGCAACTGGGAAATCATTTCACTCTTGTGTGAGGAGGAACTCCGGACAGGAATTACACTTAGTGGGCATATTCCGTGGTGCATGTGCTGACAGCTTAGGTTAATCGCCATTAAGGTACAATAAAGTAAGAGTTTTTACAACATCTATAATTCACCTGACGGTGAATCAGCAAAATCGCCTTGTGCAGAGCCTGATAACAAATACTAAAGCCCTTCGCCTATCCGTTGGTAATTTGTCCGTACATTTGGCCGACACTTTGAATACCTGCTATGCAAAAAACGCTTGTTTCGACTCTACTCTTTCTGTTGACTTGTTTGTGTTCTCTTACGGGACAGGATCAGAATTTCACCCAGTTTTACGCCTCTCCCCTGACACTCAACCCCGCACTTACCGGATCCTTTCCCGGGAAATATCGCCTCAGTATGATTTACCGCGACCAGGGGCGTTCGTCACTTGATGTCCCTTTCACCACGTATTCCGCAGCGGGGGATTTGCGCTTTGATGTTAAGAGCTTTAATAAGACTAAAGGTGATGCCGCCGGAGTAGGTTTTGTCTTTTACAACGACAAGAGTGCATCGGTTAATTTCTTTACGAATTACATGGCTGTCACCGGGGCTTTCCACAAATCGCTCTCCAAGCGGGGCGATCAGTTCCTCTCACTAGGTATTCAGGCAGGCATTGCTCAGCGTAATGTCAATTACGATAACTTCTCGTTTGACGACCAGTTTAATGGTACCGATGGGTACACCGATCCAACCGCTGAGTTTTTGCCGGAAAACAATTTTGCCTATGGCGATTATGCGGTGGGTATTCACTACCTCTATGCCCCCAAAGATAAAATCGGGGTGTTTGCCGGTGCCGCCCTGCATCATTTACTTGAGCCCGATGTGAGTTTTTATGCCCGTGAGAGTATTGAAGAAAACCGCAACGAAAGCATTTTGTGGCAGCGCTACACCGCTCACCTTGGATTGCAAATACCAGTTGGGGAACGCATTCAACTCGTACCCCGCGCCCTGGCCTACCTACAGGGGGCCCATCAGGCCCTGAATGCAGGGTCAAACATTCGAATCCTCGTCGATCAGTTTAACAGCACCGCATTACATGTTGGTGGATGGGTACGGGTAACGAATAACGATGTCGATCGCTATACCACGGACGCTATTATCGGGTTAGTTGGTCTCGAAATAAATAAATTCCTGCTAGGCTTCAGCTATGATGCCAAAATCACCCAACTCAATACCGGTCAGGTCAATGGAGCCTTTGAAATATCTCTGACGTTCCTTGGTGAATACGAAAATGACGGCGTCCTCTGTCCGAGTTTCTAGTACGGTACGTTTTCGACAATTTCCAAACCGTATCCATCAATGCCGATTCGCTTACGCGGCGTGTTGGTAATTAGTCGCATTTTAGAAATACCCAGATCGCGAAGGATTTGCGCACCGACGCCGTAGTCGCGCTGTGACATATCCGCTTTAATGTGAATATCTTCTCCGTGGTCCTGTTTTTTCCGATAGCGTTTCAGTGTACTTAATAAGGAATCATCGTCGCCGTTTTCCCCATGACGCATATACAACAGAACGCCCTTTTCAGATTTGGAAATACGCTCAATGGCACGCTGTAAAAGCACCCCATAATCCTCGAAAATAGTCCCAAAGACTTCACCGACTTCGGTAGCCGAGTGAGCTCGCACCAGTACGGGCTCGTCTTCTGTCCACTCGCCTTTTTTGATCGCTAAATGAATATCGCCGGTCGTAATCTGGCGATAAGCAATCACTTCAAATTCTCCGTACTTGGTGGGCATTTGCACCGTTAGTTCCCGCTGAATGATGCGCTCGCGCTGCATCCGGTAAGCCACCAGATCTTCAATAGCAATAATCTTTAGATCATGCTCGCGGGCGATCTCCACTAATTGAGGCAAACGCGCCATCGAACCATCGGGGTTCAGTATTTCTACCAGCACTCCGGCCGGGTAAAATCCGGCCATTCTGGCCAGATCGATTGCGGCTTCCGTATGCCCGGTACGACGCAGCACGCCCCCTGCTTTAGCCCGCAGCGGAAAAATATGCCCCGGACGGGCAAAGTCGGTTGGTTTGGTGTGCTCACTGGTCAGCGCTTTGATGCCGGTAGAGCGATCATAGGCCGAAATACCCGTCGTACATCCCTGACCGATCAGGTCAATCGACACCGTAAAGGCCGTTTCGTGGAGTGCCGTATTCGATTCGACCATCATGCGCAGATCGAGTTCGTCGGCCCGGCTTTCTGTAATCGGTGCGCAGATTAGACCTCGACCGTAGGTAGCCATAAAGTTGATGATTTCTGGAGTAATCGTCTCCGCCGCACAAATGAAGTCTCCCTCATTTTCACGGTCTTCATCATCGACGACAATAAGAACTTTACCCTGACGAATATCTTCAATAGCTTCTTCGATGGTATTCAGTCGGATGTTAGTGGTTTCGTTTGGTTGGTTGCCAGACATTCGATTTGATCCCTTTTATATATTTAAAAAATCCCTCCAATAGGGCCAGATTCATATACAGAAAATAGCTTACACCCCGCAAAGGTAAAATATTCCATCCGATTTTGCGGGTAACCGCATCCATCACTACCGTTAGTACACTTCCGCCTATCAGGATGAAGAACACCACCTCATAGACAATGTTGCCCATTAACCCCAATATGGCGGGAAAGAGGAAAACTACCCCCAGAAAAAAGGGGCCTAACCAACGTAAAATCTTATGGGAAAAGAAGGCAAAGCCAAGGGCTGAGGTTGGCGGCCACCACAATTCCCGAAAGGTGACCATATTCTGAAAATTCCCCGACGAAATGCGTCTCTTGCGCCGGTATTCTTCCTGCACATCATGAGAGACGGTTTCAAAACATAAAGCCTCCAGGTCGTTAATAGCCCCTCCTCCTTCTTGCAACGCCGACATCGCGATAAAAAAGTCATCCACCAGAAACCGCGGGGGCACCGGCGTAAAATAATCGGATCGAATCGCGTAGCATCCTCCAAAAGGGCCTATCATTTTTTGCCATAAAATGCCCTCGCGATGTTTTAGTAGCACTTCTCCGGAAATATACTGGTTCTCCGCCCGGGAGATTCCATCCTCACGCATTCCCGTATGTCGCATATGGGCATCAACCAGAACTATGGCGGGTTGCTTAAAATGACGAATCATTTTTCGCAGAGTAGACGGAGTGAGCATTACGTTGGCATCGGTAAGCAGAAGAATATGCTGGGCAGACGCTCCATGCTCAGCCGTTGCCTGTTGCACCAGATCATTGACTACCGGGGGCTTGCCACGACGTTCTGTAAACGGAAAGAATCTGATGTGATCATATTTTTGGGCGTAAGCCTCCACCACCTCATTGGTACCATCCTGAGAACAATCTGAGCCCAGATAGATATGCAAGCGGGCCACAGGATAATCAACGGAGAGCAAAGACCTGAGTTTCTCCTCTATGACAGCCTCTTCGTTGTAGACCGAGCAGATAACCGAAACTACCGGCCATGAGTCCTCCTCTGAAAACCAGCAGGTATTATTCGCTTTATCGCGGCACCATCTCTTCAGCAGCCATGGGTACAACACGTAAGTATGTACCAGGGCAAAAAGCGAGGTAAAAAAAATAAGGGTAAGAACAACGGGCATAGTGTTGATTTGATCCAATGCCTATGGTACAGCGTTTAAAATAACCTTCTGATAAATTCGCAGTAGCTGTTTTCCCAGGCGATTGCTGTCGTACTGTTCGGCAACTAAGCGACGTGATTCCCAGCCAATATCGGCTATTTTTTTAGGATGCTTACGCAAAAAGGAAAGGTGCTCCATGAATTCCTCTGGTGTATTCGCAACTAATACGTGCTTATTGGGGTCGGCAGCAATACCTTCTAAACCAAGCCTGGTGGTTAACACCACTTTCCCTAACGCCATACCTTCCAGTATTTTAGCCCGCATACCACTCCCCGATAGTAGAGGAACGACCATGATTGGATGCTCTTTGATGAAGGCTACGGCATTGGGTACTTCGCCATGCACCACAAGCCCCGGTTGTTTATTTTCCAGTAGCCAATGGGGGGTATTTCGCCCGGCCACGTGCAACCTGAGTCGTGGCCATTTTTCATTCAGCATAGGCCACACTTCCTGTAAGAACCACTGCAACCCTTCTAAATTAGGCATCCAATCCAGGGAACCAATAAAACTCATGGAAAAGTCTTCTTGCGGGAAAGGTGGCAAATCTGTCTGATAGTCCTCCAGGTCTAATCCGATAGGAATGACGCCTCCGGTCCCGGTGAACCCCAATTGAGAAAAGGTATTCAGGTCGCGGTCAGAAATGGCCACAACCAGATCGTATTTATTCACGACTTCTCGCTCGTAACGAGCCAGTTTTTGCGTCAGATGGTCCAGGTACCAACGTTTGGGTCCGACTCGGGTATTCCGTACAATGCGCTCCCAGATTTCGTGTTCCACATTATGAGTACGCAGACTTAAGCAGGCACTGGAATATTTCCGAATTACCGGGATATAGGGAGAAAGATAAACGGTTTCCAACTGAACTACGTCGAAATCATTCGCTTCCAGTAATTGGGTGAGCTTTTCAGCAAAAGCCGGAGAAACGAATCGCTCAATATGATAAGATTTATCCGAAAACAAATTCTTGAGCGCATCCCAGGGTTTAATCCGGTTATCGACACTGACCATTTCTACCTGATGATAATGCTGCAGGGCCTGTGGAATAGACTGCCCGCGAAAGGGGTGCCGGCTGGTATTCATGGCCAGTAGAGAGACCTGCGCCCCTGCCTGAACGAGAGCACGGCTAAGGTTGTGGATGGCGATGGATTCCCCATCTTTCAGGGGATAGGGGAATTTTTTACAGACTTGCAGTATATGCAGTCGATCACAGTTCGGCATAGCGGTATCGGTTTCGGAACCCTGTAAAAGCCTACCTGGTTTTTGTAGGAAACCCGGACGGTTCCGCCGGCCTTTTACGGTGCATAAAAGTACGTCATTTACCCGCAAATGAGAACAAAACACCGCTCCATTTAATGGAATTCAACTGTTGACCTGTTCCTGATCAGCCGCCCAGGGTGGTGAAACGACGCAATAAAAAACGAGGGATTCCTGCCCGGTATTGCGCACGTACTGCTCGCTGCCCGCCGGGACCAGAAAAACGGATCCTTCCGCAACCGCAATTTCCTGGCCGGCACAACCTACCACACCAGTCCCTTGCGTGAAAATGTACAGCTCGGCGCTCTCTTGTAAGGTATGGGGAAGCGAGGCGCACCCCGGTTCCAGCATGGCCCTGGCTAAGCTATAGGGCAAAGATATCGGGTCGTTTTTGGGGTGAACCAATTCCTGTAATTGCGTCTCATCGCCGGCCAAAAACGTCGTTACTTCGGATATCTTCTTATGTAACATAAAGGCTAAGTGGTAAAAGGGCCGGACAAATTAGTCCGGCCCCTGCTGTTTTATTCAATTTCGAGGCGATTATTCTCACGATCAACATCGGCCAGGCGATCCGACGGGTCAATCTCAATGGATTCAATGCGCGCGTTGGGCACGGGAAGAACCAGTTGATATTCGGGATGCGTCCATGGCCAATCCTGCTCGGCTACGCGATAAAGTGCATCGCCCATACTTTCTTCTTTATTTTTCTGCCCACGCATGATCCGCAAAGGAATATTAATGATTTCTTTGCGACCATCGAGGTAATTAACCTGCACATCAAGCGGCATCGGCATCTTACCAATCCGGCGCATGGTTATTATAGTCTGCCCATCTTCTTCGATGGCATCTTCTATCGCGTAGTCGATGTTGTGCGTGGTATTCACAAAATATTCCCGGTACCAATCGAGCTCCATCCCTGATACCTTTTCCATAACCCGGATAAAGTCGTTGCTATTCGGATGCTTGCCTTTCCAGGTGTAGAAGTAGCGCAGCATGCCGCGATCGAAATCTTCCTGCCCGATGATGTAGCTCAGTTGATGCAGAAAAACTGCGCCCTTAGAATAGGAACCAATTCCATAAGCGGTGTTCGTAACGAAGTGATCGGAGTGGGTACTCAGGGGCTCTTCCTGGTCAGTACGAGCCAGGTTGAGGTAGCCTGCATAAGATCCGACATGGGGATTATCCACTTGCTGCCGTCCGGGCAGTAAGCCCTTACCAGCCAGCTCGTTCATTACGCGTCTGGAAGCATACGACGTAAAACCTTCGTCCATCCAGGCGTACAGGGCCTCATTTGTACCAAGCATCATTTGAAACCAGGAGTGCATCAATTCGTGCACAGAGACACCGACCAGGCTATTCAGACTGCGTTCACCGGTGATCAGGGTTGCCATAGGATATTCCATGCCGCCATCACCTCCCTGAATAAAGCTGTATTTATGGTACTGATATTGACCAAAATTGGCATTGATATAATCAAACGCCTGATCCATGATGCCGGGCAGAGCCTCCCAGTTATCTTTGGTGCGATCATTCTCCTGATAAAAGAAATGCAACATGGTGCCATTAGCACGCTCCAATTTGGTGTGCGTGTAGTCGGGATCAGCTCCCCAGACAAAATCGTGCACATTCTCCGCGATAAATCGCCAGTGCAACTTATCCCCTTCCGGCTGCTGTACTACCATTCCTTCTGATTCATAGCCATGGCCAATTTCTTCCGGGTTTTGCAGTATGCCGGTACCCCCGATAATATAGTCTTTATCCAGGTGGATGGTCACATCAAAATAGCCCCAGATCCCATAAAACTCACGACCCACATAAGGATTGGCGTGCCATCCCTGATAGTCGTATTCGCACATCTTGGGATACCACTGAGCCATGGAATAATCAATGCCCTCGCGGTTATTGCGCCCCGAGCGTCGAATTTGTACGGGTACCTGTGCCTCAAAATCCATTTCAAGCACATGCACCGTGCCGGGGGCTATGGGGTCAGCAAGCGTCACTTCCAGGATAGTGCCCACCACCTCAAAATCCACCGCACGACCATTTTGCGTAAGCGTATTAATTTTTTGGTAGCCAATTTCATCTTCCGCAAGCTTAGAGATGCGATCACCCACCCGGCGATCGGGATCAGCAATCGTGAGGGACCGGACGTCCATCATGCTGTTGGGCTGAAAGGCATTAAAGTAAAGATGGTAAAAGACCTTGTGTAAAGTGTCGGGAGAATTATTGATATACGTGAGAGACTGCTGACCGTCGTATCGGTGTGTTTCGGTATCGAAATCGATATCCATCACATAGGCAGCACCCTGCTGCCAGCGATCGGGCTGTGCGGCCCCGAATTGTAGCGTCGAACTGAGCAGACAGATCGTCAAAACCCACTGTATAGTTTTTGTGAAGCTTGTGTTGTTCATACGTTTGACATTGGCTTATTAATGTTATAAAAATGCTCAGGGCAAAATAAAAGCTACCCTCGAGCCGGGCAGGCCGTAAATTAGCGAAAATATCGGTGGTGATAAAATGAGCGCATTCGAACTGCAATGCCAGCACATCGTTTTAACAAAGAATCGTATCATTTAACCCGGAATGATACAAATAGCGCAAGAACATATACCGGCAACGGTGAGTCTTGGAAATCCTATTCCATTTGGCATTAATGGTCTGTTCTTTGGCATTTATACACGAATTCTCTTAATTTTACCGGGACTACACACAAAACAAAGCATAATGAGTAATAAGATCAATCTGAAAGCGGGCGTTCTGATTCTTATGATTTTTGCAGCGGCTTTTAGTCGTTTGCTACCCCACCCACCTAATTTCACCCCGGTCGGTGCCATGTCCTTATTTGGTGCGGCCTACTTTGGGCGTAAATACCTGGCGTTTTTGGTGCCTTTCTTAGCCCTTTGGTTAAGCGACCTGGCCCTGAATAACCTGATCTACGCCAGAGCATACCCCGAGTTTTATCATGGATTTAGCTGGATAGGAAGCTGGTCGGTATACCTTTCCTTCGGGCTTATTGTAGCGTTTGGCTTTATTGCTCTGCGTAAAGTATCCGTGGTCCGTTTACTAGGTGCCAGCGTCGGTGCGTCCGTCTTGTTTTTCCTGATCACCAATGCGCACGCCTGGATGCTGACCCCAGCTTACCCCAAAACAGCTGGCGGATTAGTTGCTGCCTACGCGGCCGGTATCCCATTTTTCTGGAACACGCTGCTGGGAGATCTGTTCTTTACCGGTGTTTTGTTTGGAACGTTTGCTTTTTTTCAGCAGCGCTTCCCGGCCCTTACAGCCCAAAAAGCTTAATTATTTTAGCCTTCTGGCAAAACGCAAAGCAGCCTGCCGTGTTTAGTCTAAAACGGCAGGCTGCTTTTTTATGGCAAAACATCCTAAACGACGCAAACCACTAATCGAAGGTGAAGACTATTATATCGAAAATGGATACTATGTGTTCACCGAAAAGTTTCTAAAAGACCGCGGCTATTGCTGCGGCAGCGGCTGCCGCCATTGCCCCTATCCAAAGCCCGATAGTTCCGACACCAATCCTTCGCAGGAAAACTCCCGATAGCCTAGCGAATGATACGTCCCGAAACAATGTTTCCCGCCCGATCATACACTCGCCAGATAACTGCGCCCGCCGGCCACTGTGGTTTAAATGCCAATTCCAGCGACATACGCCCTCGACTGGTACGGACTGCTTCGCGGTGCAAACGCCGTCCAGCAGTATCAAAGACCTCCAGTACCAATTTTTCGCGACGGTCACCTTCGATTATCCATTGCATAGTACTCTGCACCGGGTTTTCCGGAGATTGTACAATCCGCCACGACGCCTCGTCGCGAAGCGTATGCGTACTCGTTACCGGACCATCAATCTGAAAGGCGGCAACCAGAGGATCATGATCGGATGAGCGAATGGCATTTGCTTCAATAAACTCGGGAACGTCCGAATCATAGGCTTTAATATCGGATTCGTCAGCATTGATAGGCCAGGTGGCTGCCGCCAAAAAATCGCTGTGTAGGGCCGGACTGACCAGAATATGATCGAGCATACCCCAAAATCCATCGAAATCGATAGTATATGTTCCCTCCAGGGTCTTAATATACCCTGCTTGCTCAAAAATACGAACGGGATCTTCTTCGCTGTAAGCATTCAAATCACCCAAAACAACTACCCGGGGATTCGGCGTATCGGACGTTAGTTCTGCTACCCAATCCACTACTGCCTCCGCACCCCGGGTGCGCATGCGGTTCCAATATCCCTGCCCGTCACCCAGGTCGTCGTCCAGCGGATCAGCATCGAAACGGTTATCATAATTAGACGTAGCTTTAGATTTAAAATGGTTAACGACCACCGTGACAGGTTCGCCATCCACCAGAAAAGTCTGAGCTAGCGGTGCCCGATTGGTGGCATTCTGCAAGAATACAGCCGGTGGGTTAGTGAGCACAGCTGCTTCTCCGGTCGGTTGGACCAGATCAGAACGATAGATGATTCCCACGGCAATCGCATCTGATCCAACAGCGGAGCCCGGAAAAATGTAATCATACTGTTCACCGGAAAGCGCACGTTCATTCAGGGCTTCCACCAGCGTCGCACTAGCCGACAAATCTTCCCGGAAATAGTCGTTCTCGACCTCCTGAATACCAATAATTGATGCATTCAACCCTAGAATAGCAGCCACCACCTTATCGGTTTGTGCCTCGAATTCTGCCTGATTCTGCGCGCCTCTTGAGCCACTGAATCCTCCACCTTCCCCATCCCCGTTGAAGTAATTTTCCAGGTTAAACGAAGCAATGCGTAGATTCCCAGTATCTACGGGAACACCACGCGGAAAAGACGGTCCGGAAAACGTTACCGGTTCTAAGGGTCGAACCCGGTACTGATTAAATCCATAATCCAGAATACCCGTCAACCCGACTGTCCATTGCCCTACCCTCAGCAATGGATTGTTGCTCAGGTGGTAGACTGGACGCTGATCACTCCCGTTTTTTTGATCATCCAGCAACAGGCGCATCGCTTTTTGTTGCCTCTCATAATCGATAGCACCACTAGCGGGCGGGTTGTTTTCCGTGTACTGAAACTGACGCCCTGAGAAAGAGAGCCCCAGCTCACCGAAGCGGTCCACATTATCGATATCCGTGATAAAAAGACTGTCAGGGAAGGTGACTAACATTCCTTCGTAGCGCTCGGCAAAATCTTCGGAGTTTTCCCAATTGCCAATAATTTCCGGTACGGGTTGCTCCGTTTTTTCACAAAAAGCAACCTGAACGTCAACCAACTCGGTCAGGCCATTGAACTCTTGTACAGTAGCCTCTACGACCACTACGTCGCCCAAAGCTACATCCAGTAAGGGAGGCCCGGCCTCGAAGACAAAGATACCCTCCGACGTAAAACGATTATCATCCTGGTCAAATTCCTCCTCTTGTAAATAAAAGCCCTGTAGTAAATCTTCCCCCTGGAAATCACCAACGACCACCCCTTTTACCCGTACGTTATTATTGACGAAAGGAGAAGCCGCCCCCTCCCCCTGCAATTCGCTGATAAGATGTGTGACCGGCTCGTCACAATTTAACTGGGCATGGAGAAGCTGAGAAAAAGCCATGGAAAGGATCAGCAGCACGTTACGTATTTGTGTTGGCATGTCGTTTTTATTTTGGATGAAACGCGACAGCAAAGAAATATCTTTTTCTCAGAGGAACCAAAGAAAAAACCCCCCTCCGAATATTGCGGAGAGAGGCTATCCCAAAAACCGATTATACGTTATCTTAGCGGACTGATATGATGCCCGATATTTTTATTTTGTTACTGCACTTGTAAAAATATAAAATACCCCGGCATTCCCAAAGTCAAAGCAATTAAATATCATAAAAAACATAAACTAACCAGCTTTTACGCGTAGTATTTACTGAAATTGTGCATTTTAACAGTACGTCAATAACCTTTTATCCATGAGTAAGTATGACTCTTTTTCTGCGGACGAACTCGAGCGCTATGCCCGACATTTTGCGTTGCCTGACTTTGGTTTAGCCGCACAACAGCGCTTAAAGGAGTCTTCGGTACTGGTGATTGGCGCCGGTGGATTGGGCGCTCCTCTCCTACTCTATCTGGGTGCGGCGGGCATCGGTCATATTGGAATTCTTGATTTCGATACCGTATCACTCAGCAATCTACAAAGGCAGGTTTTGTACACCGTAGAGGATATTGGACATAGCAAAGCTACCCTTGCGGCCCAACGTCTACGAGCCCTTAACCCAGACATCGAAGTGACGGTGCACAACACAGCTCTAAGTCGCCATAATGCCCTTGAGCTATTAGCGCCTTATGATATCGTAGTAGATGGTACCGATAATTTCCCTACCCGCTATCTGGCCAACGACGCAGCGGTACTGACGGGTAAAACATATATTTACGGATCAATCTACCGGTACGAAGGGCAGGTTTCTGTATTCAACGCCCCCCTTCCTGATGGCCGTCGATCGATCAACTACCGCAACCTGTATCCGCAGCCCCCTCATCCCGATGCCGTACCCAATTGTGCCGAAGGGGGCGTACTGGGTGTTTTGCCGGGCATTATTGGCAGTATGCAGGCTAATGAAGCTATAAAAGTACTTAGCGGGGTAGGCCAACCTTTGGTGGGAAAGCTTTTCCTGTTTGACGCTGCTACCGGAGCCGCACGCACCATATCCCTACCACCGCAGCCGCCCGTGGAAGTAACGGAGTTGATCGACTATCAGGCATTCTGCACTCCGGCCGAATGGTCGCAACGGGTATCCGAAATATCCCCCAGCGTTTTGCGCAAGCAACTAAAAAATGAATATCCTCCTTTACTAATTGACGTAAGGGAACCTTACGAGCGCGCCGTCGAGGACATCGGCGGTCACCATATTCCTCTGGGCAAAATAGCGGATGCTGCCCCCCTCATTGAAGAACACGATCAAGTGGTTCTATATTGCCGCAGCGGCAAGCGAAGTGCCAAAGCCGTGCGCCAACTACAAGACAAATACGGCTTTCAGCACCTTAGCAACCTGCGCGGAGGAATACTAGCGTTCCTGGCAGAAAAAGAAGACTAACCGCTTGTTTGCATTTCACACTTCGGGCTGCTGTTGTCAGCTTTCGCTCCAAAAGTAAAATCTCAACCAGCTCTAATTCGTTGGCGTGTAGCGAGCACTTTCGTCGTTGAGGTATTCGCGTAAACCTTCAGCATCAGCCGGTTTCATACGACCGCTGAGGATCAGACGTACTTCCCGCCGCCGCGGCGCACTGTCGTAGCGCTGCTGCTGTATTTCGTTCAACGGCAATACAGGTGGTACCGGTACGGGCTTACCGTGATCTTCATCCAGCGCAACAAAGGTGTAATAAGCATGATTGCAGCGACGCGCCTTATGCCCTTTAATATCGGCGGCGAACACCTCAACGTAGACTTCAACAGAGGTGGTGAAAGCATGCGTCACACTGGCTTCCAGGGTGACGACATCCCCCACTTTAATGGGTCGCTGAAAAGATACGTGGTCGACCGATGCGGTAACGACATTGGCTTCGCAATGCTTACCGGCACAGATACCACTAATAATATCCATCCACCGCAGAAGATTTCCTCCCATGAGATTTCCCATGGGATTGGTGTCGTTGGGCATAACCATCTCTGTCATCACTGAATGTGAGTCTGAGATTTTCTTGGGTGTCATTGATTCTTTACTCATGAAAATTGCTAAACGTTTTCTATTGCCAAAATAGCTAAACCCACTACCGGATCATCACGCCCTTGCGGTTGATGAAGGGAATTGTTGTGAAGTTATCTTCTGTAATACTACCCCGTACAAAGACATATTTTTTGTCGTACATATAGTCGTTCTGCACAAAACTCACCCAGTACTCATTCGTCAGGTCGAACAGCTTGGTTTGGATAGGCTCGATTAAAATACAGCGCAAGGGACCAACTTCTTCAAAAAAATGGCGCAGTATGGTGGTTTTCACTTCTTCCCCATCCACTTTTCCGTACCCCTTGGAGTTGACCAAAACACTCTCAATAGCTGTATCCTTAAGGTTGATAAGGTAAGAATCCCATAATTCTTCACCATCCTCATTGCGCGGTACGATAGCCAGGGCAATATCTTCTACTTTTAAGTCTGGGATATCCTTTTTCATATCAATTTATTCTTTTCCATTCGAGTATATGGTGTACAGATACACTTACCTCCATCCACTCATCAACAGTATATCAGGTAGGATATGCTGCCGCCCGATACCGGTAGTTAAATAAATCGGCCAGATGATACCGTACTTTGGCCTTTACCTCTGCCAAATCTACCGCACGGCCCAGTTCAAACGCCAAAGAGGTCACCGCCTTGTCCTCGTCCTGTATACCACAGGGTACAATATGCCCAAAGTGGCTAAGGTCACTGTTAACGTTGAACGCAAAACCATGCATTGTCACCCAGCGACTGAGGTGTACACCAATAGCACAAATCTTCCTTTTGGGGAGTCCTTCTCCCGGGTCGAGCCATACCCCGGTATAGCCTTTAATACGTTGGCCGGCTAATCCATATTCTGCGATCGTTCGAATAATGGCTTCTTCCAGATACCGCACATAGCGGTGTACGTCGGTGAAGAAGCAATCGAGGTCTAAAATGGGATACCCCACAATTTGTCCGGGACCGTGGTAGGTAATATCTCCGCCCCGGTTAATTTTAAAAAACTCAAAACCTTCCTGTTCTAACTCTTCTTCCGATAGCAGTAAATGATCGACAGAACCGCTTTTCCCCAGGGTATAAACCGGAGGATGTTCACAGAAGAGCAGATAATGCCGTTGTGGTTCTTCGGTTAGCCCTTCCCGCGAACGATCGCGATTGCTCAACTTTCGGTCAACCAGCTCTTTATGCCGCTCCTGCTGGTAGTCCCAGGCATCAGCATACCGAATCCGACCCAAATCCTGGTAAAGTACTTCTTCCATGGTCTCAAAATATCGCGCAAAGGTAGCCCTTTTTAAGCGAACAAGCTAACGGCTTACCTTTGCCTCTTTCCAGAATGTTTTCCACTCGAATATTCGCTATCTTTAATATCGTAACTGATGGACACCGAATATGCGCTTTTTTCTCTTTGCCTTTCTTTTCATTTCACTTTGGGCCTTGCCCGCACAGGCCCAGCTTAATGCTCCGGGCACCGCCGGTAGTACCGGACTCATGATGGGAGGAATAGGCGCTACCCTCACTGATGCCGGTAGTCTATTTGCCAACCCTGCCGGCATTAGTAAAACCGAAACCTCAACCTTGCTGGTACAGGCAGAAAACCGCTTTTTACAACCGGCCCTTTCTACGGTGCAGGCAGGTGTAATCATCCCATCCAATGGGAGTCATTTCGGCTTGCGGATCAATCACTTTGGCCCGGGAGAATATAACGAACAAGAAGCTGCCCTGGTTTATGCTCGCCCGTTAAGTACAATATTTTCTCTGGGCGGCGGAATACACTTACAGCAACAACGAATTCCCGAGTACGGCATGCGGCGAATCCTAACCTTTTCTCTAGGCATACAAGCCCAACTTCTGCCCCAAATATCCCTTGGCGGATACCTCTACAATCCCATTCGTCAGGAAATTCGTCCCGCCGAATATGCACCTACCCTGTTTGTCCTTGGAGCACGATACCAGCCTTCCGAACAGGTGCAACTCTTCCTGGAAGTCGAAAAGGATATTGACTTTACCGCCCGGGTGAAAGCTGGAATTGCTTACCACCTGGGGGATTATATGATCCTGCGTACTGGTGTCCGTACCCAACCGACCAATTTTTCTTTTGGCATTGGCCTTCCCGTCGGTGACCGAATAAATATCGATATTGGGGCCTGGCAACATCAACAATTAGGTACTTCCCCTTTGTTTCATTTATCGTATCAATGGTAACTTTTTATGCGCATTGCACTCGTTTCTGCCACACCCTTTGAGGTACAGCCGCTTATCGACCATCTTCAGGAACACTGGACACAAGAAGCCCCCGGCTACTGGAGAAAAGACCACCTCCACTTCCGGCAACTAATTACCGGCCCCGGTATTCCCGGCACCATTTATGGCCTGACCCGGTTGCAATATGCCTGGCCGGTTGACCTGGTTATCAATGCCGGTATTGCGGGTGCTTTTGATCACACTGTGCCGCTCGGTACTACCTATCAAGTGGTTAGCGAGCGATTTGCTGATCTGGGGGTGGAAGAACGAGACGGCTCTTTTACCGACCTTTTTGCCATGGACTTACTCGATAAAGACAGCCCTCCCTTCTCTGCCGGTCAACTAATTAATACTCAGGCCAGGAGATTTGACTTTCTACCCAAAGCCCATGGCCTTACCGTCAACCGGGTTAGTGGTCATCCCACTAGCATTGCCCAACTGCGGGAACACTACCAAGGTGATTTAGAAAGTATGGAAGGAGCCGGCATCTTTTACGTTTGCCTGCAGGAAGGTATTCCGTTTTTAGCCATCCGCTCTGTCTCTAATCACGTAGAACCCCGGCAACGGGACAAGTGGAATCTTCCCCTCGCCATCGATCGGCTTAACCAAACACTATTGGAAATTATAATGGAAATTAAACAGATAGGCGACCGCTAACCATGCGCTTCTTGCCCTGCAAATCAGTATGTAAGATGACTTGCATCAGACCTTTTTCGTTGAACAGACTTTCTACCTGATCAGCGTAGTATTCATTGGTTTCCACCAAAAGAATTGCCCCCGGACGGCCTTTTTGCGCAAGCAGTTCTACCAATACCTGATAGAATATCAACGGATTATTATTCCCTACAAATAAGGCATGATTTGGCTCATAATCAACGACCTGAGGAGACATGAACTCTCGTTCTTCCCGAGGTATATACGGTGGATTAGAAATTAACAAATCAAATTCTGGCAGTGATTCTTCCATATCCATATCGAGAATATCCGCTTCTAGCCAGGTGACATCTACGCCTTGCCGTTCAGCATTTTTTTGCGCCACATCTAAAGCATCCGCGCTGACGTCCAGCCCCATTACCTGGCAGGCTGGTAATTTTTGCTTGATCACAATGGGAATGCAACCGGTTCCGGTGCCTATATCCAATACACGAACAGGCTCAGCCCGGCCCCAACTGGTTTTTATAGTCTCCAGAGCTAAGAATACCAACTCTTCGGTTTCCGGGCGAGGGATTAATACGTGTTTATTTACGTAAAACTTAAATCCATAGAAGTCGGCTTCTCCCAAAATATATTGGATAGGCTCCCAGCGCATCAGCCGTTGGCGCATAGGTTCCAGGCGATTAAGCTCTTCGCGACGCATCAACTGGGGGCTATCCATGCGAACATAGCCGAAGGCATCTTCAAACAAGATACGGACAATGCTCTCTGCTTCGCGTTCACCATACAATGGTGTAAGGTCAGCTATGAGCTGTTGTACTTTATTACCTACCGTGGGTAAGTCGTCAATCATTCAGGATAAGCGATTTTTGAAGTCTTCATAACCAAACTGACGCACCACTTCCAGTTGGTCACCTTCCGTCCATAGACAAATTGATGGATGAGTTACGCCGTTAAAGGTAGTGGTTTTCACCATCGTGTAGTGCATCATATCCTTTAATATCACCTGATCCCCTACCTGCAGCGGTTTATCGAAGGAATACTCACTCATATAATCGCCGGCCAGGCAGCTTACGCCTCCCAGGCGATAGGTCGGTTTTCCGGGAATAGGATCCGTAGCTCCTATTACCTGCGGCCGGTAAGGCATTTCCAGCGTATCAGGCATATGGGCGGTAAAGGAGACATCGAGGATAGCTGTCTTAATGCCCCCACTCTCTACAATGTCCAGTACCGACGATACCAACTCGCCCGTTTCCCAGGCAACAGCACTACCCGGTTCCAAAGTTACCGCGAGGTGGGGATGGCGCTCGCGAAACGAGCGTAGTACGGCTATAAGATGCTCGACATCATATCCCTTACGGGTCATAAGATGGCCGCCACCCAGATTGATCCATTTGAGTTGGGCAAGCCATTTCCCAAACCGATTTTCCAGCGCGCGGATAAGTTGCTCCGTAGCTTTAGCCGATGATTCACAGAGGGTATGGACATGAAACCCTTCTATGCCTTCCGGCAAAACCTCCGGTAACTGATCAGACAGCATCCCTAAACGCGACCCGGGTACTGCCGGGTTATACAAATCAGTATCTACTTCCGAATACTGCGGATTAACCCTTACCCCAGGCGAACACCCGGCCGCCAGGGCCAAATCCCTGAATTGTTCGTATTGCGACAGCGAATTGAAGGAAACGTGGCTACTATACCGGGCCAGCTCCGCAAACTCCCCCGGCAGGTACGCGGGGGAATAAGTATGCGCCTTGCTCCCCATCTCCTCCATGATCAACCGGGCTTCGGCCAATGAACTGGCCGTAGCTCCTTTAAGGTATTCATCAATCAAAGGAAAGACTCGCCACATGGCAAAGCCCTTAAGGGCCAGAATGATGGATACACCAGCTTTGTCCTGGACTTCGGCCATCAACTCCAGATTCTGACGCAGACGACGTACATCCAGGACAAACGCTGGAGAAGTGATCTTTTGGTATGGGATATTGCTCATTACCTTATTGATAGTCATCAAATTCCAGTTCGGCACCTTCTTGCTCGTGCCATGGCAAACCGTACTCACCTAGCTTGGCCAGGAATGGGTCCGGATTAAACTCTTCTACGTTGAACACCCCGGCTCCCGTCCATTTTCCTTGCAGAACCATCATAGCTCCGAGCATGGCCGGCACGCCGGTGGTGTAAGAAACTCCCTGAGCACCAGTTTCCTTATAGGCTGCCGCGTGGCTGCAGTTATTCCATATGTAATAGGTTTTATCCTTTCCGTCTTTAACCCCTTTAATGCGGCACCCGATGGAGGTTTCTCCCGAGTAGTTTTCACCCAGATCACCGGGATCAGGAAGTACGGCTTTCAAAAACTCCAGGGGTACAATATCTACACCTTTGAATTGCACCGGCTCGATACCTGCCATCCCGATATTCTGAATGACGCGCAGGTGCGTCAGATACTCCTGTCCGAAGGTCATCCAGAAGCGAGCTCGTTTCAAGCTGGGGTAATTTTTGGTAAGTGACTCCAGTTCCTCGTGGTAAAGCAGGTAAGAATCGCGCGCTCCGATATTCGGATAGTTCAGCTTACGGTGAAATTCAAAGGGTTCTGTTTCGACCCACTTACCATCTTGCCAGTATTTTCCCCGCTGGGTAATTTCGCGGATATTAATCTCCGGATTAAAGTTAGTAGCAAAGGCTTTACCGTGGTCCCCCCCATTGCAATCGACAATGTCCAGATAGTGCATTTCGTCGAAATGGTGCTTGGCAGCATGGGCGGTAAATATCCCCGTTACGCCCGGATCAAATCCACAGCCAAGTACTGCGGTAAGTCCGGCTGCCTTAAATTTATCCTGGTAGGCCCATTGCCATTTGTATTCAAACTTAGCCTCATCTTTGGGCTCGTAATTGGCCGTATCAAGGTAATGTACGCCGGTTTCCAGGCAGGCATCCATGATAGTCAGATCCTGATAAGGCAGGGCTACGTGAATAACCAACTCGGGCTGAAATGACTTAATCAACTTCACCAACTGTGGAACATCCTCCGCATCCACCGCTGCCGTTGTCATTTGTGCGTGGCCGGTATCTCGTTGTACATCAGCAACAATATCATCGCATTTAGCTTTAGTACGGCTGGCCAACATAATTTCCGAAAAGGTTTCCGGATGTTGTGCACATTTGTACGTTACGACCCGGCCCACACCGCCGGCTCCAATGATCAGTACTTTTGACATAATTAATAGGCATTTTAAAGTAACAAATTAAGCAACGTGCTTACTTTTATGGCTACCCCGGGCGCGGCACAACTATACCGCTCACGAAGTACAGTGAAACTACACCTTATCTTTGCCGGTATAGCTGCCTTCTTGATAAAGTGCAAGGATGAAATTTGTTTTATCCCGAATTATTCGCCCGCAATATATCCTCATTTATGAAAAATATACGCGAAGATAAAATTAAAGACTTTAATCCTAACGGGGTCGGACTACTAAACGGGCACTTCATCGGGCTTCCCTTCGAACAGGAAGAGGCTCGCATTGTCTTTCTACCCGTCCCCTGGGATGTTACCGTTTCCTTTGGAGAAGGTACGGCTACCGGCCCGGAAAATATTCTGCAGTCTTCTGCTCAACTTGACCTCATGGATCCCGATGTACCCGATGCCTGGAAGATCGGACACTACTTTATTCCTCCCGAACCGGAGTGGCTGCAGCAAAGTCGCACCTTACGAAAAAAAAGTAGAGCCTACATTGATTTTCTCGAGCAAGGTGGTCAGCTTGCGCAAAACCCCACCATGAAGACCATTCTATCGGAGCTCAATGCGGCTTGCGCCCAAAATAAAGAGCGCGTAAAAAAGCGCTGTATCGAACTTCTGAACGACGGGAAGGTAGTAGGCATAGTTGGAGGAGATCATTCCTCCCCACTAGGCTTTCTCGAAGCCCTGGCCGAGCGGCACAACGATTTTGGTGTTCTGCAGATTGATGCCCATATGGATTTGCGCGCAGCGTACGAAGGGTTTACCTACAGCCATGCTTCTATTTTTCACAACGCATTACAGCTCCCCGCCATTTCACGGCTGGTATCCGTAGGAATCCGCGACTACTGCGAGCAAGAAACAGAACGAGTAGCCGCCGCCGGCGAAAGAATTAAGGTGTGGTACGAACATGAATACCGGGAAGCACTTTTTCAGGGGGGCACCTGGCACGAGCACTGTCAACGCATCCTTGAGGTATTACCCCAAAAAGTGTATATCAGTTTCGATATAGATGGCTTAGATCCGTCACTGTGCCCACACACGGGCACTCCGGTTCCTGGCGGACTGTCTTTTGCTGAAGCTATCTACTTGTTAAAGCAAGTCGTGGACAGCGGAAAAACGATCATCGGCTTTGACTTATGTGAAACGGCAGGCATCGGTAACGATTGGGATGGTAATGTGGGAGCACGCATCCTCTATAAAATGGCTAACTTGTGCGCATTGTCCCACGGTTGGCCTCATTCTTGAAACGACCCGGTCAAAAAGGTCACCAAAAAAATACGGTATGAGTAAGATAGCTTTTGATAAACTTTGGAAAATGATTGGCTTGCGCTATAAGTCCCACCCCTGGCATGGCATTCCAATCGGAGAAGAAGCACCGGATGTATTGACGACCTTCATTGAAGTCATCCCCTCTGATTTGGTCAAGTACGAAGTCGATAAGTTGACGGGATACCTAAAAATTGATCGGCCTCAGAAATTCTCTAACATTGTACCTGCTCTCTATGGTTTTGTCCCTCAGACTTATTGTAAAGAGCAGGTTGCTGCTTACTGCATGGAAAAGACTGGCCGCGATAATATCGTAGGTGACGATGATCCATTAGACGTTTGTATTCTTACCGAACGGGAAATTACCCACGGAAACGTCATCGTCAAAGCCCGTCCGATCGGCGGTTTCCGCATGATTGACGGAGGCGAAGCCGATGACAAAATCATTGCCGTGCTGGAAAAGGACGAAATATATGCCGATTGGATGGACATCTCGGATATGCCCGATGTGATGGTCGACCGGCTAAAGCACTATTTTCTGACCTACAAACAACTGCCCGGCGAGAAGCAGAAATGCGAAATAACCCACACTTACGGGCGGGAAGAAGCGCAGGAAGTTGTACGCCGCTCACAGATTGACTACCAGGAAGCATACGGCGACCTGGAAGAAGCCCTCTCCATGACGCTCTTTGAGGCTTTTCAATTCAGTCAGCGCCAGAATAAAATGCTGGATGATCTATAAAAAAAAGGAATGGGGGGTTCCCATTCCTTTTCCGAGTTTTATTACTCATTTCTCACGAAGTGAGATGGTTGAGCATAGACCGAACTTCTTCTTTAGACTTCCCTATTCTATGCTGAATTTTGCCAATAAGTTGATCTTCCTGGCCTTCCATATAGGTAAGGTCATCATCTGTCAGTTCGCTATAGCGCTCTTTCAGTTTTCCTTTCAATTGATTCCAATTTCCTCTAAGTTTGTCTTTTATCGAGTCATCCATAATCTATTGGTTTAGTGTTAGTTGTGAAACAATATTGCTTTCACTCATAAAAAGGGAAAGCCCCTACTATGTTCACTATTAACACATAACTTATTGAAAGTGAACGCTTAAAAAGTCAATACATCTGTTCTTTTAGCAAAAATGCCTCATGAGTATGAGTACGCATGGGTAGATTATATTCCTTGCCCTGCAAAAGTAATTCGCTAAGTTACTTACCCATTTGCTTTCTTGTGATCTGCCAGGAATTTCTCGAGTCCGATATCGGTAAGTGGATGCTTTAACAGTCCCATAATCGCATTCAACGGACAGGTGACAATGTCTGCTCCGGAGCCCGCCGCATCAACAATGTGCTTGGCAGAGCGAATCGAGGCGGCTAAAATTTCCGTATCGTACTGTTGAATGGCATAGATTTCAGCGATCTGATGAATGAGCGCCATCCCATCCCAGGTAATATCATCAATGCGTCCAATAAAGGGTGACAGGTATGTTGCACCCGCTTTAGCCGCGAGAATGGCCTGGCCGGCAGAAAAAACCAGCGTACAATTGGTGCGAATTCCGTGCTTGGAAAAATAGCTAATAGCCTTAATACCATCTTTAATCATGGGTACTTTAACCACGATATTAGGAGCAATATCCGCTAATATTTTTCCTTCTTCTAAGATACCCTTGTAGTCGGTTGCGATCACCTCCGCACTCACGTCTCCGTCAACCATATCACAGATGGCCTTATAATGATTGCGAATATTCTCTGTTCCGCTAATGCCTTCTTTAGCCATTAGGGATGGATTTGTGGTTACCCCATCGAGGATGCCCAGGTCTTTAGCTTCTTGAATTTGCTCAAGGCTGGCCGTATCGATAAAAAACTTCATGTATACTGCTATTTTAAATGGTTAGGATCCGTTTTGCGAAAGCAAAAATACGCTTTTCCTTTAGGAACACCATCCTCTAGGTATCCTTTTGCTCCTTAGGGTATTCGATGCGCACATGATGAACTGATTTCATAACCTGTCGGAAGACTTCCTTACACATTTCCAATTCCTCAAAGGTCATGGTCGATTCATCCAGCTGATTCTGACTGATTTTATGACTAATAATATTGTCAATCAAATCATCAATTGCTTCGGCGGTAGGCGTTTTCAGACTTTTGCAGGCCGCTTCAATCGAATCGGCCATCATCAGGATGGTTTCTTCTTTCGTACGGGGACGAGGACCTGGATAACGAAAACGGTTTTCATCGATTTCTTTGCCCGGATTCGCCTCTACGTATTTGCGGTAAAAATACTCTACTCGCGTAGTACCGTGATGGGTCCGAATAAAATCGATGATCACTTTCGGTAACCGGGCTTTTTTAGCCATTTCTACGCCTGCTGTAACGTGTTGTATAATCTTGTCGACACTCTCCAGTGTATCGAGTTCTTCGTGTGGATTAGTTGAATTTTGGTTTTCGATGTAATAGGTTGGTGCCTTGGATTTGCCAACATCGTGGTACAGAGCGGCCACTTTGACTAGAAGGTGGTTGGCATCAATCTTGCGCGCGGCTGATTCGGATAAATTAGCGACCTGAATGGAGTGTTGTAATGTTCCGGGAGCTTCCATAGCCAGCTTACTGAGTAGCGGTCGATTCATATCCGAAAGCTCTACCAAAGAAATACTCGAGGTAAAACCAAACATGCGCTCCAGTAATGGGATCAGTGGATAAGCCAGTAGGGTCAGGAATACATTCAGGAAAATCCAGGTGTAGGTAGTCCAGTCAATCTTATTGACTGTCCCTTCCTGAATTAAGGACAATCCAAAATAAGCGAGGGCATACGTGAAGAAAATATACAGCATGGAATAGAAGAACCGCGACCAGTCGCGCGTATCTACATCGGTAAGGATAACGACTATCCCCGCCAGAATCTGCAAAAAGGTAAATTCATACCCCAGTGAGGAAAGGAAACTGGCAATCAGCACCACCACGATATGGGTAAACAGAGCCAGCCGCACGTCGTAAAATGTTTTGATAACAATCGGTACAATACAAAATGGAATGAGATAGGCGCTGAGGATATCGGTGCGTTCTACTGCACTCACCAAATAGCTATAGACGATAAGCCACATGAGGATAAAGAGCAACTTGCCGAAGCGATGGTAAATATCAGGGGCAAAATTGCGCAGATAAAACACAAAAACGCCAATAATCAGGCTGGTCAGCAAAAAGTACCCAATCAAAATGCTGAATCGTGAAGTATTGGCCGTTACCTCCTGCTCGTATTGCTCTTTGAGCGACCGTAACTTAAGGTAAACGTCATCAGTTACCGGTGCGCCCTGATTGACGATGCGTTCTCCTTTGCGCACCATGCCCTGTGTGGTCGTTACGGAGGCTAACAAATCCTTGCGAAAAGCATTCGTGAGGGAATCATTGAATACAATATTAGGCTCTAGTAAGCCATCCAGAATGGGGTATAAAAAATCAGATTCCTGCAAAGAAGAATTGCGCAGGGTATCTCCGACCATAGCTTTCGCTGCTTCCAGGCGAATGAAGCTACTCAGAGGCTGCCGTTTGATGGTATTTCCACTCACCAGGTTAATTAGAAAATCGTCCTCTTTATCCTGATGCTTGGGATCGAGCTGGATGATACCCTGTGTATAAAGCCCTTCCAGATAATCTTGTCCAAAATTGCGGTACGCATTCTTATTGGACAATACATGCGCAAATTGCCCGTCGCGATCGACTTGCTGCAATTGACTGGTAAAGCGGGACTTAAAAGATTCTTTTTTTTGCGCAAGCATATCCTCATCGCGCTCGTAATAAGGATAGAAATCTTCTTCCAACTGCGCAATTTCTTCCTCAATCTGCGCATCCGGCTTTTTAATAGCAAAATCAAAGGGTGCATCCAGGCTTTCGTACCGCCACATTTGCCCCTGATCAAACTCGTATTTAAAACGAACACTGGAAGGAAACAACAAACTGATAAAGGCAATCACAGCCAGTATCAATAAATAGCGAAAAAAGCCCGGGACACGGTCTAGTGCTGCTTTAAATTTGCTCATATGTTACAAATATACAAAACCGGGGCACACGATGGACAATCTGCCCCCATCGAGGCAAAAATCGTTCATCGTGGATGATTACTCCCAGCAGGCAGAGGCCATTATCTTGCTTTCCAGACGACCTCTTCGGCGGCCAGCTGTTGCGCTATATACCGGCCCAGCATAAAGAAATAATCCGAAAGTCGATTCAGGTAACGAATAATGATTTCTGCCACGGCTTCCTGTTGATTGAGGGTGATCACGCGTCGCTCGGCACGGCGGCAAACACACCGGGCAAGATGACACCAGGAGACAGCAGGATGACCACCGGGCAGAATAAAGTTGCGCAACTCGGGCAAGGTTTCATCCATGCGATCCATCTCTTGCTCGAGCAGGTCGATATCCGCATCGCGAATATCCGGTGTGGGCAGGTCTTTTTCAGGGTCACTGGCCAGGTTGGAACCAATCGTAAACAAACGGTCTTGGACCTTCTTGAGCAGGTCACGCAAACCTTCATCGGTAAGCTGATCACGTAACATCCCAACGTGAGCATTTAGCTCGTCCACCGTTCCGTAGGATTCAATACGAATGTGGTCTTTGGACAGGCGCTTGCCTCCAAAGAGTCCGGTTTCCCCCTGATCACCAGTCTTAGTGTATATCTTGAATGACATAAACGCTTTTTTCGTAAAGATAAGGCTTTCCGGTTTAGCGCCTATTCTTTTGCCGCCCGATCCAAATTATTCTTTACCACATTTTCCTGAAAAACCATTTATGATGGTGAGCAATTAATGCAGACGCGAAAAATGGTGCTAACGCCCTAAGCATCCGTAACGGTCGAGAAAGCCCATCGACCGTACGTTTTACTGTTGCCGGTAGCGATGCTCCGGATTACTGGTCGTAACGATATTTTCGTTTCGTTCATCGCTTTCCACCAGGCCGTCGCGCAGGCGGACGATGCGGTGCGCATGTTCGGCGATATCCGGCTCGTGGGTGACGAGAATAATCGTATTACCGAGCTCATGAATCCGCTCAAAAATCTCCATGATCTCAATAGACGTCTTGGTATCCAGGTTACCCGTAGGTTCATCCGCTAAAATGATGGAAGGACTGTTCACCAGGGCCCGGGCTACGGCGACGCGTTGCCGCTGCCCGCCCGATAACTCATTGGGCTTATGGTCGACGCGGTCGCCCAGGCCTACGTTGTCGAGTACTTCCTGAGCGCGTTTTTGGCGGTCACTCCTGCTGACACCTGCGTATACTAAAGGTAATGCTACATTTTCCAGAGCAGACAGGCGAGGAAGCAAATTGAAGGTTTGAAAGACAAAACCAATCTCTTTATTCCGCACCTCGGCCAACTCACTGTCGTCCATTGAGCTGACGTTGGTGCCATTGAGGAAGTAGTCCCCATTGGTTGGCGTATCCAGGCACCCCAACAGATTCATGAGGGTTGATTTCCCCGACCCTGATGGGCCCATCAGGGCGACAAACTCGTTTTTATCAATATCCAGATCTATAGATTTTAGCGCATGCACCTTGGTCGTACCCATGATGTATGTCTTTTGCAGCTTGCTAACGGAGATAATAGATTTCATGTACTTACTTCTTGAGGTCAATAACCTTTGGTACTTTAAAATAGGTGCCGTCTTCCAGCGGCGCATTATCCAGTGCACGCTGCCGGTCAAGCTGGCCCTGAACTTTATCCTCCCGCCAACGATTGACGTCCGGTGTCAGGTAAACCAATGGCTCAATGCCATCGGTATCCAACTCTTGTAATGTTTCTACCATCTCGAGCACCTTATTAAGGTCTTGTCGAATGGCTTCTCGCTCGGTGTCGGATAATTCCAACCGGGCCAATAATTCTAATCGTGAAATTAACTCCGTATCTATCTGCATGGTAAGTTTTTAGACGGCTGGGGCTATTTTTTCGCCCAACGGTGTACCTAAATTTCCCGCGACAATATATTATGCTTTGGGTGAAAACCGGCAGAGTTGTGGAAAACTTTTCGATCACTGTTCGCGGTATGCTTTCGCAAAAAAGCAGGGAAATTGTAATTTCGTGCGGCTATATGGTATTTTCGCCTAATTCAATCACACGATGGAGGAAAAAACAAAGGGACTAGATCAGTTGCGTCACGTAGCTATTGCCGGGAACATTGGTGCCGGGAAAACAACCCTCTGCGCTTTGCTAGGTAAACATTTTGATTGGGACGTACACTTTGAGTCTACCGAAGACAACCCCTATCTGAGTGATTTCTACGAAAATATGCAGCGGTGGTCCTTCAACCTCCAAATTTACTTCCTAAATAACCGGTATCGGCAGATTCTACGGATTCTCAACGGTGATCGCATCGTTGTACAGGATCGCACCATTTACGAAGATGCCTACATCTTTGCGCCCAACCTACACGACATGGGCCTGATGTCAAAGCGGGATTTTGACAACTATTTTGACCTGTTTAAAACGATGTCCTCCCAGATTCGTCCGCCCGATTTACTTATTTACTTAAAGGCCGATATTTCTACGCTGGTCAAACACATACAGTCGCGTGGACGGGAATACGAGGGCAATATGAGCCTGGATTACCTGCGACGCCTCAACGAACGATACGAAAACTGGATAAGCAGCTACGAGGACGGCAATTTGTTGGTGATCAACAGCAATGAGTTGGACTTTGCCAATGACGCTGAAGACCTCGGTAAGGTAGTTAATTTAGTACAGGCAGAGTTACACGGGCTCTTCTAGGGCTGTATCTTGCCGGCTTGTGGAGATGTTCCTAAGACTTCATTGATCCACTGATCCAACAGACTTTGCAGCTCTGGGCTACCGGCATAAAGTACTCCGGCCATAATTAAGAAGGTAACCAGGAAAGTCAGCGCTGCTGCCCGGCGGCGATTTCGACGTTCATTGCGAGCGGATAAGTGTACAGTCATGATCTTCATGTTTTATTATCGATAATAACGCGACCGGGCAAACCCTTCGTGCAAACGAACCGTTAAATCTTGCAACGATCTAATGTAATATAGAATAATCAGCTATGTACCAAAAGATACTTGAGCAGTTACGCCCCACTAATACCAAGCTGGTAGCCGTGAGTAAAACCAAACCCGTAGAGCAGATTCAAGAGCTTTATGAGCAGGGACAGCGGATTTTTGGCGAAAGCAAAGCACAGGAGCTTACCGATAAGTATGAGGCCCTTCCCAAGGATATAGAATGGCATATGATTGGCCATCTACAGCGCAATAAAGTGAAATATATTGCACCATATATTTCTCTAATCCATTCGGTGGACAGCCCACGATTACTCAAAGAAATCAATAAACAGGCCCGGAAAGTCGACCGGGTTATCGATTGTTTACTGCAATACCACATCGCCGACGAAGAATCGAAATACGGCTTTTCTAAAGATACCGCCGAGGAGTTACTGAACAGCGACGTTTTTGCTCAAATGGAGCATGTGCGCATCGTGGGCGTAATGGGTATGGCCACTTTTACCGACGATCAGGATCAGATACGCCGGGAATTTCAATACCTCCACCAAATTTTTGACGACCTAAAAGCAAATCACTTTGCCGACCAGGAGAGTTTCTGTGAACGCTCTATGGGTATGTCGGGCGATTACCAAATCGCTGTGGAAGAAGGTAGTACCATGGTGCGTATCGGCACCCTTCTTTTTGGAGAGCGAGAATATGCTTAATCAATGTCCGACCATGAGGGTACGCACGGCAACTCCGTCGCCCGTTTTTATCTGTAGCACATACATTCCGGCCGGCAATGCCCTGACAGACAACGGAGTGATTTCTTGTTCAGTAATCATTTCACGCATTACCTGTCCCTGACCATTGAGTAAAGTAAGATGTACCGGATACTGCCCAGTATTTTCCGGAAGGCGAACAAAAACTTGTTCACTGGCCGGATTGGGGTACACGGCAACATCTATTTCTGATTGACGGGAAGTCCTCGTACTGGTAGTCATGCCACTGCGCAACTCTGTACGATAAAGTTGTAAGCCGCCACGCTGATTTCCAATGACTAAATCAAGATATCCGTTTCCATCTAAATCGGCGATAGCGGGTCGGGTTCGGGCACCTGCTTTTATGTGCTCAATACCGCTGTCTTCTACAGCGGGCATAGTACCGAACAACTCTTTCCTAACATTATCATACAGCAGTAAATCTCCTCGCTCTGAGCCGGTAAGCAGCCTTAATCCATCTTCCGTATTTATAACTTGCGGTGCACTATACCCCGTAATAAATCCCGACAGCCGGGTGTTGACATTGCCCGCAGCCGTAGTATTTCCTGCCGCCGACGTGTTAGGGTTGAATTGTGGCGATTGAACCGTGCCAGTATTGCGGAAATAATTGATATTCCCCGTGCGTTCCCCTACCAACAAATCGAGGCGCCCATCTTCGTCAAGATCAACTAAAGCGGGGGTACTGGCCAGGCCCACATCAATCCCCATGTACTCTGTCTGAACCGCTTCGAATTGCATCGGATTCCCCGCTCCCCCCTTGTTTTCAGCAAAGAATAGCGTGCCAAAATTCTCTCCCAACAACAGGTCATCATCCCCGTCGCCGTCGAGGTCACCCAAAGCTGGTGCGTAGGCATAGCTGCTTTGGTTGAATTGACTCATAGATAAAAAATCTTCTTCTACCAGTTCGAACGCAGGCTCAGTAGAGGTTCCCGTGTTTAGATAGAGAAAAAGCCGGGAATCAACGCTCCCATCAGCCTGGTAGCGCGAGATATTACCCATAAGTAAATCTAGTAATCCATCGGCATTATAGTCTAGGAACACGGGCTGTGCACCGGTACCCAGATCAATCATATCTTCTACCAGAAACTGCTTGTTGCGCAGCGTCCACTCCGGGTCGCCAACGGATCCTCCTGTTTCGTAATACCACAGCACTGCTTTGTCTTCCGAATTCTGGCGTTCGTTGGGTGCGACCAAAATATCTTTGCGGCCATCTTGTGCTACGTCTACATGGAAAGCGACCGGAAAGACTGGTATCTCCACCGGATTCTCTGCGCTGGGAAACTGTACATCCTGAGCATTCATCCAGGCAGTGGTCGGACTACCTCCGTTTTGCAAAAAATTGAGGTTTTCAAATGATATATCGCCCAAAACCAGGTCCTTGTCTCCGTCCTGATCAGGGTCAAACGTAAGCAAGGTCGATCCCGCATGACGACCGGTAGCAGCCAAATCAAAGCCATCAATACGCACACAATCGCCCTGATTCTCCGCCAGCGTTACCTCCGAACTTATACCACTTTCGTAAAAACCTCCCCAGCAATTGTTATCCAGCTCAAATTGTAGTGTCCCGGGCGCTAAGTTTTGCTCCACTTCCTGATTAGGGAAAAAATCAACAAAGCTGCCTCCCGGATCAAAGGTTACCACATCCAAATCACCATCGCCATCAATATCATCAATAGCTGGATAATCAATGCGAGAGACGTATACTTGCAGTGTATTACCGTTATTAGTCGGGTATTGCATTAGGTTAAAAGGTGGGCCAAAATCATAACGATCGAATTCCCAGCCTGCATTGCCGGCCCTGCTAGTATATACCGCAATACCGTCAATACCCGGAATATCGGAATAGGCGAAAATATCGTTGATGCCGTCGCGATTGTAGTCGCGCAGCAGCACCCAATTCTTGAGTTGTGGAAAAGCCTGCGCGTATTCGGGTTGATATTCGTAAGCCGTAGATATCCCCTCTTCTGTTTTCACAAAAGGAAGGATCACCTCACCAGTACGATCAAAGATGAATAAATCCTGCACTCCGTCCTGATTGAAATCAAAGGTGGATACCTGTGGGTTATTTAAGCCTCCCGCAAAGGGAAACTTTATCAATTCCCCCTGCTGATAAACAGGTGCTGACCAGGGCGTCGTACTTTGCGCATAAGATGCGCCAAACCAGCTAAGCACAAAGAACAGGGTCGACAATAAGCATTTCATAGGAATTTTATTTTGAGAACGACTACTTTGCCGTTATTCTATATTTTCGTTTCTTGGTCTCTCGCTTCACATTACTTAACAAACGACACAACTACTCGATGAACAAGCCTTTCCGGATCATATTCCAGCTGTTTTGTATGCTAGCCGTCATTTTACCTGTTTTCAGCTATGGCCAAACTGAGGATACGAATATAACCGATCAGGCTTCTGATTACCTTAGAATCAAAGACTATACCATTATTGCCGAGGGGCAACAACTTTTTATACAAACCCCCGAAGAAACCAATCAGGCCAGCTTAATGATCAATGGTGAACCGATTGCATTTGACCTGGTTGACGGACGGGGTGCCTGGCAGCGAACCTTTGATGAGCAGGGCGAACTACTTTTGCTGAAAAATAGGGCTAACCAATATAAGCTTTACCACGTTGCAAAAACTAACCGGGGCCTGCGCCTGCGTCATATTCCAATGTGGCTTTCCATTGTGCCTCCCCTTATAGCCATTATGCTGGCTTTAATCTTTCGGGAAGTCATCGTTTCGTTGTTTGTCGGCGTATGGGCCGGCGCATTCATTGCCGGTGGAATGCGGGTGGAGTCGTTCTATTACTTTGCCTTGAGTTTTCTGGGCGTGGTAGAAAAATATGTGATTGCCGCCCTTAATGATGGCGGACACTTAGCAATTATAATCTTTTCCATGCTGATTGGGGGTATGGTGGCTATTATATCCCGCAATGGGGGTATGGCCGGCGTGGTGCAATCCCTGTCGCGCTACGCACGCAGCCCTAAGTCAGCCCAGGCAATTACCTGGCTGTTGGGAGTGGCTATATTCTTCGACGATTATGCCAATACCCTGATTGTGGGCAATACCATGCGCTCGGTTACCGATCGTTTTCGAATTTCCCGGGAGAAACTGGCCTATATTGTAGACAGTACGGCCGCTCCGGTAGCTGCCGTAGCCTTCATAACCACCTGGATCGGAGCCGAACTGGGGTATATCGACGATGGTATCAGTACTTTGCAAAATTACAATGGGCCGACAACCCCTTATGCTCTGTTTATCGGCTCCTTAAAATACTCCTTCTACCCCATTCTTACACTAATCTTCATCTTATTTATCATTTTTACCGGGCGTGATTTCGGGAAGATGTACAAAGCTGAAGAACGTTCCCGTAAATTAGGACACGTATCCCGCAAATCCATAACCGAAGAAATCATTAACGATACCGAAGATCTGAATCCGGTAAAAAATGCCCCATTCAACTGGTGGAATGCCGTGATTCCCGTTTCGGCGGTTATCCTGGTCACGATCTACGGGCTGATCGATACGGGTATTGATATCACCTATGCAGAATTAGTAGATCAGGGCATAACGCTAGATGGCTCCGGATGGTCGACCGTCTGGGCAAATATCGGTGCGGTACTAGACGGAGAGTCGCCCGGTTTTTTCCGGAAAATTGGTAAGCTTATTGGTAATGCTGACTCCTATACTGCCTTATTATGGGCATCCTTAACCGGAGTATTTCTGGCCATCCTGCTGACGATCGCCGGTAAAATAATGCGTCTGGAAGATACCATTACGACCATGATTACCGGATTTAAAACCATGCTGCCGGCACTGCTGATCCTCACGCTGGCCTGGTCACTGGCTGCTACTACCGAGGAATTGCACACCGCCACATACCTGACGGGAGCCATTAAGGAAAGTATCAATCCCTATTTTATGCCGATGATCATCTTTGTCCTGTCAGCGTCTATAGCTTTTAGTACCGGCTCGAGCTGGAGTACTATGGCTATCTTGTACCCCATTGCCATTCCAACCACCTGGGCTGTCTGTCAGGCCCAGGGCTTTGATCCGGAAATCAGTTATCAATTGCTCCTTAATGTCATTGCCGTAGTATTGGCGGCTTCCGTACTGGGCGACCACTGCTCCCCGATTTCCGATACCACCATACTTAGCTCCCTGGCCTCAGGTTGCAACCACATTGACCACGTACGTACTCAGTTGCCCTATGCCCTTACGGTGGGGTCATTTGCTTTCATTAATAGTGGATTATCGACTTTTCTCGGGGGCGGTGCTCTGGTGAGTTTCATTTTATTACTGGTTTCTCTAATCCTCCTTTACCTTATTGTCATACGCGTGGGCAAAAAAGCCGACGATATTACTCCTCTGGAAACGGAATAGGCACCTCGATCCCGGCAACGTAATTTGCGCTTTTACCATTTACTTTGCCGGGTATCGTTTTGTTCTTTTAGATGTAAATTTTGTATGACGAGAAAATTTTAGCTGAGTAAAATAAAACTACAAAATAATACCTTGCTTATTACTTGCCCAGGATTGCTGCAACCAATCGAATATTTTCTTGTTGCAATGAGACAATCAGCCGATTATGAAAAAAGTACTCAGCACCCTCCTGCTTTTAGTTACCTGCTCTCTGGGTTTTGGCCAAAGAGCCGAAATAGATGATTTTGACCTGGCCGGCGACACCTATCGCACCGACTACAACTGTTATCGCCTGACCGAAGAGCGCAATTATTCCACCGGGTCTATTTGGTATAAGACGCCCATTGATATTACTCAGCCTTTCAGTATTGAATTGAGTGTCCTGTTGGGCTGTAAGGACGAAGCCGGGGCAGACGGCATGGTCTTTGTCTTTACTGGAGGTCGCTATCGGGTAGGCTACACTGGCGAAGGTATTGGCTTTGCCGGTCTTCGCCCATCGGTAGGTATTGAGCTAGATACCTGGCTGAACGAACATCTAAATGACCCGTTGGAAGATCATATCGCAATTATGGCCAACGGACGCGTGGGGCATTATAATGATTTGGCCGGGCCACTACCTCTTCCCAATTTGGAAGACTGCAAGCAGCACCGGCTCGCCGTACGCTGGGATCCACAAGAACAGATTTTATCTATTGAAATTGACTACGAAGAGGTTATATCAGCTAATGTCGATTTAGTGGATGGTATTTTTGGGGGACAGAAGCAGGTATTCTGGGGAGTAACCGCAGCTACCGGTCGCTACAACAATCTCCACGAAGTTTGCTTTGATCGATTGTCATTTACCCCCGTTGCAAAACCAGTTCAGTTTCCCATTATTTTCCGCGGAGAAAAATAAGAGGCCAAACATCCTGATCGCCCATTTCGTTTAATCTATACATCTATACCGCTCAGGGAGTGGTCAGGGCTTTACCCAACCACTTCTAGCAAATACTCGGGTAGACCGTTCCACTATGGGTATAGCTATTGTTGGTGCTAAACGAAAAGCCTTGAAAAACCTACAACGTACAACTTACTTTCTGCTTTCGGCCATTGGTATTACCATTGTGCTATATTATGGCAGAGCCTTTCTGATCCCAATCAGTTTTGGAGCTCTTTTTGCCATGCTGTTCACTCCCCTCTCCCGTTGGCTGCAGGCAAGACGCATCCCTAAACTTCTCGCTATTTTGACTTGTGTGTTTATCCTCATTTTAGGAGTAAGCCTATTTATGGGTGCCTTACTCTGGCAGGGAAGTGAGTTGGCACAGGACTGGCCGGAAATTGAAAAAAAGGTCATAGAGCACGGCACAGATATCCGGTCCTGGGCAGTTGAACGGGTTTCATTTATTTCCGAAGAACGTATCGACCGCTTCTATCAGGAGTTGGCTTCAGAGCAGGAAACCTACCGGCGCTGGATTACGAATTCAATGGACAGTTTATTTGGCTCAATTACGCAATCAGTACTGTCTGTGATTTATATGATTTTCCTTATGATGGCCGAAGAACGCATTACTCGCTTTGGTCAAATGGTAGGACGAACATCAAAAGTTGATGCGGCAATGAAAGATGCCCGAAACCTGGTGCATCAGTACTTTATCGGGCGCCTGATTTTAGTGGCTATTCAGGCTGTAATTTTCGCTACCGGTTTCCTGATTTTTGGATTACAATATGCTATACCCGTCGGTATTCTTGCCGGAGTCTTTACGTTCATCCCCTACATTGGTAACATTATTGGGGGACTACTGGCTCTAATGATCGGATTAGCAACAGGAGGAAGCCCGATTCTCTTCATTGGTATTCTAGGAACTATCACGTTGAGCCAAATACTGGAAAACAACGTACTACAGCCCTGGATCGTCGGTAAAGAAGTTAATCTAAATCCATTTTTCACTTTTGTCTGTATCATTGGCTTCACCACAATCTGGGGTATTGCCGGTACGATTCTGGCCATCCCCATTACGGCTATTGCCAAAACTATGTTCGATTACTCCAAATCCATGCGCCCCTATGGCTATCTGATGGGACTAAGGGATGACTACCAATAAAAAAGCAAGCTGCAGATAATGCTACAGCTTGCGTGATGTACCCGGAGCGGGACTTGAACCCGCACGGCCATAATGGCCACAGGATTTTAAGTCCGGCGTGTCTACCAATTCCACCATCCGGGCGTGGCGTGCTGCAAAGGTAATTTACCCACCCTATTCCTGCAACATTTTTTTGCATTTGCTGACAAAAGAACGTCAATAATATTTTCATGGTTCCTTTCCCACCCGATAAATATAGAATCTTTTAGCTCTGGAGCGATCATTTTGTCACGACATACGTTATAGAGGCACATTGTAAAATATTAAAACAAACAATAATGCAAAACCGACTGAAAACATTAACACTGGGCCTTTTGACTATGCTATTTTTGGCGACAGCCTGCCAACCCAAAAGTCAGGAAAATATGGAAGAGGCTGGAGAAAAAGTCTCTCAGGCAGTACAAGTTGAAAAAGAAGCGCTCAAAGAAGATGTATTGATGGCCTCTAATCAAATTCAAAAAGAAATCGCTCGTCTGGAAGAAGAAATGGATAGCGCTTCCGGAGAAGCTCGTCAGGAACTGATGGAGCAAAAAGCGAAGCTGCAAGAGCAGAGTAGTAAGCTGAAAGAACAATTGACGAAGCTTGACGAAAAAACCACGGAAGGTTGGAATTCCTTGAAAGCGGAAGTTCAACAAACGGTAAGCGCTATTGAAGAAAGCGTTGAAAAACCAGCCGAAGAGAAAAAGAATTAGTCCTGCCTGGCAGGTAATAAATTGAATGGCCATTTGCCCGCTTTCGGGCAAATGGCCATTCTTATTCCAATACCAGCCCATTCTTTTCCTAAAGTTTGTTTAAAATCCCCCGAATCCTGAATATATTCCACCGGGAAAATCGTTTTCCAAAAAACCAAAAGTGATAATCATGTTACGCAAGATCAGCCTTTTAACCCTGGTATTTTTCATAGTTAGTTGCGCCACCGTTCCCATCACGGGAAGGAAACAGTTGTCGCTGGTGTCTAGTAATCAGATGATTGCCCTGGCTGCCGATCAGTATCAGAGCGCCATGCAGCAAAGCAATTTATCCGATGACAATGCTGAAGTACGTCGGTTGCGAAGCGTTGGCGAGCGCGTCATCAATTCCGTGGAAAGTTATCTGCGCCAGAATGGTCAGGGCGAATTGCTGCGCGGCTATAATTGGGAAATCAACCTCATTGAGAACGACGAAACCATAAACGCCTGGGCTATGCCCGGCGGTAAGATCGCCTTTTACACCGGAATCATGAAGTTATTTGACAATGATGACGAAATCGCGGTGGTCATGTCGCACGAGATTGCCCACGCTATTGCCAGCCACGGTGGGGAACGAATGAGTCAAATGCTCGCCGCACAATTAGGGGGGGTGGCCCTCGACGTAGCGTTGGCAAACAAGCCCCAACAGACCAGGGAACTGGCGCAAATGGCCTACGGGATTGGTGCACAAATTGGTGTACTACTACCCTTTAGCCGTACACACGAATCGGAAGCTGACGAACTAGGCGTTTACTTTATGACCATGGCCGGCTATCGTCCCGAAGCCTCGGTGGACTTCTGGCGTAAAATGGCCGCACAGGGTGGGCAGGCTCCTCCTGAGTTTTTATCTACGCACCCCAGCAATGAGACCCGGATTAATAACCTACGCCGCCTAATTCCCGAAGCCAAGAAGAAGTTTGGAAATAGTAACTAGAAGCCGGCTTAAAATTACCCTGTTTTATCATCTTGGGGATAGATTGTTTATCTTTCCCCAAGATGACAATTCACGACATTCAACAAGCGCGGCAGAGTTTTCGCTCTGGTAACCCCAAGATGGCCCGGCAGCTCCTGCTTGCTTCCCACTGGAAGGATATAAAAGCAATTGATCTATTAACGGCTCTCTCTGACCTGGCCTTCGAAGTAGGAGAATCAACGACCGCTTTTCGGATCCTCCGCCGCATTATACAGCTTACCCCAAACGATGTGCATGCCTCTCTACGCCTTGGACAAGCCCTCCGGCGAAGCGGCCAAAAGCAGGAAGCCCTCCCCTACCTGCAGCGGGCCCAACAGCTTGAACCGCAGAATGAGCAGGTGCTTTACGAGTTGGCCCTTGTCCTGGAAGACCTGCAGCACTACGACGAGGCGCTGGCTCATATTCGACAAGCCTTACGGCAAAATCCCCAAGACGCGGATTTGCTGAACGTAGCTGCCTCGAACCTGTGCAATTTAGGTAACCCGGAAGAAGCCATCCCGCTATACGTTCAGGCCATTGAACAAGAGCCTGATTTTCACGCCTTGTCCTTCAACTTATCGCAGGCACTGCTGCAAGCCGGGCAATGGCGTGAAGGCTGGCGTTTTTTTGATTACCGTCTGGTGTTAAGGCCTCCCGAAAAACGACCGGAGTCGAGCGCTCCCCTCTGGAAAGGAGAGTCTTTGGCCGGTAAATCTATCCTGATTTGGCAGGAACAAGGCTTCGGTGATACCATCCAATTTCTTCGCTTTTTACCGGTACTTACCGAAATGAAAGCCGAGGTTACCGTATTAATAAACGGCCAATTGATTACCCTGGCGGAGAAAAACTTTCCCGACTGTACCTTCATCGATCAACGTCAGTCGCCTCTCCCTACTGATTATCAGCTACCGATCCTCAGCCTTCCCCGGCGTCTGGAACTGAATGATCCACAAATGCTGACGGGAGAAGCCTACCTTACCTGTAAAGAAACGGAGGCGCTGGCAGGCAACGATAACCTACGCATTGGTCTGGTATGGGCGGGCAATCCAAATCATCCAGACGATCATCGGCGCTCGATAACGTCTGCTTTACTATCCCCTTTACTAAAAACGGCAGGAGTCGCCTGGTATAGTTTCCAGGTAGGGCGGCACGAATGGGCCGAAGAGCAAAATGCCATACACGATCTGCGGCCACAGTTAACCAATTTTTTGGCAACAGCCCAATACATCCGGCAGATGGATCTGATTATTAGTGTAGATACTGCCGTAGCCCACCTGGCAGGAGCCATGGGTACGACCACTTGGCTATTACTCGACTACGCTGCCGACTGGCGATGGGGATCCCACCCGAATCAGACCGAATGGTATCAGAGCATGCGCCTTTTTCGGCAAAAACGCCCCGGTGATTGGTCCGGTGTGATTCAACAAGTCCAAAAAGTGCTCCACAACCTGTATAGTTAAGTCCTCAAACCGACTCCTCACCTACCTTATATTTCTTCAGCGTCGCCATATCCACGTATTGTAGAACGGCCTCGTGGGTAGCCTCCAAAAAGACCAGTGGGGCCACCCCGGCTTCTACCGCCTCGCGCCAACGCAATGCACACAGGCACCACCGATCCCCAGGCTGCAGTCCGGGAAATTGAAACTCTGGACGAGGTGTACTCAAATCATTGCCCCGTGAACGGGTATACGACAGAAAAGAATCTGTCATAACCGCACATACTACATGCCGACCATGATCCGAAGGGCCGGTGTGGCAACAACCGTCACGAAAGTATCCGGTGAGCGGATCAATACTACAGGCTTGCAAATCAGTCCCTAAAACATTTCGCGCTTGCTTTTGCATACATTAACGTTTTGTAAAGGAAACTGGATTGGGTGAATTTTGTTATTAGGACGTGCTATATTTTATACCAAAAGGCTAAAACGGTAAAGTATCAGCGCATAAAGCAAGTAAAACCGAAGCGTCAGCCCACTGAGCTGTAGCTAGCAAATTGTTACTATTAACGGTTTTCACGTCTAAATGACAGACAATTGCTCTTAATGAGCTCTTTTTTTTACAAAAACAAAATAATGGTACGATCTAAAGAAGGATTCCCAGAAGGACTGGAACGACAGGTGGACGACATGGGTGATGCACACGCAAGTGCTAACACCAACACTCCCCTGCGACCGGGTGCCTTCGAGGTAAACGATGAGAAAAAAATGACCATCATTGAAGAGCATTTTGCTGAAATCATGCATACGCTTGGCCTCGATCTTAATGATGACAGCTTGAAAGGCACCCCCCGGCGGGTTGCCAAAATGTTCGTTCAGGAAATATTTGGAGGACTTGACCCCAAACGTAAACCACGTATCTCCACGTTCGATAATAAGTACCAGTATCGGCGCATGCTGGTGGAAAAAAACATTGATGTCACCTCAACCTGTGAGCATCATTTCTTGCCGATTTTTGGCAAAGCACACGTGGCCTATATTTCCAGTGGAAAAGTTATTGGTTTATCCAAGATTAACCGCATCGTGGACTATTACGCCCGCCGTCCGCAGGTGCAGGAAAGAATGACCCGACAAATTCTGGAGGCACTAAAAGAAGCCCTCGATACAGAAGATGTGATGGTCATGGTAGACGCCAAACACATGTGTGTACACGCCAGGGGTATTCAAGACACAGAAAGCACAACGGTTACCGTTGAATATGGAGGTGCTTTTGAAGATGCAGACACTCGCCGTGAGTTTCTGGATTATGTACAAGCTCGTTAATCGCCTGTTAAGAATTGGTGAATGTGACAATTATCATAGTGGCTGCTTTCTATATCATCTATATTGCGGCCATCAACAAACAAATTTCTACATGAAAAAGAACATTTTTCTAGCAGTATTCCTTATTCTTTCCGGCACGGCCTTCGTCGCCTGTGATAGTTCCGCTAATGCAGGTGGTGACGAAGCTACTACCCAGGAAACAGAAGCTTCTGCTCAGGAAGTGGCCGCTACTGAAGAAGCCACTGCCTTTGACGAACAGCAGGAAGCATTTCATACGTTCATGGCAGGAACTTTCCATCCGGCTGAAGAAGACGATTTAGCTCCCCTACGTGAGCAGCATGCCGACATGGTAACAGCTGCCGAAGATTGGGCTGACACAGAAATTCCTGCCAAGTATGCGGACAAAGACCTTACCCCGCAGCTTGAGGAACTGGTAGCAGGCACCAAAGAAATCAGCAAAATGGTGGAAAATGATGCCGAAGATACTGAATTGAAACAAGCTATTTTTGACCTGCATGATGTCTTTCACGGCATTATGGGCGCTTGCCGCGATGCCGAAAAACATGGTATGCACAAAAAGGAGCATCCTGACGGAAAAGGCAAACAAAAGCACAAAAAAGACATGCATTAAATGTATTGTGTCAATAAGGTTTGACTACTCGAGAACCGATATCACTTGCTGATATCGGTTTTTTTATTGTCCATAATAGGGTCGGACACAACGGCAATATCCCCCAGCTTTTTTGTCTAACGCAGTCACTTTAAAACCAATGCCTTTTTCCTCCAAAGCAATGGCATAGTTAGTCTGATACAAGTCTTTCTCCGTACTGGTCCAATAGAACGTCTGAACGCCCATGTCCATATATTCTCCATAAACATTCCGAAACCCCGAAGTTTTTGCCCGGAAGGGCAGATTGTCATTCGTCAGATTAATTAACGCCGCCTCTGGACTGGGGCCTACACGTTTTTGATTTTCGTCAACGAATCCACCGTGGGCCCGTAAAATCGTCTTCCATTCCGTAATGGTCGGCAGGCGCCATCCTCCCCCGAGGGCTGAACAAGCATACTGAGCCGATTCCGGGGTGTATAGCTGCCCGTAATCCCGGCAATTCATATCGCGGTCGTCATAACACCAGCTATTAGCCACTTGCAGAGATAAGTTTCGCCCCAACCATTCTAATGATCCAAAATGAAAGACAGGGTACGTTCGCGATGTTGCCGGATCGTCGACCCGTTGCGACATTTCTACCATACGCTCGCCCCGGGGAGGTAGATACCTCTGCGGATTGGCATCTTTTTGCCCCCCTCCCGATTGGCAGGCGGTTAAACCCCCAAAGGCCAGTATAAAAATTAAGGATCGTACAATTTTCATTAGTCTATTTTTTCTAACCCACAAAATACGCACATTATCCAGCTTTTTCACCGGGAAGTGGACGCGGCAAAAGAATGGCCCCCATTTTGCCACCAGGTCTTAGCGTCTGCCTTACCCTGTGCAATTAGGCGATCCAAAGCTGGCCGTGAAAAAGCCAAAGGAGATGGCTCCCCGATGGGTACACGCAAAAAATGTGTTTGCCGACGGTACTTGCGCTCCAACCATAATTGACGAGGATGTAACCGCATAAACGTCGCTAAATCGATAGCTAGTGCATACGCAACTGCCTGGTAGCCAAAAGCTAAATGGAGTGGTAGGTTGTTCGAGATCCCCCCATCGAGTAACCAACGCCCCTGGTAATGATGCGGGCCGAATGCGGGGAAACTGGCACTGCCAATTACCCATTCCAGTAAATCATCTTTAGGGTCTGCTGCGGGAAAAAACTTCACCACTTCCTGAAAACGCCCTATATCCCAGGTGTTAACGGCCATGTGTAGTGGGGCTTTCGCCAAAACATTCAGGTTGACGTGCTGTTTGAGCCAATCTTTTAGCGCATCAATGCGAATGCCCTGATGCCTGATACCGTCCCACCCCAACTGGAGATAATCTAATGGCGCCAGGTGAGTCTTGCCGGGTGGGAAAATGGAAAATATTGCTGACAAATCGGCTTTTTCCCAAAACAGTTCGGGCAATGGCTCGCCGGTTATCTCCTGCTGTACAAAAAGCACCGTATTAATCGCTCCAATTGAGGTGCCGGCCATCATCAGGAGTTGATCCTTCAGTGTTGTCTTTCGCAGCACCTGCCAGGCACCATACTGATACGCCCCGCGGGCGCCGCCACCGCTCAGCACTAACGCCCAGCGCCGTCGATCTTGTCTATCCTGATCGTTCATAGTCCCATAAAAAAGCTGAACACGCTTGCCCGGGAGCGTGTTCAGCTTTAATGATCTTGCGCAAAATCGCGTCTAATCGTCTATACGCAGGTAAGCTGCCTCTTCCTCACTTATTGCTTCGTAACGATCTACCAGAGCCCGGTACGCACTCTTTAGTTGTTCGTACCGCTTAACACCATCCATTCCCGGACGTTGATCAGCTCCATTCAGCATTCGATAGAGATAGTTAATTTGATCCACTAACATCGGTTTGCGGTAGCGACCATCTTTGGTTTCCAGCTCAGCATGTAATCTCTGCAAAGCTTCTTTTTGATCTTCGTTCAGGTTGCGACCTTCTTCATCCATCGATTCATTAACCGCAAAAGAAAGCTGTTTAGCTTTTCCGTATAGATCGCGAACCGACAGGCTCAATGCTTCCTGAGCGACAAGATCCGCTACGGTGATGCCCACGTCTTCCAGACGTGGATCGGGCATCAGTTCGAATGTTGACTCCATACGATCGTCGCCAATCTCCATCACCACCGTATAGGTGCCGGAAGCCGCCATCGGACCTCCGCGGCCAGAACGACGGGCGTTCGCGTCCCACGCTCCGGTGTGGCGCATATCCCAGTGAAACCGATGCAGACCAGCTTCTTTTTTCAGGGCATCGGAATACCCCTGAGGGATAAATCCAGTGGCCATATCGCGTTCGTTGGAAGCCTTCATGACTTCATTCACCTTTTGGGTAGAATAGCTGCGAACCAGCTCGCCTTCATCATCCAGAATTTGCAGGCTGACATCGGCATCAACCTCTGCGGGAAGGTAATAATTAATGCTCACCGTAGAGCTTGGATATTCCGGGACACCGCCGCCAGTGCGATAACGCGTGCGATAAGCATCTCGAACATCCAGCAACGCTGCCTGATCATCCATTGCGGCCAGCTGATGCAATGGTGTAATATCATCCATGATCCAAAAGCCGCGTCCCATGGTAGAAAGCACCAAATCTTCCTGGTGTATCTTAATATCCGTAATTGGAGTAATCGGTAAATCTTGCTGGAAAGGTTGCCAGTTTTCTCCATCGTCAACCGAAATAAACATACCGTATTCCGTACCGGCATAAAGCAGGCCTTCCACGTCGGGGTCTTCCCGTACTACCCGTACAGGATAGCCTTCAGAAATTCCATTATCCCCCGGAGTCAGCAGCGTCCAACTTTGTCCGTAATCTTCCGTCTTATAAATATACGGTTTGAAGTCTCCTAATTGATAGCGCAATATCGTGGCGTAGGCCTTACCTTCGGCATGTTCCGATGGTTCAACACAATCTACGCGCCCTCCTGCAGGAAGCCCCTCGGGAGTGACATCCGTCCAGTTGGCTCCACCATCGCGAGTTACATGGATGGGGCCGTCATTGGCACCAACCCAGATTAATCCTTCCGCCAACTTAGATTCGCGAATGGCATAAATAGTACTGTAGAATTCTTCGCCCGTAATATCCCGGGTAATCGGAGCTCCCGAAACGACCTGTTTATCCGGGTCAAATGCCGTCAGGTCCGGAGAAATGGTTTCCCAGGTTTTGCCGTCATCCATGGTTTTATGGACAAACTGAGAGCAGTGGTATACTACATCCGGGTTGTGGGGAGAAACGTGGATCGGTGATACGCGCTGAAAGCGATATTCTAACTCGGCCGGATTATGGCCGTACATATACTGAGCCCCCACGTAGTACTGACGTTCCTGACCAGTGCGGCGGTCATACACGCCAAACCGTCCTTTACAATTTGAATAAACGATATTGGGGTTACCTGGCTTGGGTACGGCCGGTCCAGTTTCACAACCGCCAGTAGCCTCCATGAGTATAGTTCCTCGCTCTACTGGCTTATAGCTAGGCGGTAGAGATGGTACAGAAATCGTAGTCCAGTTATCCTGTTGCCCCGCGTATAAACGGTAAGGATAAGCATCGTCCACTTCTACCTGATACAGCTCAGCCGTAGATTGATTGAGCTGAGTTGACCAATTTTTACCTCCGTCACGGGTTACATTAGCTCCCCCATCATTGCACTGTACCCACAGTAGCGAATCATTGGGATGAATCCATACTTCGTGGTTATCGCCGTGCGGCGTTCGCATACGATTCCAGTTTTTACCCCCATTAGACGAAACCCAGAATCGGGTAGCACTAACTAATACCTTATCCGCATTTTGCGGATCAGCATCTACGTTACAATAGTAGAAGGGCCGATCCAATAGCGGTTTATAATTGCTGATGTGTGTCCAGGTTACCCCGGCGTCATTTGAACGGTACAATCCACCAACTTTCGCGGGCGCCTCAACCAGGGCATAAACCCGATCCGCATCATCGGCAGATACCGCAAAATCAATTTTTCCAATTACTCCGGTAGGCAAACCTTCTGTCATTTTCTTCCAGGTGTCCCCACCGTCAATAGATCGGTAAATACCTCCCTGCATACCCCCGGAGATAATAGTCCAGGGCTTGCGTTCGCCCCGCCATGCGCCTGCGTAGAGTATGTTGGGATTAGTAGGATGCAGCTCAATATCAGAAAAACCAACGGTATCGGATAGATACAGAACTTTCTCCCAGTTCTCTCCTCCGTCCTGAGTACGATAAATTCCTCTTTCCGTATTGGGGGCAAACCCATTGCCAATAGCTGCTACATAAGCCACATCCGGATTATCGGGGTGAATTTCAACAGCACCAATGTGCCCGGTTTCTTTTAGGCCAATATCGGTCCAGGTCTTTCCCGCATCATCCGAGCGATATACCCCCATACCGGCAATAACGTTAGAGCGTAGGCCATCCGAGCCGGTACCTACATAAACCACGTTCGGATCAGAGGGTGCTACCCGTATGGCTCCAATAGAGGGAGATGGAAAATATCCATCTGAAATATTGGACCAGTGATGCCCAAAGTCAGTTGTCTTCCAGACACCACCTCCGGTAGCTCCCATATAAAAGGTTCCCGGTTGCTGAATAACTCCGGCAACAGTTGTAGCCCGGCCACCTCGTTCGGGGCCAATGTTTCGATAAGTCATTCCGTCCAGAATGTCGGGAGCAATCTGAGCCGGCAGAGTACTCATTAAGCTCACCATAAGAATTGCCGTCAGCAAGAATTTATCTCGTAGCTGCATGTGTTCAATAGTTTTGTTTTATCAAAAGCAAAAGAGAGACCTGCCTTTCGGCAAAACCTTCTCCTTAATTAAAGGTAAAAATAAGAAACCTGTAGCAAATCCGCAGAATGCTACAGGTAACCACTGCGTAAAATAAGCCTGAAATACCGGACTGCCAGGCCACAGCAGTAAAAGCAGCAAGAAATTCTTATTTTAGTACTAATCAGATGATTTGCTATGCCCCGTTTACTCCTTCGACTATGTTTACTGGCCGGAAGTGTCTGTGTTCTCCTGGCCACTACCCCGCCGCTACCACCCGACTGGGGGTTCTTCGGTCACCGCCGCCTCAATCGCCTGGCCGTATTCACCCTGCCACCGGATATGATAGCCTATTATAAAAACCATATCGAGTACATCACAGAGCATGCCGTTGATCCCGACAAACGACGCTACGCCACGCAACACGAAGCCGTGCGTCATTATATTGATATAGACCACTGGGGTACGTACCCATTTCCCACCGTTCCCCGCGATTGGTCGGAAGCCCTCCTGACACATGCCGAATTCGCTCTAATCACGCCCCGTAAAGACACGCTGATACTGGCATCCCGTGCGTGCGTAGATTACAGCGGACAAGTCGTACAGTACACCGGGCAGGATGAGCGTGTAGATGTCATCTGGCAATCAGCCGAACTCCCCGTCAATGAGTTTCTTTCTTTTTTCCGTAAGGATATCCTCCCTCAGTACTACCAGGATTATTGGACTGTACCCTGTGATTCTCTTCGTCAACTGTTGGGTACATCCCTACCCTGCTCCGAAGTTATCGTTGCGGATCAGTTCTCTTCCTACGGTATTCTACCGTATAATCTGGCCCACGTCCAGGAGCGTTTAACCAATGCTTTCCGATCGGGCAATGAAGCGGCCATCCTTCGCCTCTCGGCAGAGATCGGACATTACATTGGCGACGGACACGTACCTCTGCACACCACCGAAAATTACAATGGAGAGCTTACTAACCAACGCGGAATCCACGCCTTTTGGGAGAGCCGCATTCCCGAACTATTCGCCGATGAGGAGTTCGATAATTTTGTGGGACGCGCAGAATACATAGCCGACCCACCATCATTCTACTGGGACGTTGTACTCAAAAGCCACCAATTAGTTGATAGCGTACTGACGATCGAAAAAAACCTCAGCCTGGACTTCCCCCGGGATCAACAATATTGCTATGAAGAACGGCTGGGACGAACGATACGCGTCGAATGCACGGAATATGCCCGTGCCTACCGGGAGCGCATGCGAGGCATGGTGGAAGAACGCTGGCGCGCTACCATTCGCTGCATTGGAAGTGCCTGGTACACGGCGTGGATTGATGCCGGAAAACCGGACCTTTCTGTACTTGAACAGGGCCTTACGCCCGACGAAGAAGTATATTTTAAATCGCTGGATGAGGCCTATCGGGAAGGTCAGGCCAAAGGGCGCAAACATTCCGGTCAGTAACCGGCTATTACCCCGAAACTTCCGGTGCGGCAAAGAAAGCCTGATAAGGCCAGAGGATGCGACGAAATACCCGGTGCTGTACCAGGAAAAAATCTCCGGCATCTGTAGCCGCAAAGTAGCGTTCTATGGGCTGATTTGGCATATCACCCTGTGCATCCCACATAGTGGCCAATGGTCGCACCGGATACAGCCGTACCTCCTTTTGGCTACCATCTTTACGCACCACCTGAATGACGCTAAAAGGTAACGTTTGTAGAATGCTATCCCGACGAGGATTCTGGTTCTCAAAAGCTTCGGCGATCAATGACTCAAAACCATACACAAATCGTTCTGCCGCACCCGGAGCGGGTTTTTCGTCCCGCACCGGAGTAGTGGAATGTAAGGGGTATACCGCGAAAGAATTACCTTGCCGCACAAGCTGAAAGGCTTTGCTCTTTTGCCGGGGGTAGTCTACCGTGATCTGCTTAATATTATCGGGCCTTTCGGCAAAAACCGACTTATCCCGCCAGTCATCTCCTTTGAGATTGTAGCGAAAACGTAAGTTTCCCTCCCATCCGGGAAGATGCGCCACGTATGGCTGCTCTGAGCCTTCCATGATTACGTGTGTACCCCGCTCATCCGCAGTGCCGCCGCCAACGTAATATGCTTTGAGCAGTTTGTCTGTCCGATCGTAGAGCTCAACTTTGATACCATACACTGCCAGGTCTTCGACCATATTGGGCACCGCTGCTTCTGCCGGCTTGTACTTCATCTCGATGGTTCGAATGGCCCGCAACAAATTTTCCATGGCATTTTCACGGGCCGTCCATTTACCATTGTATACCCACGATCGTCCCTGTCGCTCCAGCGTCACCTGCTCTCCGTCGCGATGGGCCAGAAATATTTTGTGTACCTGATCTGTATTCTCTACCCGGAACAGCCGATCGCGGCCAAGCGTACTGGTGCCGGTATCTTTTTGGCCTGACCACCAGGCTATCCCGGCGAGTACCCCCAGCACAACTAATCCTATCGCCAAAAATATCGTTCGTTTCATAGCAGCTTTTCAAAAGAGTTAAGCAGAGTTAAGGACGGGCATAGGTGCGCCGGCGCCACCAGGAATATACCAGGCCAAAAAGCCCAAGAAAAAGTAAAGGAAGCCCCAGATTGATGAGTTGCCACTTCGTCTCTTCGTTTTGTGCTTTCGCCTTATTGAGCAACCGCAGTTTGACTTCCTTTCCTCTGGCTTCGATAATGCCGTTATCATCAAGCGTATACTCGATAGCATTGAGTAGAAAATCCTTATTGGCAAACACATACTTTTCGAAGGGGTTGTAGCCCAGGGGGCGTACCTGTTGATCCTGACGATTAAATTCATTGCGGGCAATATCACCGTCAGCAACCACGATCATGGCACTGGAGGGAGACTGAGTCTTATACTCCTGCCCCAACTCAACCAGTCCTTCCCGCATACGGTCGGTGACCCGATTTTCGTAGAGTGAAGTAAAGGTACCCTCTAATAGCAGCGCAAATGGCTGTACGCCAGCAGCAAATTTTTCGGGGTCAAGACCGTAACGTAGAAATTCAAAATTCATGCGTACTGGCGCGTATTGCAGGCGCGTATTCTCCGTAGACTGCAAAAGTATTGTCCTCTCCAGAGGTAGTTTTGTGCGTACTGCCGTATCTACCGTAGAGGGATAAAAGAGATTTACCGGACCCAACCCTTTCATTATGGGGTGGTTGCTGTTTGAGGTAGCTACCACATGATAAGGATAAGGAAATAACTCCAACTGCGGCCCCTGTCCCGTCATTCCTGTAGCAAGCGGAATACGCGTATTTTGCAAGTCGAGTACCAGGTTGGGCTCGAGCCGGATACCGTAGCGGAACAACAAGTCATCTAATTCCAATTCGTACGGAATGGGCACATATTCTTTACGGCCACTCAGGCTATCGAGGTCGACCCGAAGCGGGTCGAGCAGCCAAATGACTTTACCGCCATTCATTACATACTGATCGATTTTAAACTTATCTTTTTCCGAAAAAGGTGCCCGGGGCTTGGCTACGATCAGGGCATCTATATCGTGGCGCAAGTAAACCACACTATCCAGACTAATGCGCCCCGTATTGTAGTATTGGCGAAGGCTTTGTTCCAGATCGGCAGTCTCAATTGGCTCCAATTCTCCGTGACCGGTAGAAAAGACAATATTCTTTTTAAACGACTGCTGAAGCTTATCGATCGCATTGATCAATTTGTATTCCAGGAGGGCTACCGAATTATTAAGATCAATTTCGTCGTCGAGTGTTGGATTGTCATTCTCCAATAAATTGACGGCGAGGCTACGTCCCTTATAATTAACCAGCGCAAAAGGGTATAGCAACTGCTGACGAGCCTCCGTACCCTCGCGAGTGTTTATTTGTCGGGGCACAACGCCCACTTCTGCTAGCTCCTGAGTGCGTTGATTCACTTCTTCCGGATCACCGGCGGTTATATCTTCAAAGCTAAATTCCACGTACGAACTCTGAGCCCGGAAGTCTTCCAAAATCTCACGGGTCCCGTTTTGCAGGCGTTTAAAACTCGCCGGCATCGTACCCTCCAGTAGTACCTGTACATACACGACTTCATCCAGGTTGCGCAGTAGGTCGCGCGTTCCTTTGGTGAGGGTAAATCGCTTTTCTTCCGTGAGGTCGACCCGCCGGTACAGGGCCGTCTCGCCCAGACGAGCGTTGGCCAGTATGTTGAGGGCAATTAAAATGCCCAAAAAGATTAATATTTGTATGGCGTTCCCTTTACGCATATGGTATCACTTGTTTTCCAGCGAAAGCTGAGTCAAAAACAGAAAGAAAGCTATGACGCTAAAGAAATAAACGACATTGCGTGAGTCGATTACACCTTTGCTAATAGCCTCGTAATGAAAATCAATCCCCAGCATCTGCACCAGTATATCACCCCGCCCGGCAAAAACCGGCAACGCACTAAAAAAGAAAAAGCCATAGTACAGCAGAAAGCACAGGAAAGTAGCCAGTACAAAGGCCGTAATTTGGTTTTTACTTAGGGAGGAAGCAAACAGGCCAATGCTGGTAAAACAACCCGCTAGCAGAATTAACCCCAGATAAGAGCCCAGTACCGCGCCGCTGTCTAAATTGCCTTTGGGGGAACCCAACTGGTAAATGGTGTAGTAATATAATAATGTGGGTATAAGGGCAAACACCACTAAAGTCAGACTGGCTAAATACTTGCCCAGGATAATGTCCAGTTGGCGTACCGGTTTAGTCAGCAGAAATTCTATGGTTCCTGTCTGCCGTTCTTCGGCGAACATGCGCATGCAAATGGCCGGAATTAAAAAAAGAAAGATGAGCGGTGCGTTATCGAATAGTTGCCCCATCGAAGCGTAGGGATATTCCAGTACGCTACTATCCGGAAACACGAACATGATCAACCCCAACAGTACCAAAAAAACGGCAATCACCAGATAGCCAATCAACGAACTAAAAAAAGCATGTAATTCCTTAAGAAAAATAGCTTGCATGCGTGCTAGTCTTTTATAAAAACAGGATGTCGCTTGTTGAACGACAACATAATGTTGTACAACTGATCTTCCAAATCTTCCGTTTTGGGAGAAAGCCTACGCAAGGTGGTCTGAATAACCTGATCCCGGGTTGTCCATTGGATGAGTTGCCTGCGGGTGAAGGGAGCCATTTCTCCCGTTTCAAAACGCAAAAGGCGCTCGCGTACTTCCAGAAAATCGCGGGTGATGGTTCCGCTGCGAAAGGGTTTTCCCGTAAGGGGGTTATAGGCCGACATTTCGACCTCCCGCTCTTCGTTGCGCTCGTACTGAAAATAACAGAGATTCCCCGTAATGCGCAATCCGGCAAAAGCCGGTAGTGACTTATCAATGCTATCCGCAGGAATACGGATATAGGGAATACCGTCAATACAAATTCCCCAAAGCTGATCAATAGCAATGGCCTTATTGTTACTGCGACGGCTAAGCGATTCTACCTGAGTAATCCAGGTCCGTGGATTCGTTACCAGACGGGATTGTACCTCATCCATAGCTATTCCCGGCTGATTGCCCGCAAATTCCTCGTACGAAAAATAGAGCCCGTCAGCAAAAGAAAAGGTTGGTGTAACCTCTTGTGCAACCGCCGCATAAGCTATCGACAATAAGAAAAACAGTACGAAGCATGATTTGTGCATCATTTGTATATTTAGTTGGCCACCTGACTTTTACGCGTGGTGAGGCGTTGAAAGACATCCTCTACCGAAGCTGTATCCTGGTGCATTTCCAGCAGGGGTAGATCACAATCTACTGCAAACCGGAAAATCGCCGGACGCACATCTTCCCGTGCAGCATCTGCAATCAATTGCCAGCGCTGACCGGCTAGTGGACGTACTGATTTAACACCTGGTATCTCTGCTAGTTTTTCAGCGGTAGTCGGCCCTGCAAAGGCCACTGTAATCCACTTTTCTCCCTGTATGCGGTTTTGTAGTTCAACAATCGTATCGTTTGCGACTAAGTGTCCACGGTCAATGATCAATACGCGGTCGCATAATTCTTGCACTTCCTGCATGATGTGGGTAGAAAAAATCACGGTCTTCTCTTCCCCCAACTCCTTTATTAGGCGTCGAATATCGACTAATTGATTAGGATCCAGGCCAGAGGTTGGCTCATCCAGGATCAATACTTCCGGGTCGTGTAGCATAGCCTGAGCCAGGCCCACGCGTTGTCGGTAGCCTTTGGAAAGGGAACCAATTTTCTTATGCTGCTCTCGTTCCAGCCCCGTCGTAACCACCAACTCCCGAATGCGCTCCCGGGAGCGCGACAAACCATTGAGGCGAGCAACGAAGCGCAAATATTCCAATACGTACATATCCAGATACAAGGGGTTATGCTCGGGGAGGTAGCCTACGCGCCGGCGCACGGCGATGGGGTTTTCGGCCACGTCGTATCCACCGACCATTGCTTTCCCCGAAGATGCCTCAATGAAGCCCGTCAGAATCTTCATGGTAGTGGTCTTACCCGCACCATTGGGCCCCAGAAACCCGAGAATTTCCCCGGGACGGGCCTCAAATGAAATGGCATTCACAGCCCGCTGTGCTCCGTATTCTTTGGTAAGATCCTGTACAATTACCGACATATAAGTTTGCGTTTAAGCATGAATGGGAAATAGCGGCGACAAAACTAAAAATAAAAAATGGACTTGTCAGAACGAGCTATGCCGCTCGCTATAACGATACATTTCCCCTCTTTTCGTACATTAACCAGCAAAAATTGTTGCATGGCACACATTGAGGTAATCGGTTGCGGCGTCATTGGCCTTACCACAGCTATTGTCTTGCAGGAAACTGGCCATGACGTCACCATTTGCTGCAAAGATTTACCCGAAAACACGGTATCGGCCGTGGCGGCAGCAATTTGGTTTCCCTTCTCAGCAGAGCCCAAAAAACGGGTCGATGCCTGGAGTAAATCTACCTTTTTTGCGTTTACTAAACTAAGCCGTCAGCCACGCAAAACCGGCGTGTTTATGACTGATTTTTTGGTCTACGTGGAAGACCCAACCTACGTCTACTGGGAAGATGCTCTACCCCAGGGGATTAAAAAAGATGCCGAGCCCGAACTTATCCCGGAAGACTACCATACTGCTTATTACCTGCGTGTCCCCTTTAGCGACAGCAGCATGTATATGCCCTACCTTATGGATCGCTTTCGCAAAAACGGCGGACAAATGATCCAACGTGAAGTAAGCGACCTTTTGGCGGAAGCCAACAATTACGACTGGATTATTAACTGCACCGGCCTGGGGGCCAAAGCCCTGTGTAATGACGATGAGCTCTACCCTATTCGGGGACAGGTGCTGCGCCTGCAAAAGCCCGATCAGCCCATGCGCACATTTATCGACGAATATATGCCCCAACGCCTGGCGTACGCTTTGCAGCGCACAAACGATATCATTCTGGGTGGCACTGCCGTACCACATGATGATTCCGAAGAAGAACACACCGCCGTCACGGAGCGCATCCGCGAACTCTGCCAGGAAAAGCAGCCCGAGCTGAAGGCTTTACCTATCCTGGAAGTAAAAGTCGGCCTGCGCCCGGGACGTAAAAGTATCCGACTGGAAAAGCAGCCCGGGAGGAATATTATTCACAATTATGGCCACGGAGGCTCGGGGTATACGGTATCCTGGGGCTGTGCCAAAGAAGTAGTCCAAATCATCGAACAACATGACTAAATACGCTATGGATTTTACAGACAAAACAGTATTAATCACGGGAAGCTCCCGGGGAATTGGCCGGGCCACTGCCATTGCTTTTGCGGAAGCTGGAGCCCGGGTGGCGGTTCACTATCGATCCGGGCAGGAAGCAGCCCTGGAGACGCTACAGCTCATGCCGGGTGACGACCACCTCATGGTAAAAGCCGACGTAGCCAACCCCGAACAAGTCGCCGATATGATACAGACTTGTGTGCAGGAAATGGGCAAGCTGGACATTTTGGTCAATAATGCCGGTGTATTTGTCCCCCACCCCATTGACGACTGTTCCTACGAAGAGTGGCAAAAGGCCTGGCACAAAACGCTAAGTATTAACCTTACCGGTGCTGCTAATGCCTGCTATTGTGCCGCCCAGGTTATGATTGAGCAAGGCGGCGGACGGATGATTAATGTAACTTCGCGTGGTGCTTTTCGCGGTGAACCAGATCATCCAGCCTACGGGGCCAGTAAAGCCGGCCTAAACTCCATGAGTCAGTCTCTTGCCCTCAAATTAGGCAAACACGGCATTAGTGTTTACGCCATTGCTCCCGGTTTTGTAGAAACCGATATGGCCAAACCGGTCCTGGATGGTCCACAAGGGGATGGTATTCGGCAACAGAGCCCTCTGGGCAGGGTGGCTCAGCCCGAAGAAATTGCCTATGCCATCTTATTTTATGCTTCTCAACCAGCCGAATTTCTAACGGGAGGCATTCTGGATGTCAATGGTGCTTCTTACCTGCGATCGTAGCTAAAAAAAAGGAGGCTCGATCGAGCCTCCTTTTTTCTCTGGTCTATTTTCCAAAGCCCTCAATGAGCTTCTTTTTCATTTCTTCAAATTCCTCGGAGGAAATAATCCCCTGTTCTTTCAGATCGGCCAGTTCCCGCAACCTGGCCACCACGTCTTCCCGAGATGATTTCCGCGTATCGGCACTAGCCGGAGCAGCCGGCTCTTCTTCATCAAGGTTTATTTTCGTCACCGGCGGTTCTTTTTTCGCAGTCGAGTCCGCTTCATTGCGGACATCCTCATCTTTGCGGAGCTCTTCGGCGACTTTTTTACCTTTTTCAAACTTCTCTTTGTAGACTTTTTTCAGGCGATCCGTATCGAAGTCGAGAATAGTTCCTCCTGATTCAAAATGCTTTTTAAATACCTCGCCCAGAGCGTACGTCGATGCTCCATTGAATATGGAGAGCGTAACGCCACCTATAATGGTACCGATACCAGGAATCAACTTAATTAAACTGCGTGCCCCGGCACGGGCCAGCGTCGAACTGGTCAGGGATGTTACAATAGCTTTTCCCTGCGTTTCCGAAAAGTCTTTGTCATAAACCCGGCACAGTTGACGAATCATATCTAATTGCAAGGCACTGACCGCGAATACATCCGCCACGGGAATAGGCACAATAAAACTGGCTCCCATTGACCAAATCACGTGGTTACGCACTACCGTATCGGCGTGCTTAGACCGTTCGCTTTTTTTACTTTTCTTATTATCGGAACTCATAAGTGTCTTTTTTATACTCTTAGCTGCGTAGTCAAATACTTTTTTCTTGTTCACGTTGCGCTATCATTTATTTATGACCAATCTATACTCTCTGGAAAGAAGATGTCCTTTTTATTCGACAAAAGCCGGTAGTTACTGGATTTATCCTCGTGTATCCCTTAGTTCCCAATCGACAAGCGCTCTCCCTGCGAATGGGTAGAAAACTCTGGTGCATACATGCACTGGAGGCTTGATATACCATTGCTAAATCGCCCACGGTGGGTAACGCGCAGTGAATATTCAAATACGTGCACACCTCGCGGCAGGTAATCTAAGAAGAAATGGGTAGCTACATCTCCTGTCGATTGATAATATCCCAAACCACCCTGGAACCGATAGCGACTAATCACATTCATAGGCTCCAGGCCGGCGGCTCGCATATCCTTGAGGTGTACATATTCCATTGGTCTATCCACATCGATGCGAATGCGCACCACCAGCTCGACACCGGGCTCCAGAATAGCTCTTTCGACCAGTGGCAGCAATACTGATCCTTCCTCATTGTGGGTACGCACGAATAACTCTTTACGCATGGTCAGGGGCGTTTCCCGGAAGCTTTTAATCTTATCCAGATCTTCAAAATATTGCCAGTATAAGCCTCCCCAACTCAAGACATCCCCTTTGTTTTTAACGCGCAGGCTCCCCATATTATCGTGGATCTCGTCGTCAGTCCAGGTGGCTTTCCAGTATCCCGTGCCCGGCTCGGCTTTTTCCCGTGCGGCCTGCAGTTGCGGTTGGTAATACTTTCGTCGCACTCCGGTAAATCGAATATCAGCTTCTGGCTGCTCTTCTAGCATCCAGCCCCCGTCGTTAGTACGTAGCAATACATAGATGGCCGCAGCGGTAGCTTTGGTGGTTTTCCAATGATTGGTCTGCTTATTTTTCAGTAACCATACCTTCATCTCATCGACCATCGACGCATCTTCCGGCCACATAGAAAAGAGCTCCATCAATAGCGCATGGGTTTCCAGTGGTATTTCGTTCCAGCGGTATCCCCGTTGGTAGCGCCAGTATGTACCTAATTCTTCCGACGTAAAGGCGCGTTCTTTGAGAGAAGCACGGATGCGCTGCGCTACCCCGGAACGCTCGGTTCGCCAGGCTTCCAGCCCCAGCATACCCTGGTCAAACACACTTTTTCGCGTCCAGAATGCCTCAGCTTGCTGGTGATAGAACATCATCGCTTCCCGCAACTGATTTGGCCACGGCTTTTCCAGGAAGAAAGACCGGGCATATAAGTAGTGGATGGTCATACCGCTCAGATGGTCATCTTCGAGATCGATCTGACCGGCCTCTGCCCGTTCTTGCAACCGCTCGTACTGTTCAATAATTTCCCGATCCAGAAACCCTACCGCACGGGTTAGCCAGGCCGTATTGGCCATTTCTTCCGGCGTTATGACGCCCAGGGCCTGCAGATGCCCCATACCCGCTACAATGTGTTGGGTAATATATTGGCTTTCCGGCCCACCGGCGAACCAGGGGAATCCTCCTCCGGGCAATTGGTTTTCTTCCAGCTTCGCCATGGTAGCCTTTAGCTCACCAGACATTCGCTCCAGATCAAACAACATTGCAATATTCTGCCGTTGCTCTTCTTCACTCTGGGCATCCAGCACCCAGGGCGTTTCTTCCAGCAAAACTGCACGCAACGCTGCATTGCGCGACAGATTACTTTCCAGCCCTCCCTCCTCGCGCCAACGGGTAAAAATTCGTTGTACCTGTGGAAAAGATTCTACCAAATGAGCCGCCAGCGAATTGGCATAGTAGCGACTAAAAATCTGCTCAGAGCACTCATGGGGGAACTCCATTAAGTAAGGCATGGACTTCACCGCCAGCCAGGCCGGATTAGCCGTGAAGTCAACCGTTAGCTGATGGGGCACCAGCGATTTTGATTTCCGGCTTTTGCCAAAAGAAGCCATATCGATGGTCTTCTGTTCACCGGGCCGTACGCTAAAGGGCAGTGTTTCGGTCACCAGCATGCGGTTTGATAATACCGGTAGTGTGCTTTCTTCTCCGTCAGAGTAGTTACCGGCCCGCACGGTTACCCGGTGGGTAAGCGCTGAAACGGTTCCTGCGGGTACTTCAAGTTTCCAGGATAATAAAGTACTCCCCTGGCCATCAACCGTAAATGTCTGTTCTGCTTGCTGCAGGTTGAAGGCCTCAGCAATCGGCTCCATCGAAACGGCATCAAAAAGCTGCAACTCTCCCTTACCCGTAAGTAAGCTATCCGTCAGGTTAGCTACTCTGGCGGTAAAATACAATTCGTCTCCTTCGCGCACAAAACGCGGCGCGTTGGGCTGCACCATCAATTCCTTTTGGGTAACCACCTCCTCACGAATCAGACCATAGGCCAGGTCTTTGGTATGCGCCATACCTAAAAATGCCCAGCGGGTCAGGGCTTCGTTCATGGTGAACGACAAAATGATGTCACCATTCTCATCGGTGTATAAGTCCGGCTGGAAAAATACCGTTTCGTCCAGATTACGGCGGATGTTTACGGGAGTCTGCCCTTCTCTATCTTCCTCCATGTCACTTTCCATCACTGCACTATCTTTGCCCTCTATCCCATCATATGCCTCTTCGTTTTGAGGCGGTGGCGGTGGCGGCGGCGCTGATTCGGGAGCAGCCATAGCTGATCGAGCCTCCATCTTTTGCATAGGCCTGGCGGAATAAGATACTGGTATGCCGGCGGCATTGTAATAGTTATCACGTGGCCAGTTGAACGATGGATACTGTCTGCGGCCAATTGGGCGGCCCGCTTCAATGGGAAAAATAAGCCGATCGTAGAGGGCGGTAAACTGCTGTGGCTGCCAGGCCATAGACGCATAGCGGTGAATAGGATAGATCGACCACTGCCAGTCGTGGGGCAATAAGTCATCCAGAGAAGCGTCGTACATGGTTGCCACCATTTCGGCCGCGACCTGATCGCGCTGTGCGCCCGAAATGCGGATACGCCATTCTTCCTCTTCGCCGGGGCGTAGCTTATTGCGAAATGTTTCGAAAGAGATGTCCAGTTGTTTGTTCGTCCAGGGCACCTGCACCTGTTGGCGCGTCATATAGGTGCGATTGTCGTGTATCGTAGTGAAGAGAACAAAAATATTCCCACGGTCTTCTTCTTCGACCGTGTACTGAAACCCGGGCCATGCTTCTGCAGATAGCCACTCCGAAGCTATAACTGTTCCGGAGCGTTCGATTTCTATTAATGAAGGTTGCTCGCGTTTACTCCCCAGGGCAATAGCGACCTCTTCTCCCGGTTCCCTCGAGCCAGGAGTGACGGAGCGCCAGAGGAGCTCTCCGTTAGGTAGAGCCTCATTAGCCTGATCAAACACCTGGAAAATATGCTTTTGTTCTACGGTACGCCCCCGCTCATCCGTAGCATTTACCACGATCACATAATGTCCGGCAGCTAACTGATCGGTCGACCATTCCGAGAGGGAGTTACCACCTATACTCTGATATTCAGCCAGAACCGCTGACTGCGGCCACTGCTCAGGATTGTCCTCCCCGGCATAGGCGTAGGTAGGAAAATACTCCCGGTACATCTCTTGCGTCATCGTCCACACATCAGGTCGATCCCAATAGCGCTCGCGGTAAACCTGATCGGGGGCCTCCAACCGATAGAGAAAAAGTGCGATGGGTACATTCAGTACCTTACCCTCCGAATTAACGGCCCGGGTCTGAGGGGATACGGCATTAGAGCGATCCAACTCCCGTGGATAGTCAATTTCCAAACGGAAGGGCTGGTAACTAAGGGTTATTGTCTTATCGCGGGAGTGCGTTTCCCCCGTTAGATCCGTTACCGTAGCTGAAATGGTGTATACAAAATAGGGATCCTGTTCTTCCGGAATAGTTAGATCGGGAAGTGCCGGAAAAGCAAGTGAAAATGCACCATCGGCATCGGTGCGGGTGGTGCCCATAGCTATTTGTTCGCTGCGGCTATTTGGGGAATAACTACCGTACCGCCGCCACGGATAAAATGGGAAACGGGTGCGGCGGTTAACGACGTAGGACACCTCCTGTCCAGCCACCGCACTGCCCGAAAACGTGCGGGCTGTGCCCGTGATATGTACTGTATCTCCCAATTGCTGCCCTCCTTCCAGGCTATCCAGGGCGACAGTAAACGTCGGCCGCTTGTATTCTTCCACCTGAAAATAGGCTGCACTATTCCATTCTTTAACGCGCAATTGCATGCGGCCATTCAAGCCGGTAGCAGGTGCTTGAAAAGTGCCGTGAAAGGTGCCGAATTCATTGGTCACAAACGTTTGCTCAGACACTTCCTGATAATTAGCGTCAACCAGCACTACGGTAACTGATTCATCCGGTACGATTTCCGGCTGCTCATCCCCTATTTGCCGTAAAGCTATACCTTTGAAAAAAACAGTCTGACCGGGACGGTAAATAGAGCGATCCATAAAAAACTTAACGCGACGGGCTATTCTTGGCTCCCGGGGAGCTGACTGGTTATAAAAACGATTTGTGCTATACAGCACGTCGCCCTCATATTCGATGCGTAATACGTAGGATTCATCTTCGGGCAGACTCTGCGTAAATCCCTGATCATCCGTCCGGGCCTGACCGATCGCGCCCCATTCTTCACGGTTATTAACCGAGAACATAGTTACCTCGGCTCCTACCAGCGGATTACCCTGGGCGCGGTGGGTAATCAGAAACTCCATATTGCGGGATGCCGATTGCCGGCTCAGAAATGCGATAGACGATACTTGAAAGGGCATCATTCCCGTATCCCACGAACCATCGGTAGCAAATTCATCCGTTTTGGAAAATTGTAAGAGGTACTGCCCGTTGGATAAGCCCGCCGTCATCACTTCGGTGCGATGCACCTGATAATCAGTTTGCTCTGGTAGGTCCAGAAAATCAGTTCGCACGACCTCCATATCTTCTAAGATGGCCAGGCGAGCATCGCCATAGCTGCGTTGATAAGCCTGATACTGCTCTTCCGTAAATTGCAAAAGGCGCATATGAAACCCCTTCAGGTTGCGGTAAGATGCTTGTAGCAACAAAGCATGATCGGGCAGAACCACCTCCTCTATTCGCACGTTGAGTTCTGATCGTTTTATTGAGTTGATCAGGCTCTCACAGCGGAGCGAAGCATAGGCATCGGGGAATTGATTCAGGCATTCCGTACTGATGGATACCGCTTTTTTCAGGTGCCAGCG
>Ga0102940_1000033_pt1 | contig 84656 bp, 60 predicted proteins | sample SalPonR2_C_D1_MG_FD_78215 | JGI IMG/M metagenome (GOLD analysis project Ga0102940, IMG submission 78215) | Salt pond soil microbial communities from South San Francisco under conditions of wetland restoration - Salt Pond MetaG R2_C_D1_MG | ecosystem: Environmental > Aquatic > Marine > Intertidal... | reverse complement strand
AGGGTAGTCCGTAAAAACTTGGCTTTCTCAAAAAAGTGGAAAAATCATGAAGTGGCGCTCAGGTACTTTTTCTGGAACTACAATCTTGAACGAACCTTACATTATTAGCACTACCTACCTGGCGGTAAATCTGCTTGGGCACTGCTTCTTGGTGGTCCTTGATCGTCTTGCGTTGATGTTTGATTAAGCGTAACAGGGGGGCAGCTCCGCCATTTGTACCCAGGGATTAGTTGGGCTTAAGGATTGCTCAAACGGGGTCTTAAAAAGGCTTAAATCATATTCACTAGAAGGTGTGTAGCGGATCATATAAGTACAGGCTATTTTTCAAAAAATACGCAGAATCTTTGCATTTAGAAATAATATCCTCGACCTTTTTACTCCCAAAACCCGCGTTAATATTGATATTATTCGTATATCTTGCATGACCTTGAAGGTAATGCTATTTTGGGTGTGCCTGCCCTAACTCCAGAAAAACTTATTTTTAAATGCTTTTTTAGTGTACATTAGCTATGAGTATAAAAAAAGAAATTAAATCCGCTGTTCAGGACTACGAGCGAGCCAAGTTGGCTCGTGCACATCTGGACAAAATTACCCCCCGTATTCAGCAAACCACCATCGAATTGTATCAACTGGAGAAAGAGCTAGACCAAACTAATATCCACATCAATAATATAATGGCATTCTCTTTAAAAGAGCTCTTTTCCAGTTCCCTTGGCAATAAAGAACAACAATTAGAATCAGAGCGACAGCGCTATCTCGAAACGGTACTTCGCTATCGCGAACTCAAAAAATCGCTGCAACTCCTGGAGTTCGAACGGGATGTGCTGGCCGATAAGGTATTGCGCCTACCCGAATTAAAGTCCAGATTGAACATTCTACTACGCTCCAGAGAGCAATTGCTGGATGAATCGGATGTAACCCTGAAGCGCGCCATCGGTCGGGTCGACCGCCGTATTATGCAGCAAATGCAGCTCAAAGCCAAAACGGAAGAGGCAAAAAAACACTGCTACAAAGTCATCGAATACGTTTACCGGGTATCCGATTATTTTGAAGCCACTCACGGCTGGGGCTTTCTACAGGCAAAACGCTATTCGGAAACCTACAAAATCGATCAGGCCGAAACTTACCTGAGTAAGATCAAACAGCAGCTCATTACACTGGAAGATGAGCTGGAAGCCATCAATCAGATCGGAAAACAGGAAAAATTCCGGCTGGATATCGCCCGTCGTTTTGCTTCGCTCTACATCGACAACTTGATTTTAGACTGGATCATTAGTGGTAAGATCAAACACGCCGAAGTTACCCTGGATAATGTGAGAGATCGCATCGAGTTAGTACTTGAACAGTTGAAATTATTCGCCCGCCAAACACAAGAAAAGATGAATGATCTCGAAGCTGATAAGCGTAAACTACTGCTGATTATTGAGTAGTCTGCTCATCCCGAAGGAGTTCCTGAACGATCACAGAGATATCTTCCTTTTCAATGCGCTTCAAGTATCCGGCGATCAGATCTTCCAGACCCGGTATCTTGCTGAGGTCCTGCCCCCAGTGCTCCGACCAGCTGAGTACTTTTTTTGCGACAGCAGAAGTGTCCCCCGCCTGCCAGGCCTGTTGAAGCCGGTTAATCACCGGAGCTTCATCGTTAAGCGCGATCTCTTCTCCCCGATAAGTACCCTGGTAAAAACGGAGTAGACAGGCTAAAGAAAAACTCATCAGGGGTGGTGCCTCGCCGTGCTGCTCGACGTAGCTGAGCAGACTGGGGAGCAGGCGCACTTTCCACTTGGCAAAAGAATTCAGGGAGATTGTCAGCCAATAATGATCGATATAAGGATTTTTAAAGCGATCGATTACGCCGGCTGCGTAATCTTCTAAGGTCGTTTCTGGCATATCCAGTGCGGGTAATATTTCCTGCCATAAGAGATGATTCAGAAATTCACTCATTATAGGATCTTCGACCGTATCGCGCACGATCCGCAAGCCCGATAGATAAGCGACCGGCACCAGGGCCGTGTGCGAGCCATTCAGGATCTTCACCTTGCGTTCGCGATATGGACTACTGTCTTCGGTGAATATCACATTCAGCCCCGCCTTATCCAGTGGTAGCTGCTCTCCCACTACCTTGGGGCCTTCAATCACAAAGATATGGTAAGGCTCTCCCTCAGTTACTAACAGGTCTTCGTAGCCGAGCTCCTTACATACTTCTGGCAGCTTATCTTTGCTGACGCCAGGAATAATCCGATCGACTAGGGTGTTACAAAAGATATTTGATTTCACGATCCAGCGGATGAAATCCAATGGAAGCCCACAGCCCTCCGCATGTCGCATGACCAGCAAGCGAAGTAGCTGGCCATTATCTTCTATCAATTCGCAGGGGATAATGATACAACCGGCATCCGAATTGCCATCAAAGTGCTGATAACGCTCGTACAGCCAACGACAAAGTTTAGCTGGAAAAGAGGTTGGTGGCGCATCACTCCATCGATCATCATCCGCTAATTGCAGGCCCGATTCTGTGGTGTTGGAGAATAAATACCGAATCTCCGGCTCGCGGGCCGTCGCCAGAAAATCGTCCCACTCTGGATAGGCGTGTATGATTTTGCTGATCGAAGCAATCAGTCGCGTTTCTTTGACCAGTGTACTTTGTTTGATTCCGCGCGTACGCACGTGATAGAGGCCATCCTGTGCTTTCCAGTCGCCGTAATCACCATGGGGGGTTACCTTCACCACACCGATGCCGAGCTGCTCATCCATTTTTTCATTGTAGATATCCAGCATATAGTCCACAAAACCACGTAGGAAATTGCCTCCGCCAAATTGGAGGACGCGCAGTGGATAGGTTTGGACAGATACGTTTTCCCGGTTGATTTTTTTCATGTTAAACTGCGGTTGATCCTGTTGGCAAACCTACAAAACAGGAATGCAAAAAACAATTATACCATCATAAAGAGATGCCTCGCTTCCAGGGGATGAAGTCATCTTGTCCCAGTAGCTCGGCTTTTGTCCATTGTCGGCCACTGGCTACTTCGATGAGTAATTCCAGTAGTTCCTCCCCTTTAGAGGCCACGGAATCGGCTCCGGAGACAATTGTGCCGGCATCGATATCGATCAGGTCGGGCATGCGTTCGTAGAGCATGGAGTTCGTGGAAAATTTCACAGTGGGAGCAATCGGATTGCCGGTAGGCGTACCCAGGCCAGTCGTAAACACGATGAGATTGGCTCCGGATCCGGCCAGGCCCGTTGTGCTTTCTACATCATTGCCGGGCGTACAGAGCAGGGCCAGGCCCGCCTCCTTCGGCTGCTCGGTATAATCGAGTACCGATCGGACGGGTGAAGTTCCCCCTTTCTTGGCTGCTCCGGCCGACTTCATAGCGTCGGTGATTAGTCCGTCGCGGATGTTACCCGGCGAGGGGTTCATATCAAATCCGGAACCGTCGGCTTCGGCGCGCTGACTATAAGCCTCCATTAAGTGGCTGAATTTCCGGGCCAATGCCGGAGATGGACAGCGGTTGATTAGTTCCTGCTCTACGCCATTTAACTCCGGAAACTCCGATAGAATGGTTGTGCCCCCCAGGGCAACGAGCAGATCGGAGGTATGCCCCAATGCCGGATTGGCGGTAATGCCGGAGAAACCATCCGAGCCACCACATTCCAGACCCAGCACCAGCTTACTAAGTGGTGCGGGCTGCCGGTTAATCTGGTTGGCTTTCGTCAGTCCCAGGAAGGTGCGCTTAATGGCCGTGGAGATGAAGTCTTTTTCGGACTTACTTTTTTGCTGTTCGAGTACGACGAGTGGTTTTTCCGTCGCCCCGGGGATGTCTTCAATGGCTTTCGCCAAAAGCTGATACTGCGCGTGCTGACAGCCCAGACTCAATACGGTCGCTCCCGCTACGTTAGGATTCGCAAGATATCCGGCCAGCAGTCGGCATAAGGCTTCTGAATCCTGTCGGATACCCCCGCAGCCTCCGTCGTGGGTCAAGAATTTGATTCCGTCGATATTTGGAAAAATCCGTTTGCTTTTAGGCACCACCGTTTCGTCATAGACCTTGGCCGCCAGTAATTCCTGATCGGACGCCCCGTTTTGATATAGCTCAATCAGGTGCTTCACATCCGCACCCTGTTTTTTACCGGAAGGGTAACCCAAGCCCTCCAGCATGGCTTCTTCAATCGCCTCGATATTCCGGTTTTCGCAAAAAACCAGCGGAAAAACAATCCAATAGTTGCGCGTGCCGATCTTGCCGTCTGGTCGGTGATAGCCTTCGAAAGTTCGATCCTGAAAACGACTGATATCCGGCGCCTGCCAGGCTAAGCGGCTATCCTGCAACTGATAAGCATCGGCCGCATGTTTTACATTTTCGACCGAGATGCGTTCACCAGCCTGGATGGGCTGTACGACCCTGCCAATTTGTACGCCGTACATGATCACCCGCTCGCCTAGGGAGAAATCTTGCGCCGCAAATTTGTGTTTCACGGGGATATCCTCGCGCAGCAAGTAGCTTTTTCGATCAAAAATCACTTCTTCCCCGGCCGAAAAATTCTGCAGGGCTACAATGATATTATCTTCTGGATGGACTTTGAGTAGAGGGTTCATCTGGAGGTCTTTTTATGTGGCAATTTTGTAAAGGCTTAAAACTGGAAATAATCCCGGGCATTGTGATAGCAAATATCTTTGACAATACCCCCCAGCCAGGCTTCATCGTAAGGGAGCTCGCCATTGTGTACATCCTTTCCGATCAGGTTGCAGAGAATACGGCGAAAATACTCGTGACGCGGGAAAGAGAGAAAGCTACGGCTGTCGGTTAGCATACCGACGAAGCAACTTAGCAGGCCCATGTTCGACAGCGCATTCATCTGTTTCTCCATACCGTCCTTTTGGTCGAGGAACCACCAGGCGGAGCCAAATTGCATTTTCCCCCGAATCTTACCATCGTTAAAATTACCAATCATTGTAGCCATGACGGCATTGTCGCGTGGATTCAGGTTGTAGATGATCGTTTTGGGTAATTTATCTTCTTTGTCTAACTCGTTCAGAAAACCCGAGAGGTCCTCGGCCTGAGCGTAGTCGCCAATGCTATCGAAGCCGGTATCGGGGCCCAGTTTGTTCAGCATCCGACTGCTGTTGTTGCGCAAAGCGCCCAGGTGCAATTGCATAACCCAGCCCTTCTGCGCGTAGCATTTACCCAGTTCGTGCATCAGGCCGGCGGTGAAAACGGCCTGCTCTTTAGCACTTGGTTCCTGTCCGTTCCTTTTCTTACGGAAGATATCGTCCATTTGCCTTTCGGTAAAAGGTCTGGCGTAGAGTTTATTCAGGCCGTGGTCGGATATCCGACAGCCCTGTTCGTGGAAGAAGTCAATCTGCTTTTTTAAGGCCTGCAGGAGCTCCGGGTAGGTCTCTATATCCGTATCGGCGGCTTTCGCCAAACGGTCGATATAATCGTTATAAGTATCCTTTCCGATCAGGATGGCCTTGTCGGGACGAAAGGCAGGATACATTTTAATGCCAGTATCATTTTTCTGGTGTGCCCGGTGATACTCCAGACGGTCGGCGGGGTCATCCGTGGTACAGACCGTTTCGACCTTCATTTTGGCCAGGAGGCCCTGCGCTCCGTAGTCTTTTTGTTGTAACCGTTCGTTGCAGGCTTCGTAGATGCGTTCGGCGGATTCTGGGCGTAGTATCTCCTCAATACCAAAATATCTTTTCAATTCCAGATGGGTCCACTGGAATAGCGGATTACGGATGGTAAAGGGCACGGTTTCGGCCCATTTCAGGAATTTCTCCTTGTCCGTCGCCTTACCGGTAATGTAGCGCTCGTCGATACCCAGGGTACGCATAGCCCGCCATTTGTAATGATCACCGTAGAGCCAGACCTGAGTGATATTATCGTAGTGCTTGTCTCCGGCAATTTCATCCGGCGGCAAGTGATTGTGATAATCGATGATGGGTTGTTTTTTGGCATAGTCGTGGTATAGAACCCTGGCCATTTTGTTCTGCAGGAGAAAATCTTCGTCTAGAAAGGGTTTTGCATTCTGGTTATTCGCTTGCATGTTTATTGTTTTATGGTTCTATAATTTACACTACGCCTTTTGCCAAGAGACAGGTGGCTATCATAAAGGGTAAAATAACATTTTAGCGCCTAAATCCAGGCAAAGTCAATTTCCTTTTCGATCCTTTTCTTATCCTCATGGCCGTGAACCTAAAGCTGAAAACACCTGTTAAAATTTATGTTTAGGAATGAGTCAATAATAAACTACACACCTTTACTTGTTCTTTTGCCGCCCAGTTTCGTTAAAAAGCCTCGTCGATGCGCTGCATCGCCTGCATTTTTCGCCCCACTGAGCAGCAAAATATCTTCGTAAATCTTGTATACTTTATTAATGCCCCATTCCTTAGGAACAAAACCAATTCTTTTAAGCACAACTATTTTTATGCATTACCTTACTTCCTTATTGCTGTTATTCAGCTTTGCCTATTCGATTTCAGCCCAACCTTTATTGCGTTTCCCGGCGCTTAGCCCGGATGGTGAGCATCTTTCTTTTTCTTACCAGGGAGATATTTGGGTGGCTGCTTTGGACGATGGCTCGGCACGCCGCCTGACCATCCACGAAAGTTACGAAAGCCATCCGCAGTGGAGTCCGAATGGAGAACACATCGTATTCCAGGGCAACCGTTTTGGTGCCAATGATCTGTTCGTCACCGATCCATCGGGTATTCAGCCCCGCCGCTTGACGCACTTTTCCGGCTCGGATGGTTCGGCCAGCTGGAGCGCCGATGGCGAAATTTTATTTAATACTCGCCGCTTTTACCAGCAGGTAGAAAGGGAACCGGAAATCTATGCCATCTCTTCGGAAGGAGGCACGCCCCACCGCAAGTTGGATGCCCTGGGTTTCGAACCGGTGGCCTCGCCCGACGGGCGCTACATCGCTATGGAAAGAGGGAACTGTCGCTACGTTCGGGAAGCCTACCGCGGCCCGGCGAATCGCAATATTTGGATTTACGATACCCAATCGGAAGCTTACAGCCAGGTGACGACCGATGAAGGTCAGGACATCCTTCCCGCCTGGGGGGAGGATAATACCCTGTATTATTTAAGTGCCCGTTCCGGTAGGTATAACCTGTATAGCGTAGCCGTAGAAAATGGCAGCGCGGGTGAACCCAAAAGACTAACGAATTACAAAGACGAAGGTATTCGCTATTTCGATGTCAATGCGGGCACCCTCGTTTTTGAAAAAGATACGCATTTCTACACGATGTCAGCCGAAGGGGGGCGTGCTCAACGGCTGGATATTAAAGTCACGCAGGATTATCGCTTCGATCCCAAGGAATATGAGACTTACACAAGCAATGTTCAGGAATACTCCGTTTCGCCCAGTGGAAAATATATGGCGATGGTAGTACACGGAGAGATTTTTCTAATGCCCGAAGATAAGGATAAATCTCGGGCCGTTCCGGTGGCCGGGCATCCCTACCGGGAGCAGGATATTGCCTGGCTCAATGACTCTACTCTTTTGTTTATTTCCGACCGAGACGGTAACCGGGATATTTTTCTGGCTCGTGCTGCCGGAGATCAGGACGCTAATCTCTACAAAACCTTTAAGCAGGAGGTTTTACCACTGACGCGCACCTTGGCCGAAGAAAGTGACCTGGTACTTTCTCCGGACCATAAAAAGATTGCTTTCCAACGTGGTCGCGGCCAATTGATTGTCGCGGATATAGATTCTACCGGCACACTGTCTAACGAAATTACTTTACTAGACGGTTGGGATGGCCCCGGAGGTGTCTCCTGGAGTCCCGATAGTAAGTGGCTGGCTTATCATCTGGCAGATTTGAACTTCAACGACGAGATTTTTATCCATGCCGCAGATAATAGTCAGGTACCGGTTAACGTAAGTATGCACCCACGTGGTGATTACAATCCGGTTTGGAGTCCCGACGGTAGCAAGCTGGCCTTTCTTTCCCGCAGAAATGGAGCCCGCGGTACGAATGCAAGAGCCGATGACACTGATATCTGGTTTGTCTGGCTGAAAGAAAGTGACTGGGAGAAAACCCAACGCGACTGGGAAGAGGAGGAAGAAGAATCCAATAAGAAAAAGGATAAGGGTGAAATGGTTGTAGAGATCGACTTCGAAGACATCCACGATCGTCTGCAGATGGTGACTCGCTCTTTAGGCAATAAAGGAAATGTCCTGGTAAGTAAAGATGGCGAAACCTTTTATTACACCATGAGTGCCAACGAACGAGCTCTAATGCAGATCCAATGGGATGGTAGCGAAGAAAAAGAAATCGTTGGTGGCCGTTATTTAGGTAGCCTGAGCTGGGATAAGGACCATAAGCAGATGTATTATCTGGAAAGGGGACGTCCTGGTAAGCTCAATCCCAGTTCCAAAAAACCAGTACGTTTGCCCTTCGAGGCAAAAATGACCATCGACCATGAGGCCGAAATGGCTCAGGTTTTTGATGATGGTTGGCGCGCGCTGAATGCCGGCTTTTACGATCCGGAATTCCACGGGGAGGACTTCGAAGTGCTGCGGGAAAAATACCGTCCCCGGGCACTGGCCGCTTCCACAACGCAGGATTTTCGTGATATGTTTAATGAGATGCTGGGGCAGCTCAACGCCAGCCACATGGGCATGTACGGTTCCGATCCGGAAGAGACGCAAAATGAGCGTACCGGTTTATTAGGCATTGAAGTGGTGCCGGACCCTCGGGGGGTAAAAATCACGCGCGTGGTTCCTCGTTCTCCCGCATCCCGCGAGAGTAGTCAATTACGAGTGGGAGAAATCATTACTGCCGTAAATACGGGAGCTTTGGAAACCGACGAAAACTTCTACAGCCGCTTCCGCGAAACGGCTAACGAACGCGTTTTACTCCAGGTGATCGGTACCGAGGGGGAAGCCCGCGAGGTCATTATTCGTCCCACCAATTCTCTGCGTACTGAATTGTACGAAGAGTGGGTAGCCGAAAGACAGCGTCTGACCGAAGAATATTCCAACGGTGAGCTGGGTTACATCCATATTCGTGGGATGAACATCCCCAGCTACGAGCGCTTCGAGCGGGAGCTCACCGCCTCGGGCTATGGTAAAAAGGGAGTGGTGATCGACGTCCGTTTCAACGGCGGTGGATCCACAACCGATATGCTAATGACCGTACTGAATGTGCGTCAGCATGCCTACACCATTCCACGCGGTGCTGCCGCCAGCCTCGATCGGGAAAACCAGAAATTCGCGAACAACTACCCCTTTAGCGAACGGCTGCCGATGCCCCCGCTTATGAAACCCTCCATTGCCCTGTGTAATGAGAATAGCTACTCGAACGCAGAGATATTTTCGCATGCCTATAAGACCCTGGATATCGGTACGCTGGTTGGACAGCCCACCTTCGGAGCCGTTATCTCGACGGGTAGTTACCGATTGATGAATGGCTACCGGGTACGGATGCCCTTCCGGGCTTGGTACGTAAAAGCTACCGGTGAAAATATGGAGCACGGACCCGCTGTACCGGATATTATCGTCGAAAATGCACCCGATGGCAAAGCCAAAGGACAGGATCTGCAGTTGAAAAAATCTGTGGAGACACTGTTGGAGCAGTTAAACGATAGATAAGCTGTAAAGACAAGGCATGCCTTGTCTCAACTGCATGATAAGAAATGATGAGGCGTCCGTAAGGGCGCCTTTTTTATTGGCTGTCATCGAAAATTATTAAATTGGGATAATTGTTGCGATCAGGTGCGGAGTTCGGCCTAAGGTAGATTCGCAAAAAAGCTATAAAAGAAAAACCACCAACTATGCAAAAGCACATCCTCCTACTGACGATCACTATATTAATATTGATCACAGCCTGTAAAAAAGATTCCGCTACGGCTGATATAGCGCTCCATCCCCTATTCACCGATGGCATGGTCCTACAACAATCCAGCGAAGTGACCCTTTGGGGTACCGCTAACACCGGCCGAGACATTACCGTAGAGTCTTCCTGGGAAGCTACGGCTCAAACGACCAGTGATGAAGAAGGTAATTGGTCTGCTGTCATTTCTACCCCGGAAGCTGGAGGCTCCTACCAGATAAACGTGATCAGTGGGCAGGATACCCAGTCCATTATGGATGTTTTGATCGGAGAAGTGTGGCTGGCTTCGGGGCAGTCCAATATGGAGATGCCCCTTAGTGGATGGCCGCCCAGGGATACTATCCTCAAGTCTGCCCGCGAAATAGCTCAGGCCGACTACTCCGAGATCCGGATGTTTACGGTGGCCAGGAATTATACCACGACTCCTATCGATAGTGTTAGCGGCGAATGGCAACGAGCTACCTCCGAAAATGTAGCCGATTTTAGCGCAACGGCTTACTTTTTTGCCGAAAGGCTGCATAATAGCCTGAATGTCCCCGTCGGCATCATTCATTCCAGTTGGGGAGGTACGGTCGCCGAAGCCTGGACCAGTGCCGAAAAACTAGGCACCCTGGGGGATTTTGACGAAACCCTGGCGACGCTCCATGATCCCAGCATCCAGGAGGCGGTAGATGCCTGGTTTGGATCGCTGACATCGATCCCTATCCCCACTACCGAAGAGGACTGGCAAAGTATTGATCTGCAGGACGAAGCTTTCCTGAAGGGTAATGTTTCCGACGATATCTACGAAAGCGTCACCCTGCCCGGAGCCATCGACCAATTCAAATCGGGTAACTACGATGGGGTGGTCTGGCTGAAAAAAACCTTTACCATTGAGGATGCCGATCAGGATCTAAGCCTACAGATTGGTGCTATCGACGACATGGACGCGACCTACATCAACGGCGAAAAAGTCGGTGGCTTTGAAGTCCCTGGCTTTTACAATGCGGAACGCTCCTTTGAAGTGCCAAACGGAATCCTGCGGGAAGGCGAAAATACCATCGCCATCCGGGTCATCGATACGGGTGGTGGGGGCTCCGTCTCCGGCCCCATAGTGCTGAGCAGCCCCGGTGGAGCTACCCTTAACCTGGAAGGCGAATGGCAACTGCGGACGATCGCAGAAATCAAAGATGGCCGATTCTATCTCTACCCCCCGGAGACTGATTTTGATCAACGCCCTAATCTTCGACAATTCAACCAAAATACACCTACGGCGCTCTACAATGCCATGATCCATCCGCTGGTCCCTTACCAGCTGGCGGGCGCGATCTGGTACCAGGGAGAGTCGAACGTGAGTCGGGCGGAGCAGTATCAGGAGCTATTCCCCGCCATGATTACCGACTGGCGCGAGCGCTGGGGAGAAGATTTTCCTTTTTACTTCGTACAAATTGCTCCTTATAATTATGGCAACGACTTGTCTCCGAATCTGCGTGATGCGCAGCGGCTTTCATTAGAAACACCCAATACGGGCATGGTGGTCACCCTGGATATAGGTAATCCCGAGAATATTCATCCCGCTAATAAGCAGGATGTCGGTCGTCGCCTGGCGGGACTGGCGCTGAAAAATGACTATGGCCAGGACCTGGTCGCTTCCGGGCCGCTTTTCCGTGGGGTATCTTTTCAAGGGGCTATGGCCAGTATTACTTTTGATCATACGGGCAGCGGTCTCATCGCTAAAGACGGGCTGCTGACTGGTTTTGAGCTGGCCGGGGAAGACAAGGTTTTCGTGTCGGCGGTCGCTAAAATCGTAGACGATAAGGTCGAGGTTTTCAGCCCGGGCCTTAGTACGCCTGCTTATGTACGCTATGCCTACACGGATGTCAGTACGGCCAGTTTATACAACCAGGAGGGGCTTCCCGCTTCTTCCTTTAGTTCGGAAACCGGGAAATAGGCAATTCACCTCTATTAGCCTGCATTTCAGCTATTTTCTGTGGAGAATGGCCACTGGATAAGTATTATTATGTCCGCAAGTTTAAAATCAATTCATCAAGCAATTTATATGAACTATTTAAAGCGAATTCAATTATTAACTTTCCTCCTCTTCTTGGCGGGCACGATATACGCTCAGCAGGTAAATATGGAGCACATGGGAGACATTAAGCCCCGAAATATCGGTCCGGCCGGTATGAGTGGACGCGTTACTGCAATTGATGTTGATCTCAGTGATTCGGATATCATCTACGCAGGTACAGCCTCCGGTGGTGTCTGGAAATCAACCAACGGGGGTGTCAAATGGGAGCCCATCTTTGATGACCAACCCGTTATTTCCATTGGTGCGGTCACCATTAATCAGCAGAACCCCAGCGAGATTTGGGTTGGTACGGGCGAAGGTAATCCCCGGAACTCTCATAACTCCGGAGGCGGTATTTATAAAAGTCTGGATGGCGGACGCACCTGGGAAATGATGGGTCTGGAGAAGACCATCAATATCCACCGGATTATTGTCCACGAAGATGATCCGGATGTGGTTTACGTCGGTGCCCTGGGCTCTATCTGGGGAGACAATCCCGAGCGGGGTGTCTACCGCACCACCGACGGTGGCGAGACCTGGGAGTTGATCCTGGAAGCCAACGCCTCCACTGGCGTGGCGGATATGGTCGTCGACCCCTCCAATCCTAATAAAATAATTGCGGCGCTCTGGGAGTTTGGCCGTAAGCCCTGGACCTTTAACTCCGGTGGCGAAGGCTCAGGTCTTTTTATTACCTACGATGGTGGCGATACCTGGACGGAGAAAAACCAAAAGAATGGTTTGCCGAAAGGCCCACTGGGTCGGATCGGACTGGCCTTTGCGCCCTCGAAGCCCAATATCGTCTATGCCCTGGTCGAAGCCAAAGAAAATGCCCTGTACAAATCGATGGATGGGGGTAACACCTGGTCGAAAGTAACGGCCGACGAAGGGATTGGCAATCGCCCTTTCTACTACTCTGACATCTTCGTAGATCCACAGAACGAGAACCGCCTATACAGTCTCTTCTCGCTGGTCAATATCTCAGAAGATGGGGGGCGTAACTGGCGTACCCTGCTGCCGTACTCCGGCGTACACCCCGACCACCACGCCTGGTGGATTCACCCGGAAGACCCCGGCTACATGATCGATGGTAATGATGGGGGACTAAACATTACACGCGATGGTGGTAAAACCTGGCGCTTTGTTAGCAACCTGCCATTGGCCCAGTTCTATCATATCAACTACGATATGGATATTCCTTACAACGTGGCGGGGGGTATGCAGGATAACGGTTCCTGGATCGGCCCCGCTTACTTGTGGCAGGACGGTGGCATCCGCAACCACGAATGGCAGGAGATTTACTTTGGGGACGGTTTTGACGTGGTCTTCCGACCGGATAATAATCGCTACGCCTACGCCATGTCTCAGCAGGGACGCGTCGGTATGGTCGACCGGGAGACGGGATATACCAAACGCATTGTGCCTACCCATCCCGACGACAGTATGACACTGCGCTTTAATTGGAATGCGGCCATTGCCCAGGATCCTTTCAATGATTGTGGTCTGTATTTTGGCAGCCAATTTGTACACTACAGTACCGATTGTGGAGATAGCTGGGAAGTACTTTCTCCCGATCTGACTACCAACGACACTGCCAAGCAAAAGCAGGGTGAGAGTGGTGGTTTGACCATCGATGCGACCGGCGCGGAGAACTTCACCACCATCGTGGCCATCGCCCCCAGTCCGGCCGACGAAGAAGTTATCTGGGTTGGTACCGACGACGGCAACCTCCAATTGACCCAGGATAAGGGAAAAACCTGGACCAATCTGGCCAGCCGATTGAAAGGCGCGAAGCCAGGCAGCTGGATTCCCTACATTGAGGTATCCCCGGAAAATGCCGGAGAAGCCTTTATTGTAGTGAACGATTACCGCCGCAATGATTTTACGCCTATGGTTTTTCATACCAATGACTTTGGTAAGACCTTCACCAATATTGTGAACACGGATCAGGTACGCGGCTATGCGGAATCCATTGTACAAGATCCGGAAGAACCCAATCTACTGTTTCTGGGTACCGATAATGGACTATACATCAGTATTGACGGTGCGAAGAACTGGACGCGTTGGACGAATGGCTACCCCGCCGCTTCTACCATTGATATGAAGATTCACCCACGGGAGCACGACCTGATCATCGGTACCTTTGGTAGAGCAGCCTGGATTCTGGATGATATTCGTCCGCTGCGGGCCATGGCTGCAAATCCGGAAATCGTGGAAGAAGAAGTAGCGCTGTTTGATACGCCGGATGCTTATCTGGCTGAGTATAAATCTTACGATGGCTTTCATTTTCCAGGGGATGGTATTTACGTGGGCGAAAATCGCCGTTCGGGTGCGATGCTTACCGTTTGGCGAAAGCCCGCTACCGAAGATATGGACAAGCAGGAAGAAGAAACGGATGAAGAAGCCCCCACAACACCAAAAGATGGGGAAGCTAAGTTTCACGTAATTAATAGCGCCGGTGATACGATCCGCACCTTTAGCAATAAACTGGATACCGGCATGAATCGGATCTACTGGTCGCTTAACCGCAACGGCGTGGAATACCCCTCCCGCCGGGATCGCCGCCCGGATGCCGATCCTCCCGGAGGACCGTCTGTTCTGCCGGGTACCTACACCATTGCTTTAGAGTTTGGTGACTTTAGCGACGAGACAGAGGTGACTGTGAAGGCCGATCCAAGGTTGTCTTTCACCATGGAGCAGATGCGCGCTAAGGATGCTGCTTACCGCGATTTCGAGCAGATGGTTGAAAAGGCTACGGCTGGTTTTGATCAGCTGAAAGAGGTACGCAAAACCATGAAGCGCGTATCCGCCGCAATAGAAACGCTCGACGAGGAAGCGCAAAAGGAGACCAAGGACAAAATGAAAGCACTGGGCAAAGAGGTGGATCGCCTGGAGATGCTGTACATGATGCCCGACGGACTGAAGGGGATTCAACGCTCTTCGGATAACCTGAGTAGTACATTACGCAGTGCCAGGGGCTACATCAGCTCATCGGATGGTGCACCGAATCAGGGCGCACAGCGCGCTATTACCAAGGCGAAAAAAGATACACAGAAGGTACTGGAGCAGATCAATACTTTCATGACGGGAGACTTCAAGGCCTTTCAGGAGCATATCGAAGAGCTAGATTTTTCCCTGTTCAAAAACTTTGAGCCCATCCAAATGAATCGTTAGACAATTTCTTAGACAAACAACGGATTCAATTGACAGCCCCGGCCAAACTATTTGGCCGGGGCTGTTGTTTTTTTTGCGTCCTAAATAAAAGGCTGCTATTTTTGCTGAATTGCGGCCCACCTAAAAAAAGGTACATGCTAAAGACGAAACAGAAAACGTACGAATACCAAACTTACCCAAACGATGCACTGGAGGTCAAAGAATATATACTTGATAACGGGCTAAGGCTGCTACTCAGCGTCAATCCCAAAGAGCCTCGTATTTTTACCAACATAGCGGTGCGCTCCGGCTCCAAACAAGATCCGGCAGAGACCACCGGCCTGGCTCACTACATGGAGCACATGCTCTTCAAAGGGACCAGTAAGATCGGGGCGGCCAACTGGGAAAAAGAAAAAATCCTGTTGGAAAAGATTTCGGATCTCTACGAGAAGCACCGTCAAACGAAAGACGAAGCGGAACGCCTGACTATCTACGCCGAAATTGATCGCCTCTCGGGCGAAGCGGCCCAACTAGTAGCTCCCAACGAATACGATAAGCTCAGTAGCTCCATTGGTGCCAACCGTACTAATGCCTACACCTGGGTCGATCAGACGGTATATGTCAACGACATCCCCAGCAATGAGCTGGAGCGTTGGATGGAGTTGGAGAGCGAGCGCTTCCGGATGATGGCCCTGCGACTATTTCATACCGAGTTGGAGACGGTCTACGAAGAGTTTAATATCAACCAGGATAAAGATTTCCGCAAGGTATTCAAAGCGATTCGCAAGGATCTCTTTCCGAATCACCCTTATGGAACCCAGACAACGATCGGCAGTGCGGAGCACCTGCGGAGCCCTTCGCAAAAAAATATACAACAATACTTCCAGACCTATTACGTACCCAATAATATGGCGATCGTACTAGCGGGTGACTTTGATCCCGATGAGGCCGTGGCTTATGCCGAAAAGTATTTTGGCAACTACGAAACTAAGCCGCTGCCAGAACTGCAATTTGATCCCCTACCCGAACGTAAAGGGGTGACCGAACTGGAAGTGTTTGGCCAGGAATCGCCATACGTATCCATCGCCTGGCGTTTTGGCTCCAGCCAGACCGATGATTTACTCTACCTAACCCTTTTACGTCATTTGATGTACAATGGCAAGGCGGGTATCCTGGACCTGGAACTCAACCAAAAACAAAAAGTACTGGAAGCAGAGGCTTGGGCCTGGTACTACGCCGACCATTCTGCTTTTGGCCTGTTTGGGCGGCCCCGGGAAGGACAAAGCCTGGAAGAAGTAAAAGATATCCTGCTGGCCGAAATTGATAAACTGAAAAATGGAGATTTCGACGACTGGATGCTTGAAGCCTGTATTCGGGACTTTAAACTGAATGACATTAAGTCTAGTGAATCCAACGCTGCTCGTACCGGTGATATGACTCAGGCTTATGTTCTCGACTTCGACTGGGGACGCTACTGCCAGCGCGACGAGTGGATGGAACAAAAAACGAAAGCGGACATTCAGGCTTTTGCCCAAGAGCGGCTAAAGGATGATTTTGTGGTGGCTTACAAGAGAAATGGAGAAGATGAGGAGGTGATTAAGGTAGAGAAGCCACCCATCACCCACGTACAACTCAACCGGGACCTGGAGTCGGATTATGCTAAAAAATTCCTGAGTAAGTCCAGTCCCCGTCTCGAGCCGGAGTTTATTGACTTCAAGCAGCACATTGATACGGAGATGTTACGCGATAATCTCGAATTTGATTACGTGTATAACCCCTACAATGAGTTATTCCAGTTGAATTATATTTTCGAGATGGGTAAAAATAACGACCGTCTGTTGTCGATTGCCCTGCAATATCTGCCTTATCTCGGTACAGATGAGTACAGCCCTTCGGAGCTACAAAAAGAATTCTTCCGTCTTGGTCTGGACTTCGATGTGCATAATAATAACGAGCGCTGCTACGTCACGCTCGAAGGTTTACCCGAATCTTTCGAGGAGGGCATCAAACTCTTTGAGCACGTACTCGGCCACGTAAAGGCCAATCCGGAGGCCCTGCAGAACGTCATCTCCGATATACTAACCCGCCGGGCAAATTCCAAGCAGAACCGAAATGTCATCCTGCGGGATGCTTTAGGGAATTATGTTAAATACGGAGCGGTTAATCCCTTTAACTGGCGCCTCACGGAGACCGAATTACGCGAACTGCAATCTGCCCCTTTGATCGAGCGGATACATCAATTGACCAGCTACGAACATAAGATTTACTTTTATGGGCAGGTGCCTAAGGAAAAAGTAAGGGCTTTGCTCCAGCAGCACCATCGGGTTCCCGAAAAACTGAAGTCCATTATAACGCCCCGAGATTTTCAGGAGCAAGCTACCCCCGCCAGGGTTTACTTTCTGGATTATCCGATTGTGCAGAGCGATATCTATATGTTATCCAAAGGTACGCCGCAGTTTGATCTGGAAGAATACCTGATCTCGGAACTGTATAACAACTACTTTGGCTACGGATTATCTTCGGTTGTTTTTCAGGAGATTCGGGAGTCTAAGGCACTGGCTTACAGTACTTATGCTTATTACAGTTCGCCGAAGCGCAAAGAAAGGTCCCACTATTTACAAGCCTACGTAGGCACCCAGCCCGATAAGATCTCAGATGCTCTGCCGGCACTGACCTCAATTATTGAGGATATGCCCATCTTTCCACAGCAAATTCAGTCGGCCAAAAAAGCCATTCTGAAGCGTATGGAGAGTGAGCGAATATCCCCCAGTCACTACTACTGGAGTCAGCGCAGTATGCATTTTCTAGGGTATGACCGCGACCTGCGACGGGATGCCTACGAACGTATTTCCAGGATAACACCAGAGGAGTTACGCGATTTTCACCAAAGAAAGGTGCAGGGGCGTGATTTCTCCATCATTGTTATGGGAAGCAAAGACCGGATTGACCTCGACTACCTCAAGCAGTACGGCCCGATCGAAGAGGTAAGCCTGGAGCAGATATTTGGATTTTAATGGAGCGGTTTCAGGATTTATTTGATCCGGGTCAGGAGTCACCTTTGGTATCCTTCCAGGCCGATTGGCTGAGAGAGCGAGACATTAGATGTTGGGTGAAACGGGATGACCTGCTGGCTTTACCGGTGAAAGGCGATCCATTGGCCTTTAGTGGCAACAAATGGCGCAAACTCAAATGGAACCTGGTGGAAGCCGCCCGACAGGGACACCAGCAACTGCTTAGTTTTGGTGGTGCTTTTTCTAATCATATCGTCGCTTTGGCGGCGGCTGGTTATCTGTTCGGTTTTCAAACGGTAGGGGTGATCCGGGGAGAATGTCCGGAGCCCTTGAATCCTAGTCTGGCTTTCGCCAAAAAATGCGGAATGCAATTGCACTTTATAAGTCGTAGCGACTATCGCCGCAAAAACGAAGCTTCTTTTCAGCAGGTCTTACAAAGCCAGGTGGGCGATAGCTATATGATACCAGAGGGGGGGAGTAATGCACTAGCCTTAAAGGGGACTGCAGAACTCGCCGACACTATTAAAAGACAGCTCGGAGAGCTTCCGGAGGGTATCCACCTCTGCTGTGGCACCGGAGGAACGGCAGCGGGTCTGATACAGGGCTTGGGCGGAGCCTCGCAAGTTTTCGGCTATAGTGTATTGAAGGGAGATTTTCACGAGAAGGAAATAGAAAGTTTTTTGGATGAAAATCCAAAAAATTGGCATATCCACACGGAATTTCATCACGGTGGATATGCCAAAACGACCAGTGCTCTGTTGGGGTTTATCCGCGAATTCCCGGACCACTATGGTTTCTATATTGATCCGATTTATACCGGAAAGCTCTTTTGGGCCTTCCGGCAAAAAGTCTTGCGGGGACAAATCCCTGGGGGTAGCCGCCATGTCCTCATTCACAGTGGCGGTTTGCAGGGGATCCGAGGCTACAATCAGCGCTTCGGTACAAAACTGCCTTTACCGCCTACTTGATCACCATCACGGGGATGTGATCGTTAGTGGAGCATAGCTTTTCGGTAACAGAGCCCAGTAATAGTCTTTCTACCTGGGAATGCCCTTTGGCACCCATAATGATGAGGTCAGCCTGGGTGTCGTTGGCATAATCCATAATGAATCTTGCAATGCCGGGCCCCTTTTGCTCTACGAGGCGCAGTTTTACCTGATCCCGATAGCCATCCAAATGCGTATTCATGAAGTGCTCAAAGGCTTCCTTTCGGTCGGATTCCACAATGGCCTTAAATTGCTCAAAGGTTTTTGGAATCTTGTGGATGCTCAAATTGGGCATCTGGTATACGTGAACGGCTTCAATGATTATCTCGTCTGCTATCGCTTCCTGCATGGACAGCGCCATACGGAGCGTGCGCACGGAATATTCAGAAAAATCAATGGGTACCAGAATGCGGGATAAGCGGGGCTGTGTTTTCTCGGGGATGATCAGCGCGTGGGTGGCTACTTTGCGCGCCAGGTTTTTGGCTAAAATGCCGTGGGAATTGGTTCCCGCACGTTGGCCAATGACCAGCAAATCTGTCATTACTTCATCGGCATTTTTTAGTAATTCTTCCAGTGGATTACCTTTCTGAACTTCGAAGCCAAAGTGTTCCACCCGTTCATTGATGGGATGGGCTTCCAATTGCTCGCGCATCGACTCAATCGCCTCGAGGTTTAACTCATAATGCGTCATGAGCTCATCAGCTTCGGAGTGGTTAGGGCTATATAGGTCAATCGGTGGAAGGACGTGCTCAAAGTAAACAGATCGGATAGGAATCTTGGCGCTAAATAAATCTAAATAATCCAATACGGCCTGATCGGTGGATTCCAACTTGAGGGCCACCATCATTTCTCGAACCCGGTAAGGCAGTATATCTGGTGCTGCCACGTGTGGGTAATCAATATTCTTCGTTTTCATATCAGCTCGTTTTTGGTTAAGAATGAAGTACGTCTTTGGAAAGACGCTATCTTAAACCTAAGGGATATCGAAAACTTTCGAAATGACTTTTGTCAGGTCCGTAAGAGATTTTTCCTGGTAAGCAGAGTGGAATGGCTGGAATAAAAAAAGAATTTCATCCGCTCCACCCTGCAAAATCATCTAATAGAGAGGCTTTAAGGTATATCCGGCCTTACGCAGCAAACGGATAACGCCATTTTCGCCACCGAGATGACCGGCCCCCACGGCGAAGAAGGTCGTATTTTCCTTCATCATTTTCTCCATGGCTGGAATCCAGTTCTTATTACGGCTGACCAGAAGAATATCCTCGTATTTTCCCATACCGGCTTCCTTGTCGTCCATCATAGACAACATGGCTTCGATATCCTGATTCTTATAAATCTGTACCAGCATATCCAACTGATTATCGGCCGAGGAATCAGTCGGTGACTGAATGGATTCTACCAGCATTTGCGCCTGGTCTTCGTAGGGTATTTGATCAAACAAGCTCATTTGGAATTCCATGGTTTCCAAGCCTTCGATTGGCTTTTTTCTCTCCTGTGCTTTCTTCATGATTTCAAATTCATAGGAAACCATAGACCCTCCCTCCTGTCCGGGCATCATCATTTCTTCTCCCGTCAAAGCGGAGAGGAACATCGGTTTGATACGTTCCAGCATCATTAAGGGCAGCCCGATTTTTTTAAAATGATCACTGACCAGCTGATACTCTTCGTCCGTCAAAAGATCAGAAAGGGTGGTGTCTCCTTCCATGAAGGCCTTCATCATGATGGGCATAATTTTGCCCATATCGTTCATGTCTTCCATGTCGATCTCAAAGGTGAAGCGCTCGGCTTTACCCATCGCTTCTTCGGTTGCTTCGGTGAAGAAGAAATCATCTTTATCAATCATATGGATGGTACCGTATACGTAGGAGGTTTGCTCCAAACCATTACCGGTAACTTCCCAAAGCAGAGATTTTTCTAAAACATCAGCGGGGGTATCCGTAGCTTGTTGGGCTACCAGGGGCGTCATACTGATCAGAACCCCGACGACAAACAAATAAACTGTTTTCATTAACTTCTTAAGGTTTGTATTATAAAATGGAATAAAAGAAAAGGGCTGTACATTGGAACAGGCATTTTTGTCGATTTGTTGTGTGAAATTTATTCTTAATGAGTCTGATCGAAGTCTTCGACTATGTTCAACAGGAGATGAATATCCTCAAAAAACTCCCTTACCAGCTCGAAGCTGGTGTTGGGACGTAGGATATAGGGTTCCAGGATATCCTTGGGTTCGGTAACGGCAATGTAGATCTCTTCGTCGTGAAAAGACATATAGATCTCTTTACCCGTCAGTTTGTAATATTCGACAACGGCGTCCTGCATTGGCCTGGATAGAATGCTGATTACATGCGTGTCGGGCAGCGCGTAGGTCATAAATATTTCCCTGAATTCGGGGTTCATGATTTCGTGGTCGACGTTGGTGCCGCCCTGAAAGGTGAAATTGCGAATAGACTGGCTCAGGTATTGCTTAAACTCCCGGGGCCATACTAAAATGCGCCCCTCGGTCTCTTCCATAAAAGTGGCGTGCATAAATACACCTTTGAATACGTAATTGGTGCGGTTGCGTACTTTTGACAGCTCGCGTACATTAAGCTCACAAAGGCGGAAACTCATCTCTCCTACCTTACCGTAAATAAAGTCTTCTTTCTCATAAATAGGCGCCGGTGTGATAAAGAGTTCACTCTCCATGAACTCCGGTTTGTCAATCCCGCCTTTGGCCTCGTAGGCCAATTCGGTAATATTGGGTAAGCCTTCCAGAAACTCCAGGACCAGTTGCATGACCTGAGGTTTAAAGGTCAGGATAAATCTACGAATTCGGTAACCCAGATAAAATACAAAGAGGGTAGTCGGTATCATCAGGATTAAGGTGACCAGCCAAATATTGAGGAATAATTCAAAGACCAGGATACCGGCCAAAAGAAAACCGGAAGCTACCAGTAAGCCTAAAAGTCGGCGTCGCAGCCGCTCGAGGCGCCGTAGCTCGGGGTAGATCGTATGATTGTAATAGACCCGGAATTGGGCTAGTGGATCTCTTGTCTCCATAATTATTTTTATCGTCAACCAACCAATGGGTCGAAATTGCTGCCTTAATGTAAGAAGTTAAAATTAATATTTTTCACCTCAAAAGCAACTGGAGCGCTGTCAAGCCGGTGCGGATCGCCTAAAATTCACCAAAGAAGGGCATCAATTTCAACTTGACCAGGCACCGGGCTTTATACATTGCTTAAAAAAGCTTAAATTTGTGGCCTTATGGGAAAAAATGCTTTAAAATATATCTTGATCAGCCTGGGGGTCGGTCTTTTTCTTTTCGGTTGTAAAAGCGAATATGAATCTATCCGTACCAGTGGCGATCCCGAGTTGATCCTGAAAAAAGCTTACGAATACTACGATCAGGAAGAATATCAGCGGGCGCAATCGCTCATGGAGCTGGTTATTTCGATCTACCGTGGACGTGCCGAAGCAGAAGACTTGAACTTCAAGTTCGCTTATACGTTCTATTACCAGAAGAATTACATTCTGAGTACCTATTATTTTAAGGAGTTTTCTCAGACTTACGGGGCCAGTGATAAAAAAGAAGAATCGGACTTTATGTCTGCCTACTCTAATTATTTGCTCTCTCCCAAGTACAGATTGGATCAATCTTATACGAATACGGCTATTCAGGAATTACAGTTTTTCATCAATACCTATCCCAACAGTGAGCGCGTGGATCAATGTAACAAATTGATTGATGAATTACGGGCCAAACTGGAAAAGAAAGCTTTTGAGGAAGGTAAACTGTATTTTAACCTGAGCCGATATAACGCGGCGGTGCAGGTATACGAAAACCTGTTGAAGGATTTTCCGGAGACGGAGAATACGGCAGAAATTCGCTGGATGGTTATCCGCTCCAATTATTTATTGGCGGAGAATAGTGTACTACAGCGCCAGGAAGAGCGTTATCAGGAAACCGCAGACCTGGCTGAAGAATATTTGCAGCGTTTTGGCGACGGCGAATTCGCCGAAGATGTTCAAAGAATGAAAGAAGATTCTGAAAAAAATATAAATCAACTGAAAGATGTCAGATATCAAAACCAGAGTACAGGGTCTTGACCCTAATGTAGAGGCCCGTGATATGCAGGACCTGGCGAAGCGCACCGGTAACGTTTATGAAACGTTAAACGTTATTTCTAAGCGTGCTCGCCAGCTGTCTATCGAGCTCAAAAAAGAATTGCACCAGAAATTGGAAGAGTTCGCCACGACCAGCGACACAATTGAAGAAATTTCTGAAAATAAAGAGCAAATTGAGATCTCCAAGTTCTACGAACGGCTGCCTAACCCAGCCATTATCGCCACAACGGAGTTTCTGAATGAAGAACTTTACTATCGCTACAACGAAAAACGCGGCGAAGAGGAAGACAACGACTACTAGGTCTATTATGTCAGCGGCAGCTCTACAAAATAAAAAAATACTTCTGGGTATTACAGGCAGCATCGCTGCCTACAAAGCTGCTTTCCTGACGCGATTACTGATCAAGGCGGGGGCGGAAGTCAAGGTGTTAATGACTCCCGCCGCCACCCAATTTATTAGCCCGCTCACCCTTTCCACCCTTTCGAAGCATCCTGTTTTTACGGAAGTAGCCGGCGCAGAAGGCTGGAATAACCACGTAGAATTAGGCCTGTGGGCAGACGCCATGGTGATCGCACCATTGACGGCGGCCACGCTGGGTAAAATGGCCCACGGCATTTGCGACAATATGATCGTTGCGGCTTATCTGTCCGCCCGTTGCCCGGTGTTTTTTGCACCCGCCATGGACGTAGATATGTGGCACCACCCTTCTACTCAGGAAAATATTCAGCGTTTGCAGGGCTTTGGCAACCATCTCATCCCGGTAGAGAGCGGAGAACTCGCCAGCGGGCTCAGCGGAAAAGGCCGTCTGGCCGAACCCGAAACCATCCTTGATATACTCCACCAGCATTTCTCTTCCGAGCAGGTTTTAAAAGGAAAAAAAGTGCTCCTTACCGCCGGACCTACTTACGAAGCGATCGATCCGGTCCGTTTTATAGGGAACCGCTCGAGCGGCAAAATGGGGATCGCTTTAGCGGAGCAAGCGGCGGCTCTGGGCGCAGCGGTCGACCTCATCTTAGGGCCCAGTCGGCTTTCGCCTAAAAACCCGAATATAAAGGTACACACAGTAGAATCTGCGCGGGAAATGTACGAAGCGGCTATTGCCTTATTTCCCGCAGCGGATATCGCCATTATGGCCGCGGCGGTCTCCGATTACCGTCCCGAAAAATACCATTCCCAGAAGATCAAGAAGCAAGGAGAAGTGCCACAGATACTTTTGGTAGAGAACCCTGATATTGCCGCTACCCTGGGGCAAAGAAAACGAGCGGATCAATGGCTGGTGGGTTTTGCCCTGGAAACCCAAGATGCTATTACCAATGCTGAAAAAAAGCTCAAAAAGAAAAACCTGGATCTGATCGTAGTCAATTCACTGGAAGATGTCGGCGCGGGCTTTAATCACGATACGAATCGCATTACCATCATCGATCAGGACAATAATTACACTAATTTTGAGTTAAAATCAAAAAAGGCAGTGGCCAAAGATGTCCTGGCCGCCATTGTCCATTTAAGTGAAACGGCCCAAAGGGCTTCTTAATACATATGATTATGCGCAGATCGATATTCCTCCTGCTATTACTATTATCCGGCTTTACCCTTGAAGCTCAGGAACTGAACTGCAATGTGCGGATCAATATCCAAAAGCTACAGACGGTAGACCCCGCTGTCTTTGAGACATTGGAACAATCTATTCGAGATTTCATGAATAACACTTCCTGGACACAGGAAGATTTTGCACAGGGGGAGCGCATCGACTGTAATATTCTGCTGACGGTTCAGGAAGAATTGTCGCCTACCACCTTTAAGGCTTCCCTGGCGATTCAATCGTCCCGGCCAATTTACAACAGTGATTACCAAACGGCTCTGTTGAACCACATTGATCAGGATGTTCAATTCTCGTATCAACAATACCAGCCCCTGCAATTTAGCACCAACACATTCAATGATAATCTTTCGTCGGTTTTATCCTTTTACGCCTATATCATTTTAGGTCTTGATTTTGATTCTTTTGCCCTCTACGGCGGGGAGCCTTATTTTCAGACGGCCCAGGACATTCTAAATACGACTCCTCAAAACGGACAATTTCAGGGCTGGCGCTCCATGGACGGGAATCGTAATCGCTTTTGGATGGTGGAGAACTTATTATCACCCCGTGTACGTCCTTACCGGGAGGCTATGTACAACTATCATCGCTATGGCCTGGATGTCATGGCGGAGCAGCCCAATGAAGGCCGCGCCGTCATTGCACAGTACCTGGATAATCTTCAGGATGTCTACCAAAACTATCCCAACTCCATGATTCTGCAGATGTTTCTGAATGCGAAAAGTGATGAGATCATTGAAATTTTCAAACGGGGTACCTCGGATGAAAAAAGCAAAACGATCCGCATTATGAGTCGAATCGATGCGACCAATGCCAATGAGTACAGGACGATTCGCTAGTTGGGGAAGAACAAATATCGGGTATACTACGGGCTATTCGTCCAAAGGGTATTACCTTTACCGGCCAGACTAATCCTTTGCTCATGACCAGGAATATTGCACTATTTGTATCGGGTACCGGCTCCAACGCCCGCAAGATCATTGAATATTTTCAGGATAAGGAAGCGGTAAACTGTCCGCTACTTATCTCCAACAAAGCCAGTGCCCCGGCCTTAGCCATGGCAGAGGATTACGGTCTGGAAACGATGGTACTGGAGCGTCCGGATTTTTACGAAAGTGAAGACCTGCTAACGGTACTGGAGAAATACGACATCCATCTGATTGTGCTGGCGGGTTTCCTGTGGTTGATCCCTCCTTATCTGGTAGCAGCTTATCCCCGGGCCATCATTAATATTCATCCTGCCTTACTGCCAAAATTTGGCGGAAAGGGTATGTACGGGATGCATGTACACCGGGCAGTTAAGGCGGCTCATGAAGAGGAAAGCGGGATAACGATCCATTACGTGAACGAGCGGTACGATGAGGGGGATATTATTTTTCAGGCGCGTTGTCAATTAGAAGAAAGCGATGGTCCCGAGCTGATAGCCCAGCGGGTCCAGGCATTGGAGCATCGGCATTTTGCGCCCGTCATTGAGCGATTATTAAGCGGAGATCGTTCCTTTGCCGGATAAAATTAGCCCACCAGTTATAAATTTCCTAATTTTATAATGTATTATACTTTGTATTGACGGTTAGAGATAAGAATCTGCCGTTTACTTTCGTTTGTAAACAAACTCAATATCATGATTAAGAAAACGATATACTTGTTGGGTATTCTATTGTTCTGTGCAACGGCTACCCAGGCCCAAAGTTGGCGAAAGCTAAGAAATCAGGCTGAAGATTCCTTTGAGGCCGGTAATTACACCGAGGCGGCCAAACTATACGAGCAGGCCTGGCGTAAGAAAAACAAAAAAACGGAACTCATCTACAAGGCGGGAGAAGCGTACGATCTACTGCGGGACTACCCCAATGCGGCTAAAGCCTTTGCCAACGTGAAGGATGAAACGGATGATTTTCCGCTCGCTGGTTTGTACTACGCCCGCAACCTCAAGCAATCTAACGATTACGATCAGGCGATTCGGGCTTTTAATGAATTCCTGGACACTTATACCGGAGAAGATAAAAGCTTATTGGAACGTATTGTACAAATAGAGATTGAAGGTACACAGCTAGCCAAGGTAGCGGCGGCTAATGCCGATCAGTCTGTAGAAATGATTCACCTCGGCGGCGGCGTTAATACTGCCGCTAATGACTTCGCCCCCGAGCTGGCGCCCGACGGCAGTTTATTGTATTCTTCTGCCGTAGGCGGGACGACCCGCATCTATCAGAGTGAGTTGATGGGCGAGAGTTGGTCAAAAGGGGAATTACCTTCCAATTTTCCACTGATTAACAACGGGCAATTCGCGAACCCTTCCCTTTCGCCAGATGGTCAGCGCATGTACTTCACGGTCTGCGAAGAAGGTAGTTTTGGAGATTTGAAAACGCGCTGCGAGATCTACGTGATTACGCTCGACGGTGTGGTTTGGTCACAGCCCAGAAGGCTACCCGATGCTATTAATGCCGCAGGCGTAACCAATACCCATCCTTTTGTTACCCAGCGCAGCAATACCGAATTTCTTTATTTCGCGTCTAACCGAAGTGGTAATGGTGCGCAGGGTGGTTTGGACATTTACTACGCTACCCGCAATGTTAATTTACCCGGAGCTGCTTTTTCTCAACCCATCAACCTGGGTGCGCCGGTAAATACCAACGGTGATGAGGTTACACCTTATTATGATGCCGAAGAAGGTCGTTTGTATTTCTCCTCCAATAACCATCCTTCCCTGGGTGGCTTCGATATATTGGTTTCGGAGGGGAATTTTACGAATTGGACCCAGCCCGTCAACCTGGGGATGCCCTATAATTCCAGTGCCGATGACTACCATTATTCCGAGTACGAAACGGGGGGCTTTCTCAGCTCTAACCGTATATTTGGTGGGGAGAAACTCTCTACCCTGGACGATGATATTTTTGAGTTTATCGCTGAGGAAAGTAAAGACATTAGTTATCAGGGGACGGTAATTGACGCCAGTAACGGAGAACCCGTAAATTACTACACCGTTACGCTCTACGAGATTACGGAGTCCGGTCAGCAAATTCAGGTGGAGATGCAAGCCGTTAAGGAAGGAACGCAAGGCTTTCGCTTCGCGGTCTTGCCCAATCGACAGTTTCGCATTGACGTCGACGTGCCCGGCTTTTTACCGGAAAGCCAGGGCTTCAATACCTTTGATAAGGCGGGAGATATCTTTGCACAGGCGATTATCGTCGAACCGGAAAATACCGGACCACCGACTACCGGCGGAAATAATACGACCGTACCCCCGGACAACTCGGGCAATACGAATAATTCCGACAATACGACGGACAATACCAATATCGAGACCAGTACGCCCGGTGAGCCTTATGTCATGACGGGCATGGCGCCCTTTGACCAGGCGGAATACCGCACTTCAGCGCCTAAATATGAAGGTACTTATTACAAGGTACAATTGGTCGCGGTGAAAAAATTCGATGAGAACAATCCACAATTTCAGCAGTTGGCTACGGTGGGCGATATTGAAACAGAATACCTGACCGAAAGAGGAATTACCCGGGTATTGCTGGCAGCTTTCTTAAGTCCGGAAGCGGCTAAGCAGGCCCAGGCTCAGGCCCGTGATATGGGCTTTGTGAATGCCTTTATCGTCAAATACGAAAATGGCCGTCGCTACGGAATGGTGAAATTGCGTTAATAAAAAATTAAAACCGGCGGTTGATAATAGGGGTAGGTGGTGTCAGTCACCATCCAGTTAGTGAAATCACCCGGCATTTTTGCCGAAATCGTGTATCACTAAAATATACCGACATGAATAAACTATTATTTGCCTTATTATTAACCGCCGGTTTAGCTTACTCTCCTGCTGCCAAAGCACAAGAAACGCTTTTTGGTAGTTTAGATCTCACCGGTTTTTGGTTTACCAGTACCCAGAATTTTTCTCTATACGATGACGATGCCCAGTACTTTAGTGGCGGGAGTGTCGATTTTGAATTCGGGAAGTCGCTGTACATTGGCTGGTCGTGGAATCGCATGCGCGATGATGCACTGATCAGCGGTAGAGATCGGACGGAGTTCTTTCGTCTGCGTCACCGTGGTCTAAATCTGGCTTACGCCCCCAGTTCAAATCGCGTTATCCATCCTCGTTTTGGCGTATACGCCGGCGGCGGTCGGTTGGAGGTTTCAGGCGATGCGGAAGATCGGGTCTTTGGTATTTCCCCCTCGCTGGGTGCCGAAATTAATGTGACATCGTGGTTCCGTCTGGGACTGGAGGGGGGCTATCGATTCATTACGGATGTAGATGCGGTTGGGTTTGAGAGTGAAGATTTTTCTACGCCCTATGCTCAGTTACAGCTGCGCTTTGGTTTTTCCTGGGATTACTAAAGTGGTTAGGGTTTAGCGTTTAGAGGATAGACAAAGAGTTTTCCCTCTAAACGCTAAGCACTAAACCCTGAACTTACAGTCCCAACAACTTCCGGTTCCCTTCTTCATCCGTGCCGCTGTCGGCAAAATCATCGAAGGCTTTTTCCGTCACCTCAATGATGTGTTCCTGAATAAAGGGGGCTCCTTCGCGGGCTCCTTGTTCTGGTGATTTAATACAGCATTCCCATTCCAGAACGGCCCAGCTGTCGTAATCGTACTGGGACAGTTTAGAGAAAATAGCACCAAAATCTACGTGGCCATCCCCCAGAGAGCGGAAGCGCCCCGCGCGATCGACCCAGGATTGGTAGGCACCGTATACGCCCTGCTTACCACTGGGATTGAATTCGGCATCCTTCACGTGGAAGGCCTTAATGCGTTCGTGGTAGAAATCGATAAACTGTACATAATCCATGCACTGGAGGACGAAGTGGCTCGGGTCATAATTGATACAGGCCCGTGCGTGGTTGTTGGTGTGCTCCAGAAACATTTCGAAAGAGGTTCCGTCGTGCAGATCTTCCCCCGGATGCAATTCGTAACAAAGGTCGACCCCTGCCTCTTCGTAGGCATTTAAGATAGGTACCCAGCGATCCGCCAGCTCTTTAAAACCGGTCTCCACCAATCCGGCCGGGCGCTGTGGCCAGGGATACAGAAAAGGCCAAACCAGGGCACCGGAGAAGCTGGCACTGGCACTCAGGCCGAGGTTAGCACTGGCTTTTGCGGCCAGGGTTACCTGCTCTACGGCCCATTCCTGGCGTGCTTTCGGCTTTCCGTGTACTTCCTTGGGAGCGAAGTTGTCGAATTGTTTATCGTAGGTGGGGTGTACCGCTACCAGCTGTCCCTGTAGGTGCGTGGCCAGCTCGGTTATTTCCAGACCAAAGTTGCGGATCTTACCTTTCAGTTCATCACAATAGGTCTTACTCTCTGCCGCTTTTTTCAAGTCAATGAGGCGATCATCCCAGGCAGGGATTTGTACGCCTTTATATCCAAAATCAGCCATGTATTGACAAATACCTTCCAGGCTGTTGAATGGGTGGGTATCTCCCATAAACTGCGCCAAAAAGATAGCCGGTCCTTTAATAGTTTTCATACGTTTCGTTATGTGGTTAGTTAATGAACTCCAATTTAATGAAAAGCTGGGGAAGAGGAAAATTTTCCCCGAACAAGCCTGCTAATTAACGGATCACCAGGCTGGGATCAAAGGGATAGCGACCAAACGTTTTCCCGTAAATCGCAATTCCGGCTTGACCTACCGTCTCCAGGCGTAGACTGATTTTTCCCTCCCGGGCCGCTTTGCGCAAAACACTGCGCCTGACGGGTACTTTGATGAGGTATCCGTAAGAACCAGCTTCTCGCAATTTCCCGTCTTGCAATTGGTGATGCCAGGAGAGTACGCCCCGATGGTCGGCCGGATCGTCGGGCAAAACCTGCGAAGCTACCTTGCGACCATTCACGCGGATCGTTATTTCGGAAGGGGATAGGGCCTCATCCGACATGGGATAAGCATTTGGGTTGCTACTGGGCGCTACGCGAGAGCCCTTCATGAAATCCTGATTCGCATTATAGTTTTCCTGATCCTTGACAAAAAGTGTTTTGGCGGAAGCCTCCACCAAAAAGTAAGCTTCCTCTGCCGAACGTAAACCCGCCGAAGACGGTACTGCTATCGTATATTCGAAGTAGCCCTTACCGGCACCGTTCACCTTCTTGCCTTCCAATACCTGCCATTCTTTCTGGCTCCACTCGGCGGCGGTATAGTCTTTTGCGGAAGCAGATAGCACCCTTACCCCCGGAAGCTTACGACCGTCTTGTACTTCAAAATGCATAAAATTGCGATGTAAGATATTACCCGACTCATCCAGCACCTTCACTTTGAGTACGGCCAGCCCATTTTGTTGTGGAATGTTCAGTCGCAGATCGGGCAGGGTATCCTGCATCCAGGGGCGGTAATTGATGAGCTGGATGGACTGAAATTGCTTCTCCGTCTCGCCAATGTAGTTGGTGTGCCAGAGCTCCGACTCAATGCTCAGGGTCTGGCCAAAATCCTGATCAGTCATCACCGAGAGGAACATGGGCTGCATCACTACCTCACCGGCCTGTACCGTACGGGTGATCTCATTTCCCATGGAGAGGTAGACCGGGCTGTGCAGATCATTTAGGCTCATCCCTTCCATAATTTCGTCCATGCCGGTCTCCTTCTCTGAGCGATCAAAGCGCCAATAGCCATTCCATTCATTGATTACATCGTGGTGCTCAGTGTAGAGCCAACCGGCAATTTTCGGAAAACGCCGAAAGCTATTCATCATTCGGTGGTAATCATAGCTCCAGTCTACATCCCCCGTACTACCATCGTAGCCCCATACGTTACCGCACTCTGAGTTGATATTGGGTTGCCGCCCTTGTTGGAAGCCTTCTTCGAAATGATGCGTACTACCCTCATAGGTATTCTCGACAATATTTTGAATGTGCTCATCCCATTTGTAACCGGGCAGGTATTGGTGCCAGGAATTGATATCTGTCTCGGTGTGACCCCGCCCACAACAGATAGAATTATCTTCTACCAGTCGGGAGCCGTCCAGTGATTTGGCCAGGTAGTACATGGAGGCGACCCATTGCTGGGTTTCGGGCAGGTATTTTTGCTCCTTTTGGCCGTCTTCGGTTTCTACTTCCGTAAAAAGCCCCCAAGTTTCATTGAAGACAACCCAGGAGAAGATGGAGGGGTGATTATAGTCTCGCTTGATCATTTCGCGCATGGTATATTCCGATTCGGCCTGCATATAGCGATTCGGCTCGCCCCAGGAATTGGGAAGATCTTCCATCACCAGCAGACCCAATTTGTCGGCCCAGTAAAGCTTACGCGGCACTTCTACCTTGATGTGGGTACGAATACCATTCAGCCCGATATCTTTGCTGCGCATGATCTCTTCTTGTAGGAACTGATCACTTGGGAAAGTATAAAAACCCTCCGGATGATAAGATTGGTCCAGGGCTAATTGCAGGTAGATGGGTTTGTTATTTAAGGCGATGTAGGGATGATCCGTGCCGGGCAGATTCTCCACGGATATCTTACGCATCCCAAAGTAGGTCTGTAACAGATCATCTTCTAATTGCGCCTCTACCGTATAGAGGAAGGGGTCATCGAGGGTCCAGAGGTGCGGATCGGGAATCGGGATGTCAAAAGTCTCTTTATATGCGCCTTTGGGGATTTGCAAATAGCGGGTGATGGGGGCACCCTCGCCAAAGATATTCAGGTTGAAAGTTAAATCATTCTGGGCGGGTTCAGGCAGATAGGCGGTTACCTTTACTTTTTGGGCATCAATATCTGGTGTAAAGTGCAGGGCGTCTAAATAGTTTTTTCCGCGGGCTTCCAAATAAATGGTCTGCCAGATGCCGCGGGCGTTTCCGTAGCCTTGTTTGCCATAGAGCGTAAAATCCCGTCTTGCATCATCCACCCGGATGATGAGCTGCTGGCTTTCGCCAAAACGCACCTGGTCCGTAAGCTCAAAGGAGAAGGGCACGTAGCCACCTTCGTGTTCGCCGAGTAGCTCACCGTCGAGCCAGACGCTGGTTTTCCAGTCGGAGGCCCCGATAGTGAGGAAAATACGCTGTCCTTCCCAGTCATCGGCGACCGTGATCGTACGCTGATACCAACCGATGTCCGCTTCGTCTTGCAGTCCGGAAAGCGCAGAGCCCCAGGGAAAGGGTACGCTTATTGTTTTTTCAAAAGATTTATTGCCCTGCTGCCAGCCTTCCTGCAGACCAACATCGGCAGAATCAAAGGCAAAAGCCCAGTTCCCATTCAGGTTCTGCCAGTCGGGCCGCTCAAAATCGGGACGTGGATGCTCTGGAAGGGGGATGTCCTGAGCAAAAGAAAGTACCTGGCTACACAATAAAAGCACAAAAAAAGGAAAGAAATGTTTCATAAGTAAGTTTAGTAAGTAGTCATCGGCAGGCAAACAGGCATACCGAATAAGTAGTAAAATCTGTCATTTTAGCACATTTTTTGACAAAAATGAACATAAAACGGGCTTCAACCGTATTAAAAATGTCAAATTGACATTTAGTCGAGAGCTTATTGGGTGTTTCATCCATTTGGCACATCGATTGTACCACAATTTCGTGAAAATCTAATTGTTAAACCATAAAATTTTGAGTCATGTTATCTGTAAAAAGAGCATTTCTACCCAATGTCTCAAGGTTTTTTGAAGACGATTGGGACAGCCTATTGGATTGGACAAGTCACTATCGTTCTTTCCAAAGATCCTTTCATTTAAATAACTAAACCCAAACCCACGAAAGTTATTAAAATTTCCTAAAAAATAGATCAATATGAAAAAGACTATTCTTTTTTCGGGCTTGATCGCTTTAATCGTAAGCCTTTCAAGTTCCGCAGCCTATTTTCATTTTCAACAAAAGGATACACCTGTAAAGGTGGAGCACATCAGTAATATTCCGAGTAAATCGGCACTGTTTACCCTAAACGAAGATGGAGAAGCCGTTTCCCTGGACTTTAATGAGACCGCTAAAAAAGTAATCGACGGCGTCGTACACATTAAGTCCAGTCAGCTCTACGATGGTAGAAGCCGCAATTCTCAATATCGAAATCAACCCAGTCCCTTCCGGGATTTTTTTGGCGAAGAGTTTGAGCGGTTTTTCCGCCCTCAGCAGCCGGGTGCAGCTCCTCCGTCTAATGGCAGAGATACCCCTGTACGGGTAGGTACCGGTTCGGGCGTAATTGTTAGCCAGGACGGTTACATTGTGACCAATAATCACGTGGTAGCCGAAGCGGATGATATTGAAGTTACCCTGCATGATAACCGCACCTATAAAGCAAATGTGGTAGGTACCGATCCGACCACCGATTTGGCGGTACTTCAGATTAAGGAAAACAATTTACCCACGGTGCCATTTATTAATTCCGACGAAGTACAGGTCGGTCAATGGGTACTGGCCGTAGGTAACCCGCTGGGATTAAATTCAACCGTAACGGCGGGTATTATCAGTGCCAAAGGTCGTAATATCAATATTTTAAAAGAGCAATATGCCGTCGAAAACTTCATACAGACCGATGCCGCCATTAATCCGGGTAACAGCGGTGGTGCGCTGGTCAATCTGAATGGAGGCCTGGTTGGTATCAATACCGCCATCGCCAGCCCGACGGGTACCTTTGCAGGTTATGGTTTTGCTGTGCCGGCGAATATCGTAAATAAAGTGGTAGAAGACCTAATAGAATTTGGTACCGTTCAGCGTGGTGTATTAGGCGTTATGATTCGTACCATTGATGGTAATTTTGCAAAAGATAAAAAGCTGGATCTCACCCAGGGCGTCTACGTGGATAGTCTTCTGGAGAACAGTGCCGCTGGCAAAGCCGGTGTAAAGGTCGGTGATGTTATTACGGCCGTGGATGATATTGAAGTGAATACCTCACCAGAATTGCAGGGGATTATTGCCCGCCACCGTCCCGGTGAAGAGGTAAAGCTAAGTATTAACCGCCGAGGTGAAGAAATAGACCTTACAGCTACCCTGAATAGCCGAAGCGGAAATACAAGCCTGGCCAGTAAAGAAAGGCCGCCTGTTTTAGAAATGCTGGGCGCTGAGCTGGAAAATATCAGTCCCGAGCAAGCCCGGGACCTGGACCTTGAAGGCGGGGTGCGCGTGAAGCGTCTCTACGCTGGTAAAATTCGCCGGTCTACCGAAATGCGAGAAGGATTTATCATCACGCAGGTGGATCGTCAGCCTGTAAAAAGCGTCAGCCAGCTCACCAAGATTCTGGAGAAAAAGGAAGGCGGTGTTATGCTGGAAGGCGTCTACGAAGAATTGCCGGGTGTTCACTATTATGCCTTTGGTTTAGACAGTTGATAAAGTAAACACCAGGACCTAAGCAAGTCACGACTGGATAATGCATCCAGTCGTGACTTTTTTTTTGGCAGATACTAAAAAAGCGTATATTAAAGATCCTTAAACACACAAACGTATGAAAACCACACTTAAGAGGCGTCAATTTCTGACTGCCGTAAGCACTCTGGCGGCAGGTAGCCTGCTGGCCAATCCTATTCCCAACTTCGGGCTGAACCGAAAGCTAAAAATCTGTATGGTCGGTACCGGGATCAGGGGCACCGGCTTCTGGGGGAAACGACTGGTAGAGAATTACTCCGATCTGTTAGAGTTTGTCGGTCTCTGTGATATCAACGAAGGACGTCTGCAATTTGCACTGGACTATATGAAAGTGGACTGTCCCACCTACACCGACTGTGAGCAGATGATCAGCGAAACCGAACCAGACCTGCTTATCGTTACGACCAAAGACTCTACACACCACGAGTTTATTATTCAGGGACTGGATATGGGCTGCGATGTCCTTACGGAAAAACCGCTGACCATTGATGAGCGAAAATGCCAGGCCATACTCGACGCCGAGCGCCGTTCCAATAAGAATCTGATCGTCGGCTTTAACTACCGCTGGAGCCCTTATATGACAAAAATAAAAGAACTACTGGCCAATAATGCCATTGGGAAAGTTACTTCGGTTGATTTTCACTGGTACCTAAATACCTACCACGGGGCCTCCTATTTCCGTCGCTGGCACGGCCATCGGGAGTACGGGGGGACGCTCTGGGTACATAAGGCCACCCATCACTTTGACCTGATGAACTGGTGGCTGGACTCCGATCCGGCCGAAGTATTTGCCTACGGCGCTCTGGAACATTACGGTAGTAATGGTCCTTTCCGGGGAAATAATTGCCGGGACTGCGCCCATACCAAAGAATGCGACTTCTACTGGGATATCACGCGCAATGAGCACCTGATGAATCTGTACGTAAAGAACGAAGAATACGACGGTTACATCCGGGATAATTGCCTGTTCCGGGAAGAGATCAATATCTATGATAAGATGTCGGCACAGATTAAGTACGCCAACGATGTACTGGTAAATTATTCGTTGACGACCTACTCGCCCTTTGAGGGCTGGCGGATTGCCTTCAATGGTACCGAAGGCCGACTAGAGGCCTGGCAGGATATTCCCTATTACGAAAAAATGGAGGTCGACCAGGCAGAAATGCACGCCCGGGAGATGGATCAGTCCAGCGGCGAAATGGAGTACAAGCCACTTATTCTCCATAAACTTTGGGATAAGCACGAAAGCATTATGGTCGGCTACGAACGCGCCGGGCACGGTGGCGGCGACAAGCGTCTGCAGGATAAAATTTTCCGCAACCCGAAGGAGCCGGATCCTCTGCAGCACGCCGCGGGTAGCCGCGACGGGGCCATGTCTATATTGATCGGTGTAGCGGCCCGTAAAAGTATCGAATCGGGCGAGTCGGTTCGCATTGCCGAGCTGACGGACTTACAACCGCGGTCTAAACGTATTTAATTCCACCATTCAACAACTGATATGAGTAAAATCAAAAAAGAACAGATTAGCCAGGAAGTATTTGACCTCTACGACAAGTACGCCCACAACAAGATCGACCGACGTAACTTTGTAGAAAGCCTTTCGGTTTATGCCGTTGGGGGCCTGACGGTGCCGGCAATGCTGGACTACCTGATGCCTAAATACCAGGAGAAACAACAAGTGCGCTCCGATGATCCGCGGCTCAATACAGAAATGATCGAATATGATTCGCCTGAAGGCGGTGGTACGATCAAAGCCCAGCTTTCGCGACCGGTCGATACTAAAAAGAAATTACCCGGAATTATTGTCGTTCACGAAAATCGGGGACTGAACCCTCACATTGCAGATGTAGGTCGACGGGCAGCGGTAGAGGGCTTCATCTCCCTGGCACCGGATGCTTTGACCCCGCTGGGCGGCTACCCCGGCAACGACGACGACGGCCGGGCATTGCAGCGCCAACGGGATCGCGACGAAATGCTCGAAGATTTTATTGCCGCCTTTGATTTTTTGCGTAAGCATAAAGAATGTAACGGTAAAGTAGGGGTAGTCGGCTTCTGCTTCGGGGGCTCCATCTCCAATAAAATGGCGGTGCGCTGTAAGAAATTAAAAGCAGCCGTGCCTTTCTACGGCGGACAACCCGCAACCGAGGATGTGCCCAAAATAAAGGCGCCCCTCTTGTTACAGTACGCCGAGCTGGACAAACGCGTTAATGCTGGTTGGCCAGAATACGAAGCGGCCCTAAAGGAACACGATAAGGAGTATACGGCACATATCTATCCAGGGGTCAACCACGGCTTCCATAATGATACCACGCCGCGCTACGATGAAGAAGCGGCCAAGCTGGCCTGGAAGCGCACCATTGATTTTTTCAATGAGCATTTGAAATAAAAGATGAGCTGAAAATCGGATTCGGAAACCAGACATTAAAGAAACTATGCCTGCACTAAACATCAAAAAATCCATTGAGATCGACGCACCAATCGCTAAAGTTTACGAGACGCTAAATGATTTTCACCATTGGTCAGCCTGGTCACCCTGGCTGATTATGGATCCCAAGGGGGAAGTCGATGTACAGGAAGACGGAAAATACTACAAATGGTCCGGTGATCTGACCGGCGAAGGAGAGATGACTGTACTTAATGAGGTTCCCAACGAAGCAATCGACTACGATTTGACTTTTTTGAAGCCCTGGAAATCGAAAGCAAAGGTCCGCTTTGAATTAAGCGAGCAGAATGGCCAAACGACGGCCACCTGGCTAATGGACAGCAGCCTACCTTTTTTCCTTTTTTTTATGAAAAAAAGAATGACCGCTCTGCTCGGAATGGATTACGAGCGGGGGCTACATATGCTGAAGGAGTACGTGGAGGAAGGGAAAGTGTATTCCCACCTCGATTTCAAGGGAGAATCGGAATTTCCGGGATACCAATACATCGGAATCCGAACGACTTGTCATACCGATGATCTTGGACCGACTATGCAGACCGATCTGGAGAAGTTAGACGAGTATATGAAAGGCTACGAAGAACTTAAGATCGATCAGCCGCCCTTTTCTATTTATCACAAATATGATATGGTGAAAAATAAGGCAGAATACACTTCGGGGATTCCCGTCCGGGAGGTACCCACTGACTTGCCTGATCATTTTATTACGGGGGCCATTCCAGCCACCAAGATTTTCACCTTGCAGCACACTGGAAATTACCAGCACCTGGGTAATGCCTGGTCGACGATGTATAGCATGCAGCAGAATAAAAAAATAAAGGTGAGAAAAGGAATTCACCCCTTTGAGACTTACGATAATGACCCGGCCGAGACCGCAGCTGAAGACTTGGTGACGAGCATACACTTTGCAATTCGCTAAGGATAGCAGCCTCTCGTCTAAAAAGGAATTAATTCAAACCGAACACAGGCTTTGGCTATCAGTTTTATAGTAAAACATGATACGAAGGGGAAGTAAAGTAAAATGGAAACGCGGGGATGATTTTGTCGTGGGTAAAGTACTCGAGACCGCTACCGAACGAATGGCAAAAACGGTGGCCGGACAAGTCATCACTAAGGTAGGGGAAACCAAAAATAAAGCCCTGTACATCGAATTTGAGAATGGATACAAAACGCTTCTGCTCGAAGAAGAAGTGGAAAAGGTCGATGGCTAAAGACTATTACTTAAACCGGACTAAATAAAACGATTATGCCAGACAAAGATATGCCCAGCATTAAGAACGAAGAACAATACGAAGCACTAAGAGAAAAAGGATACAGTAAAGAAAAAGCGGCACGAATCGCCAATACGCCCGACGCCGGGGAAAAGGGTGGGCAAGCCGAAAAATACGAGGAACGAACCTTTGAAGAATTATACGAGAAAGCTAAAGAAATTGGTATAGAAGGGCGATCCAGTATGAATAAAGAAGAATTGATTGAGGCATTGCGGAATCACTAAAAAAAAGCAGGGCTTTATGGCTCTGCTCTTTTTGCTTTTTCCTTTAAGGCATAGAAATCGCGATGTCCCAGAGAAGGTAAATCACTTTTCTCCAGTTTGTTAATTAGTTCCTGGGCTTCGCCTGGGCTCATCTCTTCAATTTCTTTAGGACCAATCATATTAATATTGTAGTTGGTCTTGTTAAGCACTCGGTCCTGTACAATACCCTGCTTTTTGGAATAGAACCGGGAGGCCACCCAGCCAACAACGAATAGCGTAATAAAAACAACTAGTAAGAAAATTTCCATGGTGTGTCTTTAATTTGGTTTAAGAGGGGTATGAAAAGCAGAGGCGGAAGTCCGCCCCTGATAGATTTTCTTGAGGATTCATTTATCCACCGTAGCGCATACCCGTTCGCCATTCGTGCAGGGGTTGTGCTTCTTCGTTGTGGATTTCACCACCAATTACTTCGCCGGTAAATAAGATATGATCTCCTTCATTTTTATAGATTTCTTTAAGGTCACACTCCAGATAACCAATGGTACCGTTGATGACGGGTAGGTTAGTCGATAAACCATTATGGAAGTCGTAACCATTAATTTTTTGGTGCACACGATCTACTTTACTGTCTTCGGCAAAGTCTTTTGCCATGTCCTTTTGATCGAGGCCCAAAATATGGAGGGCGAATTGATAAGATTTGGCTACCGTTTCGGCCAGGTCGCTATCTTTTCGCAGGGCAATGGTCACCATGGGTGGTTCAAAGCTATTCTGCGTGGCCCAAGCTACGGTGCCGGCCGCCAGATAGTCTTCATTACGGGTCTCCATGTTGATGGCCTTTTTTCGGGTAGTTACAATGTACAGGCCATTGGTCATTTTTTCTAATACGGTAGTCAGGTCGGTTGCATTTGCTGTATTGTCCATTATTTGCTTTTCTTTAGAACGAAAAGCAAGGGTGCATGTTCGGTTTAGTAGATACAGCTCTCCGGTGCATCCTTCACAAAGTACGCTTTGTAGTTCTTGGCCTGGGGGTCTTTACACCCACAGAGGTTGAGCAAGCGGATATTCTTGAAATCGATCGGATGACTCTCGGCCTGCAAGGCAATATAGCCTTCCGTTAAGACTTCTCCGTCGCGTTGTTGCCAGGCTTCAATATCATCTTCAAAGCCAAAGTTAGACCAGTCTTCTCCACCCTGGGCGTTGATAAAACCTTTGGTTAATTGGGGTTTGTCAAATTGTAGCACCGTATCGCCTTCAATTAGAAAGATCATCTCCTCACCGCCCAATACGATGGCTTCGGCACTGACCCACTGATCACCGTGATAAGTTTCTGAGCTGGAGTTGATACAATGCTGGTAGTTAATGGTATCGCCCATCACTACGGCGGTGCCGGGGGTACAGACGTTCCCGGTTGTTCGCTCGCCTTCGCCTAGCCCACCTAGTAATTGCAGCTCAATAGAGACGGGAAAATGCTGTCCAAATTCATTGCTGGCTGCCGACTGGGAGTGAAACATCAAGCCACTGTTACGGACATTCCACACGGCCCCTCCTTCAGTTTGTTCTCCGACGAAGCGATAGTCAAAGCGAATCTTATAGTATGAAAAAGGTTCTTGATAATAGATGTGGCCGTACTTTTCATCAAAATTATCGTACTGATCATAACTAATACGAATCATACTGTCTTGCACCAGGACCGTCTCCTTGTAATTATCGTTGACTTCGTGACCGGCGATTTTAATATCCCATCCGCTGAGGTCTTTACCATTAAAGAGATCCATCCACTCTTCCTGATTGGGGTCAGTAGTGGTAGTGGGTTCGCAGGCCATAAGTAGAAATAAAGGAATAATGGGTAGGAAATATCTCATCTGTATTTTTTTTGAAAAATAGGCATTATCCACGAATGAAGGAAAGGAAAGGACGGATTTACGGAGATTTTGATAACTTACCCATTCAAAAATTAAATTTATGGCAAATCCAATCGTTCAACTCAAGACTAATAAGGGAGATATCAAATTAGAACTGGATGCGGACAAAGCACCCAATTCCGTCGTTAACTTTTTGCAATACGTAGAGGATGGCTTCTACAGCAATGTTATTTTTCACCGGGTTATTCCCGGCTTTATGGCGCAGGGTGGGGGCTTCGATACTGAGATGCAGGAGAAAGAAACCCACGCACCGATCGAAAACGAAGCGAATAATGGCCTCAAGAATAATCGGGGTACCATCGCCTACGCTCGTACGGGTGATCCGCACAGTGCGACGGCACAGTTTTTTATCAATTTAGTAGATAATGACTTTCTAAATTTCACCAGTGAGACCCCCAGGGGCTGGGGCTATGCTGTCTTTGGTAAAGTGATTGAGGGCATGGAAGTGGTGGATGCCATTGCCGCTATTCCTACCGGCAGATTAAGAGGCATGGGTGACGTGCCAAAAGAGCAAGTTGTGATTGAGTCGGCGGAGGTGGTGGAAGAGGCATAAAAAAAAAGCGGAGTCAACACAGTGCTGACTCCGCTTTTTTTATTGGGGAACGTAGTTTTTATTCTTTAGAGAACAAACTAAAACCAGCTGCTTTCAGGGCCGCCTGATAGGCCATCCAATCCTTATCCAAAAAATCGTCGATCTCCTGGATAATCGGCTGCATCGCTTCCGCAAAAGTGGCGACCAGTTTTTTATTGGTTTCCGTGACGGGGTAGATCACATCCTGCAGACTGCGACGAGCAGCGCTGCGTTTGGCACTGAGCAAGCCCGGATCGTTGTACAGCCCCTGTACATCTTCGGGGCCATCAATCTTTTCTACGATCGCGTCGATTTTCTTGATTGCCGCATTGGTCTTTTCCAGCATCTCCGCATGTGCGTCCTTTTTACTCAGTTGACCCTTGAGCAGATTCGCCGTCTCGCGTGCATCACCCAGGGCGTGCATTTTTGCCGTAAGGCGAGCCACATCTGCTTCGTGCTCTTCGATGAGCTCCGCTTTGGCCATCATTTGCTCTTTCGTCACCTGATAAGCAGGATCGGCAATTACCACGACGGATTGTTCCATCGCCTGATCGCCATAGCTAACTTCTACAGTATACTGACCTGGCAATACAGAATGTCCGCGCGGTTCGGACGCATCTGCTTTCGGCCGTTTCAGGGAAGGACTTTCTACGCCCTTTTGACGCAAGTCCCAACTAATGCGATTACTACCCGCTTCTACTTCTTCTTTGAAAGTTCGAATTAGCTCTCCTGCGGAATCGTACACCTGGACGGTGGCCTTTTTATCTGCATCCAGTTCTTTGAGGTAGAAGGTAATCAAGGCCCCCTGTTCGCGGTTTTCACCAAAAAACAAACCATTACCCGTAGAGCGGTAGCCATTGGGTTCACCGAAAAAAGACAGGTAAGCATCCGGCACTGGAAATAGGTAAAGGTCTTGCGCTACAATCTCCTGGTAGCCTTCTTTTGCTAACTCCCGCAGCGGACGAATATCGTCCAGTATCCAGGCGGCCCGGCCAAAGGTACCGATCACCAGGTCATGCTCACGTGGATGTACGACCAGATCGCGGGCCGGTATCGAAGGGAAGGAGTTCCATTTTGTCCAGTTTTCGCCTTTATCGATACTTACGTAAAAACCGTCCTCTGCGCCCAGAAAGAGTAGGTTCTCTTCGATAGGATCTTGTGCCAGGGCCAGCGTATGCCCTTTGATCACCTCGGTATCCACCAGTGAAGTCCAGCTGCGCCCGTAGTCATCGGTATGGTAAAGGTAAGGCTGCCAATCGTTCTGGCGGTAATTATTGACCACGGCAAAGGCCTCGGCTGGATCGTGCAGTGAAGCGTTGACCTGGGCTACCCAACTGCCTTCCGGCATTCCTTTTATACGTGGACTAAGGTTGGTCCAGGATGCACCACCATCGCGGGTTAGTTGTATGTTCCCATCGTCGGTGCCTACCCAAATGAGCCCTTCGTCCAGCGGACTGGGGTCGATGGAGATAATAGTGGTGTGGTTTTCCGCGCCGCTATTATCCAGCGACAGTCCGCCCGTAGTCACCTGCTGCTGTTTTTCGGGATTATCGGTCGTCAAATCTGGCGAAATAGCCGTCCAGGAATGGCCCTGATCTTCGGATTTTAGGACGTATTGGCTACCCAGATAAATGGTTTTTTCATCGTGTGTATTGATGGCCAGGGCGGCGTTCCAATGGTAGCGCAGGGGCTCCTCAGTCTCCAGATAGGGCTTCAGGCTGGTACGCAGGCCCGTTTCCAAATCGAAACGATTGAGATTACCTCCCTGAGAGAGGGAATAGCCAAAGCGGTCATTCTGTGGATCGGGCATAGCGTCAAAGCCATCACCACTGCCAATTCGGTTCCAGTACAGGTTGCGAATACCTTTCCGGCGCCAGACCTGACTGGGGCCGCGCCAGCTACCGTTGTCTTGCATACCACCGTAGACGTTATAGGGGACGGCATCGTCGACCCGGATGTGGTAGAACTGTCCCAGCGGCAAATTCTCAGTAAAATCCCAGCTTTCACCACCGTCGCGACTGAGGCAAAAGCCGCCGTCGTTCCCATTCATGATCAATTTAGGGTTGTCGGGATGGATCCAGAAGGCGTGGTTGTCGACGTGGATTAGACTGGTCGGGATGAAGCGCTCAAAAGTCTTACCGCCATCCTGACTGACGTCGGCCGTCGTATGGATGTTGAAGAGGCGGTTTTCATTTTGAGGGTCAACAAAGATATCAGCGTAATAGAAGGGGCGTCCGCCGATGCCTTCATCGGCTACGAGCTTCCAGCTAAAACCACCGTCGGTAGATTTATAAAGCCCATTTTTTTTGGCTTCGACCAGGGCGTAGATGACGTCCGAATTACTGGGGGCAATAGCCAGGCCAATACGGCCCAGCTCGCCTTTCGGCAAACCCTCATCGGCAGTGCGTTCTTCCCAGCTTTCGCCACCATCGTAGGAAATATATAAGCCAGAGCCGGGACCGCCGGAGTTGAAGTACCAGGGCCAGCGGCGATGTTCCCACATGGCGGCAACCAGTTTGTTTGGGTTGTTCGGATCCAGGACCAGATCGGCCAGGCCCGTTTTTTCGTTGACGTAGAGGACCTTATTCCAGGTCTGGCCCCCGTCGGTAGTCTTATAGACACCCCGCTCTTCGTGTTCTCCCCAGGGGGAGCCAATGGCGCCTACCCAAACGGTTTTGGGATCCTGCGGGTGGATAATGACGCGATGGATATTACGGGTTTCACCCAGCCCCATAAACTGCCAGGAATGTCCGCTATCGAGGCTTCGGTAGATACCGTAACCGGAGGAAACACTATTGCGAGGATTCCCCTCGCCGGTACCCGCCCAGATCTCTTGCGGATTTTGTTGGTTGATGGCCACCGCACCAATTGAGCTGACGCGCTGATCGTCAAAAACGGGGGTAAAAGACAAGCCGCCGTTGGTGGATTTCCAGACGCCACCCGCCGCAGTACCGATATAGATGATATTGGGATCGGCCACCACGGCATCAATGGCCGTGACGCGGCCACTCATACCGGCCGGACCGATATTACGGGGCTTTAAAGGTTCAAAAAGCTCCGGATCAATTTGCTGAGCCGCAAGTGGGGAATGAGAAGAAAGGAAAAAAACAGCCAGTAGGCCAAATAATAATGGACGCATAAACAGTTATTTTAAGTTGATCTAGCCTGAAAGTAGCTAATTTATACTTAGCTATGTAAAATTGTGGATAAACGGAAGGCTTCCGGCCGTAAAGAACCAGTATAGCCCAGGAAATTGTTTTTTATCTGCTTTGGAAAAAAGGAGTATCTTTACTTTCAATCTAATTTAAGACGATACGTAAATCCATCTATCATGAAAATTAAAATCACGCTAATTTTTCTTTTTCTTTTACCCCTCTCTTTACTCTATGCACAGGGAACGTTCGACTGCATGCCCGGTCAATATGACAATCGAGATGGCGGATGTGTCGATTGCCCTGTGGGTACTTTTTCTAGTCAACAGGGTCAGTTGCAATGTGAACCTTGTGCCATAGGAACCTACCAGGATGAACCGGGACGAAGTGAATGCAAAACCTGCCCACCGGGAACCACCAATAGCGTAGAGGGGAGCGCGAGTATAGATAGTTGCATCCCGATTGAAGAGGCACCGCTGATGAACCGCTGGAGTCTTTTACTGTTGGCTGGATTGGTGTTGGCGACGGGTTTCTTTTTGCTGCGAAGAGCTAAGCAGGTCTAGGTATTCAATGGTATTTTTCGATTTTGTGGTTGGTTTCTCCTCTTTGTACAATCTGGCCATCCGCGAAGCAATCGTAGGATTTGAAGCCTTCCGTGTCCAGTGAGATTTGTTGGTAAACCTCCTCTCCGTTGATCCGGAAGGTGAAGTTTTGGCATTGCTGATTTTCATCAAAAGCGAAGTGAAATTCCAGCTGGCTGAAGTCAGTAATTCTCAATTTGAAATTTAATCCCTGCGGATGCATCAACTGGAATTTGATTTCCTTAAGCAAGTTGTCTTTCTTCTTGATTTTGCTATTGTTGATGACGTGGATATCAGCTTTTTTAAAGAGTAGCAAAAGATCCGCAAAATCCTTGTAGAAATCAACTTTGGGCACCTGAACCGTATCTATGCGGAGGCTGGAGGAAGTCTTGGCCTCTTTGGGCACCTGAGCAAAGGTATTCCCCAGGCTGGTACCTATTACGAATAGTAATATTAGGATACAGGAAAATGAATTCCCCGCCAATATTTTACGGGTGCTAAACATATTGTGTCTGTCATTTACTCTTTTGAATATACGAAATTTCAGGCAAAGAGTACCACCCAAGGCGCCTTTTGTCGACTAGGGGGGTAAAAAACAGGATAACTATTCTCCGGATACGATAATCGAGTAGGTACCTGCTCCTAATTCAAAAATACCCAGCTCCAGCCCTTCCACTTCGTTAGTCGATCCATTCATGACTACTTTTTGACCGGGTACAAGTGGTAAGTGGACCTGGGCCCGGCTATCTTTCGGAATCGTAAAATTAAATTGGTAAGCGTTACTTTCCAGCTTTTCCCAGCGGGATACGATGGACCCACGGGGCGTCTGGTAACTACAATCGACGGCATTTAATCCCCGGGGTGTGGTAGGTGCCAGGGTGAACTGCTGGAAGCCTGGATAAGCTGCTACCGGACGAATACCAGCCAGCCAGCGGTAGTACCATTCGGTCACCGTGCCAAACATCGGGTGGCAATTAGAGAAGGTGTTGTCGCTTTCCTTCCAGGTCTCCCAAATAGTAGTGGCACCCCGATCAATCATATGCCCCCAGCCAGGATAGCTCGTACTGTTTACAATGGCGAACACCGAATCTGGTGAAAGGAATTCCGACAGGGTTTCCAGTACGTATTTCGTTCCGAAAATACCGGTGTTAAAATGGCCGGAAGGGCCGCTTTGTACGGCCTGGAGTAGTGAATCCCTGGCGGCCGGAATTTCCGCCTCGGGGATGATGTCGTGGTAGAGCAAGGTGGCAAATAAAGTCTGTCGGTTGATATCTTCTGTGACGGCTTGCGCCCAAAAGCGTTCCCGGATTTGTTTTGCTAAATTTTCCGCGAGGGCTCCGTACTGCTCTGCCTCTCCGGGCTGCTCCATGACCTCCGCAAAAGTCTGCATGATGCGGGCACACTGTAAATAATGGGCAGTACCGGTCAGCTGTACAGGTACTGGTTCTAGCGACTCGTGGTCACTCAGGCCCGAATTCACCATACCTTCCGGATGCAACCGTGCCACTTTATCCATCCATTGCTTATTCCGCGTGTAAAGCTCGCGAATGATTTCCACATCATTATAGTACAGATAGAGGTAATATTGAGTAATCAGATAAGCCGATTCCCAACTGATCCCGCAGTACTGAATCCCCGTGTAGGGAGCCGTATCGACAAAGGTTGAATCGTTCATGGCGTCCAACCAGTCATAGATGGTTTTGCGGTAAAAATCCTGCATGTCAAAATTATAGATAAAGGATTCACTAGTCGCGTTAATGTCCCCGCCATAACCAAATTTTTCGCGGGCCGGACAGTCGGATTGTACACTGATCAGGTTGGCCAGGAAGGTACGTTCGGTGGCCTCTTGGATCTCATTCAGCAGGTCCGACGAACAGGAAAAATAATTGTTATTCGGAAGGTTAGAATGGAAGAACAGGCCTTGTACATCGGCCAAAGCCGGCGGTGCATCCAAGCCGGTAATTTCCATATAGCGATAAGTATGGTAAGTGAAGGGTGGCTGAAAAACGGCCCCGGCTTGATCATCTACAATATACCGATCGGTCTGCCAGGCAATTTCGGGCGCACCCGGACCCCCTACCCCCTTACGCTTGATCTGCCCGATTACGGAGGTCATAGGGTTAAGTCGGCCATCTTCGTACACGCGCTCACCAAAACGAAAGATAAGGGTATCGCCGGGCTGTCCGGAAAGTTTTATGCGGTACGTTCCCGTAAAATTCACGCCCATATCTACGATCCAGACCCCTGACTCCGGAGAATAGATTTCCTTGGCCGGAATCTCTTTTGTAATCTCCACGGGAGGGAAAAAGGCTGGCTGTAGTGCTCCCCCCGGTGCTGGCCCGATTTGTGCCGACTGCCAGTTGTTATCCTTGAAGCCAGGCTGTTGCCATCCCGGGATTTCCCGTCGGGCGTCGTGGACCACGCCCAGGTAGACACTGTTTTTCAGCAGGGGACCATAGGCGAAGTTCCAGTTTTGATCCGTAATGATTTCCCGCCGCTCTCCGTCTTTATAATCCAGAACGAGTTTAGCGATAAAGACTGGTTTACCTACGGCTCCCAGGTCTTGCCTAAGATTCCGGCGTCCCCATTTGCGTAGTGGTAGCGGATTATAAAATCCATTCCCCAGCGCTACCCCCAGGCAATAGTCACCTTCTTGCAGCTGCTCCGTCAAGTCGAATTCACTGTAGTAGATACGTTTACTGAAGTCGGTCCAGGCGGGATCCAGGGCTGCATTACCAATTTCTTTACCATTGAGATAAGCCTGATAGTAGCCGGCGGCCGTAATCAGCAGGTGGGCTTCCGCCAGTGGTTTTTCTACCTGAAACTCCCTGCGAAAAAGCGGGGCTGGCTCTTCCGCATAAAATAAGGAATCGCTAGTGGGCAGGGGCCGGCTGTCCTGAATCCAGTTGGCGGTTTCGCCGGTGAGTACAGGAGCGGGAGTAGGAGCGTTTTGGCTACAAGCCATACTAAAAACGCCAAGTAAGCTAAGCAGGGTAGCAGACCAGTAGGAACCCATCTGCGCCTTCCATTGGTAAAGGACTTGTGTCATCGCCAGGAGTTTATGGTTGGTATTAAAGATAAGTTTTTTTACTATCTTGATTCAAAGCGCATATCTGTATGAAAATTTTTTATCTGTTTCTTAGCTTATGCTGCCCACTACTCTTAGGGGCGCAAGACCAGTATTACTTTCAGACCGATTTCACGAAAGAAGAATTTGCCGGGCGTCGTGATCGCATCTACGATGCTATTGGCGAGAATGCTTTTGCCCTGATTCAAGGGGCACCCGATGTGCCAGGCTTTAGTCTGTTTCGCCAGAGTAATAGCTTCTATTACCTATCGGGCTTCGAAGCGCCACATGCCTACTTATTACTAAATGGGCGATCCAGGACGGCGACCCTCTACCTACCACATCAGGATCCAGGAAGGGAACGCAACGAAGGCAAGGTACTGGCTGCGGAAGATGCCGAGCTCATTAAGGAATTGACGGGAATCGAAGCCGTAAAGCCCGTTGAGCAAATGGGCCGCGACTGGATCTGGGGGGCTTTGTTTCGTCCACCCCACCCGCTGCTGTATACGCCCTTTAGTCCCGCCGAAAGGGGGACCGATAGCCGGGATGAGCTGCTGCGTTATCAGGCTAGCCTGATCAATGATCCCTGGGATGGGCGACCCTCCCGGGAAGGGCGCTTTATTCAACTGCTGCGGGAGCGCTATCCTCAGCTGGCGATCAGAAACCTGTCGCCTACGCTGGACAAAATGCGAAACATCAAAAGCCCTGCTGAGATTACCTTGATTCGCAGGGCCTCACAGCTATCCGGACTTGGGCTGATGGAAGCCATCCGCAGTACTAAGCCTGGCGTGTTTGAGTATCAATTGGAGACTTGTGCACGCTACATTCATCAGATCAACGGCGCCGAAAGAGACGGTTATACTGCCATTGTTGGCGGTGGACAAAATGCCTGGATGGGGCATTACTTTCGTAATCAGGATGCCCTAAAAGACGGAGATATGGTACTCATGGATTTTGCCCCCGAGTACCATTATTACACCAGTGATGTAACGCGCATGTGGCCCGTCAACGGGAAGTTTAGCCCGGAGCAACTAGAGCTTTACAACTTTGTAGTGGCTTATCGATCGGCCCTCATGCGACAGATCAAACCCGGCGTATCCGTCAATGATGTACTGGACGGAGCCGCCGCAGAAATGCGGACTTATATTGACCAAAATACTTTTTCTAAACCTCACTATAAAAAAGCCGTTGAAGCGGCCCTGGTTTTTCGTGGTCACATGCAGCATCCGGTAGGCATGGCCGTACACGATGTGGGTAATTACAAAGCCACTCCCCTACAGGTAGGCGAAGTCTTTGCCGTCGATCCCATGATCTGGATTCCCGAGGAGAAGCTGTACGTGCGGGTGGAAGACGTGGTGGTAGTCACGGAGACGGGGATGGAGAATTTCACCGATTTTGTTCCCGTTGAACCAACCGCTATCGAAGCCTTAATGAAAGAACAGGGGGTGCTGTCTTTTCGTCCGCCTACCCGGGCGTCCGCCATTTCTGAAAAGTAAAAGGAATATGGAGCTTTTAAACAACTTCTATTAAAAAGGTTAAAGTATCCAAGGTTAGGGGTTAAGGTAATGGATGGAAAATCACGCTGGCAGCTGTACTTTTCACAGCTTTTCTTTAGATGGTTTTTACTAAAAAATTAAACAAATGAGACAGTGCATTTTATTACTGATTACGTCTATGTTGCCATTGGTCCTCCCGGCTCAGACGGCAGAGATTTACGAGCGTCCGCGGCAATCGGAGCCCAGTCATACTTTCGATGTACTACATTACCGAATCGACTTAACTTTCGAAGGGGAAAATAGAGCTTTTCAGGGAGAGACCAGCATCACCCTACGCTCCTTATCCGATCAATTGGAAGCGCTGACCTTACACGCGGAGACCTACGAAGTGCAAGAGGTGCGTAGTGTAGATCAGGGCGTTCTGGCTTTTGAGCATCAAGACGGGACCTTAAAGATTGAGCTTCCGGAAGAAATGGGGTATAATGATACCACTACCCTCACGGTTTACTATGGTACTTCCCGTTTTGAGGTCAATCCCGAAGAATACGGAATGGGGGCGAATTATCCCCTGGGGCTGGGCTTTTTTGATGCCAATGAGGAACACCCCTTTCTGTTTAATGCTTACTCTTTCCCGAATGGTGCCCGGCACTGGTTTCCGGGTTACGATCATCCGCAGGACCGGGCTACCCACGAAACCATCATTACCACCCTGGCCGATCACAAAGTACTGGCCAACGGCCTATTAGAATCCGTTACCCAAAACGGTAATGGAACGGTTACTTACCATTGGTCGCAGAAGCAGGCTCATCCTACTTATCTGTACAATTTCGTCTCGGGACCCTACAGCATCATCGAGGACGAATACGATGGCATGTCGGTCAATTATTGGGTGTACCCAAAAGATGAAGACAAAGCTTTGCGTTCTTTTCACCGCACGCCCGAAGTCCTGGCCTTTTTTGAGGAATACTACGGCGTGGAATACCCCTGGGACAAATACGATCAGATCTGTGTGCCGGGAATCGGCGGCGGTGCCGAAGCGACCACCGCTACTCTGATTGGTGCGTCTACCCTGCACGATGAAAAAGCAGAAAAAGATTTCCCCAGTCACTGGCTGGTGGCCCACGAGGCGGCCCATCACTGGTGGGGAGACTTTGTTAGTTATCGCGACTGGACCCAAACCTGGATTAGTGAGAGCTTTGCCACCTTTAGTGAGTATCTGTATAGTGCGCATCTATACGGTCCGGCGGAAGGGGCGCTCAACTTACACAACAAGCGTTCGACTTATCTGAACGAGGTGAAAAACAGCTACCAGCGACCCATTATTTTTGACCGGTGGATCTATCCCAACCAGAATTTTGATCGGCATACCTATCAGAAAGGTGCTCTGGTACTGCATATGCTACGGGATTATCTGGGAGAAGACCAGTTCAGAAGAGTTCTCCGGCACTTTCTGACCAAACACGCCTACCAACCCGTAGATGATCACGATTTCCTGAAAAGCATCTGGGAAGTCACTGGGCAAAATATGGACTGGTTCTTTGCGCAATGGCTCTATAAAGCCGGACATCCGGTGCTGGAGATCGATCACAGCTGGGAAGGTCAGGAGGTGGTGCTGAAGGTACGCCAGGTACAGGATACCAGTACGGGAGTACCCATTTTTCGGATGCCGGTCAAGATCGCCATCACCAGTAGCGGGGAGACCCAGCTTCATACCGTTTGGCTTCAAGAAAGCGACCATACTTATCGCTTTCTCGCCAAAGAAAAGCCGCAAATGGTTCGTTTTGATCCCGATCATACCCTGTTGAAAGAATGGACTTTCCCTAAGTCAGTAGAGGAATTAATATTTCAGGCCAGACATGATAATACACTGGGTCGACGTTGGGCCGTAGCGGAGTTAGCCGCTTCGGCCGACCAGACTTCGGTTAAAAATTTCCTGGAAGATCGTCTTACGAAAGATCAGAACTGGGCCGTACGTCGGGAGGCGCTTCGTAGTTTGGCGCAAGGACAGCAAGGTATTCCGGCTTATTGTGAATTAGCACTGGAGGATGCCCATTCCCAGGTAAGGACAACGGCCATTCAGATGCTGGGGGCATTGAAGCAGTCCGCCCTGTCAAGCACCTTTATCCAAAGCTTTGAGCAGGACGACAGTTACCTGGTGCAGGCGGCGGCTATTCGGGCCCTGGGCGAGCTAAAAGAAGCACAGTACCGTTCTATACTGGAAACGGCAGCGCAGGAACCCTCTCCGAGGGATATCCTGGCCAGGGCGGCCGAATGGGCATTGGAGCAAATTGACTAATCAAGCATGCCGAAATATAAAATTCATGTCCTATCAATTAAGTAATAATAATGTCAGTCTTTGGATAGATCATCCGCAAGAGAACTACCAGCAAGCCCGGTTCGACTGGACGGGTAAGATTGTTGATTTGCGTTACCAGGGTGTTTCTCTTTGCGGTATAGAAAGAGAAACAGAGGGACCCAATGATTTTCCCGGCAGGGGCTTCTACAATGAATTTGGCATCGAGCAGGCCGTGGGCTACGAAGATAGTTCCCCCGGCGACTGGTTTCATAAGATCGGGGTGGGCTTACTGCAAAAGACGGAGGGGCCTTACGACTTCGCCTATCCCTATAAAATTAAGCCCCTGGTTTTTTCCGTAAAGGAGACCCCGGATAGTTTACAGCTCCGTTGCGTCGGCCCCCTCGTAAATGGATACGCCTACGAACTGGAAAAAATAATTCGCGGGAATGAGCATGGCTTTACCATCGATTATCAACTAAGGAATACCGGGAGCAAAACCATCGTAACCGACGAATACGCCCACAATTTCTTGCGGATCGGTGAGGCGACGGTGGGGGCGGGTTACCAATTGGACTTTCCCTTTTCGCTGCAGCCTGGTGTCTGTGGCGAGGTCGTCAATCCGAAGGGGATTATTGCTTTTCAGGAACAAGCCATCCAGCTTAGTGATACCCCCGGAGAAGCCTTTTTCTATAGCTTCCTAAATGGTACCGAAACGGTCCCTGCACAGTGGCGCTTAAGGAATGCTGAGCTGGGCCTCAGTATCGGTGAGACGGGCTCTTTCCAGAGCGCCAAAGTGAATCTCTGGGGCTGGTCGGGGGCGATTAGTCCGGAGTTGTTTATACCTATTCAATTGGGGAGTGGGGATAGCTTGCGCTGGCAGCGGAAGTATGAGATTGATAAAGCCCAGTGAAGGACCTTATCAATCTTACATCTTATGGCTTAGTGACCTTTCGCTCAGGATGCTTCTCAAACCAGGTATTGCTTACACCCCCACCAATTCTGCCCGTTGCGACTGAATCCGCTCCGAAGCCAGGTAATCGTCGTAAGACATCAGGCTGTCGATAATCCCCCTGGGGGTCAGTTCAATAATCCGATTGGCGACGGTTTGGGTGAGTTTGTGGTCATGGGAGGTAAAGATCAGGTTACCCGTAAACTGCTCCATGGCTTCGTTGAGCGCGGTGATGGACTCCAGGTCCAGGTGGTTAGTGGGCTCGTCGAGCAGGATGAAGTTGGGATGAACCAGCATGGTCTTCGCCATCATACAGCGCACCTTCTCCCCTCCGGATAAGACACTGGACTTCTTCTGTACCTCCTCACCCGAGAATAACATCCGTCCGAGGAAGCTACGGATAAACTGTTCATCCTTATTGGTGGAATACTGACGTAACCAGTTGATCAGGTCCAGGTCCTGGCTGCCGCTAAAATAGCGTTCGTTTTCGTTGGGAACGTAGGCCCGGGTAATGGTTTGACCGTATTCGATGGTTCCGGCGTCGGCTTCTGCCTCTCCCGCCAGGATCTCAAAGAGGGCGGTAATGGCGGCACTGTCTTCCCCGATCAGAGCGATTTTTTCCTTCTGGTTGATGATGAAGGAGACGTTTTGGAACAACCACTGTCCACTTTCATCCTTTTTGCTCAGGCCCGTCACCCGCAGGATTTGATCGCCCGGTTCGCGTTCGGGCTTGAAGTGGATGAAAGGATACTTACGACTGGAGGGTTGGATATCCTCCAGGTCTAGTTTCTCGAGGGCCTTTTTGCGGGAGGTAGCCTGACGAGACTTAGAAGCGTTGGCGGAGAAACGCTGGATAAACTCCATCATTTCTTTGCGTTTGGCTTCCATCTTTTTATTCTTATTGGCGATTTGTGCAGCCTTTAGTTTGCTACTTTCGTACCAGAAGGTATAGTTCCCCGTGTAGATATTGATCTTCTGGAAATCGATGTCTACGATGTGGGTACAGACCATATCCAGGAAGTAGCGGTCGTGGGAGACGACAATCACCATGTTTTTAAAATCTGCCAGGAAATCGGACAGCCAGGAGATGGCCTGGGTGTCGAGGTCGTTGGTGGGCTCATCCAGGATCAGGATATCCGGATCACCGAAGAGGGCCTGTGCCAGCAGTACTTTTACTTTTTGGGGCCCATTGAGCTCGGCCATGGTGCTATAGTGCAGTTCTTCCGGCACACCCATGTTGCTGAGTAGCTCCGCGGCATCATTTTCGGCGTTCCAACCGCCCATTTCACCGAATTTATTTTCCAGTTCGGCGGCACGCATACCTTCGGCTTCGGTAGCCTCGGGATTCATATAGATGGCATCTTTTTCCTGCATGATGCGGTACATCTCCTGATGGCCCATGATCACGGTTTGGAGTACCTGCTCTTCTTCGAAGGCAAAGTGGTTCTGGGAGAGGACAGCTACGCGCTGCCCCGCTTCGATGGAGACAGCTCCGGAATTAGGGGCGATCTCATCGGTGAGGATTTTCAGGAAGGTGGATTTACCCGCACCGTTGGCGCCAATGACACCGTAGCAGTTACCCTGGGTAAATTTTAGATTAACTTCGTTAAATAGTACCCGCTTGCCAAATTGCAGGGAAAGATTGTTGACTGTGATCATACTGTTTCTTTGCTTGGATCGTTTGCGGCCGCAAAGATAAGTTAATTTATGTGGAAAAACAGCCCCCCTAAAATATCGACATTTAGACGAAAGTCTTTTTATCTTAAGGAAAAAAATAGTGTATGAGTTTTCTACCCATCCTGCAGCAAAATGACCTGATCGTTGAACCGGGCAAAAAAATGAGTGGCTTCATCAGTATCCCCGGTACGCCGGTGAAAATGCCCACTACCGTAATCTCCAGTAAGAATCCCGGGAAGAAGATCCTGATTACCGGTGGTGTACACGGCGGTGAATACCCCTGTATTGAAACGGCGATCCGCCTGGCCCGTACTCTACAGGCGGCAGATATATCTGGCACCCTGGTCATCATCCACCCCGTCAATACGGCGGCCTTTATGGCCCGTATGCAGTACTACGGCCCCTACGACGGGAAAAACCTGAACCGGGTCTTTCCCGGGAAGGCTACGGGTACGGTCAGTGAACGCATCGCCTATACGGTACATCAATTGCAAAAAGCGGCCGACTTTTACATCGATCTGCACGGCGGCGATATCCACGAATCTCTGACGCCCTTTGTAATTTACTCTAAAGTGGGAGGCCCCAAAGTGGCCGAGCAGTCCAAAAAGGCAGCGGCAAGCCTGGGCTTTCCTTACGTGGTGGGCTCCACCTCCGAAAATGGCTCTATTGGTGCAGCCTCCAGTACGGGCACGCCGGGCTTTCTGGCCGAGTTGGGGCAATGCGGTCGCTGGAGTGAGGAGGAGGTAGAGGCTTATCTAAGGGCGGTCAAAAACGTATTAACCTACCTGGAATGCCTGGAAGGGACCCTGGTCGAGTACTCTGGCATCCAATTCCTGGATCAGATGCACGTAGTAAAAGCTAAGCAGGAGGGCTGCTGGTATCCTTCCAAAAAGTTGAAGGAGGAAGTACAGAAGGGGGAAAAAATCGGGGAAATCCGCGATTTTTTTGGTAAGCAGCTGAGTAGCTACTACGCTCCCGAAGCGGGCCGCCTGCTGTACCTGGTGACTTCCTTGGCAATCACAGAAGGGGATCCTCTGGTAGCCATAGGCTAGTTAATTCATCAGGCAAACCACATTGGCGACGGGCAAAAAACGCTCAAAGCCCACGTCTTTTCTCAACTGTGTACGCAGCGCAAAGTTGAGTAGGATATTATAGCGTAGCCTAAAGTCACCGCCGAAGGCGAGGGTGGTCATGGTCGTGGATTCTCCATCTCCAAATTCGTACCAGCCCGTGCCAATATCCTGATCCAGCTTAGCCGCAAAGACCTCTTCTTCGTTAAATCCGTTTTGGAAATTATTGCCGATCCGATGACGCGCCACTTCGGCGAAGAAATTAAATTTTTGGGAGCCGTAGCGATAACTTGCCCCCACCAGGAAGTCGGTATTTTCGCCAATCTTATTTAGGCGTACCAGCCCGGTGAGCAGTCCCCTTTGGCCTATTCCTTTCGCACCATTAATCCATAGCCCAAAGCCAGCGTAGCGCATTTTTAGGCTGTCGAGTCCCCCGTTATCGTATTTCTGGACCAGCCCGAAGGAGAAGTCGAGCATGTCCATGTTCCAGTGTTCCTGGATGTACCGGTAGCCGTTGGTTTGGGCATCGTCCATCAGCTGCTTTTCCAATGCCTTTATTTCGAATTGCTTGGCGATGATTAAATCGGAAATCCTGATTTTTTCTTCTCCATCGACGGCCCTGTTCATTTGACGATACAGGGTATCCAGTTCTTCCTGGATGGGGGCTAGTTGCTCCAACCGGTTTTGCTGGAATTCCTTTTGGAAGGTTTCATCCAGGTAAGGATCCTTTTCTTTGTACAGGTTCCACTTGATAGCGTATCCGATATGGTTGAGGTTGTCTACTTTGGCGGTAGCCATGGAAATAGAGGTAGTAGATAAGATCTTTCCCAGCGGACCTACTTTGCGGTAAGCATTTAAGCCTTTATTGCGATAGTAGAACCACCAAAGCGGCTGAAATTCAAGCGCTAAATCCGGGGCGAGGTTATAGTTTTTAATGCGCCAATCGACCTTAAATTCTTTGATATCTGAGGGACGGAGTACAATCTCCGGGTTGACACCCAAAAGGCTAAAGGCCGGTGAACTGGGGATGGCTCCGGGGTATATTTGAGGAATAGCATCCGAGGTGTTTTCCGTTTGGGCGAAAGCCAGGTTGATATTGGTCAGTAATAGTAGAACTAATAGACCGTTGATTAGTATTTGATTTTTCATTGGAATGGATTTTTGGAATGAATAGTTAAATTGCCAGACCCGTATGATCTGGCAACCTATGCTCATCGATCAGAGTCCCAGATCGGCTGCGGTAAGCTGCCTGGACGGTATTCGTTCGACATCCAGCGAACAGCAAGTGCAGCCGTTGATTTTACCTTTCCCATCGTAGGTGAACCCACAGGCGCCCCCGTTGCTACAGCTACCTCTGCAGACAAATCTGAAGTTACTGGTATAGCCGGTGCGGCGGTCAATCTCAAAAGCAGCCGTCACCTGCGCCCCATCTTTATTGGCAATTTTAACCTGGACATAGGCGAAATCACCCTTTGATTGGAGAGTAGGTTTGCTCATGACTCTTAATCCATCACCCCTGAACAACAATGTGTCATTGAATATTTGACTTGAGACCGGTGTGATCCTTGACCCCTGAACCGTTGCCAATTTAAATCCTTTCTGTGCGGTAGCTGCTTGCGTGGCAAACAGTAATGAAGCAAATAATAGTACCTGTTTCATAATGGTTGTTTTTATAAATGATTGTATTGAGTTAGTTGTCTTCTCCGTGGACACCGGTATCTAGAACATCGCTAAAGCTTATGCCGTAAGCCGTGTTGCTGCCTGCCTTTATTTCAGGTAGGATTTCATGGAGATACTTATGGTATTCCTGGTCGGAGGACTTAAATTTCTTTTGAATAATGGTTTTCGCAAATTTTGTTTGAAAGCTTTTGGACCCCGATTGGGGCCAAAGTGGGTTCGCAAAGGTCAATACGCATAGTATCGACAGTAAGAGTACTTTTTTCATTGTTCGATTTTTAGGATAAGAAAGATTTAATTGACTCTTCAAAGCTAGGTCTTCCATGTACTCCTTACTGCCAGAAAAAAATCAAATCTTAGGAAAAATGTCTCATAATGGGTTGTAAATCAGAAGGGTGGGATAAAAGTGTTAGGAAGTGAGACAAAAGTGTCAACTTGACAAGGGGCAAAGCAAGAACTTTGAATAAAAAATTTGGCGTATATTATTATCCGCCAGGAAACCGAAACTGAATGTTATGCAAAGGGCTTTTTTTTTCCTTTTCTTCTTGTCCACATCCCTGTGTTTAGGGCAGCAAACTTATGTTCTGGATACCCAATATCCCGTTCATGATCTGCAATCTGAACTACGCGTGGCAGTCGATTCCTTAGATAACTTTAGTCCGGAGCAGCTTTTGTCCGATTCGACCATTACTTTTTCGGATAGAAGCCAATTCCCAAGGCTGCTGGATAATGAATTTACCTATTGGGGTAAGATTCAGTTGCTGGTAAAAGGGGAAGTGGAAGGGTGGACGCTACAGCTAGAAGATCGATATATTGGTGTTCCAGCCTGGGGGAAAAGCAATGGGAAAGTAGATGTGTATGTTTACCTTGATGAGGAGCGCCTAGTCCACAAAAAAACGGGTGTAGAATACCCTAAAAGAAAGCGGGATCCGGCGGCTCACTGGACCCTCAATCAGATCAGTCTGGCTGATCTGCCGGAGGGCAAGCCCATTAACTTGTTGATTAGGATTGAAGGAAATAGCCTGGGGTATCCACCTTATTTCAACCTGAGTGCCCGGGATGCCGATCACCGGTACTACCATCAGCTTTTTGCACCGATGAATGCATTTAATCTCTTCATGTTCGGCATTACCTTTATTACCTTCCTGTATCATTTTTTGCAATTTCTCTATTTGCGGGAGCGGGTTTTTTTATGGTTTTCAGTATGGTCTTTCTTTACTACCCTAACCATGGCGATGACCGCTGGTTTGGTGATTGGGGCTTTCACTCAATTTCGTTTTCCCTTTTGGCTCTTGATTGCCAATAGTATTGTCTATACTTTTTGGTTTTTCGGACGGGCCTTCATTGGGACTCAGAAAAAGTACCCGGTATTAGACAAGCTAATATTGGGTTTGGCGTTTTTTATCCTGGCAGAAATTATTTTAATGGTGCTTTACGTCCTTCTTTTTGACCCTCCGGTTTTTGCGACTAGAGTGGGCGTTCATTATCTATTCTTAAATGGGTATACCATCATAAATGTGGTTTTGGCCATTGTTTTGCTATTCAAAAAAGATCCTTTTGCCCGTTATTTTGGATTTGGCGCTTTGGCTGGTTCCGCTGCGCTGGTTTTAGGGATATTTTGGGCCATGGGGCTTATCCGGATAAATTTTGATCCTTTTGCATTAGCACTATTTTTACAGGTCATTATTTATTCTTTTGGTATTGCCTACCGCCGTCAGGTGCTGACGCAGCAGGCCCAGCTGGAAAAACTGGAGGCACAAAAGACCCGGATCGAGATGAAGCGTATCAAAGATCTCGATGAAATTAAAACGCGATTTTTCGCTAATATCAGTCACGAATTCCGAACGCCCCTGGCCCTGATTTCGGGTCCTTTGGAGCAGGCCCGGCAAAAGGCCCTTAAGGAGGAGCAATCAGATAGCGTAAGCGTAGAAAAAAGATCCTTCGACATCATCAAGAAAAACACCCACCGACTCAATAACCTGGTCAATCAATTGTTAGAACTCTCCAAACTGGAGAGTGGTCGGATTTTCCTTTCGCTACAACGAGGCGGGCTGATTTCTTTCATCCGTTCCATCCTTTTTTCTTTCGAAAGTATGGCCGAACAGAAAAACATTAATCTGGTGATCAATTTGCCCGAAGAGAACTACCAGGCCTTTTACGATAAAGATAAGTTGGAGAAAATATTGAGTAATATCCTGTCTAATGCGTTTAAGTATACCCCACCCGGAGGTACCATTACCACAATCGTGGATGTAGACGAAAGGTACCTGAGCATAGAAGTTTCTGATACCGGTAAAGGGATCGCCAGGGAAGACATCAAGCATATTTTTGAACGCTTTTACCGGGTGGAAGGTACCGAAGAAAAAGGATCGGGTATTGGTTTGGCGCTGACCAAAGAACTGGTGGAATTGCATCAAGGTTTGATCAATGTAGAAAGTAGAAAGGATAGGGGGACCACTTTTAAAATAAAACTTCCCATTACCCTAAAGGGCCTTCCCGAATCGAATAGAATCAGTACGGAGGAGCAAGAAATAGAAAGGCCGGAAAGGAGATCCACTTTATTCGAGCCCGTTATTCCTACTCCGGCGGGGTCCGTCCAAACTAAAAATCAGGCGGAGCATCTTCCGGTCGTACTGCTGGTGGAAGACAATGTCGATCTACAGTATTTTATTTCTGAAATTTTGGAACCGCATTACCAGATCCTGACCGCCTCAGACGGGGAGCAGGGAGAACGGATGGCTATTGAGCACGTTCCCGATCTCATTATCAGTGATGTGATGATGCCCAAAAAAGATGGCTACGAAATGTGTAGCTCTTTAAAACGGAATACGAAAACCAGTCATATACCCATCATCATGCTCACGGCCAAAGCCCGGCAGGAAGATAAGATAGAGGGGCTGTTGCAGGGAGTCGATAGCTATCTGGTTAAACCCTTTGATGGCAACGAATTACTTTTGCAAATCAAGAATCTGGTAGAGGCCCGCGAAAAAATCTGGTCGCACTTCAAGTCCATGGATATGTTACTGACGGACGATCTGGAGGTACATTCGCTGGAAGATCAATTCATTCAGGAGGTCTTCAAAACGATTAAGGCCAATTTGGATAATGAGCAATTTGGCGTGGAGGATCTGGTGCGTAGTCTGGGCTTCAGCCGGTCTCAATTGCACCGGAAACTCAAGGCACTAATCGGGAAATCGGCTAATCAGTTGATTGTAGAAATACGCCTCAACGAGGCCCACCGGATGCTCAAGCAAAAGGCGGGTACCGTCACGGAGGTGGCCTTTTCCGTAGGCTATTCGAATCTCTCCTACTTTAGCAAAAGCTTTAAGAATAAGTTTGGTATGCTGCCCAGTAAAGTACAGTAGCATTTACCGGCTGCATCACCTGGATGCGCCTAATACTTCCGCGGCTTCCGCTTCCGCATCTTATTGGCCAGGCGATTATTCGTGAACTTTTCCCTGGCCGGATCCCAGTCCAGGGGCTCGCGTAATTCGTAAGCGATATTGGCAATGTTACAGATAGAGGCCGAGCGGTGTCCCGTCTCCACGTCACAGAGGGGCTGCTTTCTGGACTTAATCGCATCAATCCAGTTTTGGTAATGGTTCCCATTGTTTTTGAATACCATTTCTACGTCTACCCCCATGTCGGTCAGGATTTCTCCTGGCGTGGTCTCTAGATACTGTCGGCTAACGTCCATCGTACCATCTTCCCCGATAAAGCGTACTCCCCAGCCGCGGCCAAAGTCTTCGTGGACCATTTCCAGGCCATTTTCGTAGTACATTTGGAGGCCCCGGACGGCGGTAGGATCCTGCGGTGGAATGTATTTTACCGGTCCCGTTCTATCCATCCCCAGACACCACTGGGCAATATCGAACATATGGGCTCCCCAGTCGGAAAGAATACCCCCGGCCGTCTCGCGGTAATCCCGCCAATCCGGATAGGTTTTGACGACTTCAGGTGCGATGAGGTTGTTATATGCCAGTAAAGGCGCCGGACCACACCATAAATTCCAATCAAGTCTATCGGGCATGGGCTCGGCGGGCAGATCATAAGGTTTGGCCGGGTCCCCTACGTGGACGATGACCTTTTTGATTTTGCCCAATTGGCCACTTTGGACGATGTCTCTGGCCTTGCTAAAGCGCTCCCAGGAACGTTGCATACTACCGACCTGCAGTACCCGCTCATTCTTTTCCACGGCTTTCACCATAGCTCTTCCTTCGGCAATGGTGTTGGTCATGGGTTTTTCACAGTACACATCTTTACCGGCCTTCAGGGCATCAATCGACTGGATGGCGTGCCAGTGGTCCGGTGTGGCGACCACGACCGCATCGACGTCTTTTTGGGCTAACATTTCCTTGTATTGGGTGTAAGTCTTGACCCCATTGTAGTTATTGACATCCCTTTGATCCGCGTAGAATTTTTCTACCTGCTCTTTAAACCATTGCTGTTTGGATTGCCACACTTCGGCACCCGCCACAATTTGCACATCGGTATTGGTGGTGAAGAAGCGAGCTAAAAGCCCTCCTTGCTTGCCCAGTCCAATAAAACCGAGGTTGATTTTATCACTGGGGGCGGTGAACCCCCGACCCAAAACGTGACGGGGTACAATGCTAATGCCCCCCGCTACGATGGCGGAGTTGCGGATAAATGCTCTTCTGGAAAGCGGTGAATGCTTTTTGGACTGAGTTTGCTTTGGTTTGGACATAGGTACGGAAGATTAGTGGCTTTTGATAATGGAAATGAATTTACGCAAAAAAATATAATTTGTAAACCAACACTCCAAACCTTCCATCCATTGTCATGTAAAACACGATCTGGGGATTTCAATTACGAGGGCCGATTATTCTACTACTTTTACCGCTTTCCAAAAAGCGACATGATCTTTAATGTGGTTAGCTTTTTCCGAGGGGTTGGGATAGTACCAGGCCGTGTTTTCTACCTTTTCGCCATCGACTTTGACGTGGTAGTAAGAAGCAGTGCCCTTCCAGAAGCAAGTCGTTTGGTGGCTGGACGCTTCAAAGTATTCCTTATTCAGTGAGGAGGGTGGAAAGTAATGATTCCCTTCTACGACGAGGGTCTGCTCGCTTTCAGCTAGTACAATATCATTCAAAATAGCTTTCATAATCAATTGATTTCGGGTTAAAAAATTATCCGATTTTACGAACTACAAGATAGCATAGAACAACCTACTTTATGTCTTGCCCATTCTGGCCGTTTGGCAAACCATTTTTGCTTTTCGGGCTGCTCCGCGTACGGTTGTTGGAGCAGCTCGTATAGTTCTTGGATTAATGAATAATCGCCTTTATCGGCGGCATCAATGGCTAATTGTGCCATATAGTTCCGGAGTACGTATTTGGGGTTAACCTGATTCATATTGGCTTTCCGCTGAACGTCGGACAAGGCTTCGTCCCGTAAGACCTCCTGATAATTGGCAAACCAGCCTTTCCACCTCTTCAAAAGGTCTGCTTTTATCTCTTCGGGCCGATAAAAAGCCTCCTGAATGAACGCCAGAAAATGCCCTGGTTCATCAAGCGGAGTCTCTTTGGAGAAGTCAGCCAGCTTTCTAAAAAAGATAGTCATATCCGTTTCACTCAGGGGTAAAATCGTTTCCAGCTGGGTAATCAGATCAGTACTGCTGATACTCGTTTTTTCCAATCCTAGCTTTTGATGCATCATCGCCAGGTAGGCCTGCTCAAATTTGGAGGAATACCCATCGATGATTTCTTGTAGAGGCTCCGTTTTTTCAATCAAAGGCACCAGTGCATTGGCTAACTGGATCAGGTTCCAAAGGGCGATGCGGGGCTGATGGCCAAATCGATACCTGCGGCCTTGAGCGTCGGTCGTATTGGGGGTCCAGTTGGGATCGTAATCTTCCAGCCAGCCATAGGGCCCGTAATCAATGGTCAGACCGAGAATCGACATGTTGTCGGTATTCATTACACCGTGCACAAAGCCCACTCGTTGCCAATGAACAATCATTTCCAATGTCCTATTGGCTACCTCCTGAAAAAACGCGACGTAAGCGTCTTTGCTACCTAATTGGATAGTTGGGAAAAAGTGTTTAATGGTAAAATCCGTAAGTTCTTTTAAGGTGTCCTGCTCGCCTCTGGCGGCAAAAATTTGAAAATTACCAAATCGGATGAAGGAGGGGGCTACCCGACAGACAATGGCTCCTTTTTCATAGGCAGGATTTCCATCGTACAGGATGTCTCGCAGCACCTGATCGCCGGATACCATCAAAGATAGGGAGCGGGTCGTCGGTACGCCCAAATGGTACATTGCCTCGCTACACAAATGTTCCCTGATCGAAGAGCGTAGTACGGCCAGGCCATCGGCGCGACGGGAGTAAGGGGTTTCGCCAGCGCCTTTCAGCTGTAAAGTCCACGATTGGCCTTCGTGTTCTACTTCCGCCAGATTGATCGCTCTGCCATCGCCCAATTGCCCGGCCCAGTGTCCAAACTGATGGCCACCATAACACATCGCATAAGGTGCTGTGTTTTTTAAAACGGACGCTCCCGAAAAAACCTTCAAAAAGGTATCCGAAGACAGGTCTTCCTGGCTTAAGCCCAGTGCGGAAGCCATTTCGGGCGACACATGAAGCAATTTTGGTGCGGAGGGTACTCTGGGCGTCACGTACGAAAAACACGATTTATGTACCTGCCGTCGGGTGTTGGACCGATTAGGGTCAGCGGGTAATGCCTGATTAAATTTATCCTTAATATTGAGATTCATGGATGATTCTATTTCTGAAGTTGTTTAAAAACTCCTCTACCAATCATCTCACCAGGAATTCTTAAACAACTTCAACTTTTTTCTTTTTTAACAAAAAAATATAGCGATGAGTTTTATGGTATCCTTCAGCAGGCCTATGTACAGAACAGCCCCGCCTACAATAGTCAAGAAGATTTCCTAAATTAGTCAGTGCATCCAGGTGGCTTTGAAAGGCGACCTGGCTTAAATCCGTTATCATGGAAAATATAACTTGGGTACTTCAATTATTGGGTCGTTTCCATCCCTTACTGATTCACTTCCCGATCGGTATCCTGATCCTGGCCTTCTTCTTCGAATGCCTAACGATTGGTGGTCGGAGAAAAGGGCTCCGGGAAAGCATTACCTGGATGGTTTATCTGGGCGCATTGGTAGCCGTTTTCTCGGCACTGTCTGGTTATTTACTACGCAGTTATGGTGACTACACTGGACAATTGGTCAATTACCACCAGTACCTGGGGCTGGCCACGACGCTGCTGGCGGGCATCACCGCCGGCTTATTATACCAGATCGAGCGTACGCAACGAAATAACTACCTGCTTTACAGAATTAGTTTGGGGGGTACGGTTCTGGCCCTGCTCTTTGCCGGGCATTTTGGCGCCAGCCTGACCCACGGCAGCGATTTTCTGACTAGTGTGTTACCGGGGAATCAGTCTTCCTACGACAAAGCGGAAGCGACCGCTCTGCTGCGGGAATTGAAAGGATCAGATACCTTGACCACAAGGCAACGGGATCAATTGAACCTGGAAGTCCGGGGTATATTTGCTCATCATTGTTATCAATGTCATAATGAAAACAAACAGAAAGGCGGCCTGGTACTCGATCATAAGGCGGGCGTGTTTAAGGGCGGAGAATCCGGAGTGATCATTGTGCCCCATACGCCCGGAGCAAGTGAACTGTACCGACGGGTTACCCTGCCTGTGAACCACGAGGAAGTCATGCCTAAAAAAGGAAAAGTATTGCATACCGACGAAATTGCCCTGATTAAACTTTGGATCGAAGACGGTGCTCACTGGTCGGATCAGGACCTGAAGGTTTTTCCGGAAGCCCCCCTGGCCCTAGAAAAACCAGCCTTACCCCGCGCTACGAATCAGGAGCATCCGGTGGATCAGCTCATCGAGGCTTATTTCGAAGCGCAAGGCATGGATTGGCCCGGCCTCGTGGATGATCGGACTTTCGTCAAACGCGCTTACATGGATGGGATTGGTTTGTTGCCCGAGCCTGCAACCGTCGATGCCTTTATTAATGATACAGCCCCCAATAAAAGAGAAAAACTGATCGATAGCCTTTTAGGCGACAGCCATAATTATACCCAACACTGGTTGAGTTTCTGGAACGACTTGTTGCGAAACGATTACAGTGGTCCCGGCTTTATTACGGGGGGGAGAAAACAGATTACGGATTGGCTCTACACCTCCCTGGAGGAAAATAAGCCCTACGACCAAATGGTCAGTGAGTTGGTCAACCCTACCGATGCCTCCGAAGGATTTATCAAGGGCATTAAATGGCGCGGCGAAGTCAACGCCAGTCAGCGCACGGAGATGCAGGCGGCCCAAAACATCGGACAATCCTTACTGGGCGTGAATGTGAAATGTGCTTCTTGCCACAATAGTTTTGTGAGTAACCTGACCCTGGAGGAGACCTACGGCTTTGCCTCCGTCTTTGCCGATTCCGTATTAGAATTAAACCGTTGTGATAAGCCCCTGGGCAGGATGGCTACCGTTGGGTTCCTCTACCCCGAATTAGGGGCGGTAGATGCCCAGCGGATTAAAGATCGCCTGCAGCAGCTGTCGCAAGTTATCGTGAAACCCGAAAATGGGCGACTATACCGTACGATTAGCAACCGTATCTGGGAGCGCCTGATGGGCAGGGGGATTGTCGAGCCCCTGGACGAGATGGATAATCCACCCTGGAGTGCGCCCTTACTCGATTGGTTGGCTGCCGAATTTATCGATTCCGGGCACGATCTGAAGTACCTGATCCGCCTGATTATGACCTCGCAGGCTTATCAACTACCGGCGGTCAGCTACGCAAAGGCAGAAGAACTGAAATCCGACTATCAATTCGAGGGACCCGTTTTGAAGCGACTGAGTGCCGAACAGTTTTCGGACGCGGTGAGTCAGGTGATTGCGCCCATGTACGCTGCCGTTGCTTACGATCCCAGTGGGGAGCCCGTGTCGGCGCGTCGTATTTGGCATCCGGAAGTGAAATTTGATCGGGGGGTGCTGCCCGAACCCGGAGTCCGCTACTTTAGAAAGACCTTTACGCTTCCTGAGGCACCGATCACAACCGCTCGAGTCTTAATTTCGGTTGACCATGCCTACACGCTGTACATCAATGGTAGAGAACTGGCCAGGGGGACCGACTGGCGAAAAGTGGATCGCCTGAAGGTTGCGGATGCATTACAAGCCGGAAAAAATACCATTGCTATTGCAGGTGAGAACGAAGGGAGTATTGCCAATCCAGCCGGAATCTTGTTTTCTATGAAAATAGTCTACGCTAGCGGCGACTCGATCTACCTACACTCCGATGCCAGCTGGAAGAGTACGGCGGAAATTCCGCCTACCGGTTGGACAACAAATGACTGTGAGGACGAGGACTGGACTAAAGTCCGCAACTACGGTACGGCCAACTGGGGCAAACTGATTGAATTTTCCTTTGCCCGGAGCCAGGGACAGTTCGCACGCGCCAGCCTGGTCAAGCAGCATCCCTTTATGAAGGCCCTGGGCAGACCTACCCGGGAGAATGTGACCTCTTCCCGGAACGAGCAAGCGACACTGCTACAGGCGCTGGAACTGACCAACGGCACCTTTTTTAACGAGGTGCTGGAAGAAGGCGCCCGCCTTTGGCTAGACCGCTATCAGGGCGATAGTCGTCAAATAGTCAGGCAGCTTTACCGGCAGTTATTAGGTCGGTATCCGACGGCTCGCGAAATGGATATTGTACTCGATCTACTGGGCGATGATCCAGGTAAAGCAGAGGTGCAAGATCTCTTTTGGTCACTCTTGATTTTACCTGAATTCCAATTTATCTATTGAAGTTGTTTAAAAACGCCTCACTGAGCCCTTGGCTTCCAAGCCGTTACCAATCATCTCACCAGGAATTCTTAAACAACTTCATTAATCCCCTTCGTTTTACAAAAAATGATGAACCATGCAGCAGCAAAATACCCGTAGAGACTTTCTTAAAAAAATGGCCGCCGCCGGTCTGGCGGCTTCTACGACCACGATTCCTATGGCCAGCTTCCTGAGTGCTTGCGCTACGCCCCGGATACCCGCTACGGCGGATACGGTCATCCTGCTCTGGATGGCGGGAGGGATGGCGCATACCGAAACCTTTGATCCCAAGGCCTATGCACCTTACGAAAAGGGAATGGAAAGTAAACGAATGCTCAGCACCTTTCCGAAGATTCCCACCGTGGTAGACGGGCTCGAATTTTCGAAAGGACTGGAGTCGATCGCCGGGGTAATGGATAAGGGGGCCATCATCCGCTCCTATCGATCGGCCGACCTGGGGCATATTTTGCACACCCGACACCAGTACCACTGGCATACCTGTTACGAGCCGCCGCAGTCGGTACAGGCTCCCCATATTGGCGCCTGGATCGCTAAAGAATTGGGGCCGGTGAATCCGGTCATTCCACCCTTTATTGCCATGGGGCAACGCTTTACGGTGGGGGAGGCCGAAGAGCTCAAAGCCTTTCATTCCGCCGGTTTCCTGGGCACAGAATACGGTCCCTTCCTCATTCCGGATCCATCGAGTGGACTGGAAAGTGTCCGCCCGCCCCGGGGTATGTCGCTGGAAAGGTTTGAAGCCCGGTATAAATTATATAAAGAACTGGCCAATAAGAGCCCGGTTTTTGAAAAGGGGAGCGACTACCAGCGGGAATCTTTAATGCGCTCCATGGAGCAATCTTACCGCTTGTTAAATTCTCCCGAAGCCAAAGTTTTCGACCTGAGTCAGGAACCCAAAGAAGTGTACGATACCTATAATACCGGCCGCTTTGGTCTGGGTTGCCTTTTAGCCAAACGGCTGGCCATGAACGGCGGGCGATTCATCAGCATCTCCACCGAATACGAGCCTTTCCTGGGCTGGGATACCCACGAAAATGGCCACGTCCGAGCCGAACGGATGAAGGCGCTAATCGACCGACCCATTGCGCAATTGATCAAAGACCTGGACGAAAGTGGTCACCTGGACCGCACCCTGATTATCCTGGCCAGTGAATTTAGCCGCGACGCCATTCTGGAAGGTCGCCCGGGTGAGCGGGTCCAGGATCAGGTTTACCAGCCGGATATTATCGAAGATGAGAAGTTCTACGGTATGCACCGGCATTTCACTAATGGTAGTTCCATCCTGCTTTGGGGCGGTGGGGTTCATCAGGGAATGGTCTACGGCAAAACGGCCGATGAGCGTCCCTGCGCCTCTATCGAGAAGCCCGTGGTGATCGATCAGGTGCATCAGACGATTTACCATGCGCTGGGCATCCCGCCCGAGACGCACTATACGATCGAAGGCCGGCCCTTCTACACCACGCCGGATGGCAAGGGGCAGGCGATTTCGGATTTGTTGCGGACGGTATAATTAGGTAATACCTTTCCGCTAGCTTTCAGTTAATCCATTTTTTTTGACTTTACCCTCAAATATTTCGTCGTAAGACAGCGTAGCGATGTTGACGTTAAATTCCTGCCCGTAATTTTTCCAGTTTTGGGTAGGGTTTTGGTAATGGGTTTTGGCCACTGTACCAAATAACAAAGATTTTGTACCACTGACTTTCTGAGAACGAACGATTCCATGGTAAATGGTGTCTACGTGTTTCCCACCTTGATCAATACTTAAGTGATGCTCCGCGTTAGTTTTGGTGTCGAAAGCCAACTCGTCAACTGTAGTCTCGTCGTATTGGTGAGGGGTTATCGTATAAACACGGTTATTGGTAGAACTTGGTACAAAAGAAGTATCACATTTCAGAATTAAATCCCCATCGGCCGGAATAAAAATGAGTAGGTTTTTCTTGAGCATGTCTGGGAGAGTAAGTCCCTTAAAAACAGGGTTTATTTTAGTTTTAGTTTTTGTATACAAATCCCATTTTAACTGATCGGCAAAATCCTTGGGCGGTAAAATAGTAGACGCAAACCCAGGGTTATCTTTAAGATAATAATTAGCAAAAGAAACGGATACGTAGCGGGCACTGGAATGTGGAATACTTACCTTCTCCGGGACAATTTTCAGAATTTCCTGATGCAATTTTTCTCTAAAACCTGAGATGATTGGGTATTCATTAAAGAAGGGTGGTCCCAAAAGGTCGGATATGGGTCTCAGCTCAAAGGATATGGGATGTGGAAAGTGAGAATGGGGAGAAGCGGGTATGTTCCCGAAGGCGGAAATCTCTCCATAAGTTTTAAACCCAGAACTCGAATTTTCACTTTTTTTAGAAAAAATATGGCTGTATTCCGCCTGGTTTTGCTGGTTGATACCACCGGATAAGCTTCCGGCTTTATCCGTACCAGCATTAGCATTCAAGGCGGATTTGATATCTACTCCATGTAGAATCATTTCTTTTATACTCTCATTGTGTAATACCGTTTTGTTGTAACCCCGCCCCCCAAAAGTAGCGGCTAGCGCATAGTGCGTTCCGTAAATTTTGAAAAAATGGGTAAATTTGGTAGAGTTTTGGTGTCGGATCAAATCCGAGAGGTCAGTCAGAAAGGCATCGCTGAGAATTAAATTCCTTTTTTCCAGAGCTAATAGGTAGGACATATTCAGGTAGTGTGTAAAGGAAACACTTGATTCTTCACTAGTGACGGTGTCTTCCATATCCGTCATCGTAGTGCTTTTTTCGTAGTTCACTCCAATTTTAGCCATGTAATTTAATTTGGCTCCCAGGTTAAAACCTTTACCTTCAATGATCTTAGAGGAAAACTCTTCTACCGAATTAATGAAGATGGATTGCAGCCCTCCCGTTTGGATATCTATACTTTCGTAAAAGTAACCAAAGGGCATTCCCTGGTTACCACCTGGACCACCTGATCGGTATTGATAAGAGCTCCCGGGAGGTAATTGAAAGATAGGCGTATCAGCCAGGTCGTTTTCACTTGGGAAAAGTGGATTAAAGCTGGCGCTTCCAACTTTCCATCCTGACTTTAAGAATTCTAAACCGGAGGCCTTAGTCACAAAGACATTAGATAGATGCTGGTCGGCATCCTTAGATAGGTCATCTTCATCCTGGCTGGCGTGGACATATTCCCCAGATTTAATTTTTAATCCCTGGGGCACACCCGACAAGGCTAACTTTAGTATTTCTTCTCCCCCTGAGGTATCCAGTGAGGTTTTGATCTTAAAATGAGGCTGAGACTCGCAAGTGTATTCATTTAATGCGTTGCAAGCAAATCTAAACAGATGAATATTCTCATCCATTGACAATACAAAAGCCTGGTCTTTTGGATCATTAGATATACCAATAAAGGGAACGTATTTAATCCGCCCCAATCCTTTCGGGTTTTGTGCATCAATTGGTTTTACTGATAACTTATCAATGGCCTTATCGTCGGAATAAATATAGATACCGGTGATTTCATGATGCCACTCAAAAGCCACACCTCCACTGGCCGCATCTAACTGATAAGCAATTAAGTTTTTTGAAAAGAGCTCTTTCTGATTAGCTTGTAACTTAAGAAAAGGATAAAACGGGATTTGATTCTTTTGGTCAGAAGATAAATCCCCACTAAAGAAGATGGCCGCATCAGACAATTCACTGGCCCACAACCTAAATCCCTGGATAATACCCGTGAATAGCTCACTGCCATTATTGTGTCCGAGATCAAATTGCAATACCGAATCGCCCAGAAACGCATGCTTGTTATTTTGGTCCAGCGCATAGGTCTCATCAATTTGAAGATCGTTGATCTTTAAACGACCCGAGAGTGGAAAAAAGGTAATGTGATGAAAGTTTTGGTGGGTCCAGTCAAATGTACACTCGAATTGTTGCTGATAATAAGCTATTTTAATTTTATCCAGATCTTTGGATATGCTCAACGATATACTACCCTGATTAAAAGAATAAACACAGCCGTCGGAGGTCGCATTGGACCACTTTGGGGCTACCCAAAAACTGATGCACTTGATTTTCTTCAGATCCAGGGATGCCCGGTTCAGAGAAAGAGGGCTGGATAGTGGAAAATTAGAAGCCGTGCTGGCACTAGGATATTTCATGGTACATGGTATTTATTAGGTGTTATTTAGCTTCCGCGGCTTTTTTACCTTCGGCTTTGGTATATTCTGCTTCTGCATCCGAGTCCGATCCGCTATCAATACTACTGATCGCATCGTCGAGAGTCGAATTCATGTGGACCGTATCGTATTCATGTAGCATATGGAGAATACTATCCGCCGACTCGTAATCACTGTTGGGCAAATCCACATTTTTATTTTCCAGCGCCTGGCGAAAATTGCCATAAATAGTCTCCACCTCACCTTGCACATCACTCAAGGTAGGGGCAGTAGTAGAAGTGGATGCTTGCTGAACCAGGCCGGCATTAGTGGCTTCCAGTTCCATATATACCGAGGCTCGTTTGTCGAGCTGGTCGGCCGGATCTCTGTTGTCAATATTCAAAAGCATTTCAAAAAGTTTCTCCAGCGCGGCTTTGGTCGTCACATCCGCCACGGGAAGGCTTTGATCCGAACTCGACAAGGGAGTGGATAGAGCAGTAATCAACTCCGAGGGCTCCAGCGTTTTCTTTTGATTAGGCACCTCAATATCATTCCATTGATACAATTGGTAGGCAGCTAGCAAGCGCGCCAGCGTATTACAGGCTTTTTGTTCGGTGGGGGTTTTATTAGGTTTAGGAAAATACTTGAGTATAATCTTCCGATTGATTTCGTTTTGGATTTTACTCACCTTCGCCCCCGCAGTAGTGACAATTTTATCCTTTTCTTTCTTAAATTGCAGATCATTTTTCGCAGCAAAATAAAAATCGTCCAGGTCCGAAAAGCTGTTACTACCGGTAAGGGGGTGAACGAAGTTGTTACGGACAAAACTATTGAGATCACTTAGGTTTTGGACCGATGTTTTTGAGAAGAGATTCTCCGCAGCGATCTGCCTCATTCTCTTAATGCTAAATAATATAGCAGAAATCTTATGCGATGGCATAGGGTAGGTTTTAGGTATTGAAAGTCTAAACTAACTTATTTTATTGAATTTATGTGCTCAGACCCGAATTTTGTACTTTAAAAAAATGAAACTACCTCTATTTATCCCCTGGACTACCTGCTCGCAAAATTATCTATGCCTAAAATACCCTCCAAGTCGAAAGCCTACCTGATTATTGGAACCATCGTTTTGGTACTATCCTAGACCTATACTTTTATGATTGAAGTCTTATTCGCCCAGGATATTCACTCGATACCCTTCGACTTCAGCGCCGGCCTCTCCCTGGCACTGATCGGCAGTTTAGCCTTGTTTATCATCTATAAGATCGACCGGGCGATCCAAAAATCCACGGTAGACCTCAACCCTACCCTACTCCTGGTTCACATATCTGAATCAACCGTTCGACCATCGTCCACATCGACCAGATCAGCCCCTACGAGTCCTACTTCAAAGATCGCTACAGTCAGCCCCTCTATACTTCAAATGCCAAATCGGCTCCCTCCAGAAAATGGATACTAGGCAAGGGTTTTCCCCGCTTGCCTAATGAAGTTGTTGAAAAACGAAACCTATGCTATCCTTTATCAAACGATTGCCCAGGCTAAAGAAATGGTCTGTCTTTATCAGCTTATCGCTCCTTTTGGCGGCAGCCGTTTGCCAACAGGCAAGCCGTACAGACCGAATTGGCAAAAATAGAGGAGACCGTGGACCTCAATACCGCCGAACGGGCCTATTGGGAGAAATTTAAGTCCGACCTGAAAAAGCAGGACAAAGTTTTGGCTGAGCGTATCCTTTGAGGATAATAATCAGGTCAAACCTATTCAGCTCGGCTACGCTTTGGGCTATAAAATCGTAAAGGCCTACTATGAGAATGCCCCGGATAAATCAAAGGTACCCACTTGTTCATTCCTTAAAAATTAATCATTCCTTCAGCTTGGCATGCAGTAAAATTCAGAAGATATCGATACTTTCATGGGCAAATAAAAATGATTATGAGAGCCATTATCCTATCCGTATCGCTGCTTTTCCTAGCTTTGGGCGCTTTCGCGCAAAACCTGGCCAAAGGCTTTGTCTTTCACGATGCCAATGAGAACCGCATGAAAGAAGCCACCGAGCGGGGCATCCCCGAAGTGGCCTTTTCTAACGGCGTGGATATTGTCATAACCGATGAGAACCTACCGCAGTTCTACTACCTGCACAAGCCCAAGGGGCATCCCGAAAATTATACCTATTCGGGAGTGGGACCCACCGGAGACCTGCCCGAGGAAGTGAGGCCTCTCGGTACGCCCATGCCCTCTACCCACTTATGGAAGGCTAATATCGGCAGTGATTTTCCGGCCGGCCGGCATACCATTCAGGTAAGAGCCAAAGACCGTTACGGGCCGGTGTTTACGAGTTTTAAGACCTTTCGGGTGGTGGAGTAAACCCCCAGAGTATACAAAACCGCGCTAATTTTGTAACCGCAAGATGTAATCCAAGTGATTCGTGTTTAAAATTATTTTAGATGAAATCGATCCAAACCCTCTTTATCCTTTTATTTATTTACCCCTTTGCCACCATGGCTCAATCCATATATACCCAGGCACCCGATGATCCGGAAGCGCTTTTTTTCACACCAGAATTATTTAATATTGAGGCCGATGGAACACAAGATGTCTCGGATGCGCTACAATCGGCGATCAATCAAGTCAAAAGGGAAAAGAACTTTGGGATTGTATTTATCCCGGAGGGCCAATACCGCATCAGTAAAACCATCTACGTACCCAAAGCCATTCGCATCATAGGCTATGGACAGAACCGCCCCGAATTTATCTTAGCTGAAAACACAGAGGGTTACCAGGATGACTTCAACTACCTATTCTGGTTTACTTCCAATCTGGTAGAAGAAGGCGTCGAGCCCCAAGACGCTTCGGCGGGCACCTTTTACAGCGCCATTTCGAATGTTGATTTTAGGATTGAAGCCGGCAACCCCAAGGCCATTGCGCTACGCACCCATTTTGCCCAACACAGTTTCGTTAGCCATTGTACTTTTCACATCGGCGAAGGCTATGCGGGTATTTACGACCTGGGCAACGAAATCGAAGATCTTCAATTCTTTGGTGGTGAATACGGTATTTCCACCAGTAGGACTTCCCCGGGCTGGCCCATGATGATGGTAGACCTATATTTTGAGGGCCAGCGGAGGGCTGCCGTCCTGAGCCGAAATACGGGCATGACGATCGTCTCCATGCACGTAAAAAATACTCCCGTAGCGATTGAACTGCAGGAGGGTATTTCCGATCGATTATTTATGGAAGACTGCCTTTGGGAAAATGTACAAAAAGGAGTCGTCGTCGGGGTGGAAAATAAAACGAACAATCAAATTAACTTGGTCAATATTTTTTGCCGTCAGGTAGAGGTACCTGTATACTTCTCGCCTTCCGGCAAAAGTATAAACCAGAAAGGTGATCAATACCGGATCAACCATTTTGTTTACGGCCTTACGATGGAAGATATGGGGGATCAATCTAGCTTCAGCACCCTCTCTGATATAGAGGCCACTGACGAAATCCCCAGCAAGCTGGATAAACTCATCCCCGCCTTACCCGCCACAAATACCTGGGTGAATGTAAAAGAATTGGGGGCGCTCGGAGATGGCCAAACGGATGACACGCAAGCCATCAAAGCAGCGATTGCCCGACATAAAAATGTGTACCTACCCTCGGGTTGGTACCGCATTACCGAACCCATTAAGCTAAGGCCCGGAACGCGCTTGATCGGTTTGCACCCCTTCGCCACCCAGTTCATCCTTACCGACAGCGAAACCCGTTTTAGTGGATTTGGTGCACCGGTTCCGGTAGTGGAATCCTCGGAGGGAGGGGATAATATTATTAACGGCATCGGCATCTCCACCGGTGCTTACAATTATCGAGCGGTAGGGTTGAAGTGGATGGCCAGCGAACAGTCTATGGTCAACGATGTGAAATTAGTAGGCGGCCACGGTACCATGGCAAAACCGGGAGGCCCCTCCCCTCACCGATCCGGTGAGCCAGGTATTAGTAGTCCTTCCGCACCCGTCTACGCCCGTGGCAAGGACCTGGCATGGGACAATCAGTACTGGAGTATTTGGATCACCAATAATGGAGGTGGCATCTTCAAGGATATCTGGACAGCTAACACCTACGCCAGTACGGGCCTGTACATCAGTGATACCTCCACGCCAGGAAAGGTTTTTGCCATGTCCCTTGAGCACCACGTACGTCAGGAGGCACGCCTGAACAAGGTTGCCAACTGGAAATTCTACGCTTTCCAATTCGAGGAAGAAGGCCGGGAAGGGAAAGATGCCCAAACCCTCGATATCAACGATTGCAACAATCTGCAGTTTGCCAATTTTTGGATGTACCGAACGATTCGGGTGAATACGCCGCGGCCCTGGGGAATCAAGGTCTCCAATAGTAATGATATTGATTTTCGTAATATGCGTAGCTGGACCCAGGTACTCCCCTTACCCGAGCGTACGATTTTCGATATGGACAAGAACTTGATTGTCTATCCCGGTGATTTTTCCCGGGTGTTGATCACGGGAAAAGAATCGCCTAAACCAAAGCTACCAATTGAGCATAAAGTCGAAAAATTAGGCTTTGGCTACGAGTTTGCCAGGGGTGCCGTAGCGGATAGCAAGGGCAATGTATACTTCTGCGAAGAGCGACGGAAGCGCATCTATCAATGGTCGTCCGAGACCCAATCCATATCCATCTATGCGGATTACCCTTACCCCCCTTTATCACTCGCCATGGACACTGAGGACAATTTGCTGGTCATCTGCCGCTACGATCCGCAACCCGGCTTGGCAGCGGATGAAAACCTGAAGACCATCGAAACCCTGCCCGACGATAATCCCTATTACAGTGGTTGGGGTAATGGCGGCTGGGCTGCTTTGGCCTACGCCATGGATCCAAAAAAAGCGGATGATATGCAAGTGCTGGCGCTGGTACCAACGGATGAGGTTGAAAAGGTAGCACGCGTCATTCAACCCACCCACCGCTGGCGGGGAAATTTTGCGGAGGTGGCTACCGATTTAGCCGAAACCAGCTTTGTGGCGCCCGATGGGGTGACAATACTCCCCAACACCTTTGATCTGGGCCGCTCCGTACAGTTGATGGGCGTAGTGCCTAATCAAAGCGCTCCCGTCTTCGTAACCCACGAAGACCCCAAAACCACTTATCGGTTTCGGGTAGACGAGCAAGGTCAATTGACCGATAGAACTAAATTCATTCCGCGCGGAGAATACAGCCACGTATCCGATGATGAGGGCAGGCTGTACCTGGCTGAGGGAGAAATACTGGTTTTGGATCAGGAAGGCAAGGAGATTCAGCGCATCGCGCTGGACGAAAGGGTGATCTCCATGACCTGGGGCGGAAAAGATCAGGAAGATTTATTCATCACGACGAGTACCTCTTTGTATCGGGTTGAGGGGCTACAATAGGTAAGCAGCAGTGGTAAAGCAATAAAAGACCTAGGTGTAATTTGAAGGTTTGCGAACGCCGTTTTTTTGTTGGTCTTATGCCTTGAATATACGGATTTAGCAGGAGTTTTTATTTCGTCCCACCAATTTTTTCCCTGAGAACCGGGTTGAAAAAGGGTGGGCTGGGTACAGAGAGTGGGTGCCGCTTGAAGACGATGACTGATAAAGGGGATACATTCGGCAGGTGAAATTTTTTCTATTAAGCAGGGTAGAATACTGCTTTTTGTCAAATTTTTTCCACTAACAAAGCACTTAGTTAAAGCTTTTTGATGATCAATGACTTAACTTGAACATTCTTCCCACTGTACAATACGCTGTGAAAGATCCCAAGCCATAATCGAATTCAAGCAAAAAATTAACTTTATAGTCCCCAATGCAGTACCTGGAAAACAGGCGTATCCGACTAAGTCGGACCTCCCCTCAGGTATTTTGACCCATTACGCTTCATTTGATATCAACCAAATTATTCCGATGGTGAACCAAATTCAAAATCCGTTCCTCTTTCTGCTACTGAGTATTTTCCTCTTTAGCGCCTGTCTGAATCGTCCGGCCACCTCCGAGCCTAAAGCACCGGAGATCAAAGGTATCTACGGGAATCCCCAACCGCTTTGGGATAAAGGGTACCGACTCGATGAAACAGGAATCAATGCCATCTTTGTACACAGCGGATCCATTCAAGCCGAAATGATGGAGCGGGCAAGATCAGAAGGCGTAAAAGTTTTTGCTGAATTTGCGACGCTTAACGGCAAGAACTACGTTGATGATCATCCGGAAGCCTGGGCGGTCAATGCCAAAGGGGAGCGGGTAGAAGCAGCTTCCTGGTTTATGGGGGTTTGTCCGACAGAACCGGGCTTTCGCCAATACCGCTTCGATCAGTTGAGGGAGCTGCTGGCCACCTATGATTTGGATGGGGTCTGGATGGATTATGTGCATTGGCACGCACAATTTGAAGAACCGGAACCCATCCTGCCCGAAACCTGCTTTTGTGATCACTGTTTGCAGCGCTTCTCGGAAGCGTATAAGCTACAAATACCTGCCGGAACCACGGCAGAAAAAGCAGCCTGGATTCTTACTCAAGAGGAAAGCCAGTGGCGGGATTGGAGATGCCAAATTATTCTGGAATGGGCGATTGAAATGAAAAAAATTATGCGTGAAATGCGGCCGAATGCGCTCCTGGGGCTGTATCATTGTCCCTGGACCGATGATGAGTTTGACGGAGCCAGACGACGTATCCTTGGCCTGGATTATGACTTATTGAAAGGGACGATCGACGTGTTTTCGCCGATGGTCTATCACGAGCGCATGGGACGCCCGCCCGCCTGGGTGGAGGAGAATATAGGCTGGTTTTGTGACCGCTTAGACCTGCAGGAAGGGGAATTCCCCAAAGTATGGCCCATTGTTCAGGCACATGATGCTCCGGGGGTAGTCTCAAAGGAAGACTTTCAGCTCGTCCTCGAGGGCGGACTATCCCACTGTTCGAGTGGTGTGATGATGTTTACGACCAGGGCAGTCGCAGAAAAAACAGAAAAACTTGAGGTCGTTAAAGAGGTATATAAAAATTAAGCGCAAATCCATTAAAGACGGATTTGATCCGGGAATCATGGCTACTATTTTCCTTTTTGGACTTGCGTTTGTGCTTGCATTTTTACCTCCTACACCCGCACCTGTTTTCCGCCTTTTTTAGCAGATTTATAGATGGCTTCAATAATGCGCATATCCTGCACACCCATTTCTCCATTGGCGATGACGGGGCTGCCCTCCAGGATATTTTTAGCGAAAGCATCCATCTGTACCGCCTGTTGATTATAATGGGGGAAATCCATTTTTTCATTTCGGATAAAGCCCTGAGCCGGTGCATATCCGTAGGATGGCTTTAGTCCATAATTGCCTTGCTCGGCAGACACTTCAATATAATCGTTGCGAGCAGCATAACTGGAGCAGAGCGTGGCGGCAATATCACCGGGGAATTCCAATGTGAAGACAATGGTTTCTTCCATGCCATCCATTTTATTGGGGAAAGTCCGGAAGCTATTGGCCGATACGCTAATCGGTTCCATACCCGTGGCATAGCGTGCGCCCTGAATGGCGTAAATACCCACATCCATCAGCGCACCGCCCCCCGCTAAATTTCGGTCAGTATACCGCCAATTACTCCCATGGACGCCGTAAAAAGACATTTCTGAACGGATCAATTTAATATCGCCCAGGGGCTTTTCCCGACCGATCCGCATTAATTCCTGATGGTAAGGATCGTACCGACAACGGTAGCCAATTTGTAGCAAAACCCCCGCCTTTTCACAGGCCTCAACGGCGGCCGCTGCTTTTTTAACCGATACGTCAAATGGTTTTTCACAGATCACATGCTTCCCCGCCCGGGCGGCACGAATCACGTAATCTCCGTGCATGCTATTGGGTAGCACCACGTAGACAATGTCAATATCCGGATTATCCGCAATCTGGTCGAAGTTTTCGTAATTATACACATTGGCTTTGGGGATGCCGTATTTGTCCATCCACTCCTTTTCCTTGGTGGGTGTCCCGGTGACCACCCCGGCCAGACGGCAATATGTCGTGTGTTCGAATGCGGGTGCCAGTTTAGTCGTCGCATAGGTACCCAAGCCGACCAGGGCAACGCCTAATTTTTTTTCTTCCGGGAATGCATTTTGGGCATAATTACCCAATAAAGAGAAGGCCGGTGCACCAACAAATGCGCCTACACTCAGCGCCGTTTTTTTGAGAAAGTCACGTCTTTTAAAAGAATGGTTTTGGTTTTGCATACAATTGAGCCTTGGTTATCGATTGGTTTAAGATAAAAAACATCCCTTAGAATCCATGAGGATATTTAAAAATGCCTTTAATAGCTTTCCGAAAAATCGGGGGCTTAATTAGTCAGGCAGGCCGCAGCGACAAAATGGCGTGCACCTCTAATTGGGTAGTAATTATTTTTGGGTTATTTTGATCACAATTCTACTTTTTAAACACTTACTGGAAAATGAACCGAATAAAAACCGCTACCGCTAAGCTCCTATCGCTACTCTTATTCCTCCTATTTTCGTCGGGGATTATGCTTACGGGGCAGTCGCAGAACCCCGACTGGGAAAATCCCGAAGTTTTCGCCGTCAATAAGTTGGCGCCCCATGCGCACTTTATTCCCTTTCAAGATCAGGCTGCTGCGCTTAGCTTTGATAAGCAAAAGTCGGAGCGGTACCGCTCGCTGAACGGCGACTGGGCCTTTAGCTTCTACACGAACCCGGATAAGACCCCTGCCGACTTTTTCCAGGTCAACTACAACATCAGCGATTGGACTACCATTCCGGTACCCTCTAACTGGCAATTGCAGGGCTTCGGAATGCCCATTTATGCCAATATAGCCATGCCTTTTGAAAGCAAGCCCCCTTTGGTGCCGCACGAAGGCAATGAAACGGGTCTGTACCGGCGCAGCTTCGACCTGCCCGCTTCCTGGCTGGAATCCAAAACACACATCGCCTTTGAAGGCGTACAGTCGGCCTTTTACCTGTGGGTAAACGGGCAGGAAGTCGGTTATAGCCAGGGTAGTATGACGACCGCCGAATTTGACATTAGCCCCTATGTCCAGGCGGGACAAAATATCATGGCCGTCAAAGTGATCCGCTGGTCGGATGGCAGCTACCTCGAGAATCAGGACTTCTGGCGACTGAGCGGTATTTACCGGGACGTTTATCTACTGCAAAAACCACAGACTTCCATTCGGGATTTCCAGGTGGTGACCGACCTGGATGCGCAATACCAGGATGCCACTTTTAAGCTGGATATTGAGCTGGAGAATGCAGCCGACGAATATGCCGGTCAGGTAGAATGTGCTCTATTGGATCCTGCCGGGAATGAAGTTTTCCGTAAGGAGCTCCCCTTGAGCCAGGCTAGGCTGGACTTGGAGCAAGCCATTTCTCAACCCAAAAAATGGACAAGCGAAACGCCCCAGCTGTATACCCTCCTGCTTAAGCTAAAGGCCGAAGATGGATCGGTCGAAAGCCTCAGTCACAAAGTGGGCTTCCGCGAAGTGGAAATCAAAAACGGGCAGGTCCTGATCAATGGAGTGGCCGTGCTCTTCAAGGGGGTGAACCGGCACGAGTTTGATCCGGATCATGGACGCACATTGACGGAAGCCAGTATGCTCGAGGACATCCTGCTCCTAAAACGCTACAACTTCAATGCCGTGCGTACGTCCCATTATCCGAACGACGTCCGCTGGTACGAGCTCTGCGATCAGTACGGTCTTTTCGTCATGGACGAAGCCAACCTGGAAAGTCATGACCTCTGGATGAACTACAACCAAAGCCCGGTCAAATACCCAGAATGGGAAGCCGCCATCGTGGCTCGCGGGCTCGATATGGCCGAACGCGATAAAAACTATGCTTCGGTGGTGTTCTGGTCCCTGGGGAATGAAGCGGGTTACGGCCCGAATATGGATGCGATGAGTGCCGCGATCCGATCCGTCGACAAAAGTGCGCGGCCCATCCATTATGAGAGTAGAGATCTGGGGGTAGGCATGAAAGAGGTGATGGAGGGCGGTCCGGTGTCCATGATTCGAGGTGGTTCCCAACTCATGGCTAATTTTGAAAAACCGAATAATCAGGACATTGGCTCGACCATGTACCCCATGCCCGACAAGGCCACGGATCTGGCCCTGGCCGACCTCGACCGACCATTCATTATCTGTGAGTATGCGCACGCCCAGGGCAATAGTACCGGCCACTTCCAATGGTTTTGGGATGTATTTGAAGCCAACCCCAGCATGCAAGGTGGTTTTATCTGGGACTGGGTGGATCAGGGTTTAACCAAAACGGAGGAGGACGGAGATACCTATTTCGCTTACGGTGGCGATTTTGGTGATACCATCGGCGACGCCAATTTCTGTATCAACGGGCTGGTCTTTCCGGATCGGAAACCCAAACCCGGCCTGGAAGAAGTCAAAAAGGTGCAGCAGTATGTCAAATTGAGGGCAAGTGATCCCAGGTCCGGAAAGATACAAGTTAGTAACCGCTACTATTATCAGACCCTGGATTTTGCCCAATTACACTGGACGCTGAGTGCTTCGGGAATTCCGCTGGAAACCGGGGTAGTGGAGCTTAATGGGATGGCTCCGGGCACGGATAAAGAGATCACTTTACCCATCAGCACTGCTAATTTTAAACCCGAAACGGATTACCACCTTACCCTAAGTGTACGATTGAAAGAAGACCTACCCTGGGCTAAAGCCGGCTTTGAGGTGGCTCGCGAACAGATCTTGCTACAGGAAGGGTCTCACCTAGAATCCATGGAGGCGAGCGGTAGTTCCATTGAGATGGTGGAAACAGCACAAGGCTTACGCTTCAGCAATACGGCTTTCAGTGTTCTTTTTAATGCAGAATCGGGTTTATTGGAGCAATACCAGGCAGGCGGCCAAACCGTTTTTGCGCAAGGGCCCCGTCCTAATTTATGGCGCGCTCCGACCGATAATGATCGGGGTAGTTCCTTCAATCCGCTGGAAAGTGCCCACGAGGCCGTATGGACCGAAATGGGTTTAAACCAGGCTCGCTGGAAGGTGAAATCACATTCCGTAGAGGAGCTAGCCCCCAATGAGATCCTGCTCACGGTGAAGGGAAAACTAGTGAGTGAAAAAATTGCCTTCCCCTACCAGGTCAGTTACACCTTGCTGGGAGATGGAAGTATTCAGGTAGCGTCGCAGCTCAAGCGTCGACCTTATTTTACCGGCTTTGGCGGTACGGCTTTTTGGGCCGGCCTCATCGGATTGCTCCTGTTTGGTGGGCTACTATTTTTGATTTGGTTTAAGGGTAAACGCCGGTGGGCAAAACTGCTACTGACTTTGGTGACCAGTATTTTCTTACTGCTCAGTATAGCCGGGCTGGCTTACGGTATACTCAATTATTTCCAGCAGGATCCATTGCCCAGAGTTGGGGTACAGTTCCAATTACCGGAGACCTTCCAGTCGGTACGGTGGTACGGGCGAGGGCCATTTGAGAACTATCCCGATCGCAAAACCGCTGCCTTGATGGGCATTCATAGCCAGACGGTAGAGGCACTGCACGTGCCTTACATCCGGCCCCAGGAGAATGGCAATCGATCGGACCTCAAGTGGTTGGAAATAAAACCAGCATCGGGTCCTGGTCTACGTATCGAAGGGGCACCGTTCCACTTTTCGGCCCACAACTACAGCCTGGACAATCTGAGTACCGCTAGCCATACCCATGACTTGCAAGACGCCGGTTTTGTGAGCCTCAACATCGATCACCAAACCGGCAGTGTGGGCGGGAATTCTTTCCGCTATAACTTTGTGGAGGACTATTTATTAAAAGATAAACGGTACGACTATTCCTTTTGGCTCCGGCCGGTGATGGAGGAATGATAGGAATATAGAGTTTGGTGTCACCCTGAAAACGGAGCAGCAGTATTTTGGGTGGGCTTAGGCACTATCTTTCCCTTTGGGGTTTATGGTCAGATAAAAAATAAAACTACCCAGGGCATAGAAAAGTAAATCCCACCAGTCTCTGATAAAATCTCTTGAAAGTAAGGGAAAAACGATTTCGGCAACCACCACAATGAAAAAAGTGGCGATAAAAATTTCTAATACGGATAGACTGAAGAAATGCTTTCTACCTAATAGATAGCGCCTTTCGATCATAAGCAGGGTAAGAATAATCGGCATCGCCAATAGGTTGTCCAGGTACCTGTCAAAGAGTGTGAAGTGAATATCCATCACCTTCTGCATCAATTGATGGATGATGAAAACCACCGTACAGAGAATAAATATCGGGGATCTTAATACGCTCATAAGCAGGGCAATATATTTAGGGGAGAAGCGCGTTTTTTAATCTATATCACTCAGAATGCAGCCAAAAAGGTAATGATCAGAACGATCAAGATAATCGGAGACATGGCCGTTAAAAAAAGTAAAGCCACTGCCTTCAGTATGCCCTTTATGATTTTGAGCCATAACGGATCATCAGCCACCGGCCGAAGCCATTCTCTCAGCGCTGTCCACTGATCAGCAAGATAATCTTTTAAATCACTCAAAAAAGGCTGTTCCTTCATTCCTGATAAATTTTGGTATCATCAATTGGGAAATCTACAATAGGAAGGGGGGGTATTTCAGCCCCCTAACCCCTGTCAGAGGAAAAATATAGAAAATTTTTATGATTTCTTACCATCCTAACGGATGTCTTAATAGATATTAAACAAAGCAGATGCTTAGGATTGATCAATCCGTCACTAACTTAATAATGCCCCCCCGATCTGCATCAATCAGCAGATAAAGGAACCCATCTGGCGATTGGGCGATATGCCGAATCCTACCTAAACTATTGGGAAATAAGACCTCCTGCTGTACCATCTCAGTGCCGTCCCAGGTTAATCTGATCAGCGATTGGTCCGCTAAAGTAGACATAAAATGATCTCCTGACCATGCGGAGTATACATTACCGGTATAGATTAGATGGGAAGAGGGGGCCACGGAAGGATCATAGTACATTAAGGGTTGTTCCATTCCTGATTTACTGGTTCCCTCGCCAATGCTTCGGCCGTTATAATCTCTGCCGTAAGTAATGACCGGCCAACCGTAATTTTTACCCGCACTCACCAGGTTGATTTCATCGCCCCCTCTCGCGCCATGCTCATTGATGAACAACTGATTGGAGCTTTTATCAAAGGCAATGCCCTGTGGATTGCGGTGACCATAGGAGTAGATCTCCGGTAAGGCGGAAGGCTGACCCACGAATGGATTGTCCGTCGGTATGGAACCATCCAGGTTTAATCTGATAATCTTGCCCCAGTGTTTTGTTAAATCTTGCGGAAAAGACTGGCCCGGATTAGCCAGGCTACTAGCCGCGCCGTAGT